>Ga0172373_10006320_pt1 | contig 15796 bp, 14 predicted proteins | sample Lak10m_2_FD_114546 | JGI IMG/M metagenome (GOLD analysis project Ga0172373, IMG submission 114546) | Freshwater microbial communities from Kabuno Bay, South-Kivu, Congo - kab_092012_10m | ecosystem: Environmental > Aquatic > Freshwater > Lake | place: Democratic Republic of the Congo...
ATTGGCTGGCTGTGACGAGTTATTAACTCTTTTTCGCCAGCTTTTTTATAGGGCTGGATCAGAATATCTTCAAGGTAACTGACCCAAATTTCATTAGTATTCCAGTAGATAATTTTTTTACCGTCGCCGGAAAAAGCAGCGCCTTTTATCTGGCTGGCGATTTTTTCAAAGAGGCCGGAATTTTCATTTAATAAATAAAGATCACCGGTCTGGCCCAGGGCGGAAAATCGATCGGCGCGGGTAATTATTTGATAGCGGTCCTTAGGCAAAAACTCTTTGGAAATCTGTTCCCGGATGTAGCCGCCAAGATCGGTGCGGTAAAGGATGTAATTGGTCAAATTAATTGTAAAGAGGCTGTCTTGATAAAACAGCCAGCCGGCGGTAGAGCTGGCTAGGCTAGCAGCTTGGATATTTTTATTCCTTTCTTCCGGCGTTAAAAGAAAATCTTCGATCGTGGAAGTACATTGGCCCATTTTTTCCGGAAGAATATTTTGGGGAAAAAGAATAATGCTTCTGGCTTCTGTAACCAGCCCCGGCTTGATTTCCAGATTTTTTTCCCAACCGTGATAGTTGTCTTTGACGATGGAAACCTTGTAATTTTTTGGCAGGAGTCTGGAAGTTAGGCGAGGCGTGGTCTTTCTGTCTTTATCGTCAAGAAGAATTTTGGCATCAGCCGGAGAAGACTTAAGATAGAGTCCGCCGGTTTTGACTAAAGTCTTTTTTTGCCAATCAAAAGAATAGCCCATGGCATAAAAAATAGTCGGCGGCGTGGCAATTAAAAAAAGAAAAAGTAGGCTATAAAAGATTACTCGTCTAGTATTTCGAGTCATATTCGATACTTACATTATAGGCATCTTAACCATAAAATAGCAATTTTTTATTCAGACATCAGTGATGGCTGAGTTTATAAAAATTAGCGTTAAAAAAGAGTTTCACATAATTTTTTAGAGGGCTTGTCAGGCAACCGGATTTGCCTTAAGATTAAGAAAAAATATGAATCAAAAATTTGTCATTAAAGGCGGTAAGCCTCTAAGCGGTTTAATTAAGGTGCGTGGCGCAAAAAATGCCGCTTTAAAGATTTTCCCGGTCGCCCTGATGACTTGCGAGCCGATTTTAGTCTCTAACTTGCCCGAGATCGAAGATTGTCAGCGAGCCCAGGAAATGCTGGTGGCATTGGGGCACGAAGTAAAAAAAATCAAGCACGGCGTATCAGAGATATCTTTTAAGAATAAAACTTGTGTTAATCTGCCGGCTGGTCTGGTTAATAAATTTCGCGCCTCAATGATGTTTGTCGGGCCACTACTGGCTACCTGCGGCGAGGTCTATTTTCCTCATCCGGGCGGCTGTGTCATCGGAGCGGGCACCCGGCCGATCGATATGTTTTTGGACGGTTATGAAAAAATGGGCGCGCGCGTGGAGCTTCTAGAAAATAGCTATCACCTATCGGTCAAAAAATTAAAAGGCGCCAGCATTTTTTTTCCAAAGATTACTGTTACCGGTACGGAAAGCTTGATGACGACAGCTTGTTTAGCCGAGGGGGTGACAATTTTAAAAAATTGTGCCTTGGAGCCGGAAATTTTATCTTTGGCTCAATTTTTAAATAGCATCGGCGCAAAAATTGAAGGAGCGGGCACTTCGATTATTAAAATTACTGGCGTAAAAAAACTGCATGGCGGCGAATATAAAATAATGCCCGACCGGATCGAGACTGGTACTTTTGCAATGATGGCAGCGGCCGCCAATAGCGGAAAGATATTAATTGAAGATTGCGACCCATCGCACCTGGAAGCCTTATGGGCATTATTTGATAAGATCGGAGTTAATTATAAGTTAGGCAAGAATAAAGTTGAAATTACGCCGACAAAAAAAATTAAAGCTTGTGACGTAACTACGCATGAATATCCGGGATTTGCTACGGACTTGCAGTCGGCCTACACGGTGCTGATGACTCAGGCGGAAGGTTTAAGCTTGATCCACGAAGTAATTTATGACCGGCGTTTGCTTTTTACGGATTTGCTGACTCAAATGGGCGCCAATATTATTATGGCCGATCCTCATCGCGTAGTGGTTAACGGGCCGACAAAATTGCGCGGCCGAAAATTAATGAGTCCGGATTTGCGGGCCGGTATGGCTTTGGTAACGGCGGCCTTGATCGCCCAGGGTCAAACGGAAATAGATAATATCTATCAAATTGAAAGAGGTTATGAAAGTCTGGACGAGAGACTATCGGGACTGGGAGCTGATATCCAAAAAATTTAAATCAAGCTAGATAAAACATGTTTATAAAAAAAATCGGTATAGATTTGGGGACAGCCAATACTTTAGTTTATGTGCCGGGCCGGGGAGTTATCATCAATGAGCCAACGGTCGTGGCAGTCTCTTTAGATGACAACCGTATTTTGGCGGTGGGTAATGAAGCCAGAGAAATGCTTGGCCGGACGCCCGAAACAATTGTTGCCTCGCGCCCGATGCGCGATGGCGTGATTGCCGATTATCGGATTACGGAAGCGATGTTGCGTTATTTTATTAATAAGACAACCGGTGCTTTTCGTCTTTTTCGGCCCGAAGTAATGGTAGCGGTGCCGGCCGGAATTACTTCGACCGAGCGGCGCGCGGTGGTGGACGCCACCTTAAATGCCGGCGCCAAAGCGGCTTACGTTGTAAAAGAACCGGTTTTGGCGGCGATCGGCGCGGGAATCCCGATTAACGAGCCAGCCGGGCATATGATTATTGATATCGGCGGCGGTACCAGCGAGGTAGCGGTCATTTCACTAGGCGGCATTGTCGCCTGCGCTTCGGCTAGAGTTGGCGGCAATAAAATTGATCAGGCCATCGCCGAATATATTAGAAAAAAACATAATTTGGCGATTGGCGAACGGACGGCTGAAGAAATTAAAATCGCTATCGGTTCCGCTCTGCCTCTACCACCCAAAGAAGAGGGGCTGTTTGAGGTTCGGGGTCGGGACCTGATTACCGGTTTGCCAAAAAATATTGAAGTTAAAACAAACGAGATCGTCGAAGCCATTGCCGAACAGTTAAGGGAAATTGTGCAAACAGTTAAAAATGTTTTGCAGGAGACGCCGCCGGAGCTTTCGGCGGACGTGATGGATCGAGGAATGGTTTTATCCGGCGGTAGCGCGATGTTGCGCAATTTGGCCGAACTAATAGAAAAGGCGACCGGCGTGCCTTGCTACGTGGCCGAGGATCCAAAACTTTGTGTGGCCAGGGGAGCCGGAATTGCGCTGGAACATTTGGAAGTTTACAAGCGGTCAATTATGAGTAAAAAATAGTCGCTCGGACATATCTTTCAAAACCATAAAATTTCCCCAGCGTGAAAATTTTACTCGCCAGTTTTGCTCACTCTCTCCGCTCCAGGCGGAGAACCATGCCCGCTCACAAAACTGAGCGTTTTGAAAAGATATATCCTCGCTTTAATATTTTAGATCTATGCTTATTGGCATAAACGCTCAAGCGGCAATCAAACAGCCGCGCACCGGCGTTGAAGAATATACGTATCAGCTAGTAAAACATTTAACGATGCTACCGGAGGCGAGGGAGCATCGATTTTTGTTATACATGCCCTCCGAAGCTTTAGCGAAGGAGGATTTGCCGGGCGTGCCCATTTTTGATTTTCCTTTACCGGCCAATTTTGAAATAAAAATTTTGCGCTGGCCGTTGCCGTTTTTGTGGACGCAAATTCGTCTGGCTTGGGAAATGTTGCGCCGATCGCCGGATATTTTATTTATTCCCGTTCACGTTTTGCCGTTTTTCTCGCCAAAAAGATCGACAGTGGTTTTGCACGGACTAGAATACGAATACTTTTCGGAATATTATTCTTGGTGGCGGCGATGGTATTTGCGCTGGAGCACTAAACAAGCGGCCAAGCGAGCCAAAAAAATTGTGGCGATTTCGGCTAATACTAAAGACGATCTGATTAAGCGGTATAAAATCGATTCGACAAAGATTAGGGTGATTCATCACGGAGTGTCGGTTAAAGATAAGCTATTGACGGCTGACTCAATCTGCCAAACCAAAAAACCCTATCTGCTTTATCTTGGCCGGCTGGAAACAAAGAAAAATGTTCAAGGGATTTTAGAAGCGTATCGTATCTTAAAAGAAGAATATGGCGTGCCGCATAACCTGGTGCTAGCCGGTTCGCCTGGCTATGGATATAAAAATTTAAAACATAAAATTGAAAACCTAAAATTGAAAGTAACGGAACTTGGCTATGTCAGCGAAGAAGAAAAATGGCGGCTGTTGTCCGACGCCGAGGTTTTTCTTTTTCCAAGTTTTTATGAGGGTTTTGGTTTGCCAGTTTTGGAAGCGCAGGCGGCCGGCGCGCCAGTTATAACTTCTTTTAGTTCTTGCCTGCCGGAAATTGCCGGCGCGGGAGCGGTATTTGTTAATCCGAAAAATTCGGCTCAAATTGCCGAGGCGATAAAACGGGTAATTGACGATGATGTATTGCGTGATAGACTAATACAATTAGGCAAAGAGAACGTTAAAAGATTTAACTGGGAGAAATGTGCGGTGGAGGCATTACAGATATTAGTTAAAATTTAAATAATAATTTCATGTTAAAATATTTGGTTATAGTCGGTGCGGTTGTGCAATTGTGGGGAGTTTTTTGGTATATGAAAGAAACTCTGCGTGGGGAGACTAAGCCGAATAAGGTTACGTGGCTAATGTGGTCTGTAGCGCCATTTATTGCTACGGCGGCAGCAGTTTCAGACGGAGTTAGTTGGGCGGTCCTACCGGTTTTTATGTCTGGATTTGGTCCTTTTATGATTTTTCTTTCTTCGTTTGTGAATAAAAAATCATACTGGAAATTGGGGTATTTTGATTATCTCTGCGGTTTTTGTTCAGCTCTCACTTTAATTTTTTGGGGCATTACCAAGGAGCCAAATATCGCTATTGGATTTGCTATAATTAGCGATGGATTCGCGGCAATTCCGACATTAATTAAATGCTGGAAATATCCGGAAACAGAAACGGCGGCAGCTTTTTCTACTGGTTTGTTTAATTCTCTAACAAGTTTTGCTGCTATCAAAACATGGGGTTTTTCAGAATATGCATTTCCAGTTTATCTGGTAGCGATTAATTCGTCTCTTCTCTTATCGGTTTTAAAAAGAAAGATTAGACTGAGATTTAAATAGGTTCATCTTTATGAAAGTAGCGCTAGTGCATGATTATCTGATCAGATTCGGAGGGGCCGAGAGGGTTCTTTTGGAATTGGCGCAAATGTTTCCGGAAGCGCCGATCTATACTTTTTTATACGATCAGAAAAAAATGGGCGAGTGGTTTTTACCCGAAAGAGTACGGCCTTCTTTTTTGCAAAATTTTCCGAAATTTTTACGGCGGCGCCACAAGTGGCTGCTGCCATTGATGCCGACGATTCCCGAAACTTTTGACTTGCGGGAATTTGACCTCGTAATTTCTTCTTCTTCGTCTTTTGCCAAGGGAGTGGTAGTTCGCCCCAAAACTACGCATGTCAGCTATTGCCATAATCCGGCCAGGTTTTTGTGGGATTATTCGGCAGAATATTTAAGCCAGCAGGGCCTGGGTTTTTGCCGGCGCGTTTTAGTTGATAATATTTTTAGCTATCTTCGAATTTGGGATCGCTCCGCCAGTAAGCGGGTTGACTATTTTGTGGCGAATTCCAAAGCGACAGCCGGCCGGATAAAAAAATATTACGATCGTGATTCAAAAATAATTTATCCGCCGGTGCGGCTGGCAAATGATAAGTGGCACTTGGCAGGCGGCCAGAATATGGCAAAAGAAGGAAAATATTTTTTAATTGTTTCGCAGCTGACTCCCTATAAAAAAGTTGATGTCGCGGTGGAAGCGTTTAATAAGCTGGGACTGTCTTTGGTGATTATTGGCGAGGGGCCACAAAAAGAATATTTGCGGGGTTTGGCCAAAGAAAATATTAGTATTTTAGGCTGGCGGTCGGACGAAGAGATAGCCGAATATTATAAAAATTGTTACGCTTTTATTTTTTCGGGCGAAGATGATTTTGGGATTACGCCGGTTGAAGCGATGAGTTTTGGCAAACCGGTATTAGCGTTGCGCGCCGGCGGCGCTGAAGAGACGGTCTTACCCGGAATGACTGGCGAATTTTTTGAAGCGCCAACGCCGGAGGTTCTGGCCGATGGAGTGAGGCGCTTGCAGGAAAATTACGCAAATTACAGTCCTTTGGTTATTCGCAAGTGGTCAGAAAAATTTTCTGTTGAAAGATTTCAGCGCGAGTTTATGGAGTTTGTGAAAAAAATTGGCTATAATAATTAAAATATGATAATTGGCCATCAACGCATTTGGGATGCTTTAACTTGTAGCGCAAATAAAAATAGACTGGCGCACGCTTATTTATTTTGCGGATCGCCGCAAGTAGGAAAAGCGACTCTGGCCAAGGAATTTATTAAATGGCTTTTTTGCAAGCAACCAAAAAATGGCCAATCTTGCGGTGTTTGCCGGAGCTGTCAGGAAATAGCATCGGACAGTCACCCAGACTTGCTGATAATTTCACCTGGCCAGTCGGAGGAAAAGTCTTTGGAGATAGGCATCAAGCAGATCAGAGATCTGCAGCATCGGCTGCTTTTTTATCCCTATAAATCTTCTCATAAAGCTGTTATAATTGAAGAAGCTCATAATCTGACCAAAGAGGCAGCCAACGCTTTTTTAAAAACACTGGAAGAGCCAGGTGCTAAAAGTTTGATTATTTTAACAAGCTCGTCCTGGGATCTGATTTTGCCAACTATTCAATCTCGGTGCCAGCTGATAAAGTTCTTACCGGTATGCACCAGCCAGCTAAAGAAGGGATTATCAGCCCTGGGAGCCGGTGGCCCTGCTTTAGAAAAGATTTTAAGATTAGCCTCTGGTCGGCCGGGTTATGCTAAGCGTTTACTTAAAAATCGGGATCTTTTATCTGATCACGAAAGACACTTAAAAAAGCTGGAAGATATTTTAAAATCGGACTTAATCTTTCGTTTTGAAATTGCCAAGGAATTAAGTCAAGATATCCCCTTGGCAAAAGAAGCGCTGGCCTGGTGGTTATTTTGGTTAAGAGACAGGTTACTGGAAGCCTCTGGCCGGCCGGATATTGTAACGAGCGAAGAAAAAGGGTTAAAAACCAAGAGATATTCTCTGCCGGCCTTGCTGTCAGCTTGCCGAGAAGTAAAAAGCGCCAGCCAGCTTTTAGCTAATCCCAGTTTTAACGCTCGATTAGTTTTAGAAAATTTATTAATGAAAATTTAAAAAAATATGTTCAGCAAAAAATATTTTTTTAGCTTAATCACTTTACCTTTATTTTTTGCGGCCGCCCTGCCGATATTCCCTTTTACTTGTTTTCCTAACCGTGATGGCGGTGTTTTTAAGTCAACGGATCGAGGGGAAACCTGGAATCAAAAAGTTGTCATTTCAAAGAAACAGAGTATCGCTTCTTCTAATATTTTAACAACGGTTATCGATCCTAAAAATCCGAACATTATTTATCTGGGGACCAGGGGAGAAGGTCTTTATAAAAGCATGGATGGCGGTGATCTATGGTATCATCTGGATGACCTGGCAAAATCCTTAGACAAAAGAGCCAACGTCTATGATGTGGCAATCGACCCGCAAAATAACAGCAATATTTATATCGGCACTTATCAAAATCGCTGGGGGCGGCTTTTTCGTTCGGGCGACGCCGGCCGGAGCTGGGAAGAAGTTTATCGTGTTTCTCGAGAGCAGTACGCTATCTTTGCGGTAGAAGTTGATTCTTTTGACCCGTCCGTTGTTTATATCGGCACGGCCGAAGGAGGTTTTTTAAAGAGCGTTGATTTTGGAAAAAGCTGGAAAGTAATAAAGTGGTTTGATGATGTTATTACCGACATTAAGGTTAATCCTTATGATACCAGAACTGTTTTTGTCAGCACTTCCAAAAAAGGAATCTTTAAGACTAATGATAAGGGGCAAAACTGGCAGGCCCTAGATAGTCTAAAAAGTTTTCCCAAAGAGATCGACGGGATAGAAACGCTGGTAATGGACAGCAAAAATCCCAATGTTTTGTATCTGGGATCAAAGCTGGGTTTATTAAAGAGTCAGGATGCTGGACAGAGCTGGCAAAAAGTTAATATTGTTATTCCGCCGGAATCCGTGCCGATTCAAGCCGTAGCGCTGGACCCTTTAACCTCTTCCTATCTTTATTATGGTGCCGGTAATGTAATTTACCGTTCGCAGGATAACGGGCAAACCTGGACAGTCCATCCGATCGTTACGGCCAAGAAAATAAAAACTATCGCTATTGATCCGCATAATCCTCACGTTGTTTACGCCGGCATGCACGAATAATAATTTTTCTAATTTTTAATAAATAATTTTAAATAAAAATTGGCATGTATAAACCAATCATCAGCAGAATAAAACCAGAACTAGAAAAAACCATGATTCGTTTTAAGGAGGAAATGGGAACCTTGCGGACTGGCCGGGCAACGCCGGCTTTAATTGAGACGGTTGAGGTCGACTGTTACGGCTCTCGCCAACCCTTAAAACAGCTAGCGGTGATTAACGCGCCCGAATCTCGCCTTTTGACAGTTCAGCCTTGGGATAAAACTATTGTTAAAGATATTGAAAAAGCGATTTCGTCTTCCCGAACCGGTCTGTCGGTTTCTGTCAGCGGTGAATTAATCCGGGTGGCGATTCCACCGTTAACCGAAGAAAGCCGGCGGGAGCTGGTGCGCAATTTGAAGCAGAAAATGGAAGCTTCTAGAATTTCTGTCCGGTCGTTTCGCGAGCAAGCCTGGAAAGAGATCCAAGATGGCGAACGATCAGGTCAAATCCGCGAAGATGACAAATTCCGCGGCAAAGAAGAACTGCAAAAAATTATTGATGAATATAATAAAAAAATAGATGATTGGGGCGGCGCGAAGGAGAAGGAGATAATGACGATATAAACAAGACTCAGGTATTGATTTAAAAATCTCAAAATTTTCCCCAGCGAGAAAAATTTTGAGCGTTTTAAAACAAATATCTTCACTTACGTAAATTATTGGTTAAGAAACTATTTTGTTAACCGCGATTGCTTTCATCGTTATTCTGGCGATTTTGGTTTTTGTCCATGAGCTTGGACATTTTTTGGTTGCCAAAAAATTTGGCATTAAAGTAGAGGAGTTTGGCTTGGGTTTCCCGCCTCGCCTTTGGGGCATCAAAAAAGGAGAAACCCTCTATTCGATTAATTGGATACCCTTTGGCGGTTTTGTAAAAATCTTCGGTGAAGATGGCGGAGACAGAAACATAAAACATTCTTTTGTCTCAAAAAAAATTTGGCAGCGAGCTAGTGTGCTTTTGGCTGGTGCCGCGATGAACGTTGTTTTGGCGGTATTGCTTTTGTCTATGGGATTTATGATCGGCTTGCCCTGGGCGGTTGATGATGAAAAAAACGTGCCTGAAGCGAAAGTTCAAATAACTCAAATCGCGCCAGGTTCGCCGGCCGAATCAGCCGGAATCAAAGCCGGGGACATAGTTTTGGGCGCCTCTAGCCAGGAAGAAAAACTAGACCAACTAGAAAAAGTGACTGCTCTGCAATCTTTTATAGAAAAAAATAAAGGGCAGGAAGTTTTATTAACTTTAAAACGCGGCCAGGATATTTTAACTTCGAAGCTAATTCCTCGATCAAATCCGCCACCTGGCGAAGGCGCAATGGGGGTGGGGCTGGCCAGAGTGTCCAAGGCGGTTTATCCCTGGTACCGGGCGATTTGGGAAGCCTTGGCGACAACGCTCAATTTGATTTGGCTGACGATTTCTTCTTTGGGCATTCTAATTTGGAAGCTTTTTAGCCACGGACAAATGGCCGCAGAGGTAACTGGTCCGGTCGGAATTTATACCATCACGGGGCAGGCGGCGCAGATGGGTTTTGTCTACCTGCTTCAACTGGCAGCGCTCCTGTCAATTAACTTAGCCGTCATTAACGCTTTTCCTTTTCCGGCACTTGATGGGGGACGGGTTTTGTTCTTGATAATTGAAAAAATAAAAAGATCGCCGGTCAGCGAACGAGTTGAGCGGGCGATCCATTCAGCCGGTTTTATTTTCTTGATTTTATTGATGGTTGTGGTAGCTTTTAGAGACATTGTTAAACTTTTTTAGCGTAATTTTTTATTTAATCTAATAGAAAATGTGGAATAAACTTTTCGGAAAATTTTCAAAAGATGTCGGCATTGATCTTGGTACGGCTAACACTTTGGTTTATGTCCGCGGCCGAGGCATTATTATTAATGAACCGTCGGTGGTCGCCGTTAACCAAAAAACCGGGCAGATCCTCGCAATTGGCAGCGAAGCCAAAAGAATGGTCGGGCGAACGCCGGGCCATATTGTGGCGACACGGCCGTTGGTTGACGGGGTTATCTCTGATTTTGAAGTAACCGAGCAGATGTTGCGGTATTTTATTAATCAAGTGCACAAAAAAGGCCTGCCGTTTCTATCTCGGCCGCGCGTTGTCGTTGGTGTGCCTTGCGGAGTAACAGAAGTAGAAAAGAGAGCCGTCGAAGATGCGGCGCGGAACGCCGGCGCCCGGGAAGTTTTTTTAATTGAAGAGCCAATGGCCGCAGCGATCGGTTCGCGCTTGCCGGTACAAGATCCGGCCGGCAATATGATAGTTGATATTGGCGGCGGTACTTGCGAAGTGGCGGTCATTTCTTTGGGCGGAATAGTTGTTAGCAAAAGTTTACGGATCGCCGGCGACAAACTCAATGACGACATTGTAAAATATGCTCGAGATGAATTTAAACTGCTTTTGGGAGAAAAAACCGCTGAAGACATAAAGATTTCTATCGGTTCGGCTTTTGAAATGGACGAGGAACTGCGGGCGACAATGCGCGGTCGAGATTTGCTTAACGGTTTGCCAAAAGAAATTACCGTTAGCGATACTAACATCAGAGAAGCAATGGCGCGTTCGGTCAAAATTTTGGTTAATTCCATCAAAACAACGGTTGAACAGACACCGCCAGAGTTGGTGGCGGATATTATGGAAAAGGGAATTGTTTTGGCTGGCGGAGGCAGCTTATTGCGGGGACTGGACAAGCTGGTTGCCAAAGAAACCCAAATGCCGGTTCGGGTAGCCGAAGATCCTCTAACCGCAGTAGTGCGGGGGTGCGGTGTTGTTTTGGAAGATATTGATAAGCTTCAGGAAGTTTTAGTCTCGCCTCAATACCGCGACGCTCCCAAGTAATTTTTCAAAAATTGCAAATATCCGTATGAGCCAGCGACGCTTTTCAAAAATTTCTTATTTATTTTTTGTCTTAGCAGTTATTTTGCTGCTGATTTTTTTTAATTTTTTAGGTTGGCTAAACTTTTCTAAAAATATTATTTATGGAGCTTCCCTGCCTTTAATGAATCTTTTTCAGTCGGTTGATCGCCAAGTAGCCGGTGTTTTTAATTTTTTAATCGAGCTTAAAGGGTTAAACCAAGAAAACAAGAATTTGAAGGATGAAAATAAAAAGCTTTTTTTTGAAAGCACTAATCTAAAAGAGGTACTCAAAGAAAATGAGCTCTTGCGCCAGCGTTTGACAATTGCGTCGGCTGAAAAGGCTCAGTTAATTTTAGCTAAAATAGTTGGTTATCTGCCTCAGGTTGGCCAGTATTTTTTAGTTGACAAAGGAAATAAACAGGGGGTGGTCGAAGGATTGGTAGCGGTGACGGCTGATAATTTTTTTGTTGGTCGGGCGGTCCAGGTGGGTGATTCGTGGGCTAAAATATTATTAGCGCTCGATAGCGATTCTTTAGTTAACGTTTTAACTCAAGATACGCGGGTACGGGGGATTGTTCGCGGCGACCACGGCTTAGGGCTCGTAATGGAAATGATTCCGATCGACTCGTCTCTGACGCCCGGTGAAACAGTTTTAACTTCCGGGGTTAACGATCAAATTCCCGGCGGATTGATTGTCGGACAGATTTCTTCGGTTGAAAAAAAAGAGAGCGATATTTTTCAGCGGGCGATTTTGCGGCCAGCGGTTGATTTTCATCAATTAGAGCAAGTTTTTATCATAAAACCTGGTAACTAGCCATGCTTTCATTAATTTTTATTATTTTTTCACTAATCGGTGTTTTTTTGCAATTGACTACCTTATCGGAAATTTCTTTTTGGGGCACCTCTCCTAATTTGGTCTTGGCGATTGTTTTGGCCGGCGCCATTTTGAGCCAGAAATCAAAATTATTTTGGATAGTTTTTTTCCCAGTTCTGTGGCTGGATTTTTTAAGCGGTCAGCCGATCGGACTTATGTCTTTATCTTTCTGGATTGTTTTCTTGTTTATTTTCTATCTAGCTGGCTGGCAGATGAAAAAAAATGACTTATTGGCTAGGATTTTACTTTCTTTAGTCGGTGTTAGTTTTTTTGAAGCCAGTCAGATTTTGCTGGTGAAATTAGCTAATTTTTTAAGTCTGGCGCCGGATCTTAGTTTTGATGGGCGATTTTTTTGTTTAAAATTATTTATCAGTCTGCTACTAAATGGCGGGTTAACTTTATTTTTGCTTTGGATTTTTAATAGATATCGGAGTTTATTTCCCGCGGAGTATTAATTTTATCGTTATCTGATCGCGCTTAAAAAATATGATGGGTCGGCTAAATTTTAATAAACGATTGGCTCGCTATCGGGTAAAAAAAACCTTTAAGGAAAGCATCGAGCCGGAAGAGATTTTGCTAGATGCGGCAAGATCATCTAAGCTTGGCGGGCAAAAAATAGAAGTACCGATCAGCCGAAATAATTTTAGGATTTTTTTGGCGATTGTTTTTGGCGGTTTTCTGCTTTTTTCCGGCCAGGCGGCTTATTTACAAGTATATAAAGGTTTCTATTTTAGCGAGGCGGCGGAAAAAAATCATATTCGTTCTGTGCCGGTCTTGGCTTCGAGGGGAATTATTTATGATCGTTCAATGAGGCAGTTGGTCTATAATGTTCCTAGTTTTGACCTAGTAATTTCCTTGCCAGACCTGCCTCAATCAAGCGCTGATCGCCAGGCGATTTTTGATAAAGTAACAAATCTAACTGGAGTTGACCGAGAAGAGATAAAAGATATTTTGCGCAAAGCGGAATTAAAAAAAACTTCGGTCGCCACTGTTTTTGAAGCGTTGGACCATGAAAAATTATTAATGCTCCAAGAAGAGATTGGCAATTGGCCGGGTTTTCGAATTGAAGAAAATACAACCAGGCAATATGTTTCGCCATTATCTTTTTCCCATATCCTAGGCTATTTAGGAAAACTAACGTTAGTAGAAGCGGAAAAAAATCCGAATTATTTTTTAACTGAGAAAATTGGCAAGAACGGTTTGGAATTTTTTTATGAGGATACCTTAAGAGGTGTTCCCGGGGAAAAGTTGGTGGAAGTTGATGCCTTGGGGCATGCGAAAAGAGAGCTTTCGGAAAATAAGCCTCAGGACGGCCGAGGTCTGGTACTGTCAATTGACAACTTTTTGCAAGAAAGTTTTTTTTCAGCGGCGAGCAAAGTTTTAAAAGAAAATAAATTAAAGCGAGCCGCTGTAGTGGCGATGAATCCAAAAACCGGCGAAATCTTGGCTATGTTAAGCTTCCCTGATTTTGATAATAATTCTTTTGCACAAGGTCTTTCGGTTAAAAATTATGCCGAATTATCACAGAATCCTGATCGGCCTTTGTTTAACCGGGCTGTCTCCGGCCAATATCCGCCTGGTTCGACCATTAAGCCAATTATCGGTTCGGCGGCGCTGCAGGAGAAAGTGGTTAATCCGCTAACAAAGGTTTCCGATATAAGCGGCGAGCTAATTTTAACTAGTCAATATGGTTCTGGCTCGACTCGTTTTGGCGACTGGAAAGCCCACGGCGTTGTTGACCTCTATAGCGCCATTGCCCAGTCCTGCAACGTGTATTTCTATACAGTTGGCGGAGGTTATGGTAATATAAAGGGGCTTGGACTAGAAAGACTGGAAAAATACTTTAAATTATTCGGCTTTGGCAAGATGCTGGGGATTGATTTGCCGGGAGAAGGCGATGGGCTTGTTCCTAGTGAAGCCTGGAAGAAACAAGTAAAAAATGAGCCTTGGTATATGGGAGATACGTATCATATCTCTATCGGCCAGGGGGATTTATTGGTAACTCCATTGCAAATGGCGGCGGCTACTTCTGCTATAGTAAACGGCGGTAAAATTCTAGCGCCTCACTTAGTTGACAAAATTATTGATTCTGATAAAAATATTATCAAAACCGTTGAAAAAAAAGTTTTATCGGAAAATTTTATCGATCCGGCCAATTTAACTGTTATTAAAGAGGCCATGCGCCAAACCGTTACCGTCGGTTCGGCGCGTTTGCTTAATAATTTGCCAATAGCGTTGGGTGCCAAAACTGGAACGGCTCAGGTGGCTGGTCAGCGTAATTCGAATGCCTGGGCGACGGCTTTTGCTCCAATTGACGATCCGCAGGTGGTGATGGCTGTTTTAGTAGAAAATGCCGGTGAAGGAAGTCAGATAGCCGTTCCGATAATCAAGGGCGCCCTAGAGGAGTATTTTGCCAGACAAGGAGAAGCTAATTTTAATAAAAAATAATTAATAAAATAAAAATATTTTTATGCCACAGTATTTAAGCCAAGAAGGGATTGAGCAGCACAAACAAGAGTTGGAAGACCTTAGATTCAAGAGACAAGAAATTGCCAAGCGCCTGGAAGAAGCAAAAGCCCTGGGTGATCTTTCAGAAAATCAAGAATATATTTCTGCCCGGGAAGCTCAAGCCTTTAACGAGGGGAAGATATTGGAACTCGAACAGCTATTAAGAGATGTTATCGTGATAGATAAAAACCATCGTTCCAGCACCGTCCGTATCGGCTCAACAATTGAGGTACGATCAAATGGTAAAAATCAAAAATTTATGATCGTTGGATCAGAAGAAGCCAGTCCTAGAGACGGCAAAATTTCTAACGAATCGCCGCTGGGAAAAGCTTTTTTAGGGCATAAAGCGGGCGAGGCGGTAGAGGTTGAAACTCCCGGTGGAAGAGTGAACTATAAGGTGGTTTCGATCGGTTGATTTCCACTTAATAAGTCTAATTTTTTTTAAGATATGTCTTTAGAGAAAATAAAAACAGATCGATTAAAAAAACTGGAAAACCTAAAATCGCTTGGTATTGATGCTTATCCCGGCAAGGGAATTTCAGGGCGTTTTTTGATCGGCGAAGTCTTGGAAAAATTTGAAGACTTCGAACAAAGCAAGAAGGAAATAATTTTAGCCGGCCGCCTGCGCCTGTTGCGTTTGCATGGCGGTCTAACTTTTGCCTCCCTGCAAGACGCCTCCGGCCGCCTGCAGCTGTTTTTTAAAAAAGATGAATTAGGAGAAGATCAGTATTCTTTATTTGCTGATAACATAGAGGTGGGAGATTTTATTGAAGCGCGGGGAGAACTTTTTGTGACGCAAAAAGGCGAAAAGACTCTGCTGGTTAAAAAATTTAAAGTTCTGACCAAAGCCCTAAACCAGTTGCCCGATAAGTGGCACGGTTTATCAGACGTAGAAGAACGTTTTCGCCGGCGTTATTTGGATATTTTAATGAACGAGGAAAGCAAAAAGCGCTTTGAGACCAGAAGCGAGATTATTAAAAATACGAGGAAGTTTTTAGATGGACTAGGATTTTTAGAAGTGGAAACGCCAATTTTGCAAGTTCTGCCGGGCGGGGCGCTGGCGCGACCATTTAAGACGCATTTGAACGCACTGGATATGGATCTTTATTTGCGAGTGGCGCCGGAACTTTACTTAAAAAGACTGCTGGTAGCCGGTTTTGAAAAGGTTTATGAACTGGGCCGATGTTTCCGCAACG
>Ga0172373_10006322_pt1 | contig 15791 bp, 13 predicted proteins | sample Lak10m_2_FD_114546 | JGI IMG/M metagenome (GOLD analysis project Ga0172373, IMG submission 114546) | Freshwater microbial communities from Kabuno Bay, South-Kivu, Congo - kab_092012_10m | ecosystem: Environmental > Aquatic > Freshwater > Lake | place: Democratic Republic of the Congo...
AAACCTCCAACGCTTGCTGCTGCCCTCATGAATCCACCCATTGCCCGCGTCGTGACCTGTTCGAGTCCTTCGGGCCTGCACCGGATTGGATACTGGGAGTGGCCATGTCAAAGTGGCCAACCCCATTCGCCCACCGTGTTGTGTGTACACGGGCTCACCCGAAACGGACGAGACTTTGACGCGCTTGCTGAGCATCTCTCGCAGCGTTATCGAGTCATTTGTCCGGACATGGCGGGCCGTGGCCGCTCTGAGCGACTCGCCAATTCGGCGCTTTACGCCATTCCGCAGTACCTGGCCGACTGCGTCACGCTGGTGGCGAGGCTTGACGTCGAGCGGGTGGCCTGGGTGGGCACGTCGATGGGTGGCCTGATTGGCATGAGTCTCGCTTCCCTGCAGTCCAACCCGATCGCGGCGCTGGTTCTCAATGACGTGGGCCCTGTTCTGAGTGCCGAAGGCCTGCGGCGGATCGGCGACTACGTGGGCAAGGCCCCAGGCTTCGACAGCTACGAAGCCTGTGTGGCTTACACGCGCAGCATCGCAGCGGGTTTTGGCCCGCACGACGATGAAGGGTGGGACATGCTGGCGCGCCACTACTGGGTTCAGGACGGCGCGCGGTGGCGTGCGCACTACGACCCCCGGATTGCCGAGCCGTTCTCGGGGGCGGGCGCATCGGGGCCCCTGTCGCTCTGGCCGCTATACGACGCGGTGGCGTGTCCGACCCTGGTGATCCGTGGCGCCGAGTCCGACCTGCTCGACCCGACGACGGCTCGTGACATGACGCAGCGTGGCCCACGGGCGCGACTCGTTGAATTTGCGGGCGTGGGCCACGCCCCCAGCCTGATACCTGTCCCGCAGATCGCTGCGGTGGATCAATTTCTCAAGGAGTGTTTTGAATGAGTGATATCAAGCGGATCAATGTCGGCAAGCGTATGTGCGATGCGGCGGTGCATAACGGCGTGGTGTACCTGGCAGGCCAGGTGGCCGACGACACCAGTCAGGACGTCAAAGGACAGACCGCACAGGTTCTGGCCACCATCGATCGCCTGCTCGGCGAGGCGGGAAGCGACAAGACCCGGATGCTGCAGGTTCAGATCTTTCTCAGCGATATTGCCAATTTCCCGGGCATGAACGAAGTGTGGGACGCCTGGGTTCCGCAGGGTCATACCCCGGCGCGGGCGACCATCGAGTCGCGGCTCGCTAAGCCGGCCTACCTGGTCGAGATCAAAGTGATCGCCGCTGTGCGCTGAACCGGTGAGGGCTGAGCCTGCACCGCTCGCGGTGGTCAGCGCCAGCCCGCCCGATCAATCAACCGGGCTGCCGCCGCCTGCGAGCGTCCCAGGGCTGCGACGGGCAATGGGTCGGCCTTGAATGGCCCCAGCGCGGCGAGCGCCGGGTTGTCGATGCGCACGCCTGGCACGGCAGGCCATTCGTTGTTGCCGTCCGCCAGGTAGCGCTGCGCCTCGTCGCTGGCAAGGTATTCGAGGAAGCGGAGTGCCGTATCCGGGTTTTTTGCGTGACGCAGGACGCCGCCTCCGGTGACATTGATGTGGGCACCGGATCCCGCCTGATCTGGCCAGATGACCTGCAGTTTTGCCATGGTGTCGCGGTCGGCGGGCTTGTCGGATCTCATGATGCGCACCAGGTAGTAGGTGTTGCTGAGTGCGACAGCGCATTCGCCACTGGCCACAGCCTTGATCTGGTCTGTATCGCCGCCCCGTGGCTGGCGTGCGAAATTCGCGACCACACCGCGCGCCCACGCAGTTGCGGCCTCTTCGCCCTGATGCTCGATGATCGAAGCGATTAGAGAAAGCATGTAGGGATGCGCAGCCGATCGTGTGCAGACTTTGCCCTTGAGCTCTGGCTTGGCCAGATCCGCATAGCTTGTGATGGTGTTGGGTGCAACCCGGGCCGGGTTTACGATCAGCACGCGGGCTCGGGTCGAAATGCCAAACCATGTGATGCCCTCGGGCGTAGCGGGTGCCCGCAGGCTTTCAGGGATACGTGCCTCCAGGCGCTCCGAGCGTACGGGCGCGAACAGCCCTTCGCTTTGCGCCTTCCACAATCGGGCGGCGTCTACCAGCAGCAGGACATCGGCTGGGCTTGATCGACCTTCGGTTCGCAGTCGCTCAAGCAGAGCCTCGTCTCCCGCCTCAATTCGATTGATACGGATTCCGGTGGTGCGGGTGAAGTTCGCGTACAGCGCCTCGTCTGTCTGATAGTGACGAGCCGAGTAGAGATTGACCACCTGGGTCTGGGCGGTGGCCGCGAGCGGCAGGGTAAGGCAGAAGAGGGCAGCAGTTCGGATGAGCGCGTATCGCATGATGAGCGGGGTTGGGGCTGCGGATAATGTGATGGCTTGAAGTCTAATAGAAATGAGAACCATTCGCAATTAAGTCTTGCGTAAGGCCTCGGTAAGCGTCTCGATTGACACTTCCGGCCTGTACAGGGAGATCAACATGAGCACGAATAACGGTTCACTGTCCGCGTTTCACCATCGATCAATCAACGACCGCGCCGGGTTCTGGGCCGAGCAGGCGGCGTTGATCGACTGGCACAAGCCCTTTACCCAGGTGCTTGACGACTCGCGACTGCCGTTTGTCCGGTGGTTCGTGGGCGGCGAGACCAACCTCTGTCACAACGCGGTGGACCGCCACCTGGCAACCCTCGCAGACAAGCCCGCACTCATTTTTGTTTCGACCGAAACCGGCGCCGAGCGAACCTACAGCTTCGCCGAGCTGCACGCTGAAGTCATGCGAATGGCTGCAGTCATGCAGTCACTGGGCGTCGGGCGGGGCGACCGCGTGCTCATTTACATGCCGATGATTGCGGAGGCAGCGTTTGCCATGCTGGCCTGCGCGCGCATAGGCGCCATTCACTCCGTGGTATTCGGCGGGTTCGCCTCTCACAGCCTTGCTTCCCGGATTGATGACGCAGCCCCTCGCCTGGTCGTGAGCGCCGATGCCGGTTCACGCGCCGGTAAAGTTATCCCGTACAAGGGACTGCTTGATGAAGCGATCGCCCTCGCAGCAAGCAAGCCCGAAGCCGTGCTCATGGTTGACCGCGGACTCGCCGCTTACACACGGGTCGAGGGTCGTGATCACGACTATGCGCCGCTTCGCCAACAGCACCTGAACGCACAGGTTCCCGTCACCTGGCTCGAGTCGAACGAAATTTCCTACACGCTGTACACCTCTGGCACCACGGGCAAGCCCAAGGGTGTGCAACGCGATGTCGGGGGCTACGCCGTTGCGCTCGCAGCCTCCATGAAACACATCTTCTGTGGCAATGCGGGGGAGACCTATTTTTCCGCCAGCGATATCGGCTGGGTGGTGGGTCACTCATACATCGTCTATGGCCCGCTGTTGGCGGGCATGGCCACCATCATGTACGAGGGAACGCCCGTGCGCCCGGATGCGGGCATCCTCTGGCAACTGGTCGAGCGATATCAGGTCACCGTGATGTTTTCGGCGCCCACAGCCATCCGCGTGCTGAAGAAGCAGGATCCCTCATGGCTCACCCGCTACGACACCTCGTCGCTTCGAGCGCTGTTTCTCGCTGGCGAACCGCTGGATGAGCCAACCGCACGCTGGATCTCCGAAGGCCTGGGGCGCCCCATCATCGACAACTACTGGCAGACCGAGACGGGTTGGCCGATTCTCACCGTGGCACATGGAATCGAGAAGACCCCCACCCGCTTCGGCAGTCCGGGCATGCCGATGTATGGCTACGACGTTCGCCTTCTCCACGAACAGACGGGTGAGGAGGTGGGACCTAATGAGAAAGGGGTGGTGGCCGTCTTGCCGCCCCTGCCGCCAGGCTGCATGCAGACTGTTTGGGGGGATGACGATCGGTTCGTCAAAACCTATTTTTCCAGCATCCCCGGAAAGCTCGCCTACTCGACCTTCGATTGGGGCATTCGCGACGATGACGGCTACTACTTCATTCTTGGACGAACCGACGACGTCATCAACGTGGCCGGGCATCGTCTGGGCACACGCGAAATCGAGGAATCCCTTTCCAGCCATGCGGCTGTGGCAGAGTGTGCGGTGGTGGGCGTTGCCGATACGCTGAAGGGGCAGGTGGCTGTGGGATTTGCTGTGGTCAAGGATGCATCACTCATCGTGGAAGTCGATGCGCGAATGAAGCTTGAAGGCGAGCTGATGGCCACCGTTGACCGGCAGCTCGGGGCGGTGGCACGGCCCTCGCGCGTTTATTTCGTATCCATGCTGCCCAAGACCCGTAGCGGCAAGGTGCTCAGGCGCTCGATTCAGGCGGTATGCGAGGGGCGTGACCCCGGGGATCTCACCACCATCGAGGATCCTTCCACACTCGAGCAGGTGAGGCAGGCACTTGCCGGTCGCTGACGCGCTCAAGCCTGACGTACGCCGCCGCGAGCTGCTCGGCTGGGCGGCCTACGACTTTGCCAATTCGGGTTACACCACCGTGGTACTCACCGCGGTGTTTAACGCCTATTTCGTAGGCGTGGTGGCGGGCGGCGAAAGCTGGGCAACCTTCGCCTGGACACTGGCCATTGCGGTTTCCAGCATGATTGTTGCCGTGATCTCTCCGCCCCTGGGTGCATGGGCTGATCGTCGCAGCGCCAGAAAGACGGTGCTCGCAGCAAGCACGCTTGGCTGCGTGTTGGCCACTGCCGCGCTGGCCTCCGCAGGCCCCAATACGATTCTGCTCGCGGCGCTCCTGGTCATCGTGTCCAACGTCTGTTACTGCATCGGCGAATCACTGATCGCTTCCTTCCTGCCCGATCTCGCCCGACCCGAGGCGATAGGTCGGGTATCGGGATGGGGCTGGGGCGTAGGCTATTTTGGCGGCATGCTCACGCTGGGGCTCTCCCTCGCTTGGCTTCTCAGCGCGCCCTCACGTGGCGCCACCGCGGCGCAAGCGGTGCCGCACACCATGCTGATCACTGCAGTGGTGTTCGCCCTCGCATCGTTGCCCACGTTTTTCCTGCTTCGTGAGCGCGCATCGCCCGCCGCGGTCCCAACCAGCTGTGACAGCGATTCGGGCGCCTGGCAGCAGTTGCGCCACAGTCTTGGTTCATTGCGGCACTTCCCGGATCTCAAGCGGCTGCTCGTTTGCATGACCTGCTACCAGGCCGGTATTGCGGTGGTGATTGCGCTCGCGGCAGTGTATGCAGAGCAGCAGATGGGCTTTTCTCAGACTGACACGATGATGCTGGTGTTTGCTGTCAATATCGCCTCTGCCGTGGGGGCCTTCGGATTTGGTTCACTGCAGGACCGGATCGGTCACCGCCGTGCGCTGGCGATCACGCTGCTCGGCTGGGTTGCGATGACCCTGATCGCCGGCTTGGGCGAGAGTCGCCCCCAATTCTGGCTTGCCGCGGTGTTGGCCGGTTTATGCATAGGGGCGAGTCAGTCCTGCGGGCGTGCCATGGTGGGGCTGTTGTCCCCGGAGGCCCGGCTCGCGGAGTTCTACGGCCTGTGGTCGCTCGCCGTTCGGGTGGCAGCGGTGATTGGGCCTATCACCTATGGGGCCGTCACCTGGGTGAGCGGCGGCAACCACCGTCTGGCTATTTTGGGTACTGGTGTGTTTTTCGTGGCGGCGCTCGCGGTGCTGCGCACCGTAGATGTCACCCGAGGCGTCCGAACGAAATCAGTCTGACGAGCCTGAACGAATCGGTGTGCCCTCGGTGCCCAGGGTGATGGCAATGCGATACAGGCCCTCGAGCACCAGGTTCTCAACATACGTGAATTCAATGCTCAACCGTGGTCCGAGCGAGCGCGCAGCACCCCCCGAAAGAATGCATCGCATATCCGGGAAGTTTCGTTGATGCTGGGCGAATACCCGCTCAACGGCACCCGCCTGAGCATGCGCGCAGCCGGTGGCGATGGCGTCAACGGTCTGCCGCGGAAAGTCGACATAGTCGCCTGCTGCATCGGGAAGCGTGGCGGTGTTCTGGTGAAGCGCGCGCTGCATCAGGCCAAGGCCAGGCATGATGCCGCCGCCCAGAAAGCGGCCGTCGGTCGTGAGCATGTCGAGTGTGGTGGCGGTGCCGCAGACCACCACCAGTCCCGCGCGTTCGCCGATCATGGCACGGGCGCCTATCATTGCCGCCCAGCGATCGCACCCCAACGCGGCGGGATTCAGGTAGCCGTTGGTGATGCCGCACTGTTGTGCGCGTGAACTGATCCAGTGAGCGACAGGCGCGTCGGGCCAGACCTCAAGCGCCCGTAACACCGGATTGACGACGCGGGTTCCGGCTACGCTCGCGATCACGATGCGATCGGGGCGCGGCAGTCGCCTCCAGTCTCCCATCACCATGGGGATTTCGTCGAGCAGCACCCGTCCGTACTCACGCACCCGCGAGTGGGCGGTGTCGGCATCGTGTTGTGGGGAGGAATAAATCCCCCACTTGAAGAAGGTGTTGCCGATATCGATGAGCAGGAAGCTCATGGTCTGAGAGCGAAAGTGATTGAACGGCGGCGAGTGTAATACAGACGCATGGGTAGGAAAAAACGGTCCCCGAAGATCTGGGACCGCGCCGTGGATATCCCGTCGTCAGTCTTGTAGGGGTTCCGGGGGTGGCGCCCGTCTGACCCAGTCGCTCGCCTGGTCATAGGCATGCGCGAGCTGCAGGACCGCACGATCGGCGCGCGGTGGCCCGATCAGTTGCAAGCCGATGGGAAGCCCTTGGGCACCGCCGAACCCCGCCGGCACACTCACGGCAGGCAAGCCCGCCATGGTCGCGGGCACCACCACTTCCATCCAGCGATGGTAAGTGTCCATGGCGCGACCTGCGATCTCGGCGGGCCAGTTTGAACGCAGATCAAAGGGGAAGACCTGGGCGCTGGGGAGCGCAAGAAAGTCGTAGCGCTCGAAAAGTGTGAGGGCGGCGCGATACCAATCGCTTCGCACGACCGATGCGCGGTAGATGTCGTGTGCCGTCCGGGTCAGCCCCTGCTCCACCTCCCAGATGGCCTCGGGCTTGAGCAGATCGCGCCGCTTGGGGTCGTGGTAATGAGCCGACAGCGCTCCCCCAGCCAGCATGCTTCGCAGCGTGATCCAGGCCTGCCACAGGCGCTCAGGCTCGAATCCGAGACTGCCCACTTCAATGACGCAACCCAGCGATTCGAGAGTGCGCAATGCGTCCTCACACACCTCGGCAATGCCAGGCTCGAGCGCGAGATGCCCGTTGAGAGAACCCAGCCAGGCAATCCGTACCCCACGATCAGGTGTGCCGAGTGTCTCGGCAAAAATTGCCGGAGCTTCGTTCACCGAAAGCGGGGCTCGGCGATCGGGGCCCGCCTGAACCGCCAGCAGGCGAGCGAGGTCTGCAGCAGTTCGGGCCATGGGGCCTTCCACGCCGAGCTGCTGGCCGAACAGGTCGAACTCGGGCAACTTGGGCACCCGGCCAAACGACGGCCTGAATCCGTAGATGTTGTTCCAGCCCGCAGGATTGCGAAGCGAGCCGCCCATATCGCTGCCGTCGGCGACGGGCAGCATGCGAAGCGCAAGTGCGACGGCCGCGCCGCCACTCGAACCGCCAGCCGATCGAGAGGGGTCGTAGGGGTTGAGCGTGGTGCCGTAAACCGGGTTGTAGGTATTGGACCCCAGGCCGAACTCGGGCGTATTGGTCTTGCCAATGACGATCGCGCCAGCCCGCTTCATGCGCTCGACCACCAGGCTGTCCGCGGCCGGAACATGGTTTTTGAAGATGGGTGAGCCCAGCGTGGTGACGATCCCAGCGGTCTGGGCGAGATCCTTGACCGCCAGCGGAAATCCATGCATCCATCCGCAGGATTGCCCCCGAGCAAGCTGCTGGTCGCGCTCGTCAGCCTGTGCAAGCAGCATCTCGCGCGGCTGACGGGCGACGATTGCATTGACCGCAGGGTTCACGGCGTCAATGCGATCCAGATAGGCGCTCATCACCTCGCGGCACGAAAGCTGGCGCGCGTGGATCAGATGGGAGAGCTGCTCACCGTTAGCAGCAACAATCTCGTTCATGAATAGGCTCAGGCCGTTGCGACTGGAATCTTGCCAATCCGTGTCTGCCACTCGCGCGGTCCGGTGGTGTGCACCGATGTGCCTGCGGCGTCGACAGCTACCGTGACCGGCATGTCGCGGACCTCGAACTCATAAATGGCTTCCATGCCGAGGTCGGCGAATCCGACCACCCGCGAGGTCTGTATGGCCCTGGAGACCAGGTAGGCCGCACCCCCCACCGCCATCAGGTAGGCCGCCTGGTGGCGTCGAATGGCCTCGATCGCCACCGGTCCGCGCTCGGCCTTGCCTATCATGGCAATCAGCCCTGTCTTGGCAAGCATGGTCTCAGTGAATTTGTCCATCCGGGTGGAGGTGGTGGGTCCAGCCGGGCCGACCACCTCCTCGCGTACCGGGTCGACCGGACCCACGTAGTAAATAACGCGATTCTGGAAGTCCACGGGGAGCGGCTCGCCGCGGGAAAGCATGTCCTCGATTCGTTTATGGGCCGCATCGCGCCCCGTCAGCATCTTTCCACAGAGCAGAAGGCGCTCACCAGGCTTCCAGGAGGCCACCTCTTCCCGGGTGAGCGTATCGAGGTTGACCCTGCGGGACTGGGCATCAGGTGTCCAGTTGACCTTGGGCCAGTCATCCAGACTGGGCGGCTCGCAGAAGGCCGGGCCGGAACCGTCAAGAGTAAAGTGCGCGTGACGGGTGGCCGCGCAGTTGGGAATCATCGCCACCGGTTTTGATGCGGCATGAGTGGGATAGGTGTTGATCTTGACATCCAGCACCGTGGTGAGCCCGCCCAGGCCCTGGGCGCCGATCCCAAGGGCGTTGACCTTCTCGTAGAGCTCAATCCGTAATTCTTCCAGCTTGTTTGCCGGTCCACGGGCGAGGAGATCGGCCATGTCGATCGACTCCATCAGCGATTCCTTGGCCATCAGCATCGCCTTCTCGGCGGTGCCGCCAATTCCGATTCCGAGCATGCCTGGCGGGCACCAGCCCGCTCCCATGGTGGGAACCGTCTTGAGCACCCAGTCGACCAGACTGTCGGACGGATTGAGCATCACAAACTTCGACTTGTTCTCCGAGCCGCCACCCTTGGCAGCCACGGTGATCTCGACCGTCTCGCCGGGAACCAGCTCCATGTGCACGACGGCGGGCGTGTTGTCGCGCGTGTTTTTGCGTTCGAAGTGCGGATCGGCAACGATCGATGCGCGCAGCAGATTGTCAGGGTGCATGTAGCCCTTGCGCACCCCTTCGTTGATGGCGTCAGTGACCGAGCCGGTGAACCCCTCCCAGCGCACCCCCATGCCCACTTTCATGAACACGTTCACGATGCCGGTGTCCTGGCAAAGCGGGCGATGGCCCTCCGCGCACATGCGGGAGTTGGTGAGGATCTGGTCGATCGCGTCGCGAGCCGCCGGGCTCTGCTCGAGCTCACGCGCCCGGGCGAGATGGCGGATGTAGTCGGCGGGGTGGTAGTAGCTGATGAACTGCAATGCAGCGGCGATCGACTCGATCAGGTCGTCGCGGCGGATCACGCTCATGTGGGGCTCCCTGGGTGGCTTTGAGAAAAAATCAGTGCGAACCGTGGCTTGCGCCCGACTTGGCGCGAGCGGCATGCGGGCTAACCATCAAGCGGTCAATCAGCGCAATGGCCAGCGCCGACAGCAGAAACATGCCGTGGATGATGGTCTGCCAGAGCAGCGTCTTGTCGGACAAGGTGCCGGCCGAGATGAAGCTCTTGAGCAAATGGATGGACGAGATTCCGATGATTGCCGTTGCCAGCTTCACCTTGAGCACATTGGCGTTCACATGAGACAGCCATTCAGGCTGGTCTGGGTGATTTTGCAGTCGAAGTCGCGAGACGAAGGTTTCATAGCCGCCCACGATGACCATGATCAGGAGGTTCGAGATCATCACCACATCGATGAGCGAGAGGACGATGATCATGATCACCGTTTCCTTGCTGCGTTCGGTCAGACCCAGTCGCGCGATCGACTGATCCAGAGCCTCCGGGTGCCAAAGCAGTTCAACCAGATGGGCCAGTTCCTCGACAAACAGCACCACGTAGACAAGCTGTGTGACGATCAACCCAAGATAAAGGGGAAGCTGAAGCCAGCGGCTGGAAAAGATCAGGCGCGGAATGAATCCGGGCTTCGGTTGCGGATCGGTCACGGCTCGCTCCGGAGTCTCGGGCGGGTTGGTCGGGGATGGGTTCAGCGCTCTGCGCGGGCGAATGGTATCGGAATTCGAAGGCAGTCCTGAACAATGGCAGTCAAGCCGACGCGCAACTTTGGCGTAAGCCAAGCGTAAGCCTTTCGGCCTAATCTGCCCGAATAATGAGAAAAAGCTGTCGATCTGCTGACGACCGCCTCAGTTTGGAGACCCCATGAGCGCTCATATCGAGTCAATTCTTCAGGAACACCGCGTGTTTGCGCCCGCCGAGAGCTTCGTTCGCTCGGCGACCATTTCGGGAATGCCTGCTTATGAGGCGCTCTGCCGGGAGGCCGAGGCTGACCACGGTGCGTTCTGGGCTCGCCTCGCGCGTGAGCACGTCATCTGGAAAAAGCCCTTCACACGATCGCTCGACGACTCGAACGCGCCCTTTTTCAAGTGGTTCGAAGACGGTGAGTTGAACGTTTCCTACAACTGCCTCGACCGCCACATGGGAACAGCGGTTGAGCACAAGGTGGCCCTGATTTTTGAGGCCGACGACGGTTCGGTCTCCAATATTACCTATCGTCAGTTGCTGGATCGGGTCTGTCGCTTCGCGAATGGTCTGAAGGCTCTGGGCGCCAAAAAGGGTGACCGGGCCATCATCTACATGCCGATGTCGGTTGAGGGCGTGGTTGCCATGCAGGCGTGCGCGCGACTGGGTGTGATTCACTCGGTGGTGTTCGGCGGGTTCTCGGCCAAGAGCCTTCAGGAGCGCATCCAGGACGCAGGTGCCTCCTGGGTCATCTGCGCCGATGAGCAGGTTCGTGGCGGCAAGAAGATCCCTCTCAAGCCCGCGGTCGACGAGGCGTTTTCGCTGGGCGGTTGCGATTCAGTGAAGCGGGTGGTGGTCTATCAGCGCACAGGCGCGGCGGTGGCCATGAATTCCGCCCGCGACATCACATGGGGGGATGTAGAGGCCGGTCAGTCGAATGTTTGCGAGCCGGAGTGGGTGGGGGCAGAGCATCCGCTGTTTATCCTTTACACCTCGGGTTCTACTGGCAAGCCCAAGGGTGTGCAGCACGCTTCAGGCGGCTACATTCTTCACGCCGCGCTCACCATGAAGTGGACCTTCGACATCAAGCCGGAGGATGTTTTCTGGTGCACCGCTGATATTGGCTGGGTCACCGGCCACACGTACATCACTTACGGGCCGCTCGCGTGCGGGGCGACCGAGATTGTGTTCGAGGGCATTCCCACATTCCCGAATGCCGGTCGTTTCTGGGAAATGATTCAGCGTCACAAGGCCACCATTTTTTACACGGCTCCCACCGCCATTCGCTCGCTGATCAAGGCCTGTAACGCCGATCCCGCAACGCACCCGCAAAATTACGATCTCGCTTCGCTCCGGTTGCTAGGCTCGGTGGGAGAGCCTATCAATCCGGAAGCCTGGATGTGGTACTACCGAAGCGTTGGAAACGAGCGCTGCCCGATCGTGGACACCTTCTGGCAAACCGAGACGGGTGGTCACATGATCACACCGCTGCCGGGCGCCACCCCGCTCGTGCCAGGGTCGTGCACGCTTCCTCTGCCGGGCATTGCGGCGGCAATCGTCGATGAGACAGCGACTGACATTCCCAACGGGGACGGCGGCATTCTGGTGGTCAGGAAGCCCTGGCCGTCCATGATTCGCACCATCTGGGGTGATCCGGATCGCTTTCGCAAGAGCTATTTTCCGGCCGAGTTGAAGGGCTACTACCTTGCGGGCGACGGTGCAGTTCGTGATCGCGAAACCGGCTACTTCCGGATTACCGGTCGCATTGACGATGTGCTGAACGTGTCCGGGCACCGCATGGGGACCATGGAAATTGAATCGGCGCTGGTTGCCAATCCACTGGTTGCAGAATCGGCGGTAGTGGGACGGCCCGACGATCTCACCGGTGAGGCGATCGTCGCCTTCGTTGTGTTGAAGCAGGCGCGCCCGTCGGGCGAAGTCGGTCGGAAAATTGCTGATGAACTGCGCGCCTGGGTCGGCAAGGAAATCGGTCCGATCGCCAAGCCCAAGGACATCCGGTTCGGTGACAACCTGCCCAAGACTCGCTCAGGCAAGATCATGCGCCGTCTGCTCCGAGCCATTGCGAAGGGCGAAGAAATCACCCAGGACACGTCAACACTCGAAAATCCAGCCATTCTCGAGCAGTTGAAGCAGACCAACTAAAGCATTAAGAAGCCGGAGGAATGCCGATGCTAACGGCGGTTACCGTCGCGAAAGCACTGGTCGAGTTTGCGGGCTTGCTGTTGCTGGGGCGGGGGCTGGTATTTCTCCTGAGTTTTGGCCGGCACGAGAGCAATCCTATCTATCGGTTTTTCCGCTTCCTGAGCGGGCCGGTTGTTCGGCCCGCCCGCCTTATTGCTCCTCGCTTTGTTGTCGACCAGCATATTCCCGCCATCGCCTTTTTCATCCTTTTCTGGGTCTGGGTGGCTTTGAAGTTCTGGCAGGTAGTGCTCGCGCACGAGGCGGGACTCCTGTGAGCGCACTCAAGGTCTGGTATCTGCGGCAAATGGCCACCTGGTCGACTTTCTTTCGACAGGGCGCCATGGCGCTGGAGTACTGGGAGCAAATACGAGCCCTGCGTCCGGGCGATGCGGCGGTGATCGCGACCGTTGCGGGCCTGCACGCGTCCGCTGGGCGTCGCGGCCATGCATGCGACCTGCTGCGCGAATCCATTGCGATTGATTCAGCTCAGGCCTACGTGCATTTCAACCTCGGCTATCTGCTGCAGCAGGATGAGCATCACCTCGAAGCACTTTCAGCGTTTGAGCGTGCGCTCGCGCTCAATCCCAAGCTCGATCAGGCGCTTTATGGGCAGGCGCTTTCGCTTCTCAAACTTGGGCGCGTCGAAGAGGCACTGGAGCCGCTCAAAGCCAATACTCGGCTTCAGCCGCTTTCGCCCTACGGGTTTTATCAGCTGGCTCATGCACTCAACCGGCTTGACCGGCGCGATGAGGCCAGGAAAGTGATTGTTCAGTTGTCCGGATTCGAGCCCCAGGTTGCGCGGCAGTTGCAGCGCGAAACTGGGATCGATGCGGGGTTGCCGGATTAGCCGGGTCGCCGCGTAGTACCTGCGTTGCTTGCAGCGCTTCATTACAACACCAGGAGGGTCCATGCAATCCGAATCAAGACGCCAGGAATACTGGTCAAGGAACCTCAGGATCACAGCGATCCTGCTGGCCTTGTGGTTCATCGTCACGTTCGTCATCGGCTGGTACGCGCGTGATCTCAGCTTCAACTTCTTTGGATGGCCGTTTGCGTTCTGGGTGGGAGCCCAGGGAGCGCTCGTCCTCTACGTCTGGATCATCTGGTACTACGCCAGCTACATGAACCGGCTGGACAAGGAGTTTGGCGTCGACGAAGGAGAGGAAGAATGAGTACCGGCGCACAATCACAAAAAGCTTTCACTTCTCAGCTGAAGAAGGTTTATACGTTCTACACGGGTGGCTTCGTTGCCTTTGTCGTCGTGCTGGCAGTCCTTGAGCAGATGGGTCTGTCGCGCGCGATGATTGGCTACGTGTTCCTTGCCGCCACTGTGTTGCTTTACGCCGGTATTGGCGTGATGAGCCGCACCAACGATGCAGCCGAGTACTACGTGGCGGGGCGCCGTGTTCCTGCCGTGTTCAACGGCATGGCAACAGGCGCTGACTGGATGTCAGCGGCGTCCTTCATCGGCATGGCCGGTACGCTTTATCTCACCGGCTATGGTGGTCTTGCCTTCATCATGGGCTGGACCGGTGGCTACGTGCTGGTCGCGTTGTTTCTTGCGCCTTATCTGCGCAAGTTCGGTCAGTTTACGATCCCTGATTTTCTGGGCGCCCGCTACGGCGGTCATGTGCCCCGTTTCATCGGGATTGTGATCGCCATCATCTGCTCGTTCACCTACGTGGTGGCCCAGATTTATGGTGTGGGTCTGATCACAACGCGGCTCACGGGCGTGCAGTTCGAGATCGGGATTTTCCTGGGTCTGGCCGGTATTCTGGTCTGCTCGTTCCTGGGCGGCATGAAGGCGGTGACCTGGACGCAGGTGGCGCAGTACATCATTCTGATCGTCGCCTACCTGATTCCGGTGGTGTGGTTGTCGGTAAAACAAACCGGCTTCCCGATTCCACAACTGGTCTATGGCCAGCAACTGCAGAAGGTCACGCAGCTTGAAGACAAGCTGATTGCCGACGCCAAGGAAAATGAGGTTCGCTCAATCGCTGCAAAGCGCGCTGAAGCGGCACGTGCTGCACTGAAGGAGCCTGAGAAGGCGTTCGAAGCAGGCAAGGGCGCGGCTCAGAAAGCGGTTGCTGACGCCAAGGCCTCAGGAAACGCTGACTCCGTTAAGAAGGCCGAAGACGCGCTTGCCAAGTACCCCGCGGATGTCAACGCGGCGAAGGCAATGTGGACGCGTGAAGCGGGTCTGCAGGCACGGGCTGCGCAATTGCAGCGGCATGGAGAGGCGTTTCCAGGTGCAACCGAGAAGGCGCGTGACACTTCCCGCAAGAATTTTCTTGCGCTGGTGTTCTGTCTGATGGTGGGTACGGCGGCCTTGCCTCACATTCTGATGCGCTACTACACGACGCCCTCGGTCAAGGAGGCGAGAAGCTCGGTGACCTGGTCGCTGTTCTTCATCTTCCTGCTTTACTTCACGGCGCCAGCGCTGGCGGTTCTGGTCAAGTACGTTGTTTACAACGATCTGGTCGGAACATCCTTCGCGCAGTTGCCAGCGTGGGTACAGGCGTGGCAGAAGGTCGATCCATCGTTGTTATCGCTCATTGATATCAATGGTGACGGCATCGTCCAGCGTGCGGAGCTTGCCATCGGTGGTGACATCGTCGTGCTGGCGACCCCAGAGATTGCGGGGCTGCCCTACGTGATTTCCGGGCTGGTGGCGGCGGGTGGTTTGGCGGCGGCGTTGTCAACTGCTGACGGACTGCTGCTCACCATTGCCAATGCGCTGTCGCACGATCTCTACTACAAGATAATCGACCCGAATGCGCCGACGGCACGTCGCGTGATGATCTCTAAGATTCTGCTGCTGGTGGTGGCCATTCTGGCTGCTCTGGTCGCGGCCCAGAAGCCGGCTGACATTCTGTTCCTGGTGTCTGCGGCATTCTCGTTCGCTGCCGCGGGATTCTTCCCGGCGCTGACGATGGGTATCTTCTGGAAGCGCACCACGGGCATTGCTGCATCGCTTGGCATGATCGCGGGATTTGGCATCACCTTCTACTACATGATCACGACGCAACCGTGGCTGCGGGAGATTTTCCTCAGCATTCCACGGTCGGCGCCGATTTCGCTGTGGTGGGACATTCAGCCGATTTCCGCCGGTCTGTTTGGCGTACCGCTGGGATTCCTGGTGATCTTCATCGTGTCGCTGATCACGCCTGCGCCTGACAAGGCCACGCAGGATCTGGTCGAGAACGTTCGCTATCCCAACTTGAAAGCGGCCTGACCGCTTGAAGCCGCGCAGTGCCCACCCTGGTGGTCACTGCGCTTCTCGGGGCACCTTGGGCTTGATTCGAGGTGCCCCTTTTTGTTGGCGCCGGCCCTCCGGGGTCTCTGATAAACTAAGAGGTTACGGAGAGATGGATGAGTGGTTTAAGTCGCACGCCTGGAAAGCGTGTAAGGG
>Ga0172373_10006325_pt1 | contig 15783 bp, 10 predicted proteins | sample Lak10m_2_FD_114546 | JGI IMG/M metagenome (GOLD analysis project Ga0172373, IMG submission 114546) | Freshwater microbial communities from Kabuno Bay, South-Kivu, Congo - kab_092012_10m | ecosystem: Environmental > Aquatic > Freshwater > Lake | place: Democratic Republic of the Congo...
GTCCGGTGACCGGTTTTGGCGGTAAACCGCTGGCAGAGCGTGGGTTGCGCCGGAAAAAGGCCGGTTTTTGGCCCGGGGGAATCGGGGTTTTCTCAAAAAATCATCGTTTCCCCGGCGGGGAATGGGGGTTTTTTCGGCAAAACGGGGTTTCCACGCGGGAGGAATCCACATTTTTTCGGCAGAAGGGCATTTCCCCGCGGGGGAAAGCCGGTTTTTTTGAGCAAAGGTCATTTCCCCGCGTGCGGAAGTGACGTTTTTTCGGCAGAACGCCCCTTCCCCCCGCGAGGAAGGGCGGTTTTTTCGGCTGAACGGGGTTTCCGCGCGGGGCGGGAAGCCATTTTTTGGCCGGGCGGCCGGTTCCCGTCGGGGCGGAGACGGAGTTTCCCGGCTGGCGGGGGATCCTGCGGTGGCGGGGATGGGATTTTTTCATGAGAATAGAAGTTGGGCCCCCGAGGAACCGTGGATTGGCCTAAAACGACTGCGACCTGCTTGTCGCCCTCACCGATGCCAAGGACAACGTGACAACCTGGGCTTACGGCACCCTGGCCGCCAGACCAACAAGCTCTTCGCCCCACCGGGAGCCGCCCCTGCCACGCGCAAGCGTCTTGGACTGCGCCAGCCCTCTGGCGCTTTTCACCGGCCCCGACAGCGGCAGAGGACTGCCGCACTCCAAAACGCTGCCGCGCCCCGGTTGGCCCGCCTCCATCCGTTGACCTGCGGCGCTCCCTCGCCGAGTGAGTCCCGTCCGGCACGCGGCTGAATTCCCATCCCGGCGGCGCCGTCCGTTTCCGCACGCCTGCATTGACCCGCAGGCGCGACTCGTTTAACAACGCCGCACATCTATGCCATTCCTCACCCGCCGTTTCTTCTCCGTGCTCACCGTCAGCTCGCTGGCCACGCTGGCATTTGCCACCCATGCCGCGGCCGCCCAGCCGCCCGCCGGCTTCACCGCGCTCTTCAACGGCAAGGACCTGAAGGGCTGGCGCGGCGGCAGCACGTTCGACCACCGCAAGCTGCTGGCCATGACGCCCGAGCAGCGCGCCGAGCAGATCAAGAAGTGGACTGCGCCCGACCAGAAGGGCTCGCTGCTGGAAGCCAGCACGAAGGTGCCCGGCAAAGCCCACTGGTATGTCGAGGGCGACGAGCTGGTGAACGACGGTTTCGGAGCCTACGCCACGACCGAGAAGGACTACGGCGACTTCGAGCTGCACCTCGAATACAAGACGGTGCCCAAGGCCGACAGCGGCATTTACCTGCGCGGCGTGCCGCAGGTGCAGATCTGGGACTACACCGAGGAGGCCAAGTTCAAGCTCGGTGCGGACAAAGGCTCCGGCGGCCTCTGGAACAACTCCCCCGGCGCGCCCGGCAAGGACCCGCTCGTGAAGGCCGACAAGCCCTTCGGCGAGTGGAACAAGTTCCGCATCATCATGAAGGGCGAGAACGTCACCATCTATCTCAATGACAAGCTCGTCGTGGACAACGCCAAGCTGGAGAACTACTACGACCGCAAGCAACCCGTCCCCGAGAAGGGCCCCATCCAGCTCCAGACCCACGGCGGCGAGATCCGCTGGCGCAACATCTTCATCAAGGAACTCAGCAAGTAAGCCAACCGGGGAGGAGCGGGATTAGCTCAGGATAACGAGCACGCAAAGCCCGATCCTGTTCCCCACGCCTCCCCTCCCGCTCCTGATCTTAATCCTAATCCTGCTCTCCTCATGAAACTCAAATTCATCCTCGCCCTCACCGCCTGCGCCCTCACCGTCCTCGCCGCCGACAAGGACGGCTTCAAGTCCGTCTTCAACGGCAAGGACTTTGAAGGCTGGGCCGGCCCGGTGGACAATTACGAAGTGGTGGACGGCGCCATCCAATGCAAGAAGGGCAAGGGCGGCACCATCCACACCAAGGAGGAATACGGCGACTTCGTGGTGCGCCTCGAATTCAAAGTCCCGCCCGGCGGCAACAACGGCCTGGCCATCCGCTACCCCGGCAAGGGCGACACCGCCTACGTGGGCATGTGCGAACTGCAGGTGCTCGACGACACTGCTGAGAAATACGCCAAGCTAGATGCCCGGCAATACCACGGCTCCGCCTATGGCATGGTCGCGGCGAAGCGCGGCGCGCAGAAGCCCGTCGGCGAGTGGAACCAGCAGGAAGTCACCGTCAAGGGCAGCACCATCAAGGTCGTGCTCAACGGCCAGGTCATCCTCGATGCCGACCTGAGCAAGGAAGACCCCGAGAAGTTCATGGGCAAGGCCAAGCACCCCGGCCTTGCGCTCACGAAGGGTTTCTTCGGCTTCGCCGGCCACGGTGATGCGGTTGCCTTCCGCAACATCAGCATCAAGCGGCTGAACTGAGGCTGCGCGGGGAGCAGTGTCCACTTAACCCCCTGTGCTCAACGCTGCGGTGCGTGACCTCCTCACAACCGGAGCGCAATGCTGGGGCTGGCTGGCTGCGCAACGCACGCTCAAGCGCGGCGGCCTCAAACTGGCCCTGTTGGCGGCCGTGGTGCTGTTCGCCCTCTACCCGAATCCCGTGCTGCTTTTCCGGCAGGTGCATCACCTGCTGAACATGGAGCAGCTTATCCAGCCCGATCTGCCGGCGATGCCGGAGATCAACCGCGAGATTGACCGGCTGATCGAGACGAACACGCCTGCGCTCACCGAGTTCAAGGCCGTCGAGCGCTACGTCTATCGCCGCATTCCCTACCAATACGACTGGCATGGCTGGGCGAACCTGGATTACTGGCCCACCGCCGCCGAGGTCTGGGAGCGCAAGCGCGAGGACTGCGACGGCCGCGCCGTGCTGGCCGCGAGCATCCTCCGTGCGCGCGGCCACGCCGAGGCCCGCCTCGTCGCGAACCTCCAGCACGTCTGGGTCGCCGTCGGCACCAACGAGCTGGTGGGGCCGATGGCGGACCGGAACTTCCGCCGCGAGGGCGGCAGGATGGTGGACGGCAAGCTCGTCGGCGCGAAAACTGTCATCACCCTGCCCGCGCTCAAGACCCTGCTCGACTCGCTCGCGATGACCTGCAAGTTCCCCGCCTGGCGCGTGGTGCTGATGCTCGTGACACTGCTGGCGCTCCTCTTCCACCCCGCAACGGACACCGGCCGGTTCGCCACGCTCTGCGCCGTGATGCTCGCGGGCTACGCCGTGTTCCTCGACTGGTGTGTCCAGCGGCTGGACAAGGACACCGCCGGCTTCGACTGGAATTTCCCCGTGGCCGCCGCACTGATCCTTGGCTCGCTGGTCATCGCGTGGCGGACGGCGAGGCCGGCGGCGGCCCCAGCAACAACCGGTTAGCGGATCCCCTGCCCTATCGGTTGCGTGCGGAAACCGCCGGGAATTTCCACTGCTCATCGAAGTAGCCGGCGCGGATGGCCTCCTCGGGGAACCCGGTCGCCCCGGGTTTCCATGTTGCCGCGCCAGGGGTGATGCGCATGACCGCCCAGTCTCCGAGACGCGGGAACAGCAGGTAATTGAACGCCGCGAACTCCTGCTCGTGAAAGGTGTGGCCGCTGTTGATGACAACATAGCGGTTCCCTGCCCCATCGAATGGGCTGGCATTGATGAGCACGGGCGCGTGGTCGTTCGCGGAATGTTGCTCCACACCCAGCTTCACCGCGTCTCGTGTCCAGATGATGGGCAGCTTCGGCAGCGCCTTGGCGATGCATAGATTGCTGCCGGGGTCGCCGAACAGGATGAGGTGCTTCGTGCGCAGGTCGGTCTCGGTCACATCGGTGTCGTCCTTCACCGGCAGGTCGCCCCTCATGTAACGCGCCCACTCGTAGGCGAAGCGCCGCAGGCTCGCGTCCGCCCACGCGCCGACGGCAGGGTTCCACGGCGTGCCAGTGCCGCGCACGCAGAGAAAGGGCGTGGCGAACGCGTCGTCGATCGGCCCCTGCACGCCGGGGCGTTTGCCGGCGAGCACGAAGGATTCCCGCCGCCCCGCGAGCTTCCATCTCCCGTTCTCCCGCACAAAGGCGAACCCACGGACCGCCTCGCCTTCATTCCGTTTGGGCAACTTAACTTCTTGTTCTTCAATTTTCACGCGTGTCCAGGGGGCAACTAACATCGGCGGGTGAATGGCGAACCGCGTGATGTTCTTCGCCGAGTAAACTTCCACCGTGCCATCGTCAGCAGCCTCCGCATGGATTTCCGCGCGTTCGTAATGTTCGCCGAGCGCGAGCAGTTCGAGCCAGTGGCACCGGTTGTATTTCAGCGTCCACGTCACGAAGCGCAGCTCCTTGCGCGCGTGGTCCAAGCCCTTCGCGACGTGCTCGGCGATGCGGCGCATTTGTTCCGCGTGTGTCTTGGGGTCAACTACATGGCCGGTGCCCGGCGAGATGAGGTTCACGAAAGGAATGCCTTCCTTCGCGAACACCTCACCCATGTGAACGTGCGACTGGAAGAACACGTCCTTGTCGCCGATGGCAGCGATGGCGGGGACGACGCCCGCATTCGCCGCGTAGTCTATCGAGTCAAGCATGTGCAGTCCTCGCTCCTGATGCGGGGGCAGCGGCCCGACCTTGATGAAGTTCGGAATCGGCGTCTCGGAGAAGCGATGCGTGTCCACGTAGCCGCAGTAAGGCCCGAGCGCGACGAAGCGGCTCGGGTGCTTCAGGCCGAGATGCCAGGTGCCGGACGCGCCCATGCTCATGCCGCGCAGCACGATGCGGTCGCGGTCAATCTGGTAGTTCCGGCACACCGCCTCGATGGCTTCGAACACGTCCGTCTCGCCCGCCCAGCGATAGCAGTTCTCCACGCGGCCGAGCGGATGCAACTCAATGAAGTCCACATCCGGCGCGTTGTTCTTATCCTCATCGCCCTCGTCGAAGCGCGCGATAAACCTCAGTTCGCTCATACCCACTGGCTTGGAGCTGCCGTGCAGGACCACGTCGAGGCGCATCGGCTTGGTGGCGTCGTAACTCTTCGGAATGATGAGCCCGTAGGGTTGGACCGAGCCATCAATGGCCGAATGGAAAGCGCGGATCACCTTTCCTCGCTTGGTCGTCCAGGGTTTGTGCTTCGCGGCGAGCCGCTCCGTGAACCGCTTGCCTGCCCGCTCCATTGCCTGCACGTCCGCCCGCGTGAAGCCGGTGTCGAATTCAAGGGCATGCCAGACCCCGGCCGAAAAGAGGTCAACGTCCGGATCACTAAACCGGGACATGAGCAGGGGCTCTATGAGCGCCTCGCGCTGTTTGACTGAGAGCGCGCCGGACTCGGTGAGCACGAACTCCAGCGCCGCCACCGTGTCCTCGTAAGTCGTCGCGTGCCCGCCGTTCTCCCGGTGCAGGAGCAGCACCTTGCGTTTCGCCTGTTTCAGCTTCTCTGCGAGGCGCAGCACGCTCGGTGGTGGCACGACCGTGTCCTTCCCGCCGGTGGTGAACGCCACGGGCATGGTGAACTTCTCCGGCCACAGCTCGGCGCTGCGCTTTTTGTATTCGTTTGGCACCTGCGCCTTCGTGCCGCCGAAAGACGCGGCGATGGCGTCCTGAAACTTGTCATATTCCACATGGTTCGCCGTGCCGTTCAGGCTGCACACGCCCGCGACCAGCTCCGGGTGCAGCGCCGCGAAGGTCAGCACCGCCGTCCCACCCATCGATCCGCCCACGAGGAAGACGCGCCCGACTTTGTGCCGCTGCCGTAGCTCCGCGATGAGATGCACTGTGTCCGCCTCGGCCAGCGGCCCCATCCACGAGGTCTTCGCCCGGTAGTCCGGCGAGACGAAGATCATGCCGAACCGCGCCGCCACGTCGCGCGCCCCCTTGCACTCGCTGCGCGCGTCACGAATGACCTGCCAGCGGTCCGAGCCGTGCCCGTGGAAGGCAAGGAGCACGTCGTGCGGCTCCGCGACCTTGAACCCCGGCGGGAGCAGCTCGACGTAGCGCTGCTCAGAACCGTCGGCCTTCGCGATGAACGACAAATCCTGTGGCTCGGGCGAGGCGGCGAACGTCGCGCTCAGGCTCAATCCGAAGGCGAGCGTGACGACGGCGAAGAGTTTGGATGCGGAATTCATTTAATGAACCCTTTCGTAGTCGCGTGGGAACAGGAACCGGATGCCAGCAATGACCGCCAGCCCCGCCAGCACGTAAGCCAACGCGGTGTAGGTGAGGAGGTTGTTGATGCCAACGCTCTGCTTCAGCGCCCCTCCCGCGAGCGTTCCGAAGCCGGAGATGACTGCACCGAAGAGATTCAGCATGCCCACCGCCGAGGCCCGCGCATCCGCCGGCACGATTTCAAACGAGGACGGAAAGATGTTGCCCATGAAGAAGCCGCTGAAGAGGCCGAAGCCCATCGCGGCGAGGCGCGTGGCGGCGAGGGTGTCGCTGTTGCCGAGGTAGTGAAGGAACGGCGCGCAGCCCAGCAGGCTGGCGGTGAGGAGCCAGAGGCGCGCGGCCTTTGTGCGGCGGTAGAGCACGTCCGCCAGCACGCCGCCGCTCAACATGCCGACCAGCGTTGCGCCTTGCAGGAAAACCGTCGCGTTGAACGCCGCGTCCGCCAGGTTCAGCGCGAATTTCTCCTTCAAGAAGTTCGGCAGCCAGCCGTAGAGCAGCCACAGGCCGAAGACGAAGACGGGAAAGACCACGCAGAGCAGCCAGTAGGTTGGCGTTTGCACCAGCCCGGCGAGCGCGCCGGAGCCGACACTCTTCTTCGTCTCGACCTGTGCTTCCTCGCTCACGCCGCGCAGGAAGGCGAAGTAAGGCAGCGCGAAGACCAGGCCCACCCCGCCGAGCACGAAGAACGCCATGCGCCATTGGCCTTGCTGCGCCATCCAGCCGCCGAACCAGCCGCCGCCCACGTTGCCGAGGATTTGCGCGGTGGTGAGCGCGGCGATGGCGCGCGAGCGCGTGGCAGGCGGGAAGGCGTTCGCCGTGAGCGCGATGGCCGCCGGCATGAACAGCGCCTCGGAGATGCCCATGAGCGCGCGCAGCGTCAGCACCATGCTCGGCGAGTTCGCCAGTCCGGTGGCGATGGTGATGAGGCTCCACAAAGCCAAACTCCAAACGATGAGCCAGCGCTTGGAGAACTTGTCGCCAATCTGCCCGGCAAAAAAACTGCCGACGCCGTAAATCCAGAGAAACGAAGCGCCAACGTAACCAAGCTGCGTGTCCGTGAAGCCGAGGTCGGACTTGAGCACCGGGAACATCGAGAACACCGCCTGCCGGTCGCAGTAGTTCAGGAAGTAGGCGAACCACATGAAGGCCACGAGGAGCACGGCCTGGCGGGTGGGCGGGGTGGTTGGCGAAGGCTCGTTCAAGCAGCGGGTTTGGAAATCCGATTGGGTCGGACGATGGGTGTGCGACTGGACCGAAAGGACGCGCTAGAAAGCGGCGGAGGGCCGCCGCAGTCCAAGACGCTCCGCGAGGCAGAGCACATGAGTCGGCGCGCCAGCGTCTTGGAGTGCGCCAGTCCTCTGGCGCTTGGACCGAGGCGGGTAGAAGACTCCGTGCAGTGCGCGTTCACAAAACCTCGTTCACGCCTTCATCACTTCCTGCTCGCTCACCTGCTGGGCAATCACGGCGACGCAGTCGCCTTGCTGCGTGAGGCACGGGGCGCGGATGGTGATGAGGAAACCGCTGGATTGCGCGACGAGCGGCTCGGGGGCGCGGTCGGGGCGCTCGAGGTGGTGGAGGTAGCCGACGAGTTGGCCGCGCTTCACCTTCGCGCCGAGGTCGAGGCAGATTTCAAAGATGCCGGACTCGGGCGCGAGCAGGTAGTCCTCGCGGTGCAGCGCCTGGGTGAGGATGGCGGGCGGCAGGCCGAGCTTTTTGCGCGTCTGCTCGCGGCCTTTCAGCGCGCCGAGGTGGATGAGGACGTTGCGCAGGCCGCTCTGCGTGATGCGATGCACGTCGGCGGGGATACACTCGCCGCCGCCCATTTCCGTGGTGACGACGAGCTTGCCCTGGTTCTCCGCCTCGACGGGCAACAGGCCGGTGCCCGCGATGTCCGCGTATAGGAAGGCGAAGTCCGCGTTCCATGCGAGCATGGCGTCGAGCATCCGGCGGCGTTGGTCGCGGTCGGCGACGAGGTGCATCGTGGAGCACGGGACGAACTCCATGCTGCGGCCGCCGGAGTGGATGTCGATGACCACGTCGCTCATGGGGAAGAGCACGGTGGTGAGGTAGTGCGCAATCTGGCTGGTGACCGCGCCCTCGGGCTGGCCGGGGAAGGCGCGGTTCATGTTCATGCCGTCCACGGGCGAGAGGCGCGTGGCGGCGCGGGCGGCGGGGAAGTTCAGCGACGGGATGAGGATGATGCGGCCGTTGACCATCTCGGGCGTCAGCTCGCGCGCGAGCTTCATGATGGCGATCTGCCCCTGATACTCGTCGCCGTGGTTGCCGGCGAGGATGAGGACGGTCGGCCCCGTGCCGCGCGCGACGATGGTGCAAGGGATGAAGATGTTCGCCCAGCCGCCGAGGTTGTGGGACCAAGGAACCTGGAGGAAGCCCTGGTGTTTGCCGGGGGCGGAGAAATCGAGCGAGGTGGTGAGCATATGCGGGACGGGGGATGGACGCAGGACCGATCAGCCGTATTTCAAACGGTGACGGCATTGATCGAGGCGAACAAAACCGCGCCAAGCAGCCACGATTCGCAAGCACAGCTCACTGCCTAAGGTAACCGAACACGCCACTGCGTAACCCCTGCGCACCGCCGGTAACATCCGGTGGCCGGTAACTGTGAACCTCCTGCCATGACTTCCCGCCGTCCGTGCTGCGGAGGATGTTAAAGCGTTGCGGGGCGATGCTGAGGAGTGTGCCTTTGTCACTCGCGATGATTTGTCCGGCGGGCACCGCAGCGGGCAGGTCGCGCCACGTCTGGCCATCGGCGCTGGTGCGCGAGGGTTTGCCCGCGAGCCAAAATTCCCCGCGCACTTCGCTCAACGTCGCCCGCTTCGTGCCCGTCGCGTGCGGGCCGGTCCACGTCTCGCCGGCGTCGCGGCTGGTCCACGCGTTCTCAGCTTCCTTGTCCGTCATCACGAGCAGTTTCCCGTTCGATACGAGCGTGCCGCGACCGGTCGAGGCTTCGAGGCCTTTCGGGTTCAGCCAGCGCCAGGTTTTGCCGAGGTCGTCGCTCGCGAAGAGGTTGCCGAACTTCGGGCCGTCCGCGCCGCGATTGTCGCCCAGCGCGAGGAAACGCCCGCTGGCATCGCCGCAGTAAACCGGGCCGACGTGGTGCGTGCTCAACTTGTGGCCGCGCGCGTCGTCCTTGAACGCGCCCCACATCGAGAACGAGCTGAACGTCTTCCCGAGGTCCGGCGTGGATGTGAAGGTCATGTAGCCCGCGCCGACGAATGCGCCTTTGCCTGCCGTGATTCCCCAGGTGCCGGGCATTTGGCGCGCGTCGCCTTTCGATTCGGGCAGCTTCGCGTCGCCCTTCGTCAGGTTGCGCCAGCGCACGCCGTCCTCGGAGGCGAGGTAAGTCGTCGGCCCGCCCCAGCCCACGACCACGACAAACACGCCGCCGCCATACGCCACGGATTTGGTCGCCCACGCGCCGTGGTCCGCGCCCGGGTGGCCGAAGAACGCCTGCGTCCACTTCTGCCCGTCGTCCTTCGACACGAGGATGCGACCGCCGTGCCCGACCACGACGAACGCCGGCACTTTCGGGTCGGGTTTGAAATCGCCGCCGAGCGGGATGGCGAGGCGTTTCTGTTCAGCAGCTTCATCCACTGGCGTCGCAGCGCGAGCGGTGAAGGTGCCGAGGAGCAGCGCGGTGAGGAGCAGGTAGTTCACGAGCTTCATCGGGAGAAAATGGGTGGTCACTTCGCGGCGGTCACGGTGAGTTCGCCGCAGAGGTCGAAGGCCTTCAACGCCTGCACGGTGGCGATGTAAGTGATGTAGTGGTAGTTGCCCCGATAGAGCGAGTGCATCCACCAGCGGCCGGTTTCGCGCTGCTCGCGGCGCAGCCACGCGAGGCCGCGCTGCACGCGCGGGTCGGACACGGGGACGTTGCTCTGCCGCAGCAGCACGACGGCGAACGCGGTCATGTAGGCATCGCTCTCCGGGTTCGCGGCGTCGGGCAAGCCGGTGACAAGTTTGCGGACGGTGTCGCTGATTTCGAAGTGCCAGTCGTTCAGCGCGGAGAAGTCGCGGATGCACCAGCCGCCGTCGGCGTGCTGCTTGCCGGAGAGCAGCTTGAGCGCGGCGTCGCGCTCGGTGGGCGGGACGAGTTCGGGCAGGTAGTGCGCGAGCTGGAGCTTCAGCACGCGGTCGAAGTCGTTCTTCGGCGCACCGGTGCGGAGGTAGTCCTTCAGCTTCGCCACACGGGATTTCAACGCGTCGTCCTTCAAGCCCGCCAGCCAACCCGGTGCGGCGGTGATGGCGCGCGCGGCTTGCAGCGACAGCTCGAAGTCGGTCGTGATGTGTGGAATCTCGACTTCGCCGTGGCTCACGAATGCGCCGTTCGCCGACTGCCGCTCGAACAAATCACGCAGCGCGCGCTCGGTCGGCTCGGACAGTTTGCCGGTGGTGTTCTTGTCCCATTCCGCGAGCCCGAGGCTGCGCCACACGCTGTAAAACGTGCTGGGATAATGCTTGTGACCGCGCGTCGCGGTCTCCGCCACCGTCTTGATTTCCTTCGGCACGGTTTTCACGAAGTCGTCGAGCACCTCCGTGCTGGCCGGGCCGAACTGCTTCGTCCACGCCGTGCGCTCGGCCATGTAAGGGCCGGTGGTGTGGCAGTTCACGCAGGACTTTTCGCGCACCCAAGTCAGCGCGCCGTCTTCAAGATACTTCCCGGCGAGCTTGAGCGACGAGGATCCAAACGCCTTCACGCGCGGCTCGTCCGCTGTGGGGATGCTCACGCGGATGCTGTCGCCCGAGCTGTATTGGAAGGCGGGCTTTGGTTTCGGCTGTGCGCCGGCGGTGAGCGCGAAGATGGACAGTGCAAAGACGATGCGAGCGGTCGTGGGATGCAGTGAGACCATAGCGAGAGTTTGGTTTATAGTTGGAGTTTGCTCAAGCCTCGGGCGCGGTCAGCTCAGGAGGCCGGGCACGGCGGTGGTGGCCTTGCCGTTGAAATTCTTGGCCTCGATGCCGTAAGCGCACAGGAGAGTCAGGTGGAGGTTCGCGAGGACACTGCCGTCCGGCGCCGCGATGTGCTGGCCGGTCTTGAGGCGACCGCCGCCGCTGCCGAAGAGGGCGACGGGGACGTTCAACGGCTCGTGGGTGTTTCCGTCTTTCATGCCGGAGCCGTAGAGAACGATGGAGCTGTCGAGCAGCGAGGAGCCACCTTCGTCGGTGGCTTGCAGCCTGCCGAGGAACCACGCGGCCTGTTCGCCAAACCAGCGGGTGATGCGGTTGTAGCCTTCAATCTTCTCCGGGTCGTTGCGGTGGTGGGAGAAGTCGTGGTGGTTGCGCTTCAGTTTCTTGTCCACGAAGTCATAGACCACGCGACTGATTTCGTGGCCCATGACGAGCGTCGCCACGCGCGTGCTGTCGGTCTGGAGCGCGAGCAGTTGGATTTCCATCATCAGCCGCATGTGCTCGGGAAAACTGGTCGGGATGCCCGCTTGCTCCGGTCGTCTCGGGTCGGCGGTGTGTGGTGGCGTCCAAGCGCGCGGCTGCGGGTGCGTGGCCTTCGCGAGCTTCGCTTCGAGGTCGGCGATGGAGTCGAGGTATTGGTCGAGCTTCGCGTGGTCGTGGGCGCTGACGCGATGGCGGAGGGTCTTGGCCTGTTCCCAAACGGCGTCCACGATGCGGCGGCGGCGCGCGGCGGCGAGCCGGCCGGCTTCAGTCTGGCCGAAAAAGACTTGGTCGAACGCCTGGCGCGGGCTGAGTTGCGGCTCGACCTTGCTGGTAGGGCTGCTCCACGAAATGGAGTTGCCGTAGCTCTTGGGGCGGTTACCGAAGCCGCCCTGGCTCGGTGGCTCGAGCGCGAGGTGGAGCGAGGGGATGAACGTGTCGGCCTTCCAACGCTGCGCGAGCATCTGGTCGAGCGATGTGGCGGCGGTGACGATGCCGTGCTTGTCCGGCGCGAAGTCCACGCCGCTGAGAAAGCCCGCGACCTGCCCGAGATGGCCGCCGAGCGGGTTGTTCAAGCCGGTGAAGGTGACGGCGTGTCGCGCGAAGGGCTGCAACGGCTCCAGCGAACCGCCGAACTTCAATCCCGCTGGCCAGGCCTGCGATTGCCACGCGGTGGGATAAACTCCGTTCGGAAAAAACAGCGCGACGAACCGGCGCGGTGGCTTCGCTGCCGCTGCCGCTGCCCTGACAGGCTCGGCCGCGCCGGTGATGGATTCCATCCACGGCAGCGCGATGACACCAGCGGTAGTCCGCACGAACGCGCGGCGGGAGGGAGACGATGATGAGTTCACGGTTCGGTGGAACGGCTGTTGTTTTGCTGGCGGAACGGCACGGTTTGCACGAGGCGGCGGAGTATCGCGCGGGCTTGGTAGCCGTCGCGCTTCGACTGCTCCAAAAGCTCGCGCACGGTGGCCTCATCGGTGAAGCGCAGCTCGCGGCCGAGCGCGAAGGCAAGCAGGCGGCTGATGAAATTCCGCGCAACGTCTTCAGCGCGGCGGTCCAGCACGTAGCGGCGGAACTCCGCGAGGCCGTTCACGGCGGTGCCGTCATCGAGCGTGGTGCTGGCGTTCACGGGCTTGCCCCGGTCCATCGCACGCCACGCGCCGAGCGGGTCGTAGTGCTCAAGCACGAAGCCGTAGGGGTCAATCTTCGCGTGGCAACCGGCGCACGCGGGATTGCTCCGGTGCTGCTCCAACTCCTCGCGCACGGTGCGGGCCTGGTTGTCGGTCTTCAACTCCGGCACCGACGGCGGCGGGGGAGGAAGGCGCTGGCCCAAGAGCAATTCCACTATCCACGCGCCCCGGTTCACCGGGCTCGTGCGCTCGCCGGTCGAAGTGCTCGCCAGCATCGCGCCCATCGCGAGCAGGCCGCCGCGCTGGTCGGTCGCCAGTTCCACCCGCCGGAGTTCGTGCCCCGGCACGGGTGGCAGCGCGTAGTGGTCGGCGAGGCGCGCGTTCACGTAGGCGTAACGCGCACCGACGAGGTCGAGCACGCTGCGGTCTTCGCGGAACAGCGCGCGCACAAAGGCCGCCGGCTCTTCGCGCATGAGCCCCTTCAAATCGGCTGGAAGCTGGTCCTGCTGGTCGAGGTTCGAGAGGTCCAGCCATTGCGTGGTGAAGGCGCGGGCAAAATCATCGAACCGTGCGTCTGCCACCATGCGGTCCACCTGCGCCGCGAGCGTGGCGGAATCCGCCAGCTTCCCGGCTGCCGCGAGTCGGCGCAGTTCAGCGTCTGGAATGGTGAGCCAAAGAAAGTGCGACAACCGCCGCGCAAGTTCCACCTGCTCCACGGCGAACGACGTAGCGCGTGGCCCCTCGGCGTAGCGCAGCAAAAACGGCGGCGAGACCAGCAACCCGGCGATGGCGTCGCGCAGCGCCTCGCGACGCGAATGGGCTTCCGCAAAAGTCTTCCGGTAAATGCCGAGCAATGCCGCGCTTTCGTCCGCGCGCAGCGGCCGTGAGGTGGCGCGCAAGCCGAGCTCCGCCAGCACACGCGCGGCATCGCCTTCCGACCGCAGCCCCGCCAGCAACCACGCGGGCGGCTCCTCGCCGGGGCGCACGGAATGGCTCCGCAATTCGACCTGCTCCAACGCGACTTGGCCGGCCTTCTTCCGAACGCGCTCAGGATGCTTCTGCGCGAAGGCCTCGCCATACGCGCGCACGGCCCGGACATAGGCATCGTGTGAAAAGCCCTGTTGTTGCTGGAGCCGCCGTTCGAGTTCCTTCTGCGGCACGTCGAGCAGCACGGCGACTTTTCCCGCAGCGAGGTTGAACGGAACCTTGCTCATCTGGAACTGGTTCATCACCGGATTTTGGAGCAAGCCGGGATGAACGCGGTGCAGTTCGTGCCGCTCGAAATCCGCCGCGCCGCGCTCGGTCAGATGTTGCGCCAGCTCGCGCGTGAGGTGGTAAGCGGCCATCACGTTGTTCAAGCGGCGAAACGATTCGAAGGCGTCGCGGTTGCCCTTCAAATGCGCGGGCAGTTCGAGCTTCGGAACGCGGCTGCGCGTCGCGAGTCGCGCCAAATCATCCGGCACGATTTGCAGTGGCTGCCGGGGCTGAATCAACGGCGCGAGCGCGGGATGGTAGCCGAAGTTCAGCGTGTGGGCGCCGGGCGCGAGGTTCAGCCGGGCGCGATACTCGCGCGGCTCCGCGCCCGCGATGACCCATTCCTGCGCGGGCGCGCCATCGAGGTGAAGGGTCAGTCCCGACAGCGGTTCCCCGGCGAAGGTCCGCGCACTCAGCGTCAGCTCGTAGAGCCCAGCGTGCGGCACTTCGAGCGCGAAGTGGAACGGCTCGTTCGCGGTCTTCAGCAACACCCCATCGCCCGTCGGCGTCAGTGTCGCGGAGATGGTCGTGTGGCGCGCCAGCTCCTTGAATTCCCGCCGCCACTGCCAAGGTTGCTCGGCAAAACCCAGCACCGTGTCCGCCGCGCGCTCGGCCTCGCGCAGGAAGTCATCGAACGCGAACAGTGGGAAGGCGAGGCTCTCGCGGTCGTTCGTGAAGCCGGTGCTGCCTTCGGGGTCGTTGTTGAGCTGCGCGCCGGCCTGCACGTCCACGCCAAGCACATCGCGCACAGCGTGGCGGAACTCCAGTTTCGTCAGCCGTGCGAGGCTCACGCGCCCCGGGTCCGCGAACTGCCGCCAATCCGCGTGCACGACCGATTCCTGCACCCACGAGGTGAGTTGAGCGCGCTCCGCTGCGGTGGGCTGCGGGACAGTCTTCCGTTTTGGCGGCATCTCGCCGCGCTTCAACTGTTCCAGCGCATCGAGCCACATCCGGCGGTCGCGGAGCACATCCGTCATCCGCACGTGCCGGGAGAAGTCCACGCCGCCCTCCACTTCCCCACCGCCGTGGCACTTGAGGCAGTAGCGCTCCACGAGCGGCCGAATGTCCCGCGCGAAATCCGCAGCGACCGCTGGTTGCCCCGCACCGGCGATGAGCACCGCTGCGGCGCACTTGAGGAAACGCAGCTTCATGAAATCGTCAGGTAAATCTTCTTCGGTCGGCTAGCCCTTCGAGATGGTTTCGTCGAGGTTTAGCAATGCCGCCGCGACGGCATACCACGCGGCGAACTCTTCGGCAGTCACCCCGGTGGGCAACTCGAACTTGCCGACCAAATCCTTCGCTGACTTCGCGTCCGTGGCGCGCGAGAACTCCAGCAACTGCGTGAGTGTGGCGAGTTCCTCAGCATGCGGCGCACGGCTCGTGGCGAGGCGGAAGGCGTGGGTGAGCCGGTCGCTGGCGGTGGGTTTCTCCATCAGCACGCGCTTGGCGAAGGCCATCGCGGCTTCGACATAGACGGGGTCGTTCATCAGCGTGAGGGCTTGCAGCGGCGTGTTCGAGCGCGGGCGCTTCACGCGGCAGGCGAGGCGGCTGTTGGCGTCGAAGTTCACGAAGCTCGGATACGGCGCGCCGCGCTTCCAGATGACGTAGAGGCCGCGCCGGTGCTTCTCATCGCCGGGGCTTACCACGTAGTCGTAACGCTGGCCGCCGACTTTCACCCACAGGCCGTCGGGCTGATACGGGTGGATGGGCGGGCCGCCGAGTTTTGGGTTCAGCAGGCCAGCGATGGCGAGCGCGTTGTCGCGAATCATCTCAGCGTCGAGGCGATGGCGCGGGCCGCGCGCGTAGAGCAGGTTTTGGTCGTCACGCGCGAAGAGGTCCGGCGTGACACGCGAGGACTGACGGTAGGCGGCGCTGGTCACAATGGTTTTGAGGAGCTTCTTCATGCTCCAGCCGTTGTCCATGAACTCGAC
>Ga0172373_10006327_pt1 | contig 15778 bp, 12 predicted proteins | sample Lak10m_2_FD_114546 | JGI IMG/M metagenome (GOLD analysis project Ga0172373, IMG submission 114546) | Freshwater microbial communities from Kabuno Bay, South-Kivu, Congo - kab_092012_10m | ecosystem: Environmental > Aquatic > Freshwater > Lake | place: Democratic Republic of the Congo...
GATACCTTAAATTACGTAATTGCCACACCAGATGAAATTTATAATGAATTCTCATCAGGTACTCCAGACATTTCAGCAATAAGAGAATTTGTGAGAATGATTTATAAGAAAAATACTAAGAAGCCAAGATATTTATTATTATTTGGAGATGGTTCTTATAATAATAAAAATAGAGACATAAGTTCAAATTCCAATCTTATTCCAACATTTCAAACTCCTAATTCTCTTGTACTTACTGCTTCAAAAGTAATAGATGATTTTTATGGTTTTTTAGATGATCATGAGGGAAATAATTTCGGATCTGATATTCTTGATATTGGAATTGGAAGATTACCTGTAAAAACTACCCAAGAAGCGCAGGCTATGGTAGAAAAAGTAAAGCATTATTACATACAACAAAGTACAAATATTTTTGAGTCTAATTCCTGCGAAAACAATGTTTATAATACTTTTGGCGACTGGAGAAATTGGATTACTCTTATGTCTGATGATGCAGAAGAAAGCTGGGAACTTTCCTTTGTTTCTCAGCACAATGAATCTTTTGCCAATCAAATCAAAAATATTGATCCTTCCTTTAACATTGAAAAATTATATCTTGATGCTTACAAGCAATATTCAACTTCAGGCGGACAAAAATATCCGGATGCTGAGTCTGATCTAAATAAACGCATTTCGAAAGGAACGCTAATATTTAATTATTCGGGGCATGGTGGAGAACTTCAATTAACAGGGGAAGGTGTTATTGATAATAATGTGGTAAATTCTTGGAAAAACCTTAACAGTTTACCTATGTTTATGACTGCCACTTGCGAGTTCAGCCGTTTTGATGACCCTGCTCGAACTTCTTGTGGTGAAAATGTTTTATTAAATCCAAAAGGTGGTGGAATTTGTTTATTTACAACAACCCGTATTGCTTTTAGCAGTGATGCAAATGCACTAGGGCCTGCATTTTTTAATGCAGCTTTAAATCAACTCAATGGCTGGTATCCGCGTACCGGCGATATTATACGTTTAACAAAACAAGGTTCTAATAGAAACTATACTCATTTTTGTTTGTTGGGCGACCCTGCAATTACACTTGCTTATCCAAAAGAGCATATCTACACTTCTTCTGTAAAATCAAGTAGTACAAATAATGTTTCATTAAACGATACATTAAAAGCCCTTTCAAAAATTACAGTAAAAGGTTTTGTTGGAGATAAAAATGGCTCAATCTTAAATAATTTTAATGGTGTAATTTATCCTACTATTTTCGATAAAGCTACTAATCAAACAACTCTAGGAAATGATTTAGGGCCGTCAGGCGTATTAAATTTTAGTGTTCAAAAAAATATTCTGTACAAAGGAAAAGCAAATGTAATAAATGGTGAGTTTGAGTTTAGTTTCATGATTCCAAAAGATATTAATTATCAATTTGGAAATGGAAAAATAAGTTACTACGCTCATAATGGGATAATTGATGCATCAGGATTTAAAAATGATATTGTTATTGGAGGTTCTGCTAATAATGTGCCTGTTGATAATATTGGTCCAGAAATTAAACTGTATTTAAACAATGAAAATTTTGTACGAGGAGGTGTTACCAATGAAAACCCGAAAATTTTTATGAAATTATCAGATTCCAGTGGAGTGAATACAGTTGGTACAGGAATAGGTCACGACATTGTAGCCATTTTAGATGAAAATTCAACTGCCCCATTGGTTTTAAATGATTATTATGAAGCAGATTTAAACAGTTATCAAAAAGGTAAAATTTATTATCCACTCTCCGAACTCTCCGAGGGAAATCATACATTAAGTGTCAGGGTTTGGGATATTCAAAATAATTCAAGTAATGAAAATACAGAGTTTATTGTAGCAAGTTCTGCTGAGCTAGCATTAAAACAGGTTTTAAATTACCCAAACCCTTTTACAACATCTACAAAATTTTATTTAGAACACAATAAATGTTGCTCTTCTCTTAATTTATCGATACAGATTTTTACTATATCAGGAAAATTAATTAAAACCTTTAATAAATCATTGTTTAATGAGGGTTTTAGAATTGAAGGAATTGAATGGGATGGAAAGGATGAGTTTGGTGATAAATTAGCAAAAGGTGTTTATTTGTATAAAGTAAAACTAAAATCAGCAGAAGGTGATATAGCAGAAAAAATAGAAAAACTCGTTATATTAAATTAAAAACTTATTTTCGCAAACAATTTTATGAATCATAAAATGCTCCTAAAAAGAATTTTCAAACTATCTATCACCGTTGCTTTATTTTTCAGTAAGGCATATGCACAAATTTCAACCTCGCAATTAAATGGAAGCGAAATTAATGCTATAACAACAGCTGTACCTGTATTATTAATCTCCCCTGATTCAAGAGCGGGTGCTATGGGAGAATGTGGAGCAGCAACAAGTCCCGACATCAATTCTATGCATTGGAACGCATCTAAATACGCCTTTATCGATAAAAAAATGGGAGTTTCTGTTTCGTATACACCTTGGTTACGAAAATTAGTTCCAGATATTAGTTTGGCTTATTTATCCGGTTATACAAAAATTGACAAAAATTCTGCAATTGCAGGTTCACTAAGATATTTCTCATTAGGTACAATTAATTTTACTGATGCAACCGGAAATCCAAATGGTAATTATAAACCCAATGAATTTGCTGTTGATGTTGCCTATTCAAGAAGATTAGCTGAAAATTTTTCCATTGCAATGGCTTTGCGTTACATTAACTCAAACCTTACAGGTGGAATACCTTTGGCAAATGGAACTGCTACTAAGGCAGGTCAAGCTGTTGCTGTTGATGTTTCAGGCTTTTATACAAAAAAAGGAATTAAAGTATCCGATTATAAATCTGAATTAACTGCAGGCTTTAATATTTCAAATATTGGTAACAAACTTTCCTATACTGATAATGCCGCACCTGAAGCTCGTAATTTTCTTCCAATGAATTTAAAATTAGGAAGCGCATTAAAAATGAATTTAGATGACGCAAATACATTCGCTGTTACTGCCGATATTAATAAGCTTCTTGTGCCAACACCACCAAGATATAAATATGACAGTAATGGAAATATTTTGAAAGATGGAAATGGTGAACGAATTATTGAAGCAGGAAAAGATCCATATCGTAGTGTTTCTTCAGGTATAATTGGTTCTTTTAATGATGCACCTGATGGATTTAAAGAAGAACTAAGAGAAATTATTTTACAAACCGGCGTAGAGTATTGGTACGATAATTTAATGGCATTACGTGCAGGATATTTTCATGAGCACAAAACAAAAGGCGGACGACAGTTTTTTACATTAGGTTTAGGAATAAAATACAATGTTTTTGCAATGGATTTTGCATACTTAATTCCTACTGTTCCAAGAAATAATCCTTTACAAAACACACTACGTTTTTCTTTGTCATTTGACTTTGACGCTTTTAACAAACAAAACAACGATTCTGCAAATTCTGCTACAGATTAAATTTTTGTTTTGTCCTAATTATATTTTTTTTAATTTAGCAGGATAAGGTTTAATAAACTTAACGTTAAATTAATTTAAATGAAAAAACTATTACTTTCCGCCATTGCTTTTGCAGGTTTAACTTTTGCAAACGCACAAACACAAAGAATTTCATTATTTGAAGAATGGACTGGTGAAAATTGCCCTCCTTGCGCTTCAGTAAACCCTGGAATTACAACATTAGCCAATTCTAATTATTCTAATCCTAAGAAATTAATTTTATTACGTTACCAGGTTCCTATTCCATCTGCACCTACTAGTTCAACTTCTTTATATCAACAAAATACTACAGAACCAGTTGCTCGTCAAACTTACTATTACCCTGTTTCTGGAGATAAGTTTGCTCCACAAGGCCGTTTAAATGGACATGAGTTGGGAAGAGGTGATGCTAATGGAAATAATGGAAATGCAGGATGGATAAATCAAGACTCAGTTGATTTAGAATATCTTGTTAACGCTCCCTTTTCTTTATCAACTAATTATGTCTGGAATGCCACTTACGATTCAATAACTATTACAACTATAATTACAGCAGCACAAAATTTCACAACTAGTAATCCATTAAAATTACAATTAGCAATTACAGAGGAACACATTACTTATGCAACAGCTCCTGGTTCTAATGGTGAAAAGGATTTTGAATTTATAATGCGTAAAATGGTTCCAAGCCAAAGTGGTCAAACTTTAGCAGGCTCTTGGACAAATGGTCAATCACAGACAATTGTAAATAAAGTAAAATTACCTACTTACATCTGGAATAAAGGTGAAGTTGCAATTGTTGGTTTCATACAAGAAGATGTTCCAATCCCTACAGGTCAAGGTCCAAACACTACAAGAACCGTTCATCAATCTGCTTATGGAAGCCCTCAACCACTTGCGTTAGATGCTAATGTTAATGATATACTTGGACTTTCTGCTTCAACATGTAACCAAAATATCATTCCTGCAATTTCTATAAGAAATGGTGGTGTAACTAATCTAGATTCTTGTAGAATAAATTATAAAATCGATAATGGAGCAGTTCAAACTTATTTTTGGAATGGAGGTTTAACTACTGGTCAAACAACTTTAGTAATATTACCTTCAATGAATATTGCTCCAGGTACTCATACTTTAACTGCATTCACAAGTAATCCAAATGGAGCTGTAGATAATAATTCTGCTAATGATTCTAAAAATAAAACTTTTATTGTATTTGGTGCAACTCAACCAGCTCCTATTTCACAAGCATTTGCAACTACAGGTATTCCTGCCGGATTTAATGTTGGAAACCCTGATGGTGGTTACACTTGGCAAAGAGTAACAACTATGGGTGGTTGTTTAAAATACGATGCTTACAATAATGGCAATGAAGGTGATTTAGATTATCTGTATTTACCTAGATTAGATTTTACTGGATTAACTGCAATGGAACTTCGTTTTGATGTTTCTCACAGAAATTATAATGCTACCTACTTAGAACAATTAATTGTTGAGGTTTCAACTGATTGTGGAGCAAACTGGAGTACTGTTTACGATAAAGCAGGTACTGTATTAGCAACTAATGGAGCAAGTACATCTGCTTTCACTCCAACTACCGCTGCTCAGTGGAGAACCGAAACTGTTACATTGGGCTCTTTGAGTGGAAATCAAGATGTTTTGATTGCATTTAAGTTAGTTAATGGTTATGGTAATAATTTATATTTAGATAACATCAATGTTGTTTCAAACCCAATTGGAATAAAACAAAATGAAGTGTTTACTTCTGTAACTATTTATCCTAATCCTGCATCTGAAATGACTAACATCGCAGTAAACAGTAATATTAGTGAAGATGTAACCATTTCAATTTACAATACTATCGGACAATTAATCAGCACTCAAAAAGCTAAATTTGTTCAAGGTGAAAATAAAATTGAATTAAATACCGCCGATTTTGCAAATGGAATTTACAACATCGAATTCCAATCTAAATCTGGAAAATTGGTTCAAAAATTGACTGTTAGTCACTAATCATTATTTGTCAAATCGAGCGAAGTTTAGAATTTAAAAGTTTTCTGCTTCGCTCATCTGACAAAAATTTTTCTGAAATAAAAATCAAGTAAAATGAAAATCTTCACTTATTTTTCTTTAATCATTATTTTGTGTTCTTTCACATTTTTGGGTGATGGAGGTAAAATTCCTTCGGCAACACTAAAAAAATTAGATGGCTCAAAAGTAAATTCCAATACGTTTAGCAATAACGGCAAACCAATGGTAATTAGTTTTTGGGCAACATGGTGTAAACCGTGTAAAAAAGAATTAGATGCCATTTCAGAAAATTATGCTGATTGGCAAAAGGAAACAGGTGTTAAATTAATTGCCATTTCAATTGATGATGCACGTAGTTCATCAAAAGTATTGCCTGATGTAAAAGCAAAAGGTTGGGAATACGAAGTTTATTTGGATGAGAATCAGGATTTCAAACGCGCCATGAATGTAAATAATGTGCCACATACTTTTTTGTTGGATGCAAATGGTGAAATTGTTTGGAGCCACAATTCATACGCAGAAGGCGACGAAGATATTTTATACGAAAACATTAAAAAATTAATTAAAGGAGAAAAAATCACTCATTAATAATTCATTGTGAGAAAACATAATTTTTTAACTGTTATCATTTTTAGTTTGGGGATTTGCATAGCAAATCCTTTTTTTGCTCAAATAAACGAAGCAATACAAAATATACATGGCAATTTTCAAATTGACATGCAGAATTGTGAAGACGACACTGCAACAGGCACACAGCTTGTAAACGAGCGTGTACGTTACAATGCTTTCGGAAATTTAAATTATACATCAGGGGGTTTTTCTACCGGCTTAAGGTATGAAAGTTATAATCCGGTTATGTTAGGATTTTCATCTGATTATAGCAATAAATCAGGTATTCCATATCGTTATGCTCGTTATCAGCATTCAGATATAGATATCACCATTGGTAATTTTTACGAGCAATTTGGTTCAGGTTTAATCTTACGCGCTTATGAAGACAGAGGTTTATTGTATGATAATGCTTTTGATGGAATGCGAGTTGTATTTACACCAAAATCCGGAATCACATTAAAAGGATTGATGGGAAGACAACGTGTTTTTTGGGGATTGAGTGATGGTGTTGTAAAAGGATTTGATGGTGAAATTAATTTCATGGAATTATTTGATTCATTAAAAAATAAAAAAACAAAAATTATTTTAGGCGGAAGTTTTGTTTCCAAATTTCAAGATGATAAAAATTCATCTTTGGTGCTTCCAAAAAATGTTGGTTGCTATGGCGGTCGATTAACGATTTTAAATGAGTCGCATAATTTATTTATTGAATATTCACATAAGATAAACGACCCTTCTTTTCAAAACAAATACAGCTACAAAGATGGACAAGGATTATATGTATCTTACACATATGCCCAGAAAGGCCTTGCTGTATTGTTGTCTGGAAAATATATTGATAACATGAGTTACAGAAGTGATAGAGATAAACAATTAACTGCTGCTCTTATTAATTTTCTTCCTGCATTATCAAAACCTCATACCTATTTGATGATGGCTTATTATCCGTATGCATCTCAACCAAATGGTGAAGTGGGAGGTTCGGCAGAATTATCTTATAAGTTTAAAAAGGATTCTCCATTAGGCGGAAAATATGGAATGGATGTAACGCTAAATTCTTCTTTGTTTTATGGAACAGATACAACATTAATTAATCCTACTCAGGATTCGATTAAGAAAAGAGTTTACTCTGTAAATCCTTATGGAGTTGGAGATAAATACTTTCACGATGTGAACATTGAAATCACCAAGAAATTTTCTAAAAAAACCAAACTTACATTGATGTATTCTAATCAGTATATCAACCAATCTGTTGTTCAATTTGCAACTTTTAATAAAGTTGAACATCCTGATGTTTACTCAAATATTTTTGTTGCCGATGTTTCTTATCGTTATAAAACTGGTGCTGCCATTAGAAGTGAAACTCAATTATTTTTAGGTAAATATGATAAAGGAGATGAATCGCATTTATCGAAAGAAGAGAAATTGGCAGGCAACAACGGTAGCTGGTTAACTCAATCATTTGAGTGGACACCAAATTCTAAATGGTTCATTGTATTAATGGATCAATTTAATTACAGCAATCCACTTGATTATAAAAAATTACATTATTATTATGGTGGCATCACTTATGTAACTGGCCCAACACGCATTATGATGAGTTACGGAAGACAACGTCAGGGGATATTTTGTGCTGGTGGTGTATGCCGTGTAGTGCCTGCCTTTACAGGGTTTCAGATTAGTATTTCTTCAAGTTTTTAATTGTATATAAAAATGAAAACAACGATTAAGATTTTTAATTTATTACTAATTGTTTTAATGATTAACTCGTGCGATTACGTAAGTAATACCATTGAGTCAAATTCCAATTCAAACGGAAATCAAACTATTGATTCAACTAAAGTTTACAGAAAAGTCTTTATTGAAGATTACACCGGACATCGCTGCGGAAACTGTCCCGCAGCAGCACGAACATTAAAACGACTTGATTCAATTTATCATGAAAAATTAATTCCTTTAGCTGTGCATTGCACCAATTTTGCAAATCCAAATGTTACTTATCCCGAAGATTTCAGAACCAGCGAGGGAACTGAATACGATAACGTTCTTGGTGTATCAGCGTCTTCCGGATTACCAAACGGATTAGTTAACCGCAAAGGTTTTGGAACTCCAAATTTTGTAAAAGCAGATTCGCAATGGGAAACTGAGGCACAAAGCTATTTTAATCAGGAAGCTGATTTTAAAATTGATTTAACCAATACTTATAATTCGTCTGCTAACACATTTAATACGGAATTAAAAATTACTGCTTTAAAAGATTTAAGCGGCGAATACAATGCTACTTTACTTTTAATTGAAGATAGCATCATTGGTGTTCAATACGATCAAAGTTTACCTGTTGCGCAACAGGTAGTAACAAATTATAACTTTATGCATGTGCTTCGCAAATCATTAAATACTGCCTGGGGCGAAGTTGCTTTTAACGGTACAATTGCAAAGGGGCAAACCTTTACTAAAACATTTTCAAACGTTTCATTAAACCCAATTTACGTTGCAAAAAACTGTCAGGTAATCGCATATTTATACGATGCAGCAACATCAAGCGCTTCACGCTACGAAGTGTTTCAGGCAGAGATGAAAAAAGTGAAAGAGTAGTTAGCTTTAATATTCACTTTTTAAGTGAAATTCAACATCCGGAAATTTTTCTTGCGCCATTTGTAAAAGCCATGCAGATTCAGCTAAAAACACTGGTCTTGCTTCTTTATCGTAAGCAATATGGTTTGCTCTTTCCTGCATGAAATGATCAAGTTTCTTTTGGTCTTTGCAACTAATCCAAAGTGCTTTGTAAAGTTGTATGGGTTGATAACCACAAGAAGCATTGTATTCACCTTTTAAACGGAATTGAATTACTTCAAATTGTAAAGCTCCAACTGTTCCAATTATTTTTCGACCGTCTGATTTTTTAGTAAACAACTGCGCAACTCCTTCATCGGTTAATTGTTCTAATCCTTTTTGAAGTTGTTTGGTTTTCATCGGATCAAGGTTTTCTACATAGCGGAAAAGTTCAGGAGAAAAACTTGGAATACCTTTAAAGTTCATTTTCTTGCCTTCTGTCAATGAGTCGGCAATTTTAAAGGTTCCACTATCGTATAAACCAACTATGTCGCCAGGAAATGCTTCATCAATTACTTGTTTATCTTGCGCCATAAAAGCAGTTGGGTTGCTGAAGCGAACTTGCTTGCCATCTCTTACATGGTAGTAATATTTATTACGTTCAAAAACACCGGAACAAATTCTTAAAAAGGCAATTCGGTCTCTGTGTTTTGGATCAAGATTGGCATGTATTTTAAAAACAAATCCACTGAATTTTGGATCTAAGGGATCAATAATTCCTTCATCTGTTTCACGTTGTTTTGGAGCCGGAGCAAATTGAATGAAAGCATCCAGTAATTCTTTAATGCCGAAATTATTTACGGCACTTCCAAAAAATACAGGACTTAATTTTCCTGCACGGTATTCATCCATATTGAATTCATCGTAAACACCATCAATCAATTCAACATCTGCTCGCAATTGATTAGCGTAATCTTCTCCAATTAGTTTATCAATTTGCCCATCATTTAAATCTTCAATTTTAATGTACTCTTCTACAACTGTTTTTCTATCACCCTGAAAAAGAATAAGATTTTTTTCGTACAGATTATAAACACCTTTAAATGATTTACCTATACCAATTGGCCAAGCCAAAGGACGAACACGAATTTTTAATTCTTTTTCAATTTCATCCAACAAATCAAATGCATTTTGTCCTTCGCGATCTAATTTATTGATGAATGTAACAACCGGTGTATCGCGCATACGACAAACCTCAATCAGTTTTCGTGTTTGCGGCTCAACTCCTTTTACACAATCAATCACCATGATTACACTATCAACTGCTGTGAGTGTTCGGTAAGTGTCCTCGGCAAAATCTTCGTGACCTGGTGTATCTAAAATATTGATTTTTTTTCCCTGATATTCAAATGCCATAACAGAAGTGGCAACAGAGATACCTCTTTGTTTCTCTATTTCCATGAAATCAGAGGTTGTCGCTTTTTTAATTTTATTTGATTTAACTGCTCCCGCTGATTGAATGGCTCCACCAAATAAAAGTAATTTTTCGGTTAATGTTGTTTTACCTGCATCGGGGTGAGCAATGATTCCAAAGGTTCTTCTGCGTTCAATTTCTTCTTTAACTGTCATGATAAAAAATAAGTATGCAAAAGTAGTTTTTTTCGTGACTAATTATGATAGTGTTGATTTTCATTATTAAAAAAAATAATAAATAAACATGTTTGTTTATTACATTCTTCGTGAGAACAATCATCATGAATACTGCATAAATCAGTCCTTTCAAGCTTTTGATTACATCTACTTTTGAGTGCGTAAATCATAAACAACTAACGAAAAAAATAATAATGAAAACTATTCTTGTACCAACTGATTTTAGTTCCGGATCTGAAAATGCTTTGTATTATGCAATTGAAATGGCAAAAAAAACACATGCTAAAATCATCTTGTTTCATGCAACGCATTTAAGCGCATCAGATTACCTTGTCCCGTTTGATGTTTTACAATTGGAGCATGAAAAAGCGCAAAAAAACAGTGAACTAAAATTGAAACAAGAATTATTAAAAATTGCCCATTCAGGAAATGTGGAGTGTGAATGCATTGATGCCGAAGAAGAAATTGTTAGCGGAATAGCTTCAAAGTATTAATAATTTCAAAAACCCTACAGCAAATCAACAGTAACCTTGATTGATTACGAAGTAAGAAAAATCATTAAGAAAGAGTATGAGCGGGCACTAAATATTCTTAATGAAAATTAAGAACTTTTACAGTTTGTCTCTTATGAGTTGCTCAGTAATGAAGTTTTACAACGAACTGATTTGCTTAAATTACTTTCAGTTAGATATAACGATTAGTTATATTAATTTTTTACCTTTTTTATTCATAAATTATTGATTTAGATTTGCTACAATATTTTAAGCAAAAGATCTTTATTTATAATTTTAATAATGAGTAAAATAAACATTCCTTTTAAGTTAATTTCAATTGAAAAAGACGGATTTCATTTAATTATAAAATCTATTATTAATGGGAAATCATCCAGACTGCTCTTGGATACTGGTGCTTCACGAACTGTGTTTGATATTAATAAAAAAGATAAATTCATAAAAAAACAAGAGTTAGTAAAAAACAAAAGTTTATCAACAGGATTAGGAACTGATAAAATGATAAGTCATTCTTCTGTAATAAATAAAATTAGTATTGGTGAATTGGTGATATTTGAATACGAAGGTGTATTTATAGATCTTTCTATTGTTAATTCATCTTATGAGAAAATAAATATTAAACCAATAGATGGTGTTTTAGGAAGCGATTTATTGAAACAATTTAACGCAATTATCAATTTTGAAAAACAAACATTATCGTTTAAGATTTAATATTTTTAGTTTCTAATTCCTTGTTTCAGGTTTGTTATCAGAAACTATAAATACAAAATATAAATTCAAAAATAAATTGCTTAAAAAATTACAAATACAACATTGTTTTTTTCTGATTAGTTTATCTATTGCACTTTTGCTTGTTGTTCCTGATTTATTGAAGCAAGGTATGTTCATGGATGGTCAACAGTATGCTTGTGTTGCAAAAAATTTGGCAAATGATAAAGGTACATTTTGGAAACCTTTTTTAAGTCAAACTTGGTCAATGAATGGAAAAAATGAATTTTTAGAACATCCACCATTCTTTTATTATGTTGAATCTTTTGCTTTTAAATTATTTGGCGAACATTATTTAACCGAAAAACTATTTTCATTATTCACCTTTTTTGTCCATTTGTTTTTAATTCATTTAATATGGAAACAATTCGCAAATGAGCAACATAAAAAACATTCATGGTTGCCAATTTTTTGTTTTGTTTTGATTCCAATTGCTTCATGGGTTTTTCAGAATAACATGATTGAAGAACTGCTTTCGGTTTTTACTTTGATAAGTGTAATTTTTATTGTCAAATCATTACAGAAAAATAAAATCAATTATCTGTTTTTAATTTTGGCTGGATTTTTTATTTTTTTTGCTACGCTTACAAAAGGTTTTCCAGGACTATTTCCTGTAGTTGTTCCTGTAATTTATTTTATTGTTTATAGAGAAAGAACTTTTATTAAAAATGTCTTTTATTCATTGATCTTATTACTAATTCCTTTGTTAATTTATTTGATTTTGATTTTATCATTTGATGATGCAAAAAGCAGTTTGGAATTTTATTTCAAAAACAGATTATTGTATAGAATTAATGATCAACCTTCAACGGATTACCGTTTGTTCACATTGGTAGGGTTATTTCAGGAATTAATTCCATTGTTTTTATTAAGTATAACTATTTTCTTATTTTATGTAAGAAAAAATAAATCGACTCAAATCAATAAATCAAATTTTAAACACTTGATTTTTTTCTTATTAGTTGCCTTGGCAGGAAGTTTACCATTGATGCTAACTATGGTTCAGAATAAGTTTTATTTTTTTCCGGCACTTCCATTTTGCGCCATTGCTTTTGCTCTTTTTATTTTACCTTTTCTAATAGCTATTAAAATAGAATTTTTGAAATACATAAATCAAATAAAAATATTTGCTGTTGGGTTAATCTTTACTACACTATTATTTTGTGTCTTTCAAATTAATAAATACAAAAGAGATGAATTAATTCTAAAAGATGTTTTTTCAATAATTCATAAAGTAGGAAAAGATAAAAAAATAGAAGTTGAAAAAGATGTTTACTACCAATGGAATTTTCATTTTTACCTTCTTCGTTTTGGTGATATCAGTATTGAAAATACTGGAAATAAAAACAAGTTTTATCTTACAAATAAAAACGCTGAAATGAAATTTGAAGATTATAAAAACACTAACATACAACTCTACAATTATAAATTGTATGAGTTAACTAACTAACTAATCAAATACGATATTTCCTGGAATTATACCAGCGTTAAATGAACTTTGCAAAGTGCCGGATTGATTGTAGATCATTATTTTCCCACGCTGAACATAATCAATGGCATCCGAAACAAAAATGTTTTCATTTTTAGGATGAATGCCTAACGCATAAAATAATTTATTGCCTGAATTAATAAGCGGTTGTTGTGGCAATGAAGCATCACTAATCGATAGTTTATAAATATTTTTGTTAAGGAAGTACAATTGATCTCCATTGCCGTTTATTTTAAGTTGTGAAGGAGATTGTGAGTAGTTAGGAAACGAAAATGATTTTTCAATTTGATGTGATACAGGATTGACACAAACAATTTTTGGTAAACTGTTTTTTAATGAATCACCAGTGCAGGCAACCCATAATTTTTCATTCTTGTCTTTCACAATGGATGTTGAGCCATAACCCACGTTGATGCTGTCTGTGATTTGATTTGTTGATGTTTGTATTACATACACATAATTCTTTTTAAGGTTACAAACAAACACTTTCCCGAATGACAAAATCATTTCTTCTGTCCAGCCATAGCAAGGTATTGAACCTATTTTAGTTTGTGAATTCAAATCAACAATACTGATAGCATTTGCATACAAATCGCTAACATAAGCTGTTGAATTGCTAATTGGTAAAAAATAACGAGGCGATGTTAAGTTTGTGATTTGCCCTGTTTTTTTGTAATCGCTTTCATTCAATATTACAATTTTGCCTGAATTATTTAATACTGAATAAATTTTTTGGTTGAATAAGAAAAGCGACTGACAAACATCACCAATGGATTGGTTATTGTTGTTTGGTTTATAAATGTCATCAATTACATTTCCTGTTTGCGGATCATATAAACTGATTGATGCATTATTGAATTGATAATTTCCTTCATTGCAAATAAAAACTCGGTCCGTTGTAGAAATATTACCATTAAAGGTTTCTTTAACAGGAGGAATATCTTTTTTGCAAGAGCAAATAATAAAAATAAGCAATATTATAAGGATGGATTTTTTCAACTTTAATTTGAAGTTTAATTTTTATTTTACTTACAAAAAAATATTATTCATATTAATTATACTTTCTTTTGCTTGATCAAAAGAAAGTATCAAAGAAAAATCAAGAAATTGCCAAGGCAATTGCAATAAATTGCGACCGTCAAACAAAAGCTAAAATGTCTCCAAGGCTTCAACATTTCTTAACGCTTTTGTTTGACTTTGCTGCGCCAATTTCTTTATATCTAATAACATTATTGTTAGTCATAAATGAAAATAAATTTTTTACCCTAATCAAATTTAAAACTTTGAAGTTTTATCTTCCATAAAAATATTTTTACTTTTCGAAGAATGAAATCTAACATTAATCAACAGTTCTTCACAACCAAAAGAGTAACAAGCATTACGAATGTCTTTAAGTAAATCATACACTTTTTCTTCTTCTCCTTCAATAACAGTTTCAAAAGGAGTAATAATGTGGTTTAATCCAGATTGTTGAATAAGACCAATTGCATGATCTATTACATCATACTTGTTGCCTTTTGTTTCCAATGGAACAACCTGTATTCCCATATTAATAATTCTGTTCATTATTCTTTTACGAATTTGATGGTTTCTGTTTTACTGTTTGAACCAGAAATAATAAATGAATACATTCCTGATTTAATGGAGTTACAATTGATGTTTAATTTGTTTTCACCGGCGTGAATTTCAATACTTTCGTTCAAATAAATTTTACCTAAGATGTCTACAACAATAATGTTAATGGTTTTACTTTCATTTGATTTAATTATTAGGGTTGAATTTTCATTCACCGGATTTTGTAACAGATTAATTTTATTATTTTCAATTGTTGCTTCATTAATACTTGAATAAAATGGAGTTGTAATGTTATCAATACAAAAAAATGCAGGAGTATTCATCCCAAAACTTCCTACATCCGATGAGGAAAGATAAAAATGTAAACTGTCATAGAAACCTAAATTACTTATATCTACAAATTGCCAAGTTTTTAAAATGTAATCCTGCGTGTTATCAGTAGATCTGAAATCAGCAAGATAAACTTCTACACTATCTTGATTTTGCATTCCTCCAAGAGAAGATTTTACTGTAAGTTTAAACCAGTCAGGATCATTACCGCTAATACCTCCAAATTTTTTCGCAAATGCATCTCCATCACGCATGCTTAAATAAGCGTAAGTTGAATTTGTTACATAAAAACCAAGTGGTGGTGATTGTCGTTGAATGGCAATTGGTATGTGTATGCTCGCTCCTTGCTGTCCCACAACATAAGTGTTTGAATTATTTTGACCTTTACCTGTAATTGCACTATACAAATTTGAATAACCTGCAGTTGTGCTATCTCTCATTGTAGAGTATGCAAAACCACCGCTCCAATAATCTCCCCACTGACTTAGAGTCCAATCATATTGAAAACTCATTAGGCCTGATGCAACAAAATCGTTTCCATTAGCATTAAAATAGAAACTATCCAAAGGCAAACTATACTCTTCAAAATCTGCTGTAATTGTTAGTTGAGCATTTACCTGTATTGCAAAAATTAAACTACTGATTAGCGTGATTGTTTTTTTCATGTTTTATGTTGTTTAAATTGATTTGTATTCCCAAATTGTAATTACGAATGGGTGTAACATAATTACGTACCACTTGATAGTTTTCATTAAATAAATTATTGCAC
>Ga0172373_10006330_pt1 | contig 15776 bp, 15 predicted proteins | sample Lak10m_2_FD_114546 | JGI IMG/M metagenome (GOLD analysis project Ga0172373, IMG submission 114546) | Freshwater microbial communities from Kabuno Bay, South-Kivu, Congo - kab_092012_10m | ecosystem: Environmental > Aquatic > Freshwater > Lake | place: Democratic Republic of the Congo...
CCGCCCCCCCCCCACCCCCTCCCGCCCCCTCGTACTCGTACTCAGTCGGCCCTGGCGGACGGTACTCGTACTCGTACTCGAAAAACACCCGCCGCCCCCTGACTGATCACTGACAACTGATCACGCAATCCTCCCCTCGCCCCCGAAACGGGGGAGAGGGGTTGGGGGTGAGGGGGCTAGTCACCCTGAAACACCGCCACTCCGGTCGTCAAAATCGCACACCACTGTGCTCAGGCCGAACAGCCCGCGCTACAGAGAGCGGGCCACCACAGACCACCGGGCGATCCGCCACCCGCAGAGTCCTCTCCGTGCCTTTGCGGGTCCGTGAGAAAACCTCGCACATACCCGAAAACACTCAGAAGCCCGCAGCGTCAAAGAAAGGGGGCGCCACTCTCAGGCCCCACGGCACTCACAACCGCCGTTCGAGTTAAAATCGAGTACGAGTACGAAAAACGAAAAAAACACCCGTCCCCTCGTACTCGTACTCAGTCCGCCCTGGCGGACGGTACTCGTACTCGTACTCGAAAAACGCCCGCCGCCCCTGACCTTCGCGCTTTCCTTCGCGGCTTCGCGGCTTCGCGGCTTCGCGTGAGCCAAACTGTCCGCAGAACCCACCCCCCCGCATCGTCATAAGATCTGCACGATCAAAGCAGGGGGGCAGCCCGCGCCAGCCTCCCCGGCACTCACACCCGCGGACTCCCGTCCGCGGCTCGCCTGACCGACAACTGACCTTCGCGCCTTCCTTCGCGGCTTCGCGGCTTCGCGTGAGCCAAACTGTCCGCAGAACCCACCCCCCCGCATCGTCATAAGATCTGCACGATCAAAGCAGGGGGGCAGCCCGCGCCAGCCCCCCCGCGGCACTCATACCCGCGGACTCACACCCGCGGCTCGCCTGACTGCCCCCTGACCTTCGCGCCTTCCTTCGCGGCTTCGCGGCTTCGCGTGAGCCAAACTGTCCGCAAAGCCCCACCCCCCGCATCGTCATAAGATCTGCACGATCAAAGCAGGGGGGCAGCCCGCGCCAGCCTCCCGCGGCACTCATACCTGCGGACTCACACCCGCGGCTCGCCTGACTGCCCCCTGACCTTCGTGCCTTCCTTCGCGGCTTCGCGGCTTCGCGGCTTCGCGTGAGCCAAACTGTCCGCAAAACCCACCCTCCGTATCGTCATAAGATCTGCACGATCAAAGCAGGGGGGCAGCCCGCGCCGGGGCCCCGCGGCACTCATACCCGCGGACTCCCGTCCGCGGCTCGCCCGACTGACAACTGACCACTAAAGCTGGTATCCTCCCGCCAGCTCCGGCTATACTTCTCCACGATCTTTCCCGCAGCATCCTCGGAGCGTCCCTCTATGCGTCACCTTCTGCCGGTACTCGCAGCTGCTGTGGTCCTCTGCCTTGACTCACCCAGCGCTGTCGGACAAGGAGGAAATACTCCCGGCGGCTCACCCGGCGGAATCCTGATCTCGCCTCAGGGCCTGATTCAGCAGGCGCTCGCCACTCCCCTCACACAGGCTCCACCCAACCGCCAGCTGCGCGAAAAAGCCCTCGCAACACTCCCCGAAGAACTCCGCCAGCCTGCCACGACCCGCCTGCTCTCACTCCGCAACCTCGACAGCCAGTTGGCCGCACTTGCCGCAGCCGGCACTGCCATCCCAGCCGAACTCCGTGGCCTTGCCGGCCTCACCCGCATCGACTCAATCATCCTCTCGCCCGATGGCACCGATCTGATTCTGGCGGGTCCGGCCGAACCGTTTGCAGCAGTTCGCGGCAACAGAATGGTCGGACTGCTTTCCGGCCGACCCGTACTGTGCCTCGAAGATCTGCTCACCGCCTTTCGTCACGATACTGTCCTTGATGCCGCCGGCTGCTCCATCGACCCGGACCCTGCCCGCCTCGCTGCAGCACACAACTGGCTGGCCCGCAACTCCTCACCCGCTGCCGTCGCCATAGCCAAAGCTCGCCTCGAACAAATGGTACGCCTGCAGGGACACTGGAATGTGACCACGTTTGGAGTCCCGGAGGACAGTCGTATGAGCCTCGCGATGGTCGAAGCCGACTACCTCATGAAACGTATCGCAATCGGTGCTGACCCCACCGGTATCCGCGGACTCAAAAGCAGCCTCGCACTCGCACGTCCCGGTGACAACATGATGCGCCGCTGGTGGTTTGCGCCTGCTCCGGACACTCTGACAGTCTCTCACGATCGTACTGTCTGGACACTCGCCGGGCAGCGTCTGCAGTTGTTTGCGCAGGAAGAAATCATGGATGACAGCGGCAATCTGCTGGACACCACCACCAAACACGGCAGCGCCGACGAGTTTGCCGAACTGTTCAATCATCATCTGCCCGAGCTGACGCAGAAAATCCCGGCCTTCGCAGATCTGCAGAACATCCTCGATATCCTCGTCGCTGCAGCCGTCTGCCGCGAGCTGCAGGCAGACGGAACACTGCAGTTTCAGCCGCAGATGCTGACCGATCACACAGTCCTGCCAGGCAGATCCTGGCCGGTCCCCCGCGAAACATTGCCCATGCTCACCTCCCGCAGTGCTTCCGGCGGACTGATCATCGGAGCATTTACCGGCGGTGTCACCCTGCGGAGCCGACAATTGGTGGAACACGCCGCAGCACCCGATGCTGCCGCCACCCCAGCCACACCCGACACCGCTCGCAACCGCACAAACTCAGTGCCTCGTCTGGCCGCCGGCGGCCTCACCGCCAGAACACTCTGGAAGGACCTGCCACCCGCATCCCCTCAGGGAACTTCCGACTGAGCTGCCTTGCGCTGCAGCCAGGCCTGACCTGTTTCCGACTTCAGAAACTCCTGATACTCCGGTATCTCCGCCGCGCCCTCCGGTGTCTGCTGCAGTTCGTCCAGCAAACTCACCACTCCGGCGAAGTCCTTCAGATGCAGCCGCACCCGCAGGTCCGTTAGTGACACATCAGCGTCGCCCTCAGAAACGGCCTTTGCTGCCGCCACCGCAGCAGCCGCATCAGCACCGCGGTCCAGTTTCAGCAGCGACTCAATCTTCAGCAGGCTCAGATACGGATCACCGATCTGATCACGAAGACGATCCACGGCAGCCGGCACCTCGGAGTACTGCCCCAGCAGCTCCAAACTTTCCACCTCCGTAAAACCAGCACCAGATTCTGTTGCCGTTGCCTGAAACAACTGCTGCAAAGCACCCGACAGTTCGTCCGCACCCAAATTACGGCAGATCCGCACTTTCAGCCGCAGCAGAGGCTCAGACTGCTGCACAACCTCAGGCAGCCTCCGATACAGCTCAAGCGCAGACTTTGGCTGACCGCCCCGCTGCAAACTGCCAATCTCACGAATGTCCTCAGCAAACTCCAGCAACTGCAGTTCCGTCGCACTCAGCGAAGCCCGCAGCCCGCGATTTGATGCAGCCAGTGCCGGCAAAACCAGCCGCCGCAGACTGTCCGCAACCGACTCACCCGACAGATACACGTCCACGTCCGCAATCCTGACACCGTCCGGAGTCTGCACCAGTATCAGTTCGTGGTAATTGATCCCCGACAGTTCTGGCAGGCACAGCCGAAACAACGGACGAAATTCGCCTTCACGCGAAACCAGCCGCACAAAACTGTAGCTGCCTCCGTTGCCGCAGCCCTGCACAACACCAGCAAAAATATCCTGCAATGTCCCAGACAAACCCTCCGTGGCCTCACGACGCTCCGCACCCCGAATATCCGTCCCCCTCAGCACACGGTCAGCAAATGCGTCATCGCTGGCCAGCTTCTGCAGTGCCGCTGCATCCAGATGAGCCACCGCCTGACGCACCTGCTCGGCCAGCTGCTGCGACTGAGTCTCGTCGGCCGACCGCAAAGATACCGGCTGCTCAGCCGATTCGGGCGAAGCAGCAGCCGAGGAATCGGCAGCAGCAGGCGAATCCGTCACCTGCTGCCCGCAACCACTCGCAGCCAGCAGCAGCAATGCCGCCAGACCACACTCCAACACTGCCGGTTTACGCCCCACAAAAACCTCCGCTTCAACCCGCAGACAGTTCCTGCAAAGCTGCAATCACATCCGCATCATGCCCGTCCACGGACACCTTCTTCCACAGCTTCGCCACCTTGCCGTCGGCACCAATAATCCAGGTCGATCGCTGAATTCCCATCGACACCCGGCCGTACATGTTCTTTTCACGCCACGCACCGTACTTCTCGGCGACAGCATGCTCAGTATCAGCCAGCAAGGGAAAATTCAGAGTATACTTGGTGGTGAACTTCTGATGAGACTCCACGGAATCCGCACTGATCCCCAGTACCACTGCACCCAATGCCTCAATCTCACTCAAACGATCCCGAAACGCACACGCCTCCTTGGTGCAGCCCGGCGTATCATCTTTGGGGTAAAAATACAGCACCACCGGCCGACCTTTGAAATCCGACAGCTTCACAGTCTCACCGGTTGTCGATTTCAAAGAAAATGCCGGCGCTTTCGCCGGTGGTTCAATCCAGTCCGCCATGATTCCGCTATCCCCCTGTCAGTGATCATCAGCCCGGACCGCAGCCCGACGGACACATGCCCGCCGTTTAGGCCCGCATCCGTGTTATAGCCACCTGCGGGATTCTGGCTCACCAGCAGCCTGATTTCGTAAATTCACCGCTGAAATCAGTTGCATTCCGGAAGCATGCGCCGCGCCTGCCGCAGATGGTTCTGCAAAAACAGACGATCTTCCGCCGGACACACCGCCAGACTGCGCTCCAGCAGATCAATCGCTTCACCATAATGCCCGGCACGCATGGTCAAAACCGCATGATCACGACGCTCACGCCACGAACCCGGCAACAGCAGCTGCAGTCGAGTCTGTACTCGCCACGCCGCTGACCAGTCCTCTCGACCTCCAAACAACGCCTTCAAATTCTGCAGCATACGGATCATCACCGCTCGCTCATCCACCGGACGCAAATGCCGCCGCACCTCATCCACATCACAACCCGCCAAATCACCAATCAGATCCAGACATTCCCTCTCGTCCAGAATACGACCACGGTCAAATGCATCCACATACAAATGACCCTGATCCGAAGGCAGACGAATCAGAAAGCGAGCCGGAGTACTGATTGGCTGCAACGGAATTCCCAGTTCGTTCCCCACGTGCAAATAAATCAGCGAAAGCGAAATCGGTATGCCTCGCCCCGTCACCAGGACCCGATTCACATAGTGAGCGTGCGGATCCGACAAATACTGGCTCTCACCATGCAGTCCCAGCTCTTCAGTCATGTAACGAGACAACAGCTTCAGCTCTTCAAGCTCAGAACCTGCCTGAGTCACCGGATGAGTCAGTCGAGAAACCGCCCGCTGAACGATCCCGCGAGCAGCAGCGATATTCACGTCTGACTGACCGTCCCGCGAAATCTCCAATGCAGCCGCCAACAGGTCTACGTCCGTCTCACGACGCACCAGACGCATGAACTGCTCATCATCGGAACAGGCCGAATTCGGAAAATGTAAACTCACGCAGACTCATTCCCGCAACACTGCCATCGCACGTCAAAATCACACAACCCCAGCCACTATAGGCTCCACTTTCCAGCTCCACAACACCGGGTTGCAGCAGATTCCGACCAGCACAAAACGTCGGCAGAAAAAGCCCGTTCAGCCACCCGCAACAAATGATCAATCGGCAAATCATGCCTGCCCCCACAACATTCCGGCAGACACCTGCACCGGCCAAAGACTGCTTCCTAAACTTTCCGCCGGCCGCCAGCCGTCGCTGCCTCCATAATCTGCTGCTCTGTCACACTGTCACCCCGAAACTCACCCGTCAAACATCCCTCACTCAACACCAAAATCCGATCACACACCGCCAGCAGCTCCGGCAACTCGCCGCTCGTTACCACCATCGCTACACCCTCCGCCGCCAGCCTGTCCATCAGCACATACAGCTCAGATTTCGCACCCACGTCGACACCGCGAGTCGGATCGTCCAGCAACAAAACATCCGGCTTCGTCAGCAAACAACGCGCCAGCATGCACTTCTGCTGATTCCCACCACTCAGTGATGTCACCAAAGCCTCTGAGCCAGCCGTCCGAATCCCCAGCGACTCCGTCTGCTCCCGTACCGCCTCCTGCTCTCGACTCACTGAAATCACACCCGCGCCAGAAAATCGAGGCAACGCACTGATCGTGATATTCTCTCGCACCGTCATCCCGCGAAACAGCCCCAGCCGCTTGCGATCCTCCGTCGCCATCGCCACTCCCGCTCGCAAAGCATCAGCAGGATGCCGAAACGCACTCCGCTCACCACGCAGCCAGACTTCGCCCGAGTAACGCATCCCGGACGCACCCGCCAAACACTCCAGCAACTCCGTACGCCCCGCACCCATCAGCCCGGCCAAACCCACGATCTCGCCTCGCCCCACCGAAAAACTAACGTCGCGCAGCCGCCAGCCACCACGTCGACCAGCCCATGGCAATGACAGATTCTGCACCCGCAAAACAGGCTCAGACGACCCGTCCGATCCCGCCGACAACCGCCGCTGTCGCACCGACAACTCACGACCAACCATCAGATGAGCAATCTCACGAGCATTCGATGCGGATTTCGCCACCGTCGTCACAAAACGACCGTCACGCAGCACCGTAATCCGATCGGCCAGACGAAATACCTCCTCCATGCGATGCGAGATATACAGGATGGTGACTCCCCGAGCCTTCAGGCGGTCAGCCACTCGGTACAATCGAGCCACCTCTGATTCCGTCAGTGCACTCGTCGGCTCATCCATAATCAAAATGTCAGACTCCAGCGACAATGCTCGCGCAATCTCCACAAGCTGCTGGTCACCAACACGCAAACTCCCCACCAGCGCTCGCGGGTCTATCGAAGTCTCCAGCTGCCGCAACAACTCTGCCGCACGCCGATCCATCTCACCCTGCTGCAGTACACCCCAGCCGTTCGTCAGCTCCCGACCCAGAAAAATATTGGCCGATACAGACAACTGCTCCACCAGATTCAGCTCCTGATGAATCATGCTGATCCCCGCAGCCTCGGCATCCCGAGTCCCCGCGAAACAAACAGACTCACCCCGCAAATGCAGCTCACCGCACGACGGCCGCTGCACACCCGCCAGAATCTTCATCAAAGTGCTCTTGCCGGCACCGTTCTCGCCCATAATCGCATGAGTCTCGCCGGGGAAAATGTCAAAACTGACGTCCCGCAGCGCCACCACACTGCCAAATGTACGACCCACACCGCGAACTGAGAGAACAGGCTGAGTCACACAGAGCACTCCCGCTACAATTTCAGTCCCGGATCAGCACTGACCCGACCAGCAAAGAATCGGCTTCCGCGCCGCATTCACCTCGTCCGGACGACAAACCGCTGTGGTATGCGGAGCCCCCTTGACCAGCTCAGATGGCTCACTGCAGATTTCACGCAAGGCTGCCGCAAAGGCATCCAGAGTCGCCAAAGACTCCGTCTCCGTCGGCTCCATCATCAATGCCTCCTCCACCACCAGCGGGAAATAGACAGTCGGAGCATGAAAGCCGTAGTCCAGCAGACGCTTCGCGATGTCCATCGCCGTCACTCCCGTCTGCTCCTTCAAACGCTTCGCACTCGCCACAAACTCATGCATACAGCGATTGCCATGCGGAACCTCCAGAAAATCACGCACCTGACTCAGCAGATAATTGGCATTCAATACCGCACAGTCCGCAGCCTCACGCAACCCCCTGCCACCCAGCGTCCGGATATAACAATAGCCACGCAACAAAATCCCCACGTTGCCGAAAAAAGAACGCATCCGACCTATCGAATGCTCAGGCGACGTCAGCGAATACCAGTTGCGAGCCGCATCGAAGGTCACCACAGGAGCAGGCAGGAAGGGAGCCAGAAAATCGCGTACCGCGATCGGACCGGCACCCGGGCCACCCGCACCATGCGGTCCCGTAAACGTCTTGTGCACATTGTAATGCATCATGTCGCCACCGAAATCACCAGGACGAGTCCTGCCGAGAATGGCGTTCATGTTCGCACCGTCTATGTACACCAGTCCCCCCGCCTCATGCAGCATCCCCGCAATCGTCGCAATGTCCTTCTCGAACAACCCCAGAGTATTCGGGTTGGTCACCATAAACACTGCCACCCGGTCGTCCAGCTGCGATCGCAATTCAGACAGATCGACAAATCCATCCCGACCACCAGACAACTGCACACACTCAAATCCAGCCAATGCCGCACTGGCAGGATTCGTTCCATGAGCACTGGCAGGAAACAACACCCGCGTCCGCTGCTCGCCACGATGCCGAAACCACGCTGCAGCAGTCAACAACGCCGTCAGCTCACCCTGCGCACCAGCCGCCGGATGCAAAGACACCCCCGGCAGTCCAGAGATCTCCGCCAGCATCCCCTGCAACTCATACAACACACTCAGCAGACCCTGAATCTGAGACTCCTGCTGGTACGGATGACTGGCTGCTGCCTGCGGCAGCCGAGCCAGTCGTTCGTGACGCTTGGGGTTGTACTTCATCGTACAACTGCCCAGCGGATAAAAGTGCGAATCGACACTCATATTCAATGTCGACAGATTCACAAAATGACGCACCACGTCCGGTTCCGCCAGCTCAGGCAGCGGCAGCAGGCCCCCCGCCAGATGCTCTGCACAAGGCTCCGGAATCCCCGTCACACGCGGTACATCCGACTTCGGAAACACCACAGTGCCACGACCCGATTCTGACATTTCGAACAGCAGTCGAGTCGCCGTTGGATTTCGCATCTGCTCGATACCCCTTCCCCGCACCCAGTCGTCACTCAGCCAGACAAAACCTCACCCAAAGCCGCTGCCAGCGCATCAATTTCAGCTCGAGTCCGCTTTTCGGTCAGAGCCACCAGGAAGCACCGCTCCAGACCCTCACCCAGACTGTCCCCAAATCGCGATAATTCAGGTCCGACATTAAAACCACGAGCCGCCAGGGCTGTCAGCACCTCAGTTGCCGGAAGCGGTGTTTCCAGCACAAACTCGCGAAAAAATGATCGCTCGTACTTCAGCACAACTCCCGGAAGCCGCGTCAGACTGGCTGCCGCATACCGCGCCTTCTCATGACTGAGCTCCGCCATCTGACGCAGACCACGAGGCCCCACGACGGACAGAAACACCGTCGCACGCAGCGCCAGCAATCCCTGATTCGTACAGATGTTGCTCGTTGCCTTGTCACGCCGAATGTGCTGCTCACGAGCCTGCAGGTTCAGCACAAAACACTCCCGACCACGACGGTCCACCGTCCGACCAATCAAACGACCGGGCATCTTCCGCACATACTCAGAACGACACGTAAAAATGCCCAGCAGCGGTCCGCCGAACTGCAAAGGAGTTCCCAGGGGCTGGCCCTCAGCCACAGCAATGTCCACCCCATAGTCACCCGGTCGCTTCAGCAGACCAGGACTGAGGGGGTCAAATGCGAGAATTGCCAGAGCACCGGCAGCATGAGCCGCTGCGGTCAAACCTGCAATGTCTTCCAGACAACCAAAAAAATTCGGCTGCTGCAGCACCAGCGCCGTCGTGTCTGCTGTCAGCGCCGCACAACACGATTCAACAGAAACCACACCACCAGCCGCCGGTACCTCAACAATCTCCGTGCCCAGCCGCGAAAAGTAAGTCCGCAGGACCTGCCGGTACTCAGGGTGCAGCGAACCTGCCACCACCACACGTCCTTCACGACCGTTCACCCGCATCGCCATGAACACCGCTTCGCTGACCGCTGTTCCTCCCTCGTACAGACTGGCATTCGAAACGTCCATCCCGCTCAACTGCGAAATCAGCGTCTGATACTCGTAAAATGCCTGCAATGTCCCCTGACTGGCCTCGGCCTGATAAGGAGTATAAGCTGTGTAGAACTCGCCTCGCGACGTCAGCTCATCCACCACCGCCGGGATGAAGTGGTCGTAAACACCGCCACCCAAAAAACACACGCCGCCACCACCCGCCTGACCCAGCCTCCGCTGCAGATCCTGCTCCAGCTCAAGCTCAGAAACCGCTCCCGGCAGAGACAGCTCACGACCCAGCCGCAGCTCACGCGGAATCTGCTCAAACAACTCATCCACCGAGGCCGCGCCAATCGCCTCCAGCATCCGCTGCCGCTGCTCCGGAGTATCAAACAGATAGGCCACGATCAAGACCTCCCCCGCGAATCACTCCCCCAGCCCGAAACTAACCACCACAGTGCTGCAGATACTGAGCCCGATTCATCAGTTTCTCCAGCTCACTCGCATCACTCAGCTTCAACTTCACAATCCAAGCCCGCTCAAACGGACTCTCACTCAACAGCTGCAGCTGATCAGGCAGTCCCGAATTCACCTCCAAAACCTCGCCCGACACAGGAGCATAAATGTCGCTAACCGCCTTCACGCTCTCCACTTCACCCAGCGCCTGACCCGGACGGTACACTTTCCCAGCCACCGGAAGCGACAGATACACAATGTCAGTCAGCAAACGCACAGCAAAGTCGGTAATCCCCACCGTCGCTACGTTGCCAGTGACGGAAACCCACTCATGAGTCTTTGCGAAATACAACGTTTCAGGATCCATGAATGCGCTCCGCTTCCTCACGCTCAAGCTCGCCGATCCGCTGGATACGGCGAGCATGTCGGCCACCATCAAACTCCGTCTTCAGCCAGATCCGCACAACCTGATCAGCCACCTGATCACTTAACTGATCGGCCGACAGACAAATCACGTTCGCGTCATTATGAGCACGACTGTACTGAGCCGTGACACTGTCCTGACATGTCACCGCTCGCACGCCGGCAAACTTGTTCGCAGTTATGCACATCCCCAGACCCGTGCCACAGATCAAAATCCCGCGATCCAGGACCCCGGTGGCAACATCGCGAGCAACCCGGGCAGCATAGTCCGGATAGTCCACACTCTGAGCCTCAAAGGGGCCCAGATCGTGCACCTCAAAATCCATCGACTGCAGTAACTGAGCCAGCCTGGCCTTCAGTGCAACTCCGCGATGGTCGCTGGCAATCCCAATCTTCATGTCAGTGAGTGTCTTTCTTGAAGAGCTCTTCTACCCACAACCGCAGGTTCTGCCCAATCTGCAGCGCACAGCGACGATAATCATCCACCGTTCCCCCGAACGGATCATGCACATCCCGGCCAGCACGGTCCAGCAGGTGAATTCGAGCACCCAGGGCAGGACACTCGTTCAACAGCAAATCCCGATGACGACCCGTCAATGCCAGCACCAAAGTCGACTGCTCAACCATCACACGGTTCACCCGACGACTTAAATGCTCCGTCAAATCCATGCCGTGCTCACGCATCACCTGAACCGCCTCAGTGGAAGCCGGAAGATTCTCCCAGGCTCCCACTCCCGCGGAAAACACGTCCAGACCACGCTCACGCAGCTCACGGTCCCCACAGCCCAGACGCTCAGACGCCAGCCTGCGAAACAACATCTCGGCCATCGGACTGCGACACGTGTTGCCCGTACATACGAACAACACTCGCAGCACGGATCCCTCGCGAGACCCCTCTGATGACTGCACGCTGCTCACTGAACGCCCCAGTTGCTGACTTCTGCACGCCCGCGCCACAAGTTCTGACGAGCAGGTATGTTACGGTGAAGAGGGAAAAACTCAAGGTTTCGAGCCCTCACAGGGGAGTTAGTCGGCGGAAATCCAGTCGCACACTGTGCACCCCAACACTCTTTCCCCATGATGCGAACCCGCAACCGCAAAATTCCCGCTAATGAAAGTTGAAATGGGTAAATTCGAGACCCTTTTTGGGGGATTTCGCTTGAAATGGGCGAGAATGCCGTTCCCTGAAACGTCACCCCCAGGGGCACTTCACTCCGCAGACGGCCACACCACTCGCCACTCCAGCAAACGCACGGCCGTCGGCAACACAGACTCCTCTCGCTCACCATCGCCCTGACCCGTCAGCTGACTCAGCAAATGCACCTCCCCACGCTCTCGCCATACCGCAAAATCCACCAGCGGGTCCGCCTGACCCACACGCTCCGACAGGCGCCAGTACTGCCAGTCCCCCAACTCATAATCACTCGCTACCGCCGCCGTCACGCCACCACCCAGCTCCTCGTCACGAAACAACACCACAGCACGGCGCGAACCCTCAGCACCGCCCAGCAACAGTAAAGGTCGCGAAATCGGAGGTCGCTTTGTCCCGCCCCCACGACGCTCAAAATTCAACGTCCGCTCGCCCACCTGAACCATCCGCCAGCCACTCTCCGACAAATACACCAGTCGATACTGAGGCACCGCACCCGCCTCTGCAGCACGCCAGAATGTCGCTATCACCGGACGACCAGCACCATCCACCGACATGCTCGTCTGATTGGCAAGCTCGCTGCCCTGAGCTATCCGGAACGCATATTCCGACCCCGACTGCGTCAGCGGTACCGATAATCGAACACCCGCTGAATTCGTCCACGTCACCCCGCCATCCGCCGACCGCGCATAACACAAATCATGATTCGTCACGACATCCGGAGTCTCACGCCAGACCCACGACAAATGAATCACACCGGAACCGTCGGCACACGCCTGCCAGTAAGCGTTCCGCTCGCCCTCACCATCAATCAAATTGCTCTGCACCCGCTGCCACTCACCAACACCCGACGGCAACAGCCGATAACGATTCAACACCAGATTCCCCGCCCCGGATGCCCCATCACGGTAAAAAAACAACAGATCACCACCCGGCAGACGGTAAAACTCAGGATACGTCACACGCTCCTCATCACGCCCCAGCATCACACCCCGCTCACCCGATGACAGCCCGCCACCAGCAGAGACCCGCATGTATCGCAGCGGATCGCCATGATGGTCCCACGACATATGCAGACCACCCGCACCGTCGAAGGCCAGCGAGATGACATTGTGAGCATCCGTGACCCGACCACGCAGATCTGTCACTTCCACACGCCAGACTGACTCACCCAGACGACGCTCACCCAAACACACTCGACCCTCGCCGTCATACCAGCCCGCCACCTGCCGATCACCGAAACTGTCCACCGCACTGTGACGAAAGATCGCCATGTTGACCTTTGTTCTGGCCCAGCCCAGCCCCAGTGAACCAGACTCACGCACCTCCGCCTCACGCACCGTCCGCTGACCACAAACCTGAGACAAACCAGGCACATCCAGCACCACACAACACAACATCACCGCCGACAGCACGCCACGCACCACAGCACTCACTTGTCACCCTCCAGCAAATCCCAAAACTCCTGCTCGCTGGTATCCATCGGTCGCTTCACAGCACCACGCTTCACACCAGACTTGCGACGTGTCTCACCACGCTGCAGACCACCCGGACCCGCTCCACAACCAGTACACCGCCCCCCGCGACCCAGCTCCGCTCCACACTTCTCACACAATAATATCGGCTGATCCGAAACTGCCCCGCCACCACCACCACCACGACCCTCCATCGACTTCAGCAAATCCTGAAAAACATCCAGCAAATCCTCGTCGCCCGCTGCCGACTTTGTCGCAGTCGCCCCGGCCCCCGCTCGCCCCTTACTTACACCCGGATTCACACCCGGATTCACAGCGGCAGACCCGGCAACCGCTGCGGTACCCGCCGGACGCCCCAGATTGTCCGCCCGCAGGATCTCAACCTCCGCTGTCGCACCGCTGAGCGGCTCACGAGCCGTCACGTGGACTCGCGCCTGATGATCATAACTTAAAGTCACCTCTACCTCTGATCCCTCCGGTAAATCCGCAGGCAATCCCGCCACCGTGCAGTCACCAAGCACCACCGGCGGCCGGTCCGATCCCGCCCCGCTCTCAACAATTCGCACATGCACCTTCCGCTGATTTCGCACCACCGTTCCAAACACCGATGTCACAGATGTCGGCAACGCACTGTTCGCAGCAATCAGATAATGCGGCACACGCTGACCGGTCGACTCGTCACGCACCAGAATGCCCAGCCCACGAGCACTCACGCTGCGCTGCTTCACTCGCTGCAGTCGCTCAGTCACCTGACGATCATAAATTGACTGCGCCTGCTTCCGATCCGACTGCAGCATGCCCGCATACAAGGCCGCCCCATGAGCAATCGACTGGTCAGGCGATAAGGATGTATTCAGAGTCCTGCCGCTCAGCTGCGACAGCAGACCCTTCACCATCGGCATCCGCGATGCCCCCCCAGTCGTCAGCACCGTGTCAATCCGCGCCCAGCCAAATCGATTCTCCTGCAGTATTCGCTGCACTACCTGCCGACAACGCTCCAGCAAAGGACGACTGGACGCCTCAAACTCCTCACGCTCGATCTGCCACGTCTTCAGCCGATTCTGATGACGCACTGTGATCGCCGCTCGAGCCCGCACGGACAAACTTCGCTTCGCCTGCTCTGCTTCCAAAGACAAAAACTGCAGACTTTCAGGGGTGTCACGAGGATCCACGCCAAACTGCCCGATAAATCGTTCAGATGCCAGATTCACCAGCACTCGGGTCCAGTCGAGACCACCCAGTTCGAGATCTCCGTCCGATGCAATCACCTGCACCTCGTCCTGACTGTATCGCACCACCGCCAGATCCAAAGTCCCGCCGCCAAGATCAAAGACCAGAATCTGCTGAGCCTCTGACAGGACAGAAAAATTCAGACCATCACTGCCCAGCACATGACACAACGCCGCCGCAACTGGCTCGTTGATCATCTCGACTCGCTCCAGACCAGCCGCGCGACCCGCCTGCACCGTCGCCTCACGCTGCGCATCACTGAACTGAGCAGGAACGGTGATCACCGCTTCCGTAATCTCACCCAGCTGCTCACGAGCCCCCTCGAGCAGCTTCCGCAGAATCAATGCCGAAATCTGGACCGGTGAATAACGAAAATCATTGATCTTCCAGAACTTGCCGCCGTCACCCATGTGCCGCTTCGCATGCTGCACTACCCGATCCGGACTGGCAATCGCATTCCGCAGCGCTTCAGTCCCCACAATGACCTGACCACGCTCGTCAAAAAACACCACCGACGCCGTCGATAACTCACCCTCGGAATTCGGCAATGTTACCGGCTGGCCATGCTCGTTCAGCCACGCTATGCAGGAATACGTGGTCCCCAGATCGATGCCAATTGCACGTGTTTGAGCCATAGCGGTCAGTCCCCTCTGTGTGAACTGCCCACTATCCTACTGAGAATTGGTCGACAGGAGTAAATGAAAAAAGGATTCGAGCCGCGAAAAGGGGAAAGGCGATCCGCGCCAGCCGTACACCCGTTCCTGTCCACTTGTGGCTCAAAACAACCACCTGCGCTGATCCAGGGCCCCACCGCTCTGCTCAAGGCTTCAGCCGAATCCGGTCGTCCAGTACCTCCACCGTCCGAAACTGACCGCCAAACAACGCCGGAAAGAATTTCAATCCAGGCTGCTTCTCACGCACCACACTCAAATCCACGACACCCTGCAACAATCGCTGCACAGCCGGCTCGTCCTCGCCCTCCACCTCAATCACAATCCGATTCTTCCGCAGCTCCTGCAGCAAATAACCCACCGTGACCCGCTCACCCTGCAACTGAAACTGCCTCGTTCGCAGCGAATCCCCCGGAACAGCCGCACCAGCACCCGCACCCAAAGCAGACAGCCGCTGCTGCACACCCACAAAGTCCGCATGCAGGTCCAGATCAGCCTTCAAAGTCACCGTCGACGATGACCACCGCAGGCCAGCTTCCGGATGCCGCTGCCTCCACTCGCTCTGCAACTGCTCTTTCTGCTTCAATGGTACACTGTACTTAAGTTCCAGTACCCGCGCTGCATCAATCGGCTCTATCCGCACCCG
>Ga0172373_10006331_pt1 | contig 15775 bp, 14 predicted proteins | sample Lak10m_2_FD_114546 | JGI IMG/M metagenome (GOLD analysis project Ga0172373, IMG submission 114546) | Freshwater microbial communities from Kabuno Bay, South-Kivu, Congo - kab_092012_10m | ecosystem: Environmental > Aquatic > Freshwater > Lake | place: Democratic Republic of the Congo...
GAGACCCTTTGCCCTCAATCTCAGGAGGACCGCCGCAAGAATCGCAAGAAGACGCAAAAGGACGCTGTTCCCGTCAGACGAAGCCGCCGAACCGACACCCCCTCGGCGGACGATGAACCCGCCTGGCAAACCCTCGCCACACGCGTCGGGATCTGGATCGGGATCGGCATCAGGATCGAAAGCTGACAGGGAAGAACCAGCTTCGGTCCCGATGCACCTGCGCACCTTCGGGCCCCATGCCGCTGCCCCTGGCCCGGAGGGCCGTCAGAACTTCCTCCCCCGTTCCCACCCGCAGCCGGACAGGATTCTTGGAGCGCACCAAACCGTGACTCACGGTCCCGCACCGCTCCGGCAACTCCCGGACCAACCCAACGAAGCGCAGCAGTTCCTCATCCCGCCGGCACTGGGGTCTCCCCGCCATCCAAACAACGCGGATCACCGGATCCATACGATCGACAGCGTCGATACGGAGGCGGCGTCCCAAGCGGCAAGGCCAAAGGGTCGCGGCCAATTGTCACTTGTATGGGACTGACCCCATTGCGCCCTCTCCCTCATCCCCCCCACCGGCCGCACCCGCTCTTCATGGACCGCGCTGCCGTCGAGTTTGCGCAGCGTCCGGGTCAACGCCTTGGCATGAGCGTTTCCTTCCAGCCAGGTGGCCGACAAAGCCCTTTGTTTTAGCTCAGGGCGGTCGCTGTGGCGCATGGACAGACGGGATCGCAAAAGGACTTCCAGGGCGGAGTCATCGGCTGCCCAGTCCGGCCAAACTGTGGTTGATTATCATCCATGTTTTGGTTGATTAACCACCATGATTCGCCGCCACCTCACCGGGCAACTCCTCCAGGCGTTGGAGGACACACCCGCCGTCCTGATCAATGGCGCGCGGCAGACCGGCAAGAGCACTCTTGTCCGATTGCCTGAACTCGAAAAGCAAGGTCGCCAATACCTGGACTGACCCTGGAGAGATTGAAAGTGGATGGCGCTGTGGCCGGTGGCGTCCTGGAAAACTTCGTGCTGATGGAATTGCGCAAGCAATCGGCCTGGAGCGCAACCCAGCCGGAGTTCTATTTCTGGCGCACCGCATCGGGACAGGAAGTGGACATTGTCCTGGAAGACAGCTCGGGGCGATTGGTCGGCATCGAGGTCAAAGCGGGCGCGACGTTGGGCGGCTCGGATGTCAGGGGATTGCAGGCGATGGCGAATGCGGCGGGCCCGCGTTGGGTTCGAGGCGTGGTGGTTTACACCGGCAGTGAGGTCATTCCCTTCGCGGCGAACCTGCACGGACTGCCGATTTCGCACCTGTGGTCACCCCGTCCTCAGTAGGCAGGGAATTCCGTGGTGCCAACGGCCGCTTTCAGGTCCATCCCACCTCCGAGAAGGCATCTCGAAGGCGACGAGGACGTCGCCACCCCGTTCCGTGTGGGATTGGGACCGATCCGGCTCAGGAACTCGATTCCGATGGCGATAGCGATCCCGATACCGAGAGGGACCACAGGGCTACCCACCCCACTTCAAAACCGGTACCGTACCTGGCCGCTGATCCGGAACGGTTGTTCAGGGAAGATGACATCGTTGCCGGCGAAGCTCGGGTCGATCGACGTCCAGTTCCGTTCGTCCGTGATGTTGAAGAAGTTGATCTGCACGTCCCATCGAGGACGGCGATAGAAGAGGAAGGCGTTGATCGTGTACTGGGTCGGGATACGCAGGGTTCCCAATTGATCCTGCCATTGCTCGCCCGTGACCTGGGGTCCGAGACTCGCCCCGAAGCCGTTGTCGAACTGATACGTCACATACGCGTTGAACATCACGCGCGGGACGCTGGCCGCACGCACCCGCCCGGTCGGCCGCGTGCGACCTGCGGCATCGTTGTAGTTGGGACTGCCCACGCCCGTTCCCGACTGACCATCCACCTCGAATCCCACCGGGAACCCGTCGAGGTAGGACCACGTCTGTTGGTACGAGTAATCGTCCTGCTTCGCGTCCTGGAACGTGAAGTTCGCGCTCGCGTTGAAGTTGCGATCGGGTTGATAGAACGCCTCCAACTCCACGCCGCGCGTCTCGATCCCGATGGGTCCGCCGACCAACTGCGGTGCCAGTCGCGTCTGCCGGAAGAGCGCCGCACCGACGTACACCTTGTTCCCGAACAGGCTGGCCTTGGATCCGACCTCGATCAGTTCGCTTTCCGAACCAAGCGACTTCTCGAGGCCCACGTTCCCGTCGGAACCATCCACCCCACCAAAGTTGACGCTCCCCGCCACCGCCGCGGCGAGGTTGTAGGTCGCGTACGACGAAAACGTGGGCGTCCACTTGTACAGCCCGCTGACGAACACCGATCCGCGAAGTCGCTCCGCGGAGGCATCGTAGAGCCCGCCCCGTGCCACCTCCACGAACTCGGGACTCGCCGCAGCCGCATCGAAATGGTCGCCGCGGCCACCCACCAGCAGGTTGAACTTCTCGCCGAGGGCAATGTCCCATTGCGTGAAGAAGCCGGTCTGCAACAGCGTGCTGTCCTGGCTCCCCTCCGAAGGCCATACAAAACCGCCATATCCTGGCGCCCCTGGCACATTGTAGCCGCCCGCCACACTGGTGCCAGGCGCCAGACCCGGGATGGAGAACCCACCCGACGCCTGCGTCACGTCGTGGATGAAGAAGGGCTCCGCCGTGAAATCCTGGTACGACACCAATTCCGAATAGCGGACATCCAACCCTGAGATCGTGCGGATCGGAAACGCCCGCCCGGCAACCTCCGGTTCGACATCGAGGTGCAGCTCGAGACGATCGTTGATCATCCAGTTCTCGGGGATCCATTCCGTGTAGCCGTACCCGGAGATCTTCCGGCTCTCCTGCGTTTCACCATAGGCCCGGTTCACCAACTTGGCGGTGTCGCTGATCGCAAACGTGGCCACCATCTGCGACGAGAACTTCTTTCCGGCCGCGCTGTCCGACGGCGAGTTCAGGGTCTGCCACGGATACACCTTCACGCGTTCGGCATTCGCCGGATCGAGCAGCGCGTACTGGTAGGGAGCCGCCCACGCAGGACGATTCGGATTCGCGACCACGGGTCCTGCGATGTACTGCCAGTCATCGATCAACTCCTGCGTCACCCGGTTGATCCCGACCACCTCGTTGAAGCGGGCCGTGTAAAACTGGGCATTCCAATCAATCGACCATCGCTCGGTCGGCATCCACGTCACGGCGGCGAAGATGTCCTGCCGATTGTCCTTGGTATCCCGATAGTACCCGTCCGCCTCGCGCCCCAGGTAACTCACCCGGTACGCCGCCTTCTCGCTGATCGGGCCCCCGACATCGAGACCCCATTCCGGCGTGAAATAGGATTGTCCACCGGGCACGTAAGTGCCCCATCGGGTAGTCAGTTCCCCATGGAAGGCGTCGAAACGGGGAGCCTTCGTCACGAAGTTCACGTACCCACCCGGCGCCGCCCCTTGCGGACCGTACACGGCGGATCCGGGTCCCTTGACGATGTCCATCGCCTCGACCTGGTTGAAACTCGCGAGGAGGGCGTTGCGGCTGTAGATGGTCCGCTGCCCGTTCTGATAGATCTCGCCGAGGTCACCGCGGATCACGGGCACGTTCGCCAGACCGTAGCGCGACGGTGTGTAAACCCCGGGCGCGTACTGGTTGAAATCCGTGGCCCGGGAGATCGCCCGCGCTTCCATCTGCGCCTTGGTGACCACGCTGACCGACCGCGGCGTCTCCAGGACCGTCCGCTCGTCCCCGGTCACGGCTCCCACCGACCGTCCCGTGGGCAACACGGTCTCCTCCAGGGGCAAACCCTCAACCACGATCCGGCTCAGGTCGTTGGTCTCGGCACCGAACACGCTCGCGGTCGATCCGGTCGCGATGCCCAGAACGCAGGCCACACCTCGATGGAAGAATGAAGTCGGAATGCTCATGCATGGGCCCATTCCTCAAAACCCGGGGTTCGTGCCGAGCACTCACCGCAAGTCAGGGGTTGGACCGGGAATGTTGATCCCAGAAACCCCGGACCCGTCGCCACCCAAAACGTCCCAGAAGCAAATTACCAATGTTTGGTACACACCCAGGCGATGCCGCGGCACCAGACCGATCAGCCTGCCGGCTTTGGGTCAGGACGGAGAAGAGTGCTTTCACCTGGAACGGGTGGCGACGTCCGCGTCGCCGTTCCAGGACCTTTCCCACGGCGACGACATCTCCGCCAACCTCCTCGCCCTCGAGGAACTCCAAAGGGAATTCCACACCGACCTCCTCGTCATCAACAAGACCGACCCGGCCCCCGCCGTGGGAGCCGACCTCAACGTCATGGCCCGCGACGCGCAACGCATGCGGGGCGTCGGGCCCTTCCTCTTCGCCCAGGTCCGCAACGGCGTCGGTGTGCCCGAGATCATCGAGCACATCCTCCACGCCTGGCAGCACTCCCGCGGCATCGCCCATTCGCACTGACCCCCGTCGCGCCGCTGCGCCGCCGCTGGGGCCCTCCCCAAGGATTCTTTGTCCGGTTCTTCGACCAGCGGCTACCTTGGCATGAGTGCACACGCTGACCGATCCACAGCTGCTTCGGGCCTACGCCGAGGACCATTCCGAGGCCGCCTTCGGTGAACTGGTCCGCCGGCACGTCGACCTGACGTACTCGGTGGCGCTCCGGATCGTCCGGGACACCCATCTGGCCGAGGACGTCACCCAGGCCGTGTTCGTGGCCCTGGCCCAGAACGCCGCCACGCTCTCCGACCACCCCGTCCTTTCCGGCTGGCTCCATCGCGCCGCCCGTAACGTGGCCTCCCAGATGGTCCGCTCCGAGGTACGCCGCCGCGCCCGGGAACAGGAAGCCGTCAGCATGAACGAACCGACCTCCGGAACCGACGCCCCCTGGGAAGAGGTTGAACCGCACCTCGACTCCGTCCTCTCCGAACTGGAGCCCACGGACCGCGACGCCGTGCTGCTCCGGTACTTCGAACGCAAGACCGCCCGCGAAATGGCCGAACTCCTCGGGATCGGTGCCGAGGCTGCCCAGAAGCGGGTCAGCCGGGCGGTGGAACAGTTGCGTGTGCTGTTTGCCCGCCGGGGCGTTGCTGTCAGTACCGGTGGACTCGCGATCCTCATGACTTCCCACGCCGTGCAGGCCTCGCCACCCGGGCTGGCTGCGGTCGTTTCCGGAGCCGCCACGCTGACCTCGGCCGCCACGGCGACCCTGCCCGGCGACGCGCTGGAGGCAGCGGCTTCAACTGCAGGCACCGCCACGCTTGGCGCGGCAGGCGGCGCCTGGCTCCCCAAGATCGCCGCGGGATTCGCCGTCGCCATCGCAGCCGGATTGGGCGTCCGGGGCGTCGTCGAGAACCGCGCCCTCCGTCTTCAGGTCCGCAGCCTCGAAGCCCAGGTCGCAACCGAACGCAGGGGCAATGGTCCTTCCTCACCCCGGACCGTTTCCGCTCCGCTCGCACCCTTCGCCGGGACCGGGCGAGACCCGTTCCCGGCCGACGGACCATCGCCTCTGGCGACTCTACCCTCGGATGCCACCCGCACGCCTGCATCCAGCGCTGCCGGCGACGCCCGAACTGCCCCGATGGGCGGAGCCGGGCAGGCGGGCGCTGGAATGGGTTCATCCGCCGGCGGCAGCGCGGGGTCCGGCATGGGCTCGGCCTCCCGAATCGCAACGTCCGGAGGAAAAGCCCTGGAAGCCGCAACCGTGAACGGTTCCACCGTCATACGGTACGGCGGACGCGAATTCCCCATCGGCCGTACGCGCGGTCTGGTGACCACCCGCGCCGTCAGCCGACAGGGACGCGAGTATGCGGCCGCCTTCGAGGACGGGCGCGTCATCTGGGAAAACACCCCCGGAGCCGCCCAGCAACTGCGCTAAGATGACTTTATGAAGACCAAACGAACCATCATTGCAGCCTTGTGCGTGTGCGCGCTGGCAACGGCTGTCGAACGCGGGCTGGCACGGGAAGTCCGCTCCACCAGCAGCTCCAGCTCGAGCTCGGGCGTGAGCGTCAGCACCGTGAACGGGGAGACCGTCGTCACCGCCAACGGTCAGGAAGTCTACCGCGGCCCCACCCGGGGCCCGGTCTCCAGCGTCAGCCGGAGCGAGAATGGCGTGGAGTACAGCGCCATCATGGACGGAGACCGGGTGCTCTGGGAAAGCTCTCCCGGGGCAGCCGGTAACCTCCCGTCCGACGGAAAGGCCGGTGGAGGCGGTGGCGGAGGAGGCGGAGTAGGCTCGGGCATTGATCACGACGCCTTCATGGCTGAACACCAAGCGAACTTCGACAAGATGGTCCGCGAGATGCAGCAACGGGCTGGAAGCAATGGCGGCCTCCGCTCATCCGGTTCCCAGTCCGGCACGACACGGAGCGGATCGCGGTCGATGAGCGGCGGCAGCGCACGCTCCTCGGCCGGTGGCTCCGCCAGCGCAGGCGGATCCAGCGGCGGCTTCAGCCGGAGCAGCGGCAGCAGCAGTGGCATCGGCAGGGCCAGCGGGGGCGGAACCTCCAACGCCAGCGGCAACGGCAGCTCTACCGGCTTCGGAAGCGGCTCAGGCCTCGGCACAGACCCCAGCTTCCTTCCTCCCAGCCCGGCCGAGGGACAGTCCCTTCGTGGCGCCACCCCGCGCCCGGTCGCGCCTTCTGCTCGCCCCGCTCCTCGCAAGCCCACTCAAACGACTCCCGCCCCCGAGGAAGCCGCGGTGACATTCAAGGTCGTCGACGGCAGCTCGGTCGTGGTCTTTCGCGGACGCGAGTACTCGGTGGGCCCCACCCACGAACGCCTCACCGGCAAGTCGTGGATCGCCGACGGCAAGGAGTACGCCATCGCGCAGGAAGGCGACCGCGTCATCTGGGAGAATGTCCCCGGCGCCGCCCGATCGATCCTGTCGAGCGTGCGAGGACCGCTTTCGCCACAGCCTCCCGCCCCGCGCTGAATCAGGCCGGCACTGGCCATCGGATCTCCGCCGCCGCTGCCGAGAACGAGGTTCCCACCGAACCCATCGCCGCCCCGAAACCATTCCTTTTCGGGGCTGCGCCAGGATGGGCCAGATCGGGATCGGGATCGGGTTCGAGTTCGAGTTCGAGTCCGAGTTCGAGTTCGAGTCCAAACCCCATGCTCCTCTTCGTTCTCGATTCCGATGGCGATACCGATCCCGATACCGACGGGTGCGGCAAGGGCAGCCGCCCGGGCTCCTCGTCTTTCCTCACTGTGTCGGGCCCGCATGTCGCCGATGGGGTCCTGCTCGGGATCGATTCCTATGAAGACCCTTCGGCCTGTGTCCCCTATCCCGGAGGGATTCGAGCGGATAGCCCGGGGTCGCGAAGCGCACCCCGGGTTCACGTGAGAAAGGGAAACAACCCCGGAGGGGTTGAAGCCTTTCTCCCCCGATCCCTTTAGGTCCATTTTCGTGCCCATCGTAAAACGGTCTGGACCATTTTACGATGAATGCGAAAATGGTCCATGGATCCGAGACCCCGAATCTACACGGAAATCCTCCAGGACCACCTGCTCCGCCATCGGCAGATGGCCTTCGTCTCCGGCCCCAGGCAGGCTGGCAAGACGACGGCCTGCCGTACGGTCTCGGATGCTTACCTGAACTGGGACAATTCCGAACATCGTCGTCTCCTCCTGCGCGGTCCCGAGGCTTTGGCTGAACACCTGCAGCTCGACCGCCTGCGCGCGCGAAGTCCAGTCGTGGTCCTGGATGAGTTGCACAAGCACCCGAAATGGAAGGGGCTGCTGAAGGGCTTCTTCGACACGCATGGCGACCGCGCGCGCCTTGTCGTCACCGGCAGTTCACGGCTCGATGTGTTCCGCCGCGGAGGCGACAGCCTGATGGGTCGATACCTGTTGTATCGGATCCATCCCTTCTCCGTAGGCGAATCCATTCGGACAGGAATCCCTTCCGAACCCGTGCAGGAACCTGCAGAGCCAGCGACATCGGATTGGGAAGCGCTGGTGGAACACGGAGGCTTCCCGGAACCATTCATCCGGAGGGACAGCCGGTTTACCCGACGCTGGCGTTCGCTGCGGCACAAGCAACTGGCCCGGGAAGATCTCCGGGATCTGGCCAGGATAGAAGATCTCGGAGCCATGGAGACCTTGATGCAACTACTGGCCGAGTCCTCGGGCCGACAGTTGGTGTACTCGGCGCTCGCGCAGGAAATCCAGGTTTCCGTCGACACCATCAAGCGCTGGTGCGACTTGCTGGTCCGCCTCCACTACGGTTTTTTTGTCCGGCCGTGGTTCCGGAATGTCACCAAAGCCCTCCGCAAGGAGCCAAAATGGTTCTCCCGGGATTGGAGCGGGGTGGCCGACGAAGGGGCCCACTCGGAGACCTTCGTGGCCTGCCATCTCTTGAAGGCTGTCGAATTGTGGACCGACCTTGGGCTGGGTGACTTCGAGCTTCGCTACCTCCGGGACAAGCTCCAGCGGGAGGTGGACTTCCTGATCGTGAGGGATCGCAAGCCATGGCTGCTGGTGGAAGTGAAGACATCCGATGTCCGGCTTTCGACCACCCTGCTGCATTTCCAGAACGAGACCAAGGCTCCCTACGCCATCCAGGTGGTGATGAACCTGCCTTTCGAGAAGGTGAATTTCCTCACCCAACCCCACCCCGTTGTCGTTCCAGCCAGGACCTTTCTCAGCCAGCTGGTGTAAGCCTCAAAACCCCAGATTCAGCGGAACGCCTCCTCCAGGATTTTGTAGGCCCGCTCCCGCTGCTCGGGCGCGAACCGGTGCAGCCCGTCCGGATGCACCACCTCCGGAGCCACACCCCCACCCTTGGCCCATCGCGACCGCACCGTCTCCACCACCCGGTCCACGCTCCGCCATCGGAAGTTCGAGTCCCCCTTCGGCGCGTTGACGAACACCCGACGCGGCGCGATCGCCCCAAGGACGTCGTCGAAATCAAAGGGCAACGCCTCCAACCGTCCCCGGTAGGTCAGCAATCCCGGCATGTACCGCAACTGGCACCACCCGCGCTCCGGCGCCCACACCGCCGGGTTGCCATCGTAATAATCCCGGAACGAATCGAAGCCGCAGCTCGTCACCACCACCCGGATCCGCTCGTCAAAGGCCGCCGTGAACAACCCGTTGTGTCCGCCCAGGGAATGGCCGATCGACCCGAAGCCCCGATTCGTTGAAACGAACGGCAGCGACGCCAGCAGGTCCAACCCGCGCACGTTGTCCCAGATCGCCTTCATCGTCCCGCTCTCGAATCCGAGACCGCGGACATCCGGCTGATGATCCGCGAGCAACGGATACGCTGGTGCCAGCACCACGAACCCGCGCTTCACCAACTCCACGCCGTACGCGTCGTCCGGGGAATTCCCCAGACCCACCACCACCTTCCGTCCCGCAGCGTGCGTCTGGTGCAACCCCAGCACCGCGGGGTGCCGCGTGCCGTTGGTCAGCGCGGATTCAGGAAACATGAGGTACGCGGGAACCGCCGCTCCCGGCTGGCTTTCATACGTCAGATCCCGGAGCACCCAACCGTCCCGCCGCACCTCCGACACCACCCCCACCCTGGGAACATCGCGTGGCCCAGAGGGCAATCGACCCATCACCGATTCCATGGCGCGTAGGGATTCCGCGCGGGTCCGCATCGCCGCGGACCCCGACTGTCCCTGCGCCTGGGTGGCCATGAAAGCAGCCCACAGCAACACCCAGACCCGCAGGCCACGCTGCACCCACGATGGTCCCGGAACATTCACAGCTTCACGGTCCGTCCGGTGGCCGCGCTCTTCACCGCCGCGTCCACGATCTCCTGTCCGATCCGGCTGATCGGCAGGCTCACCGGTCCCTGCAAGGGCTCGCCGCGGTCGAGGCAGTGCAGCAGGTATTCCACCGGATTCCGGTGCGGCGCCTTGGGCTCCGGAGCCGCGACCACGGTGGGCTTCGGACGACGACGCGTCTGGACCGTCACGAAGGCCTCGTAATCGTCGCTCCGGATGGTTCCCTCCGTGCCCGCGATCACGAACCCGCACGCCGGCTGCGGCGGGATGGTCCATGGATCCGTGAAGGTTCCCCAGCGGGTCTCGAACTTCGACAACCCGTGGGCGTACCGGGCCACCACGATCGAATGCTCGTCCACCTCCAAGCCGGGCGGCCGATCCACCACGGCGGTGACATCGATGGGCCGTCGACCGCCTTGATACCACGTGCCCAGCGTCGTCCCGTATCCCAGGTAATCCAGCAGCGAACCGCCGCCGTGCTTCCGCTGGTAAAACCACGAATGCGGCTTCTCGGCAGCGACCTGTTCCGCCGTCTTCTCGTCCTTGTCCGCGCCGTGCCACAACGGCCCCCGGTTGCCGCCGAAATGCCAGACGTTCAACACCTCGCCGATCACTCCCGACTGCACCAGGTCGTACGCCTTCCGATGCGACCGCAGCCATTGGAGCGGCCAGTTGATCATCAGCGTCCGATCCTTCGGCATCGCCTTGACCATCGCATCGGCCTCCCTGAGCGAGGCGGCGAAGGGCTTTTCCACGATGAGATGCACGCCGGCCGGTGCGACGCGCCGCACCCACTCCCCGTGACTCGACGCCGCGGGACAGAGGATCACCACGTCCGGCCGCGCCTTCTCGAGACACTCGGCTTCGTCAGTGAAGACCCGGTCCCGGGGGATCCGCAGCTTGCGGACGGCTTCCTCCATCCGTTCGGGCTGCTCGTCCGAGATTCCCACCAACTCCACCTGCGGATGCTCCGCCGCCATGCGGAGGAGATCCCCCATGTGGAAGTGGTCGAAGTTGATGCCGGCGATCTTCCAAACGCGCTTTTTCATCGGGATCAACAAGGCTGGCGCACGGATCATCAATGGCAAGCCTTGAGGGAACGGGAAGCGGAACGGAGGAACGGAGATGCCTCATCCATCCGCCGGGTGAGGGCACCCGGCCTTCAAATCCAAGTCTCTGGCATCTCACCACTGGGAACCGGCAACTCCTCTGAAGGCCGCGTGCCCCCACGCGGCGCTGGCCCCTTTCCAGAGCGCGTCAGGGAAGGTTCGCGATGATGGGTTCCACCAGTTCGGCACCCTTCAGCAGCCGGCAGAACTCCTTCTTCGTGGCCTCGTGGTGTGTGCCCTCGCCCGTCTCGCGGTTCTTGAGCTTCTTGTAGCCCACCTTGAGCCGTTCGAGGTGCACGACCCGGATGAACTCGCCGTCGGCCTTCCAGATCTGTCCTTGCTGCAGTTTCACGGCGCAAGGCTGCCCCTGCGCCGCGCGCCTGACCAGCCCAGACCCGGGCCTAGATCTCGACCTGCATTCCCAGCTCGACCACACGGTTGGCTGGCAAGCGGAAGAACGCCGTCGCGCTCTGCGCATTCCGCGCCATCACGGCGAACAGGTGCTCCCGCCACAACGCCATCCCCGCCTTCTTGGCCGGGATGATCGTCTCGCGGCTCAGGAAGAACGTCGTCTCGGTCTCCTTGAACTCCAGCCCTCGCGTCGCACAGGTCGCCAGCACCGAGGGCACATCCGGATCCTCAAAGAACCCGAAGCGCGCCCGCACACGCCAGAACCCATGCGGCAGCTTCTCGATCTCCACCCGCTCGTCGTCCGCCACCCGCGGGTCCTCGTCGACCTGGATCGTCAGGAACACGATCCGCCGGTGCAGCACCTTGTTGTGTTTCAGGTTGTGCAACAGCGCCAAGGGCGTGCCGTCCGAGTTTCCCGCCATGTACACCGCCGTGCCTTCCACCCGGGACGGCTGACGCCGCTCGATGCTCTCGATGAACTTGTCCGCCGGAATCGAACTCGACCCGACCCGTTCCCACAGCAGTTGGCGCCCACGCTTCCAGGTGGCCATCAAGGTGAAGAGCCCCAGACCCACCGCCAGCGGAAACCATCCGCCGTGCATGATCTTCAGGGCGTTCGCGCCGAAGAACGAGGACTCGATCAGCAACGCCGGGACACAGATCATGGCGGTCGCCCACCAAGGCCACTTCCATAACCGTCGAGCCGCGAAGAAGAACAACAACGTGTCGATCGCCATCGTCATCGTGACCCCGATGCCGTAAGCCGCGGCCAGGTTCGACGACGTCTGGAAACCGAAGACCAAGGACAGGCAGACCACGGCCATCATGAGGTTCACCTGTGGCATGTAGATCTGGCCCCGCTCGCTCTCCGAGGTGTGCTCGATCGCCAGCCTCGGGATGTAACCCAGCTGGATCCCCTGCATCGTCAACGAGAACGCCCCACTGATCAGCGCCTGCGACGCGATCACGGCCGCCGCCGTCGCCAGCCCCACGAGCGGAATCAATGCCCACTTCGGCGCCAGCAGGTAGAACGGATTCTGCGCCGCGCCAGCATCGGTCAGCAGCAGCGCCCCCTGCCCCAGGTAGTTCAGGAAGAGCGCCGGCAAGACGAGACTGAACCACGCAATGCGGATCGGCTTCCGACCAAAATGCCCCATGTCCGCGTACAACGCCTCCCCACCCGTCACCACCAGGAACACCGAGCCGAGGATCGGAAACACGTGCCACCCGCCTTCACCCAGGAACTGGATCCCATACCAAGGGTTCAGCGCGGCCACCACGCTCGGATCCTTCAGGACCCCGCGCACCCCAAGAATGCTCAGCACCGTGAACCACAGGATCATCACCGGCCCGAACACCCGTCCCACCGTTCCCGTGCCAAAGCGCTGCGCCATGAACAGCCCGGTCAGGATCACTGCCGTGATCGGCACCACCCACGATTTCAGGTTGGGCGTCAGGACATTCAAACCCTCGACCGCACCGAGCACGGACACCGCCGGCGTGATCACCCCATCGCCATAAAGCAGTGCCGCCCCGAACAACCCAAGGGCCACCATCACCTGTGCCACCACGCCCCGCGACGCCATCCCCCCCCGACGTTCCGGAAAGGCCAGCGACAACAACGCCAGGATGCCGCCCTCCCCCTTGTTGTCCGCCCGCATGACGAAGCCGATGTACTTGACCGTAACCACCAGCACCAAGGACCAGAAGAACAGCGAGAGCACTCCCAACACGTGAGGCCGGGTCACCGTCATGGCATGCGGCCCGTCGAAACATTCCCGCAACGCGTACAACGGACTCGTCCCGATGTCCCCGAACACAACGCCCAAGGCCGCCAAGGCGAGCCCCGCCAGGCGCAACCGACCCGAAGATGGAGTTTGCATGGTGGAGGTTCAGTAGTGCTTCGGGAACCCCAACCCGGTCCCACCCGGAACGGATGCCCATCCTGCGGTCTGCTTCCCTCTCAGGAGCCAAAGCTCCCGTTGGTAAGTTCCAACTCTTGTTTTCATGGCATTCACGGCGGACGTCCCGAAAGGGCATTGTCCGACCGCGATCCAGCGATCTGACTCCAGCCCCTTTCCATGCCTGCGAGGTTAGCTGACGGGCTCGGGCCGAAAGGTGCCCTGGCCGCCGGTTACCCGACGTCGTACGCCCCGTCCGGCAGTTTTGCGTGCGGCAAACCCACCGGAATCTGGTTCCCCCGCGCCCGTCAACTCACTGCTGCCGGGCTTCGGCGAAGTTCACGGTATCGCAAAAGCCGCGCCCCCCTGTCAAACGCCCGATTCCCGCGTGCCCCCGCCCTGGAACGGGGAGGCGACGTCCCCGTCGCCGTTCCAAAGGCCTTCTCAAGACGCACCCGATTCCCGCGTGCCCCCGCCCGCACCCGGCGATAAGCTCCCCGAAACGTGACTCACGAATTCGATGTCATCGTCCTCGGCGGCGGCGCCGCGGGACTGTTCTGCGCCCGTGTCGCCGGCCTCAACGGCCGCTCTGTCGCCGTCCTCGAACACCAGGCCCGCCTCGGGAACAAGATCCTCATCTCCGGCGGCGGCCGCTGCAATTTCACCAACCTCGGCGCCACCGCCGCCAACTACGTCACCCACGGCAGCCCCCACTTTCCAAAGTCCGCCCTCGCCCGCTACACCCCTGCCGAATTCCTCCAACTGGTCGAGAGCCACGGCATCGCCTGGCACGAACGCAAGCACCGCCAACTCTTCTGCGACCAGAGTTCCCGCCAGATCCTCGGCATGCTCGAAGCCGAATGCGCCGACGTCGGCGTCCGCATCCACACCCTCTGCCGCATCGAATCCGTCCAACGCGCCCACCCCTCCGATGTTCGCCCCTGGGAAGTCACCACCTCCAAGGGCACCTTCCGCGCCAGTAGCGTCGTCGTCGCCGCCGGCGGCCTCTCCTTTCCCAAGCTCGGCGCCACCCCGTTCGGATACGGCATCGCCCGCCAGTTCGGCCTTCGCGTCATCGAACCCCGCCCCGGCCTCGTCCCCCTCACCTGGCTTCCCGACGATTCCGCGCGCTTCGCCGACCTCAGCGGCGTGGCCATCGAGTGCGAAACCCACGCCGGCGGCGAAACACCGCGGTTTCGCGAGGCGGTCCTTTTCACCCACCGCGGTCTCAGCGGTCCCGCCATCCTCCAGGTCTCCTCCGTCCGCCCACCCGGCGCCCCCATCCACGTCAACCTCCTGCCCGGCATCGACATCCCCGCCTGGCTGACGGACCGGCAGCGCTGCACCCAGACACCCCGCCAGGCCCTCCGCACCGTCTGGCCCGATCGCCTCGCCCAGGCCTGGTGCAGCCGCGGCATCCCCGACCGCCCCCTCGCCCAGTTTTCCCGGAAGGACCTGGAATCCCTCGTCGCCCAACTCAGCGGATGGACCATCCAACCCGCCGGCGACGAAGGATATCCCAAGGCTGAAGTCACCCTGGGCGGTGTCGACACCGCCGAACTTTCCTCGAAAACCCTCGAAAGCCGTTCCGTTCCCGGCCTGTTCTTCATCGGCGAGGTCGTCGACATCACCGGATGGCTGGGCGGCTTCAACTTCCAATGGGCCTGGGCATCCGGCCACGCCGCCGGATCCGCCGCCTGACCGGGAATTTCCATCGCCGTCCGCCCGCCCTTCCGTCTACGCTCGGGGCATGTACGGGATGGTAAACAAGGCCATCGAAGATCTGGTCTGCACCAGCTTCGGCCCAGACAAGTGGGAGCAGATCAAGGCGAAGGCCGGCGTCGAGGAGGAGATGTTCCTCAGCCACGAGGGATATCCCGATTCCATGACCTACGGCCTCGTCGGCGCCGCCAGCGAAGTCCTTGGACTCCCCGCCGAAAAGATCCTCCACGCCTTCGGCCGCCATTGGATCCTCAAGACCGCCCGCGAAGGTTACGGCGACCTCCTTGCCGCCAGCGGCCGCACCCTGCCGGACTTCCTCGCCGGCCTCCCCAACTTCCATTCCCGCATCAAGCTCATGTTCCCCAACCTGAAGCCCCCCCGCTTCAGCATCACGGAACTGACCGAGTCCAGCCTCCTCCTCCACTACCAGACCCACCGCGACGGCCTCGCTCCCTTTGTCGTCGGCGTCCTCGATGGACTCGGCGAAATGTACCAGACCCCCGTCACCGTGGAACATGTCGTCCGCCGGACACCCGAGTCCCAGTCGGACACGTTCCGCGTCGCCTGGTCCGCCCCCACTGCCTGACCCATCCCGCCGGAACGGCCCGCCATGCAACCTCCAGCCCAGACCTCCCTCCTCCCGGGCAAGGTGGGTCTGACGCCGGAGCAGTTCGCCATTGCCTTCCCGTTCCACTTCTCCTGCGACGCCACCGGCAGGATCACCCAGGCCGGGTCCTCGCTCCTCCGCCTCTGCCCCGATCTCGTCCGGTGCCCCCTGTTCGACGAGGTCCTGAACCTCCGCGAACCCGAGATCCCGCCGCCACATTCGGTCGAGTCCTTCCGCGAGTTCAGCCAACTCCTCTTCCTCATCCAGGTCGCCGGCACCGAGGTGCTCCTGCGCGGTCAGGTCCTACCC
>Ga0172373_10006332_pt1 | contig 15774 bp, 12 predicted proteins | sample Lak10m_2_FD_114546 | JGI IMG/M metagenome (GOLD analysis project Ga0172373, IMG submission 114546) | Freshwater microbial communities from Kabuno Bay, South-Kivu, Congo - kab_092012_10m | ecosystem: Environmental > Aquatic > Freshwater > Lake | place: Democratic Republic of the Congo...
CGGATGTGAAGGCCGAGTCGAAGGCGGAGCTGAAGGAGCGCGTCCGCCGCCCCGAGTCGCTGGTGGAGGCGCCTGTCGCGCGGCCTGCCGAGGCGGTGGCCGATCGCGCGTCGTCGCAGCCGGTGGTGGTGGGGCGGGCTGCCGCGCTCGAGGCGCCGCGGCGTGAGACAGTTGTGGAGAGAGCGGCGGAGCCGGCGCCGGAGCGGGTCCCGGCCACGCAGCGCGAGGTGCGACCGGAGTTGAGCCGTCCGGCAGCGCTCAAGCCGATGGAGGGGCCGGCGCAGCCGCATGGAGACGTGCGTGAGGCGCTGCGTCCGGAGCCGGCGCGCGAGCGGCCCGTGGAGCTGCGACCGGAGGCGCGTGGCAGCGAGGCGCGTGCCGAGCAGCGTGCGAGTGATGCGGCGACCGACGCGCGGCGCGGTGAGGTGCGGGAGAAGGCCGCCGAGGCGCCGCCGCGTGAGGCGCGGGAATCACGAGCGGCGGAGCGGGGCGAGTCGCGTTCGGAGCGTCGGGACACGTCGCGCGAGCTGCGTGACCTGTCACGGTCGCTGCGGGGCGTGTCGCGCGAGCTGCGGGACGTGTCGCGCGATATCGATGCGCCGCACGAGCGTGGAGGCCGGCGGGAGTAGCTCTCGGTCCGTAGAGCGGCTCAGAGCGACTCTGGCTCGGAGTCCTGACGGCCGACAGGTACGCGCTCCGCGCTTTCCCTCCGGTCGGTAAAGACGCTCCTTGGAGCGTCTCTGGCTCGGAGTCTTGGCGTCGATTATCGTGCGGAGCCGTATGCGCGCCGCGTCTGTTCTCTGATCGGTAAAGACGCTCCTTGGAGCGTCTCTGGCTCGGAGTCTTGGCGTCGATCGACGTCGAGAGGGGCCCTCAGCCGATCCCTCCGAACGCGTCGCCTGCGGGGAGAGCACCGTCAAGGGCGCCTCCACGGCAGAATCAGAAGAGACGAAGTTCTACGCCCGCCGCGTTGCAGACGCTGCGACTCAGCCCTGCGCGGCGAACCGCGCCTCGAACAGAGTCTCGCTGGCACCGCGCTGCATCGCCACCCCGCGACCCGGATTGGCCGCCAGCCGCCGCAGGATATGCAGCACCGCCTCCGGTTCCGCACCGAGCGACGACGCCAGCTCCGCCGCCGTGCGCGCCCCGCCGGCCGACTGCAGCGCCGCCACCACCTGCTGCTGCAGCGCCAGCACCACGCCGGCCGCCTTCTTGCCGGCCTCGACCCCCGGCTGGTGGTAGGCGTTGATGTTGACCAACGCCGCGTACAGCCCCACCGCGCGCTCGTACAGGGCGATCAGCTGGCCGACCCGACGCGCGTCCACCGTCTCGATTGTCAGCGTGATCGACGGCCGCCCCGACTGCGACAGCGCCTCGCGCGTCCCGTGCAGGAATCCGGCGAGGTAATCGCCCGACGTGAGCCCCGGCTCGACCTCCATCGTCGCCGCGCCCGGCGCCCGCTCGCGCAGCACCTCGATGAAGGTGACAAACGCGTTCGGCAGGCCGTCGCGCAGCTGCTGCACGTAGGCGTGCTGGTCGGTCGAGCCCTTGTTGCCGTAGACGGCGATGCCCTGGTGCACCGTCTGGCCGTCCAGATCCAGCTCCTTGCCGATCGACTCCATCACCAGCTGCTGCAGGTAGCGCGAGAACAGCTCCAGCCGGTCCTTGTAGGGCAACAGCACCATGTCGCGTGTGCCGCGCCCGTCGCCCGCCGCGTACCAGGCCAGCGCCAGCAGCGCCGCCGGGTTGCGCCACGTCTCCCGCTCGCGGGTGAGCGCGTCCATCTCGCGCGCGCCCTGCAGCAGCCCGTCGATCTGCACCCCCTGCAGCGCCGCCGGCAGCAGCCCCACGGCGGAGAGCACGCTCGTCCGGCCACCCACCCAGTCCCACATCGGAAACCGCGCCAGAAACCCCTGCTCGGCGGCGTGCTTGTCCAGCGCGCTGCCCTCGCCCGTCACGGCCACCGCGTGGCGCGCGAACGACAGCCCGGCACGACGATACGCCGCCTCCGCCTCCAGCATGCCGTTGCGCGTCTCCTTGGTGCCGCCCGACTTGGAGATGACCAGCGTCAGCGTCCGCGCCAGCGCCGGCCCCAGCGCACCCAGGACGCGGTCCATGCCGTCCGGGTCGGTGTTGTCCAGAAAGTACGGGCGCATCCGGTCGGCGTGGTCGCCCAGCGCCGCCGCCACGAACTGCGGCCCCAGCGCCGAGCCACCGATGCCGACCACAAGCAGGTTCTCGAACTTGCCACCCGTCGCGGGGAACACCTCTCCGGCGTGGACGGCCCGCACGAACCGCTCCACCTGCGCCAGCGCCGTGCGGATCTGCCCTGCGATCTCCGCGGTGGGGGCCCGCTCCGGCGCGCGCAGCCAGTAGTGGCCCACCATCCGGTTCTCGTCCGGATTCGCGATCGCGCCGCCCTCCAGCTGCTCCATCGACGCGATCGCTGCCGCCATCGGCGCCCGCATCCGCTCCTCGAACGCCGCATCCCACGGCAGTCGGGAGAGGTCGAGCGAGAACCCCAGCGCCTGAGACTCGTGAAACCGGGACCGGAAGGTATCGAAGTCGGCTGTGATCATGGCCCGATTGCTACCGCACCGCGCGTCGGATGTCCTGTTTGTTTCGCGCCCGTTGTGCCGCTGCGACGCCGCCGCTACCGTCCACCGTCACGCCATCGCCACCCACGATCGAGAACGGAGCGCGTCATGTCGGAGTCCGTGCAGGAAGTCGCCAGCAACGAGCTGCTCGTCAGCGACGCCGAGGGCGTTCGGACGGTCACTTTCCATCGGCCGCGCCGGCGCAACGCGCTCACACGCGCCATGTACGACGGGCTGGCGCAGGCCCTGCGGGAGGCCGACGCGGCGAGCGACATCCGCGTGGTGGTGGTGACCGGCTGCGAGGGGGTCTTCACCTCCGGCAACGACCTGATGGACTTCATGCAAGACCCGCCGACCGGCGAGGACAGCCCTGTCGTGCGGCTGCTCACGGCGCTGGTCGAGTTCGGCAAGCCGCTGGTCGCTGTCGTCAACGGGACGGCGGTGGGCGTGGGCGTGACGATGCTGCCCCACTGCGATCTGGTCTACGCCGCCGACACCGCGCAGTTTCAGCTGCCGTTCGTCAGCCTGGGGCTGGTGCCGGAGGGCGGCTCGAGCCTGCTGCTGCCGGCGCTGATGGGTACGACGCGCGCCAGTGAGCTGCTGATGCTGGGCGAGAAGTTCGACGCCGCCGAGGCGATGCGCGTCGGTCTCGTGGCCCGCGTTTTTTCGGCCGACACTCTGGCCGCCGGTGCCGGGGCCGCCATCGCCCGACTGGCCGCGCAGCCGCTGCAGTCGCTGGTGTTCACCAAGCGGCTGTTGCGCGAGCCGCAGCGCGCGGCGGTGCGGGAGGCGATGCGGCGTGAGGGGGCGCTCTTCATCGAGCGGCTCACCTCGCCGGCGGCGATGGAGGCGTTCGGCGCGTTCTTCGAGAAGCGCACGCCCGACTTCCGCTCCGTCGGGGAGTGAGCGAGGGGACCGCGCCAGCCGCGGCTCTTTCGCCGGCTTTTCTGGCGTGGAGGCGCGCTTCAGCGCGCCTATCGTCGGTATCCTTTACCGGGCCTGTTCGAGCCGAACTCTGCCGTTTGGCTGCGATCTCCCTGATGAGACGGATTTGCCGCGCGGAGCCTCGACCGACGGCGCTGATGCGGCGATTCCGATCGACGGGAGAACGCCGGCGATACGCGCGCTGAAGCGCGCCTCCACGGCAGAACAAGGAGCATCGAGCGCGGGTTCGGTCGAAGCAGAAAACCCCGCCGCCATGCCGGCGACGGGGCTTCTTTTCATCGATCAGCCGTCGATCAGGCCTGCGGCGCGGTGCCGGCGGCGGCGGCCTGGTCGGCCAGCGCCTCCTTGCGCGACAGGCGGATCTTGCCGGTCTTGGGGTCGACGGCGAGCACCTTGACGTACACCTCGTCGCCCTCGTTGAGGACGTCGGTGACCGCCTTGACCCGCTTGTCCGACAGCTCGCTCACGTGCACGAGGCCGTCGGTGCCGGGCAGGACCTCCACGAACGCGCCGAACTCCATGATCTTGCGCACCGTGCCCAGGTAGATCTTGCCGATCTCGGCCTCCTGGGTCAGCGCCTTGATCATCGCGATCGCCTGGTCCACAGCCTCCTGGTTGGCGCTGGCGATGTTGATCACGCCGTCGTCGTTGATGTCGATCTTGGTCTGGGTGCGGGCGATGATGTCCTTGATCACCTTGCCGCCCGGTCCGATGACGTCGCGGATCTTGCCCTGCGAGATGCGGATCGTGGTGACCCGCGGCGCGTAGGCGCTGTAGTCGGAGCGCGGCGCGGCGAGCGCCTCGGTCATGCGGTCGAGGATGTGCAGACGGCCGGCGCGGGCCTGGTCGAGCGCGCGCTCCAGGATCTCACGCGTCACGCCGGTGATCTTGATGTCCATCTGGAGCGCGGTGACGCCCTCGCGGGTGCCGCACACCTTGAAGTCCATGTCGCCCAGGTGGTCCTCGTCGCCCAGGATGTCCGACAGGATGGCGATGCCCTCGCCCTCCTTGATCAGACCCATCGCGATGCCGGCCACCGGCGCCTTGATCTTGATGCCGGCGTCCATCAGCGCCAGCGTGCCGCCGCAGACCGTCGCCATCGACGACGAGCCGTTCGACTCCAGCACCTCGGAGACGATGCGCACCGAGTACTGGAACTCGGGCTCCGTCGGCAGCACCGCACGCAGGGCGCGCTCCGCCAGGTGGCCGTGACCGACCTCGCGGCGGGCCGTCGCCAGACGCTTGATCTCGCCGACCGAGTAGGGCGGGAAGTTGTAGTGCAGCATGAACTTCTTGAAGTGCTGCCCCAGCAGGCTCTCGATCCGCTGCTCGTCGTCGCTCGTACCCAGCGTCACCGTCACCAGCGCCTGCGTCTCGCCGCGCGTGAAGAGCGCCGAGCCGTGCGTGCGTGGCAGGTAGCCCGCCTCGCAGGCGATGTCGCGCACCACGTCGTGCGGGCGGCCGGCGATCCGCTTGCGCTCGTTGACGATCATCTGGCGCATGCTGGTGTACTTGAGATCCTCGAAGGCGATCTTGACGTCCTTCTCCTTGCCGGCGAACGCCGGGTCGGCGCAGATCTCGGTCGCCAGCTCCTTGCCCAGCGCCTTGAGCGCGCCGTAACGCGCGTGCTTGTCGCCGATGTCAAAGGCGGCGCGGGCCTTGGCCGAGCCCTTGGCGAACACCAGCTCACGCACCGCCGCGTCGGCGGCGAACGCCTGGAACGCGCGCGGGGCCTTGGGGCCGCCCAGCTCGGCGACCAGCGCCTTCTGCGCGGCGATGATGCGGCGGGCCTCGGCGTGGCCAAAGAGCAGCGCGTCGACGACCACGCTCTCGGGCAGCTCCTGCGCGCCGCCCTCCACCATGGCGATCGCCTCCTCGGAGGCGCCGATCACCAGGTCCATGTCGCTCAGGGCGCGCTGGCTGTAGGTGGGGTTGGCGACGAACTGGCCATTGACGCGGCCGACGCGCACGCCCGCCACCAGACCGTGGAACGGAATGTCCGACAGCCCCAGCGCGGCCGAGGCGCCGGAGAGCGCCAGCACGTCCGGCTCGTTCTCGCCGTCCATCGACAGCACGGTGGCGATCACCTGCGTCTCGTTCTGGAACCCCTCGGGGAAGAGCGGCCGCAGGCTGCGGTCGATGAGCCGCGCGGAGAGGATCTCCTTCTCCGTCGGGCGCCCCTCGCGGCGGAAGAACGAGCCCGGGATCCGGCCGGCGGCGTACAGCTTCTCCTGGTACTCGACCGTCAGCGGGAAGAAGTCGAGACCCTCCTTCTTCTCCTTGGCGGCCACCACCGTCACCAGCACCACGGTGTCGCCCTGCCGGACGACGACGCTGCCGTCGGCCTGCTTGGCGATCTTGCCGCTCTCGAAAGCGAGGGTGCGGCCGCCGATCTCGACCGAGGCGTGACGAGCGTTGAGCTGAAGTGCCATGCGAACCATCCTTTTCCGGGGCCTTGCGAGGCCCCCGGCTCCGCACCGGGCGGAGCACTCGTGTCGGGTCGACACCCCGTCAACGAGACGGTGTGTCGCAAGCGCGGGACGCGAGGGGAGGGGGGCTTGGTTCCACACTGCGGCGGCTGTTCCGATCCAGCCGCTCCAGTGAGAAACCGCAACCACCCGACCCCGGAGACGCCTCGCTGCGCGGGCCGGCACCATGCCGGCGTTGGGGAGGGCCGCCGCGCGCGGCCCCAAAGTCGAAGGGCGAAGCCCTCATCGGACTTCGCCCTCCGAAGTGCGGCCGGGGCTACTTGCGCAGGCCCAGCTTCTCGATGAGGCTCTTGTAGCGGCTGTGATCGCACTTCTTGAGGTAGTCGAGCAGGCGGCGGCGCTGACCGACCAACATCAGCAGACCGCGGCGGGAGTGGTGGTCCTTCTTGTGCGACTTGAAGTGCTCCTGGAGGTAGTCGATCCGCTTCGTCAGCAGCGCAACCTGCACCTCGGGCGAGCCGGTGTCACCCTCGTGCCGCTTGAACCCCTCGATCACATCCTGCTTCACGTTGTCGAAATGAACGGGCATTTCTCACCTTGAACCGGACCCGCCGTCGGTGCCGTCGGGGCACCTGGCGCACGGGCCAGAATCCGCGACCGGACATTCGGTCGTCGGGGTGCGGGCCTCCTACCTTCGCAGGCCCACTGTGTCAAGCGTCCGACGCGCAGTCGCGCGTCGTCGGCGGGCGATCGTCACTCCGACCGCGTCCGCGCACCGGCGCCTCAGAGCCCGCTCTGGATCCGCCAGCCGCCCGGCTTGCGCACCAGCACCAGCCGCTGATCGTTGGCCTCGCGCGTCCACGGGTCGTTGCGTCCGCTGTTCTCGACCGAGGCGTTGGTCAGGTAGGCGGCGTCGAAGAAGACGTCGACGGTCGCCTTGTCGCCCTTGGGGGAGAGCTCCACCCGCTTGACGTCGATGTCGAGCCGCGCCTCGCGCACATGGGTGAAGAGCCCCGCCTTGAGCACGTCGCTGCTCGACGCGTCGCCCACCAGCTCCTTCTCGAGCGAGCTGCGGTCGAGGTTGGAGAGCGGGTCGCGGTAGCTGTCGTCCACCAGCGCCAGGATCGCCTGCGGATCACGCGCCTCGTAGGCGCTCTCGTAGCGACCGAACAGCTCGCGGATCGCGCGGTTGTCGGGGGTGTCCTTGAGCATCGTGCCGGGGATCATCGCGCTCGCGCAGCCCGTCAACGCGAGGACGAGCGGGAGTGCGGCGTGGCGCAGGGACGGTCGCGGTGTCATCGGTCGCTCCAATGAGGGGCGGCGGTGTCGGAGCCACCCACGCGCCGCGTATACGCCGAAAGCGCCGGTGCGCGCCAGATCGCGCGTCGATCGACCCAGTGCTCCCGCAACGTCGACCTGTCCATGCTCGGATCGCGAGGACGCAACCCAGGCTCCGGCGCAGGCGCCAGGAGTCTGCCCTCTTCTCCCCTGTCGCGGCGGCCGGGAGGCCGCCGATCGTGGGTGGCTTGGCGTTGCCTCCGTGACGTCGACAGGGGCAGGCGAAACGAAGACAGGGACTTGTCCGTGCGTCGCTGACTGCGCGGGAGCCCTGCCGATACCTCCCGTCGCGGATTCGCGGCACCGCATCACAGCGCCGCGTCAGGACGGCCGATGTTCGTCGATATCGCCGCCCGTGGGCACGCCCGCGCCCAGCATCAGCCCGTAGGCGAGGTGTCCCAGCAGCAGCGCCCCGGCGCGTCCCGGCGCGTCTGCGGCGCCGCCGGCGTCGACAAGGCCTGCGACGAGCCACTGCAGCAGCCACAGCACGGCCGCATAGCCCAGCCCGAGCCCCAGCTGGCGCACCCGGCCCACCTTGCCGACGGCATGGGCGAACAGCCCGCCCAGCAGCGCCGAGATGCTCAGATGCACCACCAGCCCGGTGAGCGCCTTGATGAGCGGCGGGTCGTGCGCTGAGGCTCCGACCAGTCGCAGCAGCGGCTCCAGCGGCGCGCCGCCGGAGGCCATCGCCACGACCGACATCATGAGCAGCATCACCGCGCCGGCCTCGAGGCCCGGCAGCAGCCCCTGGTGGAACGGCAAGGCGCGGCTTCGGGCGGGCGGCAGGGTGGCCTGCATCGGTGACCTCCAAATCGGCGTCGGACGACGGCGCCCTCGGAACAGACGATGCGCCCGGCGTGATGCACGTGCCGAAAGAGACTCTCGCAGGCTTGCCCGGGCCGTTGGCCGCCGGTACTGTCCAACCCCTCTCCCATTCTGGAGTGCGCGTGCCGTTTTTCGCCTCGGTCAAGCTGCGCTGCCCGCTGTGCAGCCTCGAGTTCTCGGCCGACGAGCGGCACGGGGAGCAGCCGATCGGCTGGGACAGCGATTTTCGGCCCCATTACGCCGCCAACGATCCGCTCCCGACGCTCGTGCACTGCTGCCCCGGCTGCCGCTACAGCGGGTATCGCGAGCAGTTCTGGCGCGAGAACACCGACGACGACGAGCTGTTCGAGCCGGTGGAGGACGACGATCGAGCGCTGCCCCGGCCGTATCTGGGGCTGCCCGACGACGACGAGGTGGAGGCGCTGCGGCGCTACGCCCGCTCGGCCGATCTCTCGCGCAACCTGGTGTTCGAGGGCAAGGAGCCGGTGGGCGCCATCCGCTACGTGCTGGCGGCCCGCGCGTGGGAGTTCCAGCAGGAGGGCGACCTGCTCGGGGTGGCGCACTTCATGCTGCGGGCGGCGTGGTGCGCCCGGGTGTCGGGAGACAAGCGGCTCGAGCGGGAGACGACCCGCGGCGTGCTGATCCGCGTCGGCGGCGTCGTCGAGCGCGAGCGAGGGCTGCACCTATCGCAGCGGTTGCGGCTGCTCTACCTGCAGGGCGAGCTGTCGCGCCGGGTGGGCAACTTCGCGCAGGCGATCGAGTACCTCGCCCAGGTCGAGTCGCTGGCCGACACCGACGACCCGGAGGCCGCGCTGCTGACGGCGCTGGCGCGGCGGATGACCCGGCTGGCGGTGGTCAAGTCGGCCGTCGACGCCCGCCTGCCCGAGCAGCTGCTCGCCGGACGCGTGCGGCCCGAGGAAGACGACTCCGACGACGACGAGGACGCCCCGCTGCGGGCGGCGTCGGGTGGCTCGGACGATGACGACGACGACGACGACGGTGCGGCCGGAGGGGGGCTCAACTGAGCCGATCCGATCTCGCGGGGCTGACGGCCCGGGTGGCTCGGGCGCTGGAGCAGCTGGGGCCGCCGCAGGGCCTGTTGGTCGCCGTCTCCGGCGGGGCCGATTCGGTGGCGTTGCTGCACCTGCTGGTTCAGGCCCGTCGGCGACGCCGTCTCGCGCACGTCGCGCTGACGGTGGGCCATGTCGACCACCGGCTGCGTGTCGACTCCGCCGAGGACGCGCGTCTCGTGCAGGAGGCCGCGCAGGCGCTTGAGCTGCCGTTCGACCAGCGCATCGTGCGGCTGGCTTCTCGCGCCAGTCTCGAGGCGGCGGCGCGATCGCTGCGCTACGGCGCGCTGTCGGAGATGGCGCAGGCGCACGGCTGCGAGGCGATCGTGACCGCCCATACCGCCACCGATCAGGCCGAGACATTGCTGTGGCGGCTGGCCCGCGGCGCCGGTGGGCGGGGGCTGGCGGCGATGGCGCCCGACCGGCCGCTGGGGGCGCTGCGACTGCTCCGGCCGCTCTTGGGGGTGACGCGCGAGGAGCTGCGCCGCTGGGCGATGGCGTCGGGGCTGCGCTGGCGTGACGACCCCTCCAACGAGGACGACCGGCCGAGGGCGCGGCTGCGGGCGGAGGTGCTGCCGGTGCTGGAGCGGCTGGCGCCGGGGGCCGTGCAGCGAATCGTCGAGGCGGCGGCGCGGCTGCGGGAGGACGAGCAGTTGCTGAACGGGCTGGTGCCGCCCTTGGACGATCCGCCCGAGGTGGCCTCGCTCGCCGGGCTGCCCGGCCCCGTGCGCCGTCGGGCGCTGGCGGCGTGGTGCGATCGAGTGCTCCCACGGCCCGAGGGCCACCCCGTGCCGGGGCGGGTGCTGGAGGCGCTGGACCGGCTGGTGCTGACGGCGTCGGGAGAGGTGGCGCTCCCGGGGGGCCGCAGCGCCGCCGATCGGCCGGTCGCCGTGGTGGCAGTGGTCGCGCAAGGGCGGCTGCGGATGGAGATGCGTCCGCGCCGGCCGCCGCCTAAAGCCCCGCTTTTGCCGTCGTAAGTTCTGGCGACGACCGGCCGCCGGTGGTACCTCTGAGGGCGGTGCGGGAGTGAAGAAACCGCGCCGTGGGTTGGTCACATGCCCATGGCGGGGCCGATCTCGCCGGTCCGGACAAGCTCGTTCCCAGTCGCCCGTCCGGCATCCGCGTCGAAACCGCCCCCGGGGCATCAACTCTACGGCCGTCGCGTTGTATCGGCGACCGCTGTCATCGTCCCGGCACGCTGGATCCGTCGAAACCGAGAGGACTCTCACCGTGAAACAGTCTCACAAGACCCTCGTGCTCTGGCTGCTCATCGTCGCGGTCTTCGTCCTGTTCTATCGGTTCTTCCAGCCGGGCGAGACGGTGCCCCGCCAGCCGAGCCTCTCGGAGGTGATGAACCGCCTCGAGAAGGGCGAGCTGCGCCGGTTGGTGATCAAGCCGGGCGAGGTGAACCTCTGGGAGGGTGAGTTCACCGGCGAGGGCGGGGCGTTTCAGACCAACGGCGTGGCGCCGTCGCTCGAGCTGCTGGAGAAGCTCCGGGCCAAGAATGTCGACGTCAAGGTGGACAACAAGGAGGGCGGCTCGGTCTGGGTGCAGGTGCTGATGCAGGTGCTGCCCGTCGTCCTGATCGTCCTGCTGTTCCTGTTCCTCATGCGGCAGCTGCAGGCGGGCGGCGGCAAGGCGATGTCGTTCGGCAAGTCCAAGGCACGGATGCTCAGCGAGTCGCAGAACCGCGTCACGTTCGCCGACGTCGCCGGCATCGAGGAGGCCAAGGAGGAGCTGGAGGAGATCATCTCGTTCCTCAAGGACCCGCGGAAGTTCACCCGGCTGGGCGGCCGCATCCCCAAGGGCGTGCTGCTGATGGGCTCGCCGGGCACCGGCAAGACGCTCATCGCCCGCGCGGTGGCAGGTGAGGCCGGCGTGCCGTTCTTCAGCATCTCCGGCTCCGACTTCGTGGAGATGTTCGTCGGCGTCGGCGCCAGCCGCGTGCGCGACCTGTTCGAGCAGGGCAAGAAGAACGCCCCCTGCATCATCTTCATCGACGAGATCGACGCCGTCGGCCGCCATCGGGGCGCCGGCCTGGGCGGCGGCCACGACGAGCGCGAGCAGACGCTCAACCAGCTGCTGGTGGAGATGGACGGCTTCGAGTCGTCCGAGGGCGTCATCATCATCGCCGCCACCAACCGGCCCGACGTGCTCGACCCGGCGCTGATGCGTCCCGGCCGGTTCGACCGGCGCATCGTGGTGCCGCGCCCCGACGTCCGGGGCCGCGAGGGGATCCTCAAGGTCCACACCGGTCGCACACCGATGGCCGCGGACGTGGAGCTCTCGACGATCGCCCGCGGGACGCCCGGCTTCTCGGGGGCCGACCTCGAGAACCTCGTCAACGAGGCGGCGCTCAACGCGGCCCGCGCCAATCGCGACAAGCTGGAGATGAACGACTTCGAGTTCGCCAAGGACAAGGTGATGATGGGCGCCGAGCGGCGCAGCATGATCATGAGCGACAAGGAGCGGCGACTGACGGCGGTGCACGAGGCTGGCCACACGATCATCGCCAAGGTGCTGCCCGGCTGCGACCCGGTGCACAAGGTCACGATCATCCCGCGCGGCCGGGCGCTGGGCGTCACCCAAACGCTGCCCACCGAGGACCGGCTGAGCCACTACAAGGGCCAGCTGCTCGACGTCATCTCCATGATGATGGGCGGACGTATCGCCGAGGAGCTGGTGTTCGGCGACTTCTCCTCCGGCGCCTCCAACGACATCGAGCGCGCCACCGGGCTTGCCCGCAGCATGGTGTGCGAGTGGGGCATGAGCGAGAAGCTGGGGCCGCTCGCCTTTGGCCAGGGCGAGGGCGAGGTGTTCCTCGGCCGTCAGCTCAGCAACAACTCCAAGGACTACTCCGAGGCCACCGCGCAGGAGATCGACGGCGAGGTCCGGCGGCTGGTGATGGAGCAGTACAACCGGGCCAAGTCGATCCTGCGTGAGCGGCGCGAGCAACTCGACCGTCTCGCCGACGCGCTGGTCGAGTACGAGTCGCTGGACGGCGAGGAGGTGTCGATCGTCATGGCCGGCGGCCACCTCGTCAAGGAGCGGCCGGCGCCGCGGGCCGTGCCGCCCCCGGTCCCGCCCAAGACGGAGCCCAAGCGCAGCGACCGCAAGAACCTGCTCGACGCGCTGGAGGAGCTGGGCCAGCCTGTGGAGCCCAGCAAGGCCTGATCGACCTTGCTTCCTTTTTGACCGAGCTTGCCGCGAGGTCCGGCATCACCGCCGGGCCTCGCGTTTTGATGTACGGGACGTGATCTTGGAACCGCGGTTGCTGGAGCTGCGCAGCGAGGGCGACGTGCGGAGCGTCGCGCGATGGTTGTCGGACGCCGGCCGTCGGCGCCTTTCGAGCCTGTCCCTGCCGTCATGGGTCGCTCTCCACCCCGCGCTGCCGGACGGTCTGGCGATCGGGACGTCTCTGGCGTCGATGACGTCGCTCACCGAGGTCGACTCGTCGACGGGAGGTTCGATCGATCCCGCAGTCGCCGCCTGGCTCGCAGGCTCCGCGGCTGCGCTCGCCGCGCCGTCGACGATCAGCCTCCCGGGGTCATGGGAGCACCGTCGACCGCTCGTGATGGCGATCGTCAACGTCACACCCGACAGCTTCTCGGACGGCGGCCGATTCCACGCCGTCGACGCCGCCGTCGCGCACGGTGAGGCGCTGGTCCAGGCCGGAGCGGACCTGCTCGACATCGGCGGCGAGTCGACGCGGCCGCGCGGCGCGACCTATGGCGCCGGTGCCGTCACCGTCGCCGTCGCGGAGGAGCTGTCGCGGGTGGTGCCGGTGATCGCGGCGCTTCGCCAGCGGTGCGCGGTGCCGATCTCCATCGACACCCGAAAGTCCGAGGTGGCGCGCGCGGCGCTGGCGGCCGGCGCCGGCATCGTCAACGACGTCTCCGGGCTGCGGCACGATCCCCAGCTGGCGACGGTGGCGGCGGAGACGGGCGCGACGCTCTGCCTCATGCACACCCCGGTCGATATCGAGCAGCTGACGCACGAGGCGCCCAGTGACGACGTGCTGGGCGAGGTGCTCGCCGGCCTGCGCTGGTCCGTCGACCGGGCGCTGGCGGCCGGCGTGACGCGCGAAAAGCTCTGGGTCGACCCGGGGCTCGGCTTTGGCAAGACGCTCGCCGGCAACCGGTGGTTGCTCCGACACCTCGCGTCGGTCGTGGCGCTCGGGCTGCCGGTGCTGGTGGGGGCGAGCCGCAAGCGGTTTCTGGTGGACGACCCCGCCATCGCGCCGGCCGATCGGCTGGGCGCCAGCGTGGCGGCGGCGCTGATGGCCGCCCGGGGCGGTGCGGCGGTTGTGCGGGTGCACGATGTGCAGCAGACAGTGCAGGCGCTGGCGATCGCGCAGGCGGTCGAAGCGGCTGTGGACGGCCCTGTACAGCCGGAGCGTGCCCGGGCGGGTGAGGAGCGGTCGTGACGGACGGTATGGAGAGGCCGCTGCTGGAGATCGATCAGCTCCGCAAGAGCTACGGCACGTTCGAGGCGCTCCGGGACGTCTCGCTGCAGGTGCGGCGCGGTGAGATCTTCGCGCTGCTGGGGCCCAACGGCGCCGGCAAGACGACGCTCATCGGCGTGGTGGCGGGGCTGGTGCGTCGCAACGCCGGGTCGGTCCGGGTCGATGGGTGGGACGTCGAGCGCGACTACCTGACCACCCGGCGCCTCGTGGGGCTGGTGCCGCAGGAGCTCAACTTCGACCCGTTCTTCAACGTCGAGGAGTTGCTGCGGTTTCAGGCGGGGTACTTCGGGGTGGCGCTCACGCCGGCCGCGCTGGACGAGCTGCTGGCGGCGGTGGGGCTGACGGATCAGCGGCGTCGCACGACGCGAGCGCTCTCCGGTGGCATGAAACGCCGCCTGCTGATCGCCAAGGCGCTGGTGCACCGGCCGGCGCTGCTGTTTCTCGACGAGCCCTCGGCCGGGGTCGATGTCGAGCTGCGGCGCGATCTGTGGGCCTACGTGCGGCGGCTGCGCGACGCCGGCACCACCGTGGTGCTCACCACCCACTACATCGAGGAGGCGGAGGAGCTGGCCGACCGCGTCGGGGTGATCGATCACGGCCGGCTGCTGCTGGTCGAGGACAAGGCGACGCTGATGCAGCGGATGGGCCGGCGTCAGGTGGCGGCGCTGCTCACGACGCCCATCGCGTCGCTGCCGCCGGCGGCCGTCGAGGCGGGCTGGACGCTGGAGCGTGACGGCCTGCGCGTGGTGCGAGAGGCGCCCTCGGCCGAGCCTGTCGGGCCGGCGCTGCGGCAGCTGCTCTCCGCCGGGGTCGACGTCCACGACCTCGAGGTGCGGCCGCCGCGTCTCGAGGAGGTGTTCCGGCAGCTGGTGGCCGCCGGCGAGGGAGCGTCGCGATGAGCCGGTTTTCGCTGGGGTTTCGGACGCTGCTGCTCAAGGAGATACGCCGGTTCTGGCGGGTGGCCGGTCAGACGGTGATGGCGCCGCTCGTCACGACGACGCTCTACTTCGTCATCTTCGGCTTCACGCCGGGCGCCCGCGGCTCCGAGCTGCACGGGTTGCCCTATGCGCGCTACATCATGCCGGGGCTGCTGATGCTGGGGGTGGCGACCAACGCCTTCGCCAACGCCTCCTCGTCGTTCTTCATGATGAAGCTGCAGGGCACCATCGTCGACCTCCTCGTGGCGCCGCTCTCCCACGCCGAGGTGCTGACGGCGTTCGTGCTGGCGGCCGTGGTGCGCGGGCTGGTGGTGGGCGGCTGCGTCTGGATGGTGGGGTCGCTCTTCACCGGCTTCGAGGTGGCGCATCCGCTGTGGCTGCTGGTGTTCGTCGTGCTGGTGGCGGCGTTCTTCGGGGCGGCCGGGCTGGTGGTGGCGATCTGGGCCGACAAGTTCGAGCAGCTCAACCTTTTCCCGTCGTTCATCGTCACGCCGCTCACCTTTCTGGGCGGGGTGTTCTACTCGGTGGCGCGACTGCCGCCGCTGCTGCAGTCGGTCGCCCGCGTCAATCCGGTGCTCTACATGGTGGAGGGCGCGCGCTACGCGTTGCTGGGGCGCAGCGACATCGGTCCCTGGAGCGGTCTTGCGCTGGTGGGCGGCCTGACGCTGGCCGCGCTGGCGCTGGCGTGGCGGTGGCTCTCCACCGGCTACAAGCTGCGGAGCTGAGCATGACCCGTCGACGGAATCCTTCCGGCTGGTTGCAGGCCGCCCGCGCTGGCGCCCGGCCCGGGGTCGACACGTGGCTGGCGCGTGCCCTCGGCCGTGCCGGCGGCGTGCCGGGTGGGGCACGCCCGGGGGTGATCGAGAAGGCGATCTTCTCCGGCCGCGTCGAGCTCGATGGTGATCTGGTACGCGATCCGTATCACCCGGTGCGTCCGGGCGCGCGCTGCCGGGTCGACGGCTCCGAGGTGTCGCTCGAGGCGCCGACGCGGGTGCTGATGTTTCACAAGCCGGCGGGCGCAGCGGTGGTGCCGGTGGATCGCGAGCGCGGCTGCAGCGTCTACGACCTGCTGCTGGCCGCGGTGCCGGAGGGCTGGCGCGACATCGATTGGCAGGCGGTGGGGCGCCTCGACCGCGCCACCACCGGGCTGCTGCTCTTCACCAACGA
>Ga0172373_10006333_pt1 | contig 15774 bp, 13 predicted proteins | sample Lak10m_2_FD_114546 | JGI IMG/M metagenome (GOLD analysis project Ga0172373, IMG submission 114546) | Freshwater microbial communities from Kabuno Bay, South-Kivu, Congo - kab_092012_10m | ecosystem: Environmental > Aquatic > Freshwater > Lake | place: Democratic Republic of the Congo...
CACGCCTGCACGACGATCACCACGGAACTGCTCGCCGCCCTGCCGGCCCGCCAGCCGCGCCCCGGCAGCGGCGCGGGCAGCGGCGACCCGCTGAAGTAGATCGCTGTCAGGAGCCCATAGGCGAGAGATCGCTGTCAGGAGCCCATACGCGAGAGAGCGCTGTCAGGAGCCCGCTGTCAGGAGCCCGCTGTCAGGAGCCCGCTGTCAGGAGCCCGCTGTCAGGAGCCCATCGGCGGCCCCGACTTGCCCCGCCGGCAGCCGCTGGCTAGACTCTTCGGCCTCATTGTCCGTTCCCCAGCGTGGGGCACGGACGCACCCTGCCCCGCGGGAGTCGCTCCCGGGGGCTGCGGCAAGTGACCCACGACATCCACATGGCCAAGACCGACACCATTCAGAAGTACGCCCAGTCCAAGGGCGACACCGGCTCCCCCGAAGTCCAGATCGCGCTCCTCACCGACCGCATCAACCACCTCACCGGCCACCTCAAGACGCACAAGAAGGACTACACCTCGCGTCGCGGCCTGCTGGTGATGGTCGGCCGCCGCACCAAGCTGCTCAAGTACCTGCGCCTCTCGCAGCCCGAGCGCTACGCTGCCGTGGTCGAGAAGCTCGGCCTGCGCCGCTGATTCGGATCCCCAAGCGGGAAAACTTCGAAGGCCGGCCCGAACGGAAGTTCGGGCCGCTTGCTTTTCTTCTGCGCGCGGACTCGCCATAGTGTCTGTCTCACAACAACACAGAAGAGTTCAGTAACAATGAAATTCAATCATGTTCGCATCGAGCGCGAGATCGCCGGAGTGCGGCTCGTTTTGGAAACCGGAATCGTCGCGCGCCAGGCCCATGGGGCCGTGATCTGCACGCTGGGCGAGACGATGGCCTTCGCCGCCGTCTGCTCGGGCGCCGCCAAGGCCGACGCCGATTTCTTCCCCTTGACCGTCGACTACCGCGAGAAGACCGAGGCGGCCGGCAAGATCCCGGGCGGCTTCTTCAAGCGCGAAGGCCGTCCCACGACCAAGGAGACGCTCACCATGCGTCTCATCGACCGCGCCATCCGTCCGATGTTCCCCGAGGGCTTCTACAACGAAGTCCAGGTGATGACGCACGCGCTCTCCTACGACGGCCGCTACAACACCGACATCGCGGCGATGATCGCGGCCTTCGCGGCCACGCGCATCTCCGGCCTGCCCGTGCAGGAAACGCTGGGCGCCGTGCGCATCGGCCACCTCGACGGCGCACTGCTCGCTTTCCCCACCGATGACCGCCGCCGCGAGGAGTCCCGGCTGGATCTGGTCGTGGCTGGTCACCGCAACGGCATCTGCATGGTCGAGAGCTCGGCCAAGGAACTCAGCGAAGGCGAGATGCTGCAGGCGCTCGAGATGGCGCAGGGCGTGATCCTCGAGATCGTCGAAATGTGCGAGGAACTCAGCGCCAAAGTCGGCAAGGAGCCGATGGTCTGGTCGGCCCCGGCTCGCGACGAGAAGCTCTGGGCGGAGATCCGCCAGTTCGCACCGCAGCTCGACGTGGCCGTGTTCACGCACGGCAAGCACGCGCGCTACGCCGCGATCGACGCGATCAAGGCCGATTGCATCGAGAAGCTGACCAACGGGCTGCTCGATGAGGATCAGAAGGATGCCACCACCAAGGCGGTCAAGTCGCTGTTCGGCGAGCTGGTCACCGAGCGCGAGCGCGAGATGATCCTGCAGGGCCGGCGCACCGACGGGCGCAAGCTCGATGAAGTGCGCGAGATCACGATCCTGCCGAACTTCATCCCGCGCCAGCACGGTTCCGTGCTGTTCACCCGCGGCGAGACGCAGGCGCTGGTCTCCTGCACGCTCGGCACGCCGGATGACGAGCAGATCATCGACGGCCTGGAGGAGGAGTACAAAAAGAACTTCTACCTGCACTACAACTTCCCGCCTTACTCGGTGGGCGAGACCAAGCGCCTGGGCGGCCCCGGCCGCCGCGAGATCGGGCACGGCATGCTGGCGGAGCGCGCGCTGGCGGGCGTGATCCCGGCCAAGCAGGGTTTCCCGTACACGATCCGGATCGTTTCGGACATCACCGAGTCCAACGGATCCTCGTCGATGGCTTCGGTCTGCGGCGGCTGCCTGGCGATGATGCTCGCGGGCGTGCCCGTGGCCCAGCCGGTCGCCGGCGTGGCGATGGGCCTGATCACCGACGGCAAGCGCAACGTGATCCTGACCGACATCCAGGGTTCGGAGGACCACCATGGCGACATGGACTTCAAGGTCGCCGGCACCGGCCGGGGCATCACGGCCCTGCAGATGGACCTCAAGGTCAAGGGCGTCAGCCGCGAGCTGATGCAGCAGGCCCTCGATCAGGCGCTGCAGGCCCGCAAGCACGTGCTGCGGATCATGCTGCAGGCCGTGCCGCGTCCCAAGCGCGAGATCAGCGAGTTCGCCCCGCGCATGGAGGCGATCCAGATCCCCGGCGAGAAGATCGGCTTCCTGATCGGCCCCTCGGGCAAGAACATCAAGGCCATGCAGGAGAACTTCAAGGTCCGCATTTCGATCCTCGACGACGCGGGCAACGTGCAGGTCTTCGGCAACGACTCGAAGATGGTCAAGGACTGCGTCGCCGCCATCCAGGCGATGTGCGAAACGCCCAAGATCGGCGCCCGCTACAAGGGCACGGTCAAGAGCGTGCGCGACTTCGGCGCCTTCATCGAGATCCTGCCCGGCGTGGAGGGTCTGTGCCACATCTCCGAGCTCGCCGAGGGCTATGTCGAGAAGGTCACCGACGTCGTCAACATGGGCGATGTGCTCGACGTGGTCGTGATCAACGTCGACGATCGGGGCAAGATCAAGCTGAGCCACAAGCAGGCCGTCGAACCGGCGGCCTCCTGAAGGGCGGGAGCCCGCTGGCTCCCCACCGCTCGCTCTACGCCGCCCGGCCCCCCCTCAAGGGAGGCCGGGCGGCCTGTTTTCGGGCATTCGCTGTGGGGTCCGGCGGTTTTTTTGCCGATCTAGGTGAGAGCTGTGGCAGGCGACGGAATTTACGAATTCACTGGTCACGGGCCAGCCCCTTTTTGCTATACACGACTCGGATACTCCGTCATGAAGACCCTGCCGACCTCTCTTGGGCTCATCGCGCTGCTGGCTCTGCCGGTCCCGCTGCGAGCTTTCTCGGCGCCCGCCGGGAGCGGGGAAGCGGTCGTGGCTATGCCCGTCATGCCCGTCATGGCCGACACGCAAGCCAAGGGCTGGCAGGTGGACAAGGCCGACAACATCTGCGGTCTCGACGACGGCAAGATGCTTTCCAAGCCGGCCAAGGTCGACTACGACGCGCTGCTCAAGGCGACGCCGCAGTGGAAGAAGATCCGCGACGAGAAGATCGACCCCAACTCTCCTGAGGGCATTCAGTTGCGGCAAGAGGCTGTCAACAAGGTGCGCGATGCCTGCGAGAAGATCCGCCTGCAGGAGGGGCACTGCTCGGTTTGGAAGACCGTTTCGCATTCGGACGGCCGCGCCGTGAGCGACATCACGGATCTTGTCAAGGCGCAGCTCTGAAGGAGCGACACCCGTGAAGCGAACGGGCACACTCGCCCTGCTGCTCGGCTTGCTCCTGCCCGCCTGTCAGGGCCCCAAGCCCGCGGAGGAACCGCGTCCCCGTTCCGACGAGCAGCAACTGACGCTCGACAAGTTTCGCGAGTTGCTGGCTCAGGGTTCCCTGCAACCGGTCGAGGATCCTGGCCCCGATCCGTTCAACCGCACGGCGCCGGACATGGACGAGGATGTCTTCGCCAAGGCAGCCAAGGAATTGGGGGATCAGCCCGCTGCCGCTGCCTCAGGGGAGCGCGCTGCCGCGCCGGAGCCCGCTGCCGCCCAAGAGCCTGCACCCAAAGCCCCAGAAACCGCGCCGGCCGCGGTGCCTCAGGGTTACGAGTTTCCCGAGAATCCCTACCTCGCCTTCGGCAAGCGCATCCAGGTCTGGCCTGAGTCGGGCCTGATCACCAAGCCCTTTCCGCTGCGGGTGGGCACGGGCAAGAAGCTGCTCGATCTGATCACCGCTTACGGCAACTTCCCGGTCTGGAAGCCTGAAGAGGGCCTGCAGACGCGCGACAAGGTGCGCCTCGACCTGCTCGAGAAGTGGGACATGGAGCTGCTCTCGGACACGCGCGCCGCGATGACCGACGAGGGCAAGTCCGTTCCGATCGCCGACTGGCTGGTGGTCACGAGCGGCCTCGAGCAACTCAAGGAAGTCGAGAGCTTCATCAACATCTTCGCCGCGGGTGTGCCTCAGATCGAGATCGAGGCCAAGATCGTGGAGGTCACGACCAGCGACTCGCTCGATCTGGGCGTGCGGCCCGTGGATCTCACCACGCCGATCTTCGGCTTTCCCGATCACACCTTCGTCAACTCGTTCACGTACAACCTGCCCAATTCCGCCAGCGCCGACGCGCTCCTGACGCTCAGCGCCGTGCAGAACGGCCTGGAGTTCAACGCGGTGCTCGAAGCGCTGGCCACGTACCAGAACGTCGCGATCCAGTCGCGGCCCAAGATCGCGGTGCGCGAAGGCGCGCGCGCAGAAATCCAGAACACGCAGAAGCTGCCCTTCTACTCGGTCAACAGCATCTCGCCCGACGGCAAGGCCGCCGCGGCCCTGATGTCCGAGGAGGTTGGCATCAAGCTGTACGTGATTCCGCGCGTGGTGGGCACGCGCACCGTGGCGCTCTCGATCGATGTCGAGGCCTCGCAGGAGTCCGGCTCGGCGACGACCTTCACGCTGCAGAACGGGCAGACCATCTCCAACCCGATCATCACCAAGCGCGCCGCCCGGACCGTCGTGTATCTGGAGCCGGGTCAGGCCGTGATCCTCGGCGGCCTGATTTCGGAGCGCAAGGTCGAGCAGGAGAACAAGGTGCCGATCCTCGGGGACATCCCGCTGCTCGGCTTTCTGTTCCGCTCCAAGCTCACCCGAAAGGAGCAGAGCAATGTGCTGTTCTTCATCCGCCCGCGCATCCTGCAGGGCTCGGACCTCAACCGCGAGTTCTAGCAGCCCGCGGGAAGAAATCGCCCTGCCGCTCGTCGCCTGATCCGATGCGCCTCGCCGGCCACTCTCACACCCGCCGCTCCGGAGCCGCCCTGCTGCTCGCGGTGCTGCTGCTGCTCGTGCTGGTGGCGATCGTCTTCCAGATCAATGTTTCCACCAGCACGCAGGCGCGCGTGAGCCGCAACGAGATCGGCCTGTCCAGCATGGACATGGCCATCGAGTCGGCCTTGCTGGAGGTCTGTGACAAGCTCAAGATCGACGCGGAGGGAGCCTCCGATTCCCAGGCTTCCCAGAACCCCGCCGGCGCGCCTCCGGCCGCGCCGGGCGCTGCTCCCGCCGCTGGCGGCGGACAAGGCCAGGGACAGGGACAGGGGCAGGATGCCGCCGCCTGCGACTCGCGTCGCGATGAGTGGGCGCGCCCGGCGCGCACGGAGATCAACGAGATCAAGCTGCGCGTGCTCGTTCAGGACGAGAACTCCAAGCTCAATGTGCTCAGCATGCTGACCCCCGACGAGGAGCAGGCCAAGGCGGCCTTCAACCGCGTCGTGCGCGTGCTCGACAACGCGCGGGAGGGCACGCGCATGGACATCGATTCGACGCAGGCCGAGGAGATGGCGCGCGCGATGCTGAGCTACATGACCAAGGGCGAGAGCGATCTGCCGCGGCCCGCGCAGCTCTCCTTCGATCCGGACAAGAACGACCAGCGCTTGCCCCGCTCGCTGCGCGAGTTTCAGGTGCTCGCTCCCTTCGAAGCCCATCACTTTCGGGACTTCCGCGACGAAGACGGCGTGCGCGTGCATTCGCTCGAGAGCTTCCTGACGGTCTGGAGTTCGGTGGTGGAGGTGGCCGACTCGCCGATCGCATCCAAGGCTCTGGCCGCGGCCAGCGGCAACACGGGCAGTTCCAGCCGCCCCGCCGGCTCGACGGGGACTGGCAGCGCGGGCAAGAGCGGCTCCAGCTCCGGTTCGGGCTCCTCCGCGGGCGGCAGCAAGTCCTCGGGCTCGCAAGCTGGTGGCACGACTCCACCGGGCTCTGGCCAGAGCCTCCCCGGCGGTCAGTCCGGGCAGGGCCAGAGCGGTCAGAGCGGCGCTTCGTCCGGCCAGGGCCAGGGCGGCTCGCAGGGCTCCGGATCGGGTGGGGCCGCGGGCTCCGGCTCGGGCTCCACAGCGGGTTCGGGCGGCTGGCAGGTCAACATCAACACGGCGCCCGTCGCCGTGCTGAAGGCCCTGTTCGACGACCGCGAAGTGCCGCAGCGCTTCTGGGATCAGGTGGTTCAGTACCGCAACCTGCCCGAGGAGGAAGCCGAGGAAGGCGAGCAGGAAGAGGAGCCGGCGGAACCCACGCTCGATGAGTACGGTCGCGAAATCGTCGAGTACCGCATCTTCGAGAGCCTTCAGGAACTCGAGGAGGTCGATGGCTACAAGGAATTGCCGGCGGAGTCCAAGACGAAGATTCAGAGCATGCTGACCGTGACCTCCAGCGTTTTCGCGGTGCATGTCATCGCCCGGCGCGTCACCAGCGTCGAGGATGAAAGCGAGCTGATCGATGACCCGCGAGCCATCGAGGAGGCCGAGGAAAAGGGCAACGCGCTGGTGCGCGTGATCCGCTCGGTGGTCTGGCGCCACACCGATGCGGAGGAAAACATGACCATCTCCCCGCTCCTGCGCTGGGAAGTGCTCGATACGGTGCCCGCCGAGGTGCTGGACTACCCCGAAGAGGATCGCTGAGCCGCCGCGGCGGACGTGTGCGGCGCTTTTTCCTTGTCGCCACCCCTCTGGGAGCGCAAGAATCCTGCCCTCAGCGCCCTGCGCAGCCTCTGCGCGGCGACGCTTTCGACCGCCCCCAGCCCCCCGGACCGACCCCTGTTTCCCATGCCGTGCTTGAGCGTTTTTGGTGCCCAATGGGGCGATGAAGGCAAGGGCAAGCTGATCGACCTGCTCGCGCGCGATGCCGATCTCGTCGTGCGCTACCAGGGCGGCGCCAATGCGGGCCACACGGTCGTGGTCGGCCGCGAGAAGTACGTGCTGCACTTGATCCCCTCGGGCATTCTCAACCCGCGCACGGTCAACGTGATCGCCAACGGCGTGGCCGTGGACCCGCTGAAGTTCCTCGAGGAGGTCGATGGCCTGCTCCAGCGCCGCATCCACGTCGATGGCGGCAACCTCCGGCTCTCGGCGCATGCGCACGTGATCTTCGAACACCACCGCGTGATCGACCAGTTATCCGAGCGCTGGCGCGGCGAGGGACGCATCGGCACCACGGGCCGCGGCATCGGACCCTGCTACGCCGACAAGGCTGCCCGCACCGGGCTGCGCATCGGCGATCTTCTGGATCCGGCCGTGTGCCGGCTGCGCCTGCGCGCGGCGCTGGCGGAGAAGAACGCGCTGATCGAACGCGTGCACGGCAGCACGCCGCTGGATCTGGAATCGCAGCTCGATCGCTACTCGATGCTGGCGGAGCGGCTGCGGCCCTTCGTCTGCGACACGGGAGCGCTGGTGCGGCGCGCCGCCCGCGAGGGCCGGCGCATCCTGTTCGAGGGCGCGCAGGGTGCCATGCTCGACATCGACGGCGGCACTTATCCCTTCGTCACCAGTTCGAACACGGGCGCCAACGGGATCTTCTCGGGCGCGATGTTCCCGGCCAAGCACCTCGATCGCGTGATCGGCATCGCCAAGGCCTACTGCACGCGCGTCGGAGAAGGGCCGTTTCCCAGCGAGCAGGACAATCCCACCGGCGAACGCATCCGCAAGCAGGGCAACGAGTACGGCTCGACCACCGGCCGGCCGCGCCGTTGCGGCTGGTTCGATGCCGTGGCGGTGCGCTACGCGCTGGAGGTCTCGGGCGCCGACGGCCTGATCCTGACCAATCTCGATGTGCTGAGTGGTTTTGACACGATCCAGATGGCGGTGCGCTACCAGGTGGGTGACGAGCAGCGCAGCGAGTGGCCCGCCGACCTGCCCAACCTCGATTCGGTCGAGCCCGTGTACCAGAGCTTCCCGGGCTGGAGCGAGGACATCACGGCCGTGCGGCGCTACGAGGAACTGCCGCAGCGCACCCGACACTACGTCGAGTCGCTCGAGCGCGAGTTGGGCCTGCCGATCCTGATGCTCTCGGTCGGGCCGGAGCGCGAGCAGGTCATCCCGCGCGGGGCCTTGATGCCATGAGTGCGGTCCCGGGGTCTGCGCCGGAGCCTTCGCAGCCCGCGTGCACTGAGTTCAAGGACGCCTTCCCGGCGCACATCGCCATCATCATGGACGGCAATGGCCGCTGGGCCAAGGCGCGCGGACGCAAGCGCATCTTCGGGCACCGCGAAGGCATCGCCTCGGTGCGCGAGATCACCACCGAATGCGCGCGCCTGGGCGTGCAGAGCTTGACCCTGTACGCCTTCTCGGCCGAGAACTGGAAGCGGCCGCCGCTCGAGGTCCGCTACCTGATGCAGCTGCTGCGGCTGTTCTTGGTGCAGGAGCGTCGCACGCTGATGGACAATCGCGTGCGTCTGTCGGCGATCGGCCGGCTCGAGCGGCTGCCGAAGGCCGCCCGCGAGGAACTCGAGCGCACGATCGCCATGACCGCCTCGAATGCGGGCATGACGCTGCGGCTGGCGCTTTCCTACGGCAGTCGCAGCGAAATCGCCGATGGGCTCAGGCGCATCGTCGCCGACGCGCGCTCCGGCGCGCTCGAGGAGCGGGCCATCGACGAGGAGACGCTGCGCCGCTACCTCTACGACCCGCTCACTCCCGACCCGGACCTGATCATCCGCACGGCGGGGGAGCTGCGCCTGTCGAACTTCCTGCTGTGGCAGGCGAGCTACTCGGAGCTGTACGTCACGGAGTGCTGCTGGCCCGAGTTCCGCGCGGCGCAGCTCCACGAGGCGCTGCGCGCCTACTCCGCGCGCACGCGCAAGTTCGGCGGCCTCGCGCCCGGCGAGAAGACCTCGACGGGAAGCTCGCGCTAGGATCCGACCGCTCATGGCGCCTCCGCTGGAGAAGATCTTGCGTCGCACGGCCTCGGGCGGGGCTCTGGTGCTCGGCCTCGCGGCGCTGCTGTGGCTCAACGATCGCAGCGAGTCCGGGCTGGTGCTCCTGGTGGCGGTCGCCATCGTGTTGTTCGGCGCCGTGTTCGAGCTGACCCGCATGGGGCGCGTGCAACTGCTCGGCGCGGCACTCTCCTGGTTCTCGGGCGCCGCGCTGGCGCTGCTGCTGATGCATGCGGCGCGAGCCGAACATCTGGCGCGGCCGCTCGCGGCCAAGCTGCCGATGGCCTTGAGCGCCGCGCACCATCCGCTGCTGTGGCTGGAGGCCCTGTGCATCACGCTGTTCGTGCTGGCGGTGCATGGCTTGCAGCGCGTGCTGGGCCGCTGGGTGGCCGCGCTGTTCTCGATGGCCGCGCTGGTCTGGCTGGCGTGGGAGCCTCTCGATCTCGATGCGCGCCTGCGGCTGTTTCCGTTCCTGTGCGCGCTGACGCTGCTCGGCTGTCTGCCGCGGCTCCTGAGCCGGGGCGAGGCGGCGGCGCTGGCAGCCGTCGGGCTGCTGGCGCTGTGGTTGCTGCCGGCGCTGCCGGTGCTCGCGGCCGTCCATGCCTCCTTCGGCACCGGAGCGCTGGTGGCCCTGCTGGCCTTGAGCAAGATCGGCGACACGGCGGGTTACTACGGAGGCATGAGCTTCGGTCGGCGCCATCCCTTCCCCAACATCAGCCCCGGCAAGACGGAGTGGGGCTGCGTCGCCTCCTTCGCGGCCGCCACGCTGCTGGGCGGCCTGCTGGCCGCAGCCGGAGTGCTGCCGGAACTGCGCTGGGGCTGGCCCACGGGCTTTGTGATCGGAGCGCTGTTGAACCTCGCGGCGCAGGCCGGAGATCTGTTCGAAAGCGCCATCAAGCGGCGCGCCCAGGTGAAGGACTCCTCTGCGGTCTTCGGCCCCTCGGGGGGCTTGCTCGATCAGCTCGACAGCCTGCTGTTTGCGCTGCCCATGGCGGCCGCCAGCTGGCCTTTCCTGATCCTCTGAGCCCATCGGACGCGGTTCCCGCGTTCGCATGGTTGACAGCCTCCCGCTCTGCTTGGATGCTGGAGATCCTGTTGACAGAGATCACCATTCCGCTGCGCTCGCATGACGAGGCGATCCTCGTGCTCGGGCCCTACGACCGCTACGCGAAGCTGCTCCGCCAGGACCTCGACATCGAGATCTTCACCAAGTGCGGGAATCTCAAGCTCAAGGGTTCCGAAGAGGGCGTCCAGGAAGCCCGTCGGCGCATCGAGCACCTGCTCGGCAAGAGCCGCAAGGGACGCGAGATCGAGGGCTCGGAAATCGAGGCGATCCTGCTCGACACGCAGGCGCCGAGCACCAGCGTCGAGTCGCCCACCGCGCGCGGTGCGCTGCCGCGCCAGGGACCGAGTCGCTCTCCGAGCGCCTTCCGCCTGCCGCAGGTGCGCGGGGGGACGAGCGAGTCGCCCGCGACGCAAGGCGGGCGACTGCACGCGCTGCCTCTGGTGCGCGCGCACAAGCCCGCGGCCGTCGAACCGCGCACGGAGAACCAGCGCCGCTACCTGGAAGCGATCGAGAAGAACCCGCTGGTCTTTGGCATCGGCCCGGGCGGCACAGGCAAGACCTATCTCGCCGTCACCGCCGCGGTGCGCGCGCTGCGCGCCGGCACCTGCAGACGCCTGATCGTCACGCGTCCGGTCGTGGAGGCCGGCGAGCGGCTGGGCTTCCTGCCGGGGGATGTGCAGGCCAAGCTCAATCCCTACATGCGGCCGATCTATGACGCGCTCTACGACCAGCTCGACTTCGAGGAAGTGGCGCGGCTGGAGGAGAGCGGCATCCTCGAGATCGCGCCGCTGGCCTACATGCGCGGGCGGACCCTGAGCCATGCCTTCGCGATCCTCGACGAGGGCCAGAACACGACCATCTCGCAGATGAAGATGTTCCTGACCCGTCTGGGAGAAGGTTCGCGCATGGTCGTCACGGGGGATCCGACCCAGAACGATCTGGAGCGCGATCAGCGCAGCGGCCTGCTCGACGCCGCGGCCCGCCTCAAGGGCTGGCAGGACATCGCCGTGATCGAGTTCGGCGCGCGCGACATCGTGCGCCACCCGCTGGTCGAGCAGATCGTGCGCGCGTACGAAGCGCCTGCCCGCCCGCAGGACCCGCGCCCGTGAGCCGGGTGGAGGTCGAGATCAGCTGGTCCACGGCTGCTCGGCCGCTCACGGATCCCGCCGTGCGCAAGCTCGTGCTCCAGACGCTGCGCCATGCGCGCTGCCGCTTCGAGCGCCTCGGCATCGTGTTCGTCAACGACGCCGAACTGACGCGCCTGCACGCCCGCTGGCTCGCGGATCGCTCGCCCACGGACGTGATCAGCTTCGATCTCTCGGAGGGGCGGAGGCGCATGGGAGAGCTGTACGTCAGCGTGGCCTGCGCGCGCCGAGTCGCGCGGCAGCGCGGCGTGAGCCCGGCGCGCGAGTTGGCGCTGTACGTTGCGCACGGAGTGCTGCATCTGTGCGGACACGACGATCATCGACCGCGCGAGCGCGCCGCGATGCGCGCCGCCGAGCGCGCGATCCTCGCCAAGCTCGGTTACGAGGACGATCCGCTGCCGCATCCCTGATGTCTCGAATTCAGGACAGCACCAACACGACGAACGGATTGTGCTTGCAACGTCAGCGCTGATTTGCATCCATGAGCTCGTGGGGGTGGTCACTCACGACATGACAAGCCGTGCTGCTCTGCTGCGCTCCGCCGAGTGCAGCGCGGCCGAGCTCGCGCGCCTGTGGAAGCAATACCACGCGCGTCCCTCCCAGCTGCGGCGCAATCGTCTGGTCGAGCACTATCGGCCGCACGCGCTGGCCTACGCCCGCCGCTTCGCCGCGCGCCTGCCGCAGAACGTCGATCGCGGCGATCTCGACACGGCGGCCTCCTTCGGGCTGATCGCGGCGATCGAAGGCTTCGACCCGGCGCGCGGAACCTGCTTTGAGGCCTACTGCGACCTGCGCGTGCGCGGGGCGCTGCTGGATGAGCTGCGCAATCTGGACTGGATGCCGCGCCTGCTGCGCGCCCGCACGGAAGAGCTGCGCCGCGTGCGCGAAAGCCTGCGCTCGCGCCTGCAGCGCGAACCCGGCGACGCGGATCTGGCGGCCGCGCTGGGCCTCAGCCTCGAGCAGTTCGACGCCGAGTTCGCCGGGGCGCTGCTGCCCGGCCCGGCTACCGGGAGCGAAGATCTCGACGGGCTGGCGGATCCGCGGCAGATCGAGGGGGGCGTCCTCGAGCAGGATGAGCTCTACCGGCTGGTCTATGCCCGGCTTTCGAGGCTGGAGTCGCGGCTGGTGCACCTGCGCTACTGGGAGGGACGCTCCCTGCGCGAGATCGGCGCAGCCCTGTCCATCTCCGAATCGCAGGTCTGCAAGCTGCACCAGCGCATCCTGGCCCGGCTCAAGGGCGGCTTCGGCGCGCTCGCCGGCGAACAGCTCACCGAATGAAAAAAGGCGAGGGTGGGAGCGGGCTCCCACCCTCGCGAATTTCCAGGCGGCCTCAGGTCGAAACCGACGCCGGCGACGGATCACCAGACCACGCTTGCGCGTGACCTTCCCCTTGGTGTCCTGTTCGCAAAGCCTGAAAACGCGCGCGCGTCATGATTGTCCCCACGATCATGCACGCGACACGGCTCCTCCCTCAGGCCGCGCTCGACTCTTCCCCAAGAGACGAGCGCAAGCCACTCCTCCTTCGATGATGCGCCGGCCATGTCCCCACATGCCGGACGCATCCGCGACCCGTGCTGCCGCACGGGTTGCTCGCTGCCAACCACCCCTGCCGAGAGTGTTTCCTTTTCCTCGGGCGCGTGGGGGCCCGACCCGATCGCGAAGGGGCGAACGGCGACACGGTTCGATGCGGAGGCCACCGCCAGCAACGGCAGAGCGGCTCTCTCCTTCCGCACCTGCCTCTCCTGCATCGTCTGGATCGTCATGTAGTTCCCCGTGTTTGGCGTTCGCTGTGAAGCCTTGGAAGGCACGGCTTTCGCTCGAGGAGGGTGGTCCCGCGACCGCCCCCGTGGGCGGCCGCGAGACAGGCGGGAGAAACAGGCTGAAAGGATCAACCCAATCCCAACACCATCTTCAGTAGCGAAACCCGTGAGCCAGGCTTCGTCGCCCCTCGGATGACGTCCGGATCGGACTGACGACGTTCGGTAGCTAGGCTATCCTCGTGAGAGGACCCTCTGGCTTTGCGTCCCGGCCTCTCGACCGGTTTGCCCTTGTCGCGTCATCGTCAAGGCGAAGCAGTATATCTACGAAATCGCAAAAGGCAAACGGGAGCCCGGATTTTTGTGAGAAATCGGGCGGATATGGTTGCGAAAAAAATGCGCAGCCGCGCTCAGCGCGACGCCGACAGCCGGAAATCGTCGAGACGGATGAGCTGTTCGGAAGGTTTTTCCGCCTCTGGCGGATGCACCGTCAGCAGCAGGTAGTGCAGCGCCTCGGGAAAGGCCTTGAGGAACATGTTGGCGTTGGATGGATCGTTCTCGAAGGTCGCGACCACCTCGCCGCGGTAGGAGCGGATGTCGGCCAGCGCATCGTCCTTGAAAGCCCGATCGTTCATCTCGAACGAGGGCTTGAGGTGCAGCACGCAGCGTCCGCGCCAGAACGGAAAACCCCTCGAGGTCAGCGCCCGGGCCGTACCCTGCTCCATGCCGCCCACGTGCCGGCCGGTGAGGTAGTACAGCAGCGCTCCGCGGTCGTGGCAGGCGTGCGCGAACTCGACCGCGCCGGGTAGCGCGTCGTCGACGAGGACATACTCGTCCGTGAAGAAGCGCGCGAACCAGAAGCGCTTCAGCGACTCGAGCAGCTGCTCGTCCCGCACTCCGAAGCGGCGCAGGTCCTCGTGCACGTTCCAGCCCATGTCGTGCGGCCGCATGCGCCCGAAGGCCTCGACCAGCCCCTCATGGGCGCCCTGCTCCTTGACGAACTCCTCCAGAATGCGCCAGTTGCGCGGGGAGGTCGAAAAAAGCGTCGAGTCGAGGTCGAAGACCACGACCGGCAGGCGGCCGCGCGCCAGCTCCGCATCGATGCGCGGGAAGACTTCCGTGATCCGAGTCTGGGACATGCGGTCGCGAGGATACTATCCTCTCCCGCGCCATGCCCCCCTTCCTCGAAAAGCTCCTGCCGATCCTGCTGCTGCTGGTCGCCGTGCTGATCGTGCTGCGCCGCCTGCCGCGCGTGGACCTCGGTCACAGCGACGCCTTCCGGCGGCGCCGGGTGATGAACTGGGTGCCGCTGGGACTGGCCTACGCCTTTCTCTACTTCGGGCGCTACAACCTGGCGGCGATCGCCAGCGAGCTCGACAAGTCGGGCGTGCTGGCGAAGAGCGTCTTCAACGAGATCGACGGCATCGGCCAATGGGTCTACGGCATCGCCTTCCTGATCAACGGGCCCCTGACCGACCGCTTCGGGGGACGGGCCACGATGATCGTCGCGACGGCCGGCTCCGCGCTGGTCAACATCGGCATGGCGCTGACGTTCCAGCGCTCGCTCAACGGCTCGCTGGACAACGAGGGGCTGGCGAGCGCGCTGATGACGCTCAATGCCGTCAACATGTACTTCCAGTCCTTCGGCGCCGTCTCGATCGTCAAGGTCAACGCGCCCTGGTTCCACGTGCGCGAGCGCGGCGTGCTCGGCGGCCTGTTCGGAATCCTGATCTCGCTGGGCCTGTATTTCTCGTACGACTGGAGCCTGATGCTCGCCAAGGGCTTCGACGCATCCTGGGCCTTCTGGGTGCCGGCGATCGTGCTGGTCGGCTGCGTGGCGATGGCTGTGTTCCTCGTGCGCGACACGCCCTCGGCGGCCGGCTTCGCGGATTTCGACACCGGCGATGCCAGCTCCGGCCAGACCGGACGCCTGCCCGCGCTGGAGGTCGCCCGGCGGATGTTCTCGCAGCCGGTGATCTGGATCATCGTCGGCATCGAGTTCTGCTCGGGCTTCCTGCGCCAGGCCGTGATGAAGCAGTACCGGCTCTACTCGCGCGATGTCGAGGGCGGCCTGAGCTTCGTGTACGAGAACTGGGGCATGCTGCTGTGCATCGCGGGCATTCTCGGCGGCGTATTCGCGGGCTTCATCTCCGACCACGTGTTCCACAGCCGCCGCGGGCCGGTGGCGAGCGTGCTCTACGCGGGCATGCTGCTCGGCGCGATCGGGGCCTTCTTCCTGCTGGGCAGTCCGCTGCTAGGCTGGAGCGTGGTGTTCATGTCGCTGTGCGTCATCGGCGTGCACGGCATGCTCTCGGGCACGGCTTCGATGGACTTTGGCGGCACGAAGAACGCGGGGCTGGTGACCGGCATCATCGACGGTTTCGTGTACCTCGGCGGCGGCATGCAGGCGCTGTTGTATGCGGCTTACCTGCCCAAGGGGGATGAGGCCAAGGATGCGGCGAACTGGACCATCTGGCCCGGCGCGATGCTGCCGGTGGTCTTGATCGGATTGCTGTTGTGCACTCGCATCTGGAACGCCCGGCCCAAGCCGGGTGGTCACTGAGAGCGGGCGCGGGAAGCTCTGCCTCAGCCGATACTGCTCCCCGAGCGGGGACAGAATCGATATTGGGAATCGGATTTTCCGCGCGAGCGTGGGACGGCGGTCCCGTCTCCATAGGTGCCGGGGCACATGTTCCCCCCCGGCACTGGAGACACCGATGCAGAAGTTCATCCCGCCGCATTGCCCCTATCCCGCCTGCCCCCAAAGCCCCTTTCTCTACCGCCGCCGCGGCTACTACAAGCGCCTGCGCGGGGCGGAGC
>Ga0172373_10006334_pt1 | contig 15774 bp, 13 predicted proteins | sample Lak10m_2_FD_114546 | JGI IMG/M metagenome (GOLD analysis project Ga0172373, IMG submission 114546) | Freshwater microbial communities from Kabuno Bay, South-Kivu, Congo - kab_092012_10m | ecosystem: Environmental > Aquatic > Freshwater > Lake | place: Democratic Republic of the Congo...
CATTCCCCAACTCTTTAGGATTTGGCAATTTACTATTTCTTATGTTAATAACAGCTTGAGAAATATTTTTCAATGAAATTTCAGTAACATTCATGACCTCTAACTCTTGCTTTATAGCTCCATACTCTACATTGTAAATAGGTTTTTTTGATAATTTAAATGTTACTGATGTAATAATGAACTGATTTTTCAATTTACGTTTAAATATACTCTCTCGATATCCAAATTCGCATTCAGATTTACTGAATATTTTGATTTCTCCTGTTTTACAATGAATAGCCTCTAATTCATAAAAACTATCTTTTATTTCTACTCCATAAGCACCAATATTCTGCATTGGACTTGCTCCGACACAACCCGGAATCAAAGACAAATTTTCTAATCCTGCATAATTTTTATCAATACACCAAAGCACAAACTGATGCCAAATTTCACCTGCAGCACATTTTACCCAAGCAAAATTTTCATCTTCACGAACTAATTCTATTCCTTTTAGATTATTTTTTATAACTAAAGCATCTAAATTTTTTGTAAACAAAATATTACTTCCTCCCCCCAAAATCAGATGATTGTTTGAAGAGTACTCTTTAGTCATTATCATTTCTTGAATATCTTGAAATGTATTTATTACAAAAAAATACTTAGCTTCTACATCAATTCCAAATGTATTGAATGGCTTTAAAGAGGTGTTACTTAAAATTGTCATGTTATAAAATTAAAAAAAGCCTCAACATGAGGCTTTTTAAACTAAAAGACTTTTGAATAATGAACTGTTTGCAATTATTAATTTAATTAACAAAACTCATCATATACCATTTTTAAATGTTGTGCTATCATTGCAGCTGTTCTACCTTCAATATTATGACGCTCTACAAAATGTACCAATTCTCCATTTTTAAATAAAGCTATTGACGGAGAGGATGGTGGATAAGGGGCAAAATGTTTACGAGCTTGCATAACAGCCTCTGAATCAAAGCCGGCAAATACTGTGGTCAATTTTGAAGGTTTTTTTGAGTTTTCTAAACTCATCTTAACTCCCGGCCTACAGGCACCAGCTGCGCAACCACATACAGAATTTACAACCATTAATACTGTACCTTCATGTTTAATCGCATTGTCAACACTTTCAGGAGTTGTTAAATCTTCAAAGCCAACAGAAACTAATTCTGTTTTCATGGGCATTACTAATGTTTCTGGATACATATAATTTATTTTATTATTAAAATATTTTCACACAAAAATAACCATCATTTAATTAGCTTCACATAAATTTAAGATAATTTATGTGTTTATCTTCAAAATATTTAGTCAATAGTAATTTAAAAAAATATATTTGTATCATTCATACTACCTATTAGATATGTTAGCTAAACTAAAAATTGGTGTTTTAAGAGAAGAAAAGTCACCACCAGATAAAAGAGTTCCTTTAACTCCTCTCATTTGTACAGAATTGCTAAGGACGTATCCTAACCTAGAAATTGTTATACAACCGAGCAAAATTAGATGTTATTCAGATGATGAATATTTAGCATTTGGATTAACTCTTCAAGAAGATTTAGATGATTGCGATGTTTTAATGGGGGTTAAAGAAGTACCTAAAGAAAAACTTATTTCCGGAAAAAAATATTTTTTCTTTTCTCATACAATTAAAAAGCAAGCTCATAACGAGAATTTGATGAAAGCTTTGATAAATAAAAAAATACAAATGATTGATTATGAAACTCTAACTGATAAAAATCATAACAGAATCATTGGTTTTGGTCGTTATGCGGGAATTGTAGGAGCTTATAATGGAATATTGGGCTATGGTAAAAAATATGATCTTTTTCAGATTAAACCTGCTCATCTTTGTAGAGACAGAGCCGAAATGGAAGAGGAATTAAAACGAGTAAAATTACCTAATATAAAAATAGCACTTACCGGCGGAGGAAGGGTTGCCAATGGAGCTATAGAAACATTATCTGCCTTAAGAATAAGAAAAGTGACTCCTGAAGAATTTTTAATGGCCTCATTTCGTGAACCTGTTTATTGCCAATTAAATCCGAGGGATTATGTAGAACGTTTGGATGATCATAATTTTGATTTAAATGATTTTTTTAATCATCCAGAGCATTTTGTTTCAAAATTTTCACCTTACACTAAAGTCACCGATATTTACATATCAGCTCATTTTTGGGATCCTCGTTCGCCAAAAATGTTTACAGTTGATGATATGAAAGCCTCGGATTTTAAAATGAGTGTAGTTGCCGATATAACCTGCGACATAGATGGTTCAGTTCCCACAACATTAAGGTCGAGTACAATTTCTCAGCCATTTTATGGATATAATCCTAAAACCGCTAAAGAAGATGTTTCATTTAACAAAGAAACAATTTGTGTAATGGCTGTAGATAATTTACCTTGCGAATTGCCTCGAGATGCTAGTGATGATTTCAGCAAGGACTTAATGGAAAGAGTTTTACCCAGCTTATTTAACAAAGATATTGATGGTACAATAGAACGCGCAAGCATTTGTAAAGGCGGAAAATTAAATCCACATTTTGAATATTTAAGTGATTACGCATACTAACTTTCGAAGGTTTAATTACAATTTTCAATTTTAAACTATTTTAATAGTTTTTTAATATTTTTCAAATGCGTGTTGCTCTGATTACCGATGGAATTTCTCCTTATGTTTTAGGAGGCATGCAAAAGCATTCTTTTTACTTAGCTAAATTTTTTGCCAAAAACGAAATACATGTTGATTTATTTCATTACAATGATTCCGCAATTGATATCGATGGATTGGAATTTTTCAGCGAACAAGAAAAAAAATTTATTCATTCTAACGTATTAAATTTTCCAACATCTGTTAGATTTCCAGGGCATTATATCTATAATTCTTATAGATATTCTTGCTCAATTTTCAACCTAATAAAAAAAAACATTACATCTTACGACTTTATTTATACAAAGGGATTTTCAGGTTGGAAACTAATTTCAGAAAAAAACAAAGGCAATATTTTTTGTTGTAAAATTGGTGTCAATTTCCATGGTTACGAAATGTTTCAAATCTCCCCTGAACCTAAAGCCAAATTACAACAACTTTTTCTTATCCCTTTTGTAAAAAAAATATCAAAACAAGCAGATGTTGTATTTTCATATGGAGGAAAAATTACAAAAATTATCCAGTCAATAGGAGTAGACCTAAATCGCATAATAGAAATACCTTCCGGCGTAGAAAAAAAATTTATTTGCTCTTCGATTTCACAGCACGACGAACCTTATAAAAAATTTATATTTATTGGCCGCGCAGAACGAAGAAAAGGAATTAAGGAACTAAATGATGTTTTAAAGAAATTAATCTCCGAAAACCACACTTTTAGATTTGAATTTATAGGTCCTATCCCCGATTTTCTCAAAATTAATCATCAATCTATTTTGTATCATGGTGAAATTAGAGATTATGACAGAATTAAAAGCTTGTTATCAAAATCTGATATTTTGGTTTGTCCAAGTTGGAGTGAAGGGTTCCCTAATGTTATTTTAGAAGCTATGGCTTGTGGTTTATCTGTAATAGCTACTAATGTTGGAGCAATTTCTTCTATGGTAAATGAAAACAACGGATGGTTAATTGAACCTGGAATTGGAATTGAATTAGAAAGAGCTATCAAACAAGCTATTTATTCAACTAACTTAAAACTCAAAAAAGAAAAATCTCTCAATTTAATGATGACTCATTTTAATTGGGAAATTATATCTAGAAAATTAATATCTGAATTGAAAGCCTAAAAAAATAGGTTTTTCATTTTAAAACCCTAAAAAATAGTTTCATATATTTACCCCAAAAACAAATAGTTATGTCTGCACTTACAACTACCAATTTTCAATTTCCTAAACAAAAAAGTTTCTATAAAGGAAAAGTAAGAGATGTTTATAATATTGATGACAATTATCTTGTAATGATTGCCAGTGACCGCATAAGTGCTTTCGACGTGGTTTTACCCAAAGGAATTCCTTACAAAGGACAAGTTTTAAATCAAATTGCTGCTAAATTTTTAAATGCGACCAAAGATATAGTTCCTAACTGGGTATTGGACGTACCTGACCCAGTTGTGACAATAGGACGCGTTTGCAAACCATTTAAAGTAGAAATGGTAATTAGAGGTTATTTAGCCGGTCATGCGGCAAGAACTTATAATAATGGTCTAAGAATGCTTTGCGGAGTTAATCTTCCTGACGGTTTAAAGGAAAATGATAAACTTCCCGAACCTATAATTACACCAACAACAAAAGCATCAGAGGGTCATGATGAAGATATAAGTAGAGAAGATATTTTAAAACAAGGCATTGTTGAGGAGAAATATTATACCCAACTAGAAAACTACACTCGACAATTATACACTCGTGGACAAGAAATTGCTAATAAAATGGGGTTAATTTTGGTAGATACAAAATATGAATTTGGCTTATATGATGGACAGGTATACTTAATGGATGAAATTCACACACCTGATTCTTCTCGTTACTTTTATTTAGATGGTTACCAAGAAAGACAAGATAATGGACAAGAACAAAAGCAATTAAGTAAAGAATTTGTTCGTCGCTGGTTAATTGATAATGGTTTTCAGGGGAAAGAAGGACAGCAAATTCCGGAAATGACTGATGATTGGGTTAATGAAATTTCGGAACGCTATATTGAGCTTTATGAAAAAGTAACTGGAGATAAATTTATTAGACACCCTACACATGATTTATTAAATAGAGTTGAAAAGAATATTTTAAAGGCACTAAATAACTAAACTAATTAATAGTATTTTTAAACAGTGTAGTTTTATTATTACACTGTTTTTTTATTTTTACAATTGTATAAAACTATCATTATGAAGTATCAAAAAATCAGCAACAATATATTAGAAACCATCGGAAATACTCCTTTAGTCAGAATTAATTCAATTACAAGAGAATTACCTTGTATGGTTTTGGCAAAAGTAGAAACTACTAACCCAGGAAATTCCATTAAAGACCGTATGGCTCTAAAAATGATAGAAGATGCTGAAAAAGATGGTCGTTTAAAACCGGGCGGTACTATTATAGAAGGAACAAGTGGTAATACAGGTATGGGGCTTGCAATAGCCGCTATCATAAAAGGATATAAATGTATTTTTACCACAACAGATAAACAAAGTAAAGAAAAAGTTGATGCGTTGAGAGCATTTGGAGCTGATGTCATTGTATGTCCAACAGATGTTGAACCTGAAGACCCTAAATCATATTATTCTGTTTCATCACGTTTGGTCAAAGAAGTTCCAAATGCGTGGAAACCCAATCAATATGACAATTTATCTAATTCAAAGGCTCATTACGAACAAACAGGTCCTGAAATTTGGGAACAAACAGAAGGCAAAATTACACATTTAGTAGTAGGGGTTGGAACAGGTGGAACTATATGTGGAACCGGAAAATACTTAAAAGAAAAAAATCCGAATATAAAAGTGTTAGGAATTGACACTTACGGATCAGTATTTAAGAAATATAAAGAGACAGGAATTTTCGATAAAAATGAAATATACCCATATATTACTGAAGGAATAGGAGAAGATTTTTTACCAGAAAATGTTGACTTTAATATTATTGATCATTTCGAAAAAGTAACCGATAGAGATGCTGCAATTATGACAAGACGAATTCCTAGAGAAGAAGGAATATTTGCAGGTAATAGTGCAGGCTCAGCTATGGCAGGCTTAATTCAAATGAAAGATATGTTTAAACCGAATGATGTAGTGGTCGTTATTTTTCATGATCACGGCACGCGTTACTTAGGTAAAATGTTTAATGATGATTGGATGAGAGATAGGGGTTTCTTGGAAATAAAAAAACCTAAAGCAATTGATTTAATTTCATCACATAAAAATCAAAAATTATTAACGATAAATTATGAAGCTCAAGTAACTGATGCTCTTGCAATTATGAATAAATTTGGAGTTTCTCAAATTCCTGTAAAAAAAGGGAATGAATTTGTAGGTTCTCTTAATGATTCTTTCTTATTCTCTAAATTAATCGAAGATACATCTATCAAAAACAAACAAGTTCAAGAAGTAATGCAAGCTCCTTTTCCATTTGTTGATAATCAAACACTAATTGAAGATATATCGAAATTAATAACAAAGGAAAATAATGCTGTTTTAATGACTGATCTTGCTGGTACAACTCATATCATAACGAAACACGATCTTATTCAAGGTATTTCTCAAATGTGTAGCTAAAAAATTAAAGCTATTTAACACATAGAAAATTAATAATATTGTGAGATATATAAACTCAATTTTTATTTTACTAGCAACAAGTATATTATGAAAAAAATTACAATTTTAGCCTCTTTATTTTTCACATTAACAATTAGTGCACAAAATAAAAGACCTGATAATTGGTTCAATCTTGACCCAATTAAAGATAGTGTTTATGGAGTAAGCACCGAAAAAACATACCAAGAATTATTAAAAGGTAAAAAAACAAAAACAATTATTGTTGGCGTTTTAGATAGTGGGGTTGATTACACGCACGAAGACTTAAAAGATATCATGTGGACAAACCCAAAAGAAATTGCTGGTAATGGTATTGATGATGATAAAAATGGGTATATCGATGATATTCATGGTTGGAATTTTATGGGGAATAAAGAAGGAAAAAATGTAGAGAAAGATAATTTGGAGCTAACAAGAGTCTATAAAATCCTTAAATCTAAATATGACAATAAAACTGAAAAAGACTTATTTGCAAAAGCTGAAAAAAAAGAATTCAAATATTGGCAAAAAGTAAAATCAGATTACGAAAAAGAATTAACTGAACAAGAAAATCAAGTTAAACAGTATAAATTTATTAGAGAATCTATCGCTGAAATTGTTGAAAAAATTAAAAAGGATAAAGCAATTGAAAAAGTGAATCTTGAAGATCTTAAATCTTTTGAAGCTAAAGATAAAAAAGAAAAACAAGCCAAAGGAATTGCAATAAATCAAGGATTAAAAGGTATAAGCGTTGATGAATTATTAAAAGATATTGATCATCATTTAGAATCCATGGATGGTTCTATGCTTGATATTAATTTTGATACTCGTTCAATTGTTGGAGACAATTATAACGATTTAAACGAAAAGTATTATGGTAATTCTGATTGTAAAGGTCCGGGAGCATTCCACGGAACACATGTGGCTGGGATTATTGCTGCATCTAGAAAAAATGGAATCGGAATTGACGGAGTAGCAGACAATGTTCGAATCATGAGTGTTCGTTGTGTTCCTGATGGAGATGAAAGAGATAAAGATATAGCCAATGCCATTAGATATGCCGTTGACAATGGAGCTGTAATTTTAAATATGAGTTTTGGTAAAAAATATTCTCCTGGAAAAAAGGCTGTAGATGATGCAGTAAAGTATGCTGAAAGTAAAGGCGTACTGCTTGTTCATGCTGCGGGAAATGCCTCAGATGATATTGATGAAATTATTCATTATCCTTGTAAAAAACTAGAAAAAGGAAAAACTCCCTCTAATTTTATTGATGTAGGAGCTTTGAGTTGGAAATTAGGCGATCAAATAGTAGCCCCTTTTAGCAACTATGGTAAAAATACCGTAGATATCTTTGCTCCGGGCGTTGACATTCATTCTACAGTACCAGACTTAAATAATTATAAAGACGCAAGTGGCACCAGTATGGCCGCACCTGTAGTTGCAGGTGTTGCAGCTGTTCTAAAATCATATTATCCAGAATTAACACCAAAACAAATAATTAAAATTTTAACCCAAACTTCTATTAAAAAGTTTAAAGATAAAAAAGTAATAAAACCAGGCACTGAAGATGAGCTAATTGAATTTAGGGAATTATCAAAAACAGGAGGTATTGTTAACCTTTATGAGGCTGTGAAAATGGCCGAAAAAATGTTCCCAACAAAATAATTTATCTCATATATTCTGAATTGATTAATAAATAAAAAATCCCGATTATATAAATAGTCGGGATTTTTATTAATATTAGATATTAATTTAAATTTTAACCATCCTAGTTTTAATTTAATTACTAATTGAAATTTCTTAGCTTAGTTTTTTATATCAATCCAGCCCTTCTTAATAAAGCTTTTGGATCTGCTTCCCTGCCTCTAAATCTTTTATAGAGAATTGAAGGATGCTCACTACCTCCTGCTGCTAGTATATTATTAAAGAATGAAGTTGAAACTTGTTGATTAAATATGCCTTGTTCTTTAAATGCTTCAAATGCATCAGCATCAAGTACCTCAGCCCATTTATAAGAATAATAGCCTGAAGAATAGCCTCCGGAAAATATATGTGAGAACGAACATGAGGTACAGGTTTCTAAAACTAATGGAGTTAAGTCTGTTTTCTCGACCACTTGTTGTTCAAATTCTTTAACACTTTTATGAGAAGATGGTTTTTGACTATGCCAAGCCATATCTAAGTTTGCCAGTCCTATTTGCCTTATTGTTGCTAAACCACTTTGAAAATTAGAGGAGTCAATTATCCTTTGAATATACTCTTTAGGAATTGAATCTCCAGTCTCATAATGTTTGGCAAACAAATCAAGACATTCTTTTTCATAACACCAATTTTCCATTATTTGAGAGGGTAATTCAACAAAATCCCAATACACATTTGTTCCAGTAATACTTCCATACTGACCATTAGCGCACATACCGTGTAATGCATGTCCAAACTCATGAAATAATGTAGTCACTTCATTAAAAGTAAGTAACGAAGGTTTATTTTCTGTTGGTTTAGTAAAGTTACAAACTATAGATACATGAGGTCTTACATTTTTACCATCTTGTATTTTTTGATTTGTAAAAGATGTCATCCAAGCTCCTTGACGTTTACCTAATCTTGGAAAAAAATCTGCATAGAATAGAGCCAAAAAATCTCCATTTTTATTTTGTACTTCATAGGTGGTAACATCTTTGTGGTAAATAGGTATATCAAAACGCTGAATAAATGATAAACCATATAATTTTTGGGCTGTAAAAAACACACCCTCGACTACATTTTCTAATTTAAAATAAGGTCTTAATAACTCATCATCTATAGAAAATTTCTCTTTTTTCAATTTTTCGGAATAATATGGAATATCCCATTTTTTTAATTCCTCAGGGCCTCCCATTAATTTACTATAATTCGTAAGTTCATTTAACTCATCTTTAGCACAAGGCAATGCGTAATCTAATAAATTTTGTAAAAACGAAGTTACTTTGGTTGGAGACTGAGCCATTCGTTCTTCCAATACAAAATCAGCATGTGATGTGTATCCCAATAAAAGTGCTCTTGAATGCCTTAATTCTGCTATGCGTTTTAATATTATTTGATTGTCATATTCATTATTTTTAAACGCCTTTGAACCATAAGCCTTAAATAATTGCTCTTTTAAAAATCGATTATCTGAATACATCATAAAAGGACCATAACTAGGAAAATCTAAAGTAAATACCCAAGCATTTTCTTTTCCTTTTTCTTTGGCAGTGATTTTAGCGGCTTCAATTATCCCTTCAGGTAAGCCGGATAAATCATCTTTATTTGTAATTACTAATTCATAAGCATTATTTTCAGCCAGTACATTTTCACTAAATGTTAAAGTTAACTTAGCAAGTTCTTTATCAATTGTTCTTAATTTTTCCTTGTCATCATCGTTTAATTTTGAACCATTTCTTTTAAAACTTTTATAAGTTTTCTCTAATAAAGTCAGTTGTTCAGGATTTAATCTGACTATGTTTTTAGAGTCATAGACTTGTTCAATACGTTTAAAAAGCCCCTCATTCAATATAATGTCATTTGAATAATCACTTAACTTAGGTGAAATATCTTTTGCTAATAACTGCATTTCTTTAGACGTTTCAGCCGAATTTAAATTATAAAATACTGTGCTTACTAATTCAAGCAAAGATCCTGCTTTCTCTAAAGCTTCAATTGTATTTTCAAATGAAGGTTCTGTGTTATTTTTTATGATACTGTCAATTTCAGTTAAGCCATGCTTTATTCCTTCTTCAATGGCTGGTAAAAAATGTTCTACTTTCAGTTTATCAAAAGGAATAGAGTTAAACGGAGTATTAAATTCTGAGAAAAAAGGATTAATCATATTATGATGAGATTATTTAGTTAAAAAGAAACCTAATAGCTAAAGGGTAGAAAGAGTTAAAATAACTTTACATTAACGACTAAAATCAGAAACAACAATCTGTTTACTGATTAATTTTTCTACTCCATTATAAATAGAAACATAGTAAATAGCATTAGATAAATTTTCAAAATTAACAGGAAGATTATTATAACCCTCTTTAATTTCTATAGTTTTTTCTTCTATAATCTGACCTAAAGTATTATGAAGTTTTAACTGAAACGTTTGATTAGAAATAGAATTTATGATTAAAGATAGCTGTTTTTTGCCTTCATGAGCAATAATGACTTGATTCGCATTACCTTGACATGATTTTAAAACAATAATTTTTGAGTAAGAAATTGAACCATCATAGTCAGTTTGCTTTAATCTGTAATAATTTAACTCACCTAAAGCATTTGTAATAAACTGGTAACAATGTTTTTCACCTGTAGTTCCATTCCCATAAATTCTTCCCATACTGGAAAAATTAACGCCGTCAAGAGAATGTTCTACAGTAAAAAAATGATTATTTTTTTCAGAAGCGGTGCACCAATCCAAAACAAGTTCTTTTTGAATACACTTTCCACTAAAATCAATTAACTCAATCGGTAACGCAACCGCTTTAGAAGATAAAATAAATGGAACTTTAGTACCTGCTGAAAATGTCAAACCTGGGGCAGTAACAGTTCCTGTACCTGATGTTACACCTGGTACCTCACCTAATACATTATGATTAGGCAACCAACTTGAAGTCGATGTATTCCAGTATTGAGCACCAATATTACTTGAAGGACTAGATGTAGTATTTTCACTAGATCTATAAGTAAAAGTAATATCAGCTGTAAAAGAGCTACTAGGTTTTATCGTCCACCATCTATCTAAAACTCCCGTTATGCTTCTATCGCTACTACCACCTGTTCCATCTACCCAATCTAAATTTGTAACGGGTGGCTCATAAGGAGAATTTGATCTTTTATCTGTCACTAAACCTGATACGGTGTAAGTATCTCTTGTAGATACCTCTAAAGTTGAAAAAGTTTGGTTAGTGGGAGTCATGACAACTGTCACTGGAAGAAACGAACCATTAGCTCCAAATGGAAATATTTTTGGAGTTTCTCCAGATCTAGTACAACTCCAGTTAATAGTTCCTGTGCTATTACAAATTCCACTTGTGCAAGTGTAGGTTTCACTTTCAATGTAACCTCCTGCACTGAATGTTATAGCTGTTCTTCTATTATTTTCTATAAATAGTGTATTAGCATTCAGCATCAATGTTGAAGAACCCAATGATAAAACTCCAGTAAGATTAGTATTTAAATCTAATTTTTTCAACCCATTACCTCTCAAACTCAGATTCGTAAATCTTGTTGACATAGATCCAGTAATTAATTGGGTAATATTACCTGCTAAAATTACAGTACTCTGATTGGCTATATTCCTATTGTATGAACAATTATTAATCCAATTACCCATTACAGTTATGGTAGCTGTAGTATTTAAAAAACCGTTTACCGTTGAAGTAGATACACTCGTATAATGACCATTATCACCGTCTACGTAAATAACTGAGCCAGAATTACCAAAAATAACAGCACTATTATTATATAAACCTTGAGAAATACCATTAAAGTAAAACATAAATACAAAAAATATGATTGAAATATATCTCATTTAGTATTTATGCAATATTATTTTGTATTGTTAATTTTAAAGAAGATTTGTACGCTTATACATAATGACATAAAAATAAGTTTCATTTTTTAGAATCTTATCTATTTTTTAATCGAACGTTTTTAACCGACCCGATACCATAAAATTAATTTTCACATTACTTCTCCCTCTCTTCAATTCTCTGATTTTAAATCCTTTATCATTAATTTCATCTATATAAATTCCTTTACAATTTCCTAAAGGAGAGGCAGTGATCACTAAAGTATTTAAGTCACATAGATCTTTAAATTTTGAATCAAATAAAACTTCTACAACTCCGTTTGAAAATTGCACGCTTCCATTAAATGTTACATTATTCGAGACAGATAAAGAAGGTTTATCAAATAGATTAATTGATGTTTCAGAAAGTTTTCCTCGTTTATTATCAAATGCCTGACTAGCAAATAAATCAGAATTATGATTAATTTGACTATTATCTTCTTGATAGACAACTTTACTTCCTCCGCCTACATTTGTTCCTGAACAAATACATAACAAATCCCAAGAACCAGTTGATGTGTTACTATTCCAAAAATAAAATCCTTTAGGGGAAACACTAGAACCATTATTGTAAACTAATAAACCTTCTACAGGTGTGCCAGTGGCAGGAGCATATACCGTATTAGATGTCAAAGCTAAATTTGGTATTAATAAACCTTTTGTTGTTGAAACGATATCTAACATCGCACAATCTCTAGGAGCAGTCCCTGCAGTACTTATGCCTACATTTTGGGATTTTAAATAAGAAACGCAAGTTAATAAAACAAGCATTAAAATTAATTTTCTCATTGTTATGTGGATTTAAATTAATCTAAGTTAAACTAAATTAATGTAATTTTAAACAAAAACACTCATTAATAAATAAGCTCCAATCAATTTTTATGACGATATGTTTGTTAATAAAGGAAGTTTATAAATATTTTACACCCTTAATTTATTACAAAACATATTTAAATCATGCACCTCCTCAGAAAAAGATTTAAAGGATGTATTGCCTCAAAAACATTTGAAATATATTCAGAAAAGTCGTTTTTGATAATTTGTTTATCTTCTAGCTCATGCACAACTATAAAATGACGATTTTGTAATAGTGAAATTTCAGGATGGTTTTTAGGATAGCCTTTGGGAGCTGTTTTTAATTTATCTTCCGAAGACAAATTATTGAAATAACTCTTGAATTCTTTACTGTTCAGTATATTTTTAAACTCTGAAGTATTATAGTCAATTTCTTGCCTAATAGAATTTAATAAATCTGATGGGGGTTGATAACATCCTCCTGCTAAAAAACTCTTTCCAGGTTCAATATGAATATAATAACCAGGTATCATTGATTTTTTTCCACCAGGGTTGATACTTGCCCCAAAATTTAATTTATATGGAGATTTATCTTTACTAAAACGCACATCCTTATTAATTCTAAAAACACATTGCTTAGATTCTAAACCAATTAACTGTTTATCAAAAACAATACACTTTTCAATAACTGTTGTTACAATGTGTGCAAATTCTTTTTTACAAGAATCATACTTCATTCGATTAGCCTCAAACCATTCTCTGTTGTTATGCTTTGATAGTTCTTGTAAAAAAGGTAAAATGGTGTTCATTTAATTACTATTCAGGAAGTTTTTCTGTCAATTTTTTAAAAAATTTGAAATGATCTAAAAATTCTTTTGCAACAATTCTCAGCAATGTGTAACATGGTACTGCAACAACCATACCTAAAATACCTCCCAAAATCCCAGCCATTAATATGACTATAAAAATTTCGAGTGGATGAGCTTTCACTGTGTTAGAAAAAATAAGGGGCTGAATTAACATTCCATCTACCAAGTTAGTTCCTATTAAAATTAACACAATTTTACTTACAGTGCTTGTTATCATTTCATACTCATTGTATTGTATGCAACCACTTATACCTAAAAAAATAGCTAAAAATAGCGTCATTAAAGGGCCTATGTATGGAATTATATTCAAAATACCAGCTAAACATCCAATTACAATAGCATTTTTTATACCTAAAAACCACATAAAAAGAGATACAATTAATGTTACTAAAAACATATCTGCAAATAATCCAATAAAATATTTACTCAACATTTTTTTTGATGTTCTTAAGATATCTTTCATTTCATCTTCATACTCTAATGGAGAAATTAACAGTATGGATTTCACGACTAATTTTTCGTCTTTCAAAAAAAAGAACGAAATAAATAATACAGAAAAAAGTCCACCAATAAATGATGTAATGTAAGATATAATATTATTAACAATAAATGTTACATTTTTAAAATTAACAAAATTACTAATTTGCTCCATTACAGAATCCATGATTTGCTTTTCAGTTCCCAAGGAACTCAAGCCTTTGTTTAAAGCTGGATAATAAATAAAAATATTATGCAATACATCTTTTAAATTCGTTGTTGTCAAAAACGATATTTCGTTTACAAAAGGTGGTATAAAATTTACTGCAATTAAATATATCACTATGAAAAAAAAACATAAAGTGAAAATAGCTGCTAAAGAATCATTAATGTGAATGTTTCCAATTTTAATCCTGGTAAATAATTTAACTATAGGCGCTCCTAACAAAGCCAATACAGCAGCTATAACTAAATAAATTAAAATTTTAGTAAAAAAATAAACAAAACCCAAAACAGCTAATATGGTGAGGATAGTGATTTTATATTTTTTTAAATCCATTATTTAAAATTTTATCAATCTTTTTTTTATTTTACTTTTTTTAAAGTGTTCCATTAATAAAACATTACTTAACAGTAAACTTAAACAATAAAATAAGTCCTCAAAAGGTATTGTGAATATTCTAAAAGACATGTTTTCGTTGTTATTATAAATTACAATAGGTAATGATGTTAAAATACCATTACAAATTAAAAAGGGTATTAAAGAAACTAAATACGCAAGATAAAATTTTCCTAAATGATTAAATTTATAAATATAAGCTGTTATGATAATCAAAACACAACAAATACCTGTATTAACAAGTGTATACAACTTGTCATAAAAACAAACACTTAATGTAAAGGTAAAAACTGCCAGTATACCACTCAGTAATTGAGGGTGTTTAATAATATCATGTTTTATGTAAGAACATAAAACGGCATATATAAATACACAAGAATAAGGAACACAAAAAAAGAATAAAACTTCCTCTATAGGTAAATTTAGGATATAAAATCCTGAAATATATTTCGGATTAAACCCCCAAACTCCTTGTTCAGTAAAAATTACGTCCCAAATAATAAAAAATAACCCAGTTATTAGTATAGAAGGAAACAGATATCTCCACGATTTGTAAAAAGCAACCTTTTTATCAAAACTTAATAAGAATGGAAATAAAATACTGAGAATATCTAGAACAAGATAAGTATAATTAGGCTTCATTAAATAAATACATATAGTGTAAAAATGTGAACCATTATAAACAGATTATACTTATATTAATTTGAATTTTTAAAATAACTCAACGGAACGAATAACATTCCGAAATTTTTACTGTCATACTTTCCTATATTTTTATGATGAATTTTGTGTGCTCTCTTGATTCCCTTTACATACCAATTTTCTGATTTCGAAAACCACTTAAAGCGTTGATGGATGATGACATCATGTACAATAAAATAGGCTATACCATATAATAAAATACCTATTCCTACATAAAATTTAAAGTCAAAATGATTCATGGCACCAAACATAGAGAACAACCAACTAGGGATGGCAAAAATCATAAAAAACACATCGTTTTTTTCAAAAAATGATGCATTAGAATGGTCATGGTGATCTTTATGAAAATACCACATAAAGCCATGCATTATGTATTTATGTGTAAACCATGCCATAAATTCCATAAAGCAAAAGGTAACTAATATAATTAAGCTATTATAAATCATAATTTTTCAACACTTAAAACATAAG
>Ga0172373_10006335_pt1 | contig 15773 bp, 18 predicted proteins | sample Lak10m_2_FD_114546 | JGI IMG/M metagenome (GOLD analysis project Ga0172373, IMG submission 114546) | Freshwater microbial communities from Kabuno Bay, South-Kivu, Congo - kab_092012_10m | ecosystem: Environmental > Aquatic > Freshwater > Lake | place: Democratic Republic of the Congo...
GCGCTGCTGCTGGCGGGGCTTTGGTTGCGCGAACCGCTTTCCCTGCTGCAAATTCTGGGGGCAGGCTTGGCCGTTGCCGGGATGCTCGCCGCGGTGCTGTTCACCGGAAGGAAAAGCGCATGAATGCCATGACCAACCCGATGCCGCCGAGCCTCTGGGCCGCCACCGCGCCCGCGCCACCGGCGACGGAACCGCTGCTGGGCGAAGCGCGCACCGGGGTTGCCGTGGTGGGCGCTGGCTTCACCGGGCTATCGGCGGCGCTGCATTTAGCCGAAGCCGGCGTGCCCGTCACCGTTTTGGAAGGCGCGGAGATCGGCTGGGGCGCTTCCGGGCGCAATAATGGCCAGGTGATCCCAAACCTCTCACGCCTTGATCCCGATGCGATTGTTGCCAGTGTCGCGCGTGAAAATGGCGGGCGCGACAAAGGCGAGGAATTGGTCGGGCTGATCCGCGACAGTGCCTCCTTGGTGTTTGACCTGATCCGTAAGCACGATATCGCAGCCGAGGCAGTGCAGAATGGCTGGATTCAGCCGGCGCATCGGCCTTCACGCATGAAGCTTGCGGCATCGCGCGTGGAGCAATGGGGCCGCCGCGGTGCGCCGGTGCGCATGGTGGATCGGGCGGAGATGGCGTCCCTCGCGGGCACAGACTACTGGCATGGCGGGTGGGAGAATAAGACCGGCGGGCGGATCAATCCGCTGGGCTATGCGCGCGGCCTGGCGGCGGCGGCGATGCGCGCGGGGGCGGTGGTGCATACCGGCAGCCCGGTGCGCGCCATCAGGCAGGTGCCCGGCGGCTGGGCGGTGGAAACGCCGCGCGGGGTGTTGCATGCGGAACGCGTGATCATCGCAACCCACGCCTATACCGGCGATTTCTGGCCGGGTCTGAAACAAAGCATTGTGCCCGTGCGGTCATACCAGATGGGCACATCGGTACTGTCCGATAATGTGCGCAAATCCATTCTGCCGCAGGGGCATGCGCTGTCGGATACACAAGGCGATCTTTATTTCTATCGCTTTGATGCGAATGGAAGGCTGGTGACGGGGGGCGGCCTGATTGTTCCCTTTGGCTGGGAAGGGCGCATTCGCGCGCGCATTACGGAACGGGTGAAGCGCGTTTTTCCGCAGATTGGCGATGTGCAATTCGATTACATTTGGTGGGGCTATGTCGCCGCCACCGATGACAAGATGCCGCATGTTTATGAATTGGCGCCGGGTGTGCTGACCTGGACCGGCTGCAATGGCCGCGGCGTGGCTTTGGCGACCGCACTCGGGCGTGAATTGGCCAAGGCGAGCAATGGCACGGCCTTGGCCGATATTGCGGCGCCGGTCGAAAAAAAGCTCCGCCGCATTGCGGGCCATGAATTCCGCGCCTTTGGCATTGCCTGGACCATGGCGCAGAATCGCTGGCGCGATGGGCGGGATTGAAGGTTTGGCGGTTTTCCGCCGCTGCTGGTAATAGGGTTCCCGAAAAAGCGGCCTTCGCGCCGCAAGAAAATTGCTGGTTGGAGAATAGGCCAATGACACCGCCGCTTGATGCCGCCGCCCCGGCGCGCCCGGAAAATTTCCGCTATTCGCCCATGTTCCCGCTGGGTGCCGATACCACACCCTGGCGCAAGCTGCCGATTGAAGGTGTTTCCACCATGCAGGTGGATGGCAAGACCGTGTTGAAGGTAAAGCCCGCTGCGCTGGAAGCCCTCGCCTTCCAGGCCTGCAAGGATGTGTCCCATCTGCTGCGCCCGGCGCATCTCGCGCAGCTTGCGAAAATTTTGCAGGACCCGGAAGCGAGTGCGAATGATCGCTTTGTCGCACTCGACCTCTTGAAAAACGCCAATATCGCCGCCGGCGGTGTGCTGCCCATGTGCCAGGATACCGGCACCGCGATTGTCTTCGGCAAGAAGGGCCAGCGCGTTTGGGTGGAAGGCGATGAGGAAGAGGCGCTGTCTTACGGCGTGCATCGCACCTATACGGAAACCAATCTGCGCTATTCGCAAATGGCGCCGATCACGATGTATGAGGAAAAGAACACCGGCAATAACCTGCCCGTAGAGTTTTCCATCATGGCGCAGCCCGGCGAGTATCACGCCGATGAACTGCATTTGATGTTCGTGCTGAAGGGTGGCGGTTCCGCCAACAAGACCTTCCTGTTTCAGCAAACGCGCGCCGTGCTGAATAAGCCAAACCTGCTCGCGTTTTTGGAGGAAAAGATCAAGACCCTCGGCACCAGCGCCTGCCCGCCCTATCACCTGGCGATTGTGATTGGCGGCACCAGCGCGGAAGCAACGCTGAAAACCGTAAAGCTCGCCAGTACGAAATGGCTGGATGCGCTGCCGACATCGGGTGATCTTTCCGGCCATGCCTTCCGCGACACAGAGCTGGAAGGGGAGGTGCATAAGCTCACGCAAAATCTTGGCATCGGCGCGCAATTCGGCGGCAAGTATTTCTGCCATGATGTGCGCGTGGTGCGGCTGGCGCGACATGGGGCGAGCCTGCCGATTGGCATTGGCGTTTCCTGTTCCGCCGATCGGCAGATCAAGGCGAAGATCACACCCGAAGGTGTTTTCGTGGAAGATCTGGAACGTGATCCGGCGAAGTATCTGCCGGAAGCGACAGCCGATATTCTGAATGGGGAAGTGGTGAAGATCGATCTTTCCCGCCCCATGAGCGATATTCGCGCGACGCTTTCAAAGTATCCGGTGAAAACCCGCGTCAGCCTGACCGGCACCATGGTGGTCGCGCGTGACATTGCGCATGCAAAATTACAGGAACGGCTCGATGCCGGGCAGGGTCTGCCGCAATATATGAAGGATCACCCGGTATATTATGCGGGGCCTGCCAAGACGCCGACCGGCATGGCAACCGGTTCCTTCGGCCCCACCACGGCGGGGCGGATGGATTCCTATGTGGAGGCCTTCCAACGCGCCGGCGGTTCCATGGTGATGCTGGCCAAGGGCAATCGTTCCAAGGCCGTGTTGAATGCCTGCAAGACCTATGGCGGTTTCTATCTGGGGTCAGTGGGCGGCCCCGCGGCACGTCTGGCGCAGGACTGCATCAAGAAGGTTGAGGTGCTGGAATACCCCGAACTCGGCATGGAAGCGGTTTGGCGGATTGAGGTTGAGGATTTTCCTGCCTTCATCGTCATGGATGACAAGGGCAATGACTTCTATGAGGGGTTGGAGTGAACGCGACGGGTGATCGCCGTCTGCCGGCGCGCTTCATGCTGCCGGTGACGGGCCTCATCCTCTCCGGGATCATGACCATCGTGATTTCCGGCATTTCAACGCTGCTGGCCTTGGGGCCGGGGGCGGAGTTTCTGGCGCGTTGGCCGATTGCCTGGCTTTCTTCCTGGGTCATCGGCTTCCCGACCGTGCTGGTGGTGCTGCCAATTGTACGGCGGCTTGTCGCGCGTATCGTCGCCGCGCCGTGAAAGGATAAAACCGATGCTGGAATTGAGACCGAATTGCGAATGCTGCGGGCGCGATCTGGCACCGGAAAGCCGCGATGCGCTGATCTGTTCCTTTGAATGCACCTGGTGCGTGGATTGCGCGCGTACCAAATTGCCGGGTGGGCTTTGCCCAAATTGCGGCGGTGAATTGCTGCGCCGCCCGATCCGCCCGGCGGATAAGCTCGCAAAATTTCCAGCCTCCACCGAACGCAAATTCCGCCCGGAAAAATGTGGCGGGCCAATCACCGCGTGATAGGGACATAACGCCATGAACGAACGCCGCCTGATTTCGTCAGGGTCCAAATTCGAAGCGGAGATTGGCTATTCCCGCGCGGTGGTGGATGGCGATTACGTGTGGTTATCCGGCACAACCGGCTATGATTACGCCACCATGACCATCGCGCCCGATGTGGTGGCGCAGGCCGAACAATGCTTCGCCAATATCAGCCGCGCCTTGGCCGAAGCCGGCTGCACGCTGGATGATGTTGTCCGCGTGCTGACCATTGTGCCACGGCGCGAAGATTGGGAGCCCTGCTGGCCTATCTTCCGCAAGCATTTCGGCAAGGCGCGCCCGGCTTCCACGCTGATCCATGCCGGGCTGCAAACCGATATCATGCGCATTGAAATCGAAGTGACGGCCCGTTTGCCGAAGAAAGGCTAAGCATCATGCGTTTCGCCGTGGATCGCCTGGATCACCTGGTCATTACCTGCCGCGATGTGGAAATCTCCGCCTCCTGGTATCAGCGCGTCTTGGGGATGGAGCGGGAGGAATTCGGCCCGCATCGCCGCACGTCACTTCGCTTCGGAGGGCAGAAGATCAATCTGCGCCCGGTGAACGCAACGCAGGAAGAATGGTTCACCGGTGCCGCGGGCGGCGTGCCGGGCACGGATGATCTTTGCTTTGTGGTGACAATGAAATCGGATCAGGTGGCGGAATATCTGCGCGCCTGTGGCGTTGCGGTGGAAGTGGGGCCGGTTGCGAAGGCGGGCGCGCTTGGGCCGATCATGTCGGTTTACTGTCGCGATCCCGATGGGAACTTGATCGAGATCGCGAGTTATTCAGGCTGAACCAAGCAGGGGCCGCACTGCCCTATGCCCTCAAACCTCCACCACCACATAATCAGCTTCAATTTTCACAGGAAAAGTCTCCGCCTGATACGGCCCTTCAACTGCTCCGCCATCCATCGGCATGGATGGCGGAGCAGAGTCTTTTTGAGCGGCTGATTCACCGCTTCGGGCATGCGCCCTTCGCGGATCAGACGCATTATCCTGAGCGGCTGATTCACCGCTTCGGGCATGCGCCCTTCGCGGATCAGACGCATTATCTTGAGCGGCTGATTCACCGCTTCGGGCATGCGCCCTTCGCGGATCAGACGCTAGCCTGGCCCCCGCTTCCACATGCGCCGGAAAGGCGCGCACCTTGGTCCTGCGCGGATCGAACCAGCTTTTGCCGGTGCGGATATCGAATTCCCAATTATGCCAGGGGCAGCGCAGCATCTCCCCAGCGCGGGAGAAATGATACTGGCCCGGTTCATCACTCAGCGTCAGGCCGCACAAGATGCCACCCGAAAGCGCGCTCCCTTGATGCGGGCAACGATCGAGCAGCGCGAAGAACTCGCCACCCAGATTGAACACCACAATCTTCTTGCCATCCGCTTCCACCAGCTTCCGGCCACCGGGCGGGATTTCATCCACCGCCGCAACGATATGCCGCGCCATTACAGCCGATAGAAGCCGCGCGCATTGCCGCCGAAAATCGCGGCGCGCTTTTCTGCCGGAATGAAGGACGGAATCGCAATGCGCGGATCGTCAAAATCCCAATGCGGATAATCACTGGCATAGAGAATACGATCCCAGCCGATCCATTCCATCGCATCCAGCAAATGCTCACCCTTGGCTGGCTCTTCAATCGGCTGGGTCGAGACATAGACATGTTCACGCATATATTCGGAAGGTGCCCACTTCAGATGCGGCACCTCATCACGCAGCCGCTTCCAATTGTTATCCAGCCGCCAGCCGAGGGAGGGCATCCACCCAAAGCCACATTCGATCATCACGATCTTCAGTGTGGGGAAGCGTTCAAACACGCCCTCCACCACGAAGGACGCCACCTGGGCTTGGGCACTGGTCGCGTGTTCCTGCACTTCCTCCACATAAAAGGAAGGCCAGCCGCCATTGGTCATGGCATTGCCAGAAAAGCCAAAGGCATGAATGCCAATCGGCAGGCCCACCTCCGCCGCCGCCTCATAAATCGGCCAATAGCGCTTGCGGCCAAGCGGTTCCGAGGTGCGGCTCATCAGCAGCACCTGGCAGAAGCGGCCATCACCGCCGCGCTTGCGGATTTCGGCGGCTGACGCCGCTGCATCCTCATAAGGGACCACGATGGAAGCGCGCAGCCGCGCATCACGATCCACCCAATGCGCCAATTGCCATTCATTCACGGCATGGGCGAGTGCGATGGAAAGCTCATCATTCACATCGCCCTGGCCGGATGGCTGCAAGGGGTTGAGCACGCCAATATCAAGCCCGTAATGATCCAAAAATTGCTTTTGCACAAAGCCCAGATCGGAAGCGGGCGGCTGGCCCTGCGGCCCCCAGGCATCGCGCCGGCTGGCCAAGGGTGCGGCCTTCGGAAAGGGATAGCCTTTGTGAAAACCATGCCGCGCGTGAATGCCGTAAGTGGTCAACCGGTGCCACGCGGCATCGGTCATGAAGGGGCGGTATTCGCCCAAATCAGCGCAGCGCGGGTGGATATCGCAATCCACCAGGCCAAGCGTGGCAGCGGCGGGCCGACCAGGGGCGGCAATGGGGCGGATGATGTTCATGCCGGGGCTTTCTCCCTAAGGCGAGTATAAGTCGCGCGCGGGTTATCCACCATGATTTTCTTGAGCAAGGCCGGATCAAGCCCCTGCGGCACGGTGGCGTCGCCCTCAAAATGCGCATGCGGCCAATCGGAAGACCAAAGCAGCAACTCATCCGATCCCAAATGATCCATTAGCCGCGCCATGGTCTCAGCCTCTTCCGGCGCATCCAAGGGGCGGATGGAAAGCCGCACATGGTCGCGCACATATTCCGATGGCGGGCGATCCAGCCAAGGCACTTCAAAGCGCACACCCTTCCACGCCTTCACCAACCGCCACAGAAAGGCCGGCAGCCAGGACACGCCACTTTCCAGCAACACGACCTTGAGTTTCGGGAATTTCACAAACACGCCTTCGGTGATCAGCGACGCCAAGGAGGATTGAAACCCCATCGAATTCGCCGTGTATTCCTCAAGATAATAGGAAGGCCAGCCAACTGACGTCACCGGGTGGCGCCAATTGCTGCCGGCATGGATGGCAAGCGGCATGTCATGGCGGCTGAGTGCCTCATAGACCGGCCACCATTCGCGCCGCCCGAGCGGGATTTCCCCCATGCACAGCGTCATGGCCTGCACAAAACGGTGATCGGGGGCGAGGCGTTCAATCTCGGCCACTGATTCCTCAATGGCATTGGGCAGCAGGATGGCAGCGCGCAGCCGCTGATCGCCATCCAGCCATTCGGTGCGGATCCAATCATTTGTTGCACGCGCAAAGGCGGCAGAGAGGTCTCGGCTGAAGGGGAGCTGCGCCGGGAAAAGCGGGTTGAGGATGCCGGTGCCGACCTGCCAGCGATCCAGCACCTGCGCTTGCAGGGTTTCAAGCTTGCAGGGCGCTTCGCCCTTCGGGCCGCGCCAATCGGCGCGCACGGTGGAAGGTGCGGCAGGTGGCCAGGATGCGCTTTCAAGCTGGAAAACGCCGCGTTCCTTGAGGCTGGTGCGCCAGTGCTGATCCATATAGGGAAACAGGCTTGCCATAGAGGGCAGGCCCGGATGCAGATCGCAATCTATTGCCGCTTCGGTCACGGTTCCTCCTGCGCTTCATCCAATGCCGCGCAGGCGAAGCATCCCCCCTTTTCTGAGGGTGATCAATGGGGGCTTATCCGCCCGGCATCCACCGGGCGTCTCTTGCATCAGGCCTTACTGCCCCTGACGCACAAACCGCAGCTGGATATAATTATCCGCCGTCTGCACCACATTCCAGCCCTGGCGTACGGCCCAGACAATCTGCTGCTGATGCAGCGGAATATAGCCGACATCATTCTGGATCACCTTGCCCGCTTCGGTGATCAGCCCTTGGCGCGCGGCCTGGTTGGTTTCCACCGCGATGCGGCTGATCAGCTCATCCAGCCGAGGGTTGGAATAGCCGCCATTGTTGAAAATGCCGCGCGTGCCATCCCGCGTGCCGGCCAGGTTGAACAAGGCGTTATGCGCATCTGATGTCGCCGGCGTCCAACCCAGCAGATAGAAGCTGGTATTGTAGCCAGGGGCATTCACCTCGGCGAAGAAGCGCGCGCGGGTCTGCGCATTCAGCGTCACGCGGATATTGATGCGCGCCAGCATCGCCACCACGGCGGTGCAGATCCCCTCATCATTCACATAGCGGTCATTCGGGCAATCCAGCGTCACGCCAAAGCCATTGGGATAGCCCGCTTCCGTCAGCAACCGGCGCGCCTCGTTCAGATCAACGCGCGGGCGCTGGTCATCTTCCTCACGGAAACCATTCACGCCCGGCCCATAGATCAGATTGGTCGGGCGCGATTGGCCGCGCATGACGCTGCGCTGGATGGCCGTTGTGTCTATCGCCAATTGCATGGCACGCCGCACGCGCACATCCTGGAAGGGATTCTTGCCCTGCACATCGGATTTCAGCAGCTGCGGGCGCATTTGATCCAGCCCAAGATAGATCGTGCGCAATTCCGGCCCCTGGATGATGCGCACCCCTGGGGAGCGTGAAATCCGGTCCACATCCTGCGGCGGCACGGTATAGACAAAATCCATCTCGCCGGAGAGCAGTGCCGCCACGCGCGTCGCGTCATTGGCAATGATGTTCAATTCGGCGCGCGTCAGATTATGGACGGGCCTGTCCCACCAATTCGGATTGGGCGCTATGACCGTGCGCCGATCCGGCTCCCGCGAGACCAGAATGAAAGGCCCTGTGCCCATGGCATTGCGGGTCGCGAAATTCTCCACGCGAGTCGTCAAATCCGCGGGACGTGTCGCATTATTTTTCTCGGCCCAGGCGCGGCTGAACATGCCCCAATTGGTGATTTCCTGCAGCAGGATCGGGTTGGGCACATTGGTTTCAAAATCAATCGTATGATCGTCAATCTTGCGCACTTCCTTCACGGAAGCGAGCACACCTTGCACATTCGAACCAGGCGCGCGCGCACGTTCAACACTGAAGACCACATCATCAGCGGTGAAGGGCGTACCGTCCGAAAATTTCACATTGCGGCGCAGATGAAAGCGCCAGACATTTGGCTGCGGCTGTTCCCAGCGTTCGGCAAGCGCGGCTTCCACCTTGCCTTCATGATCACGCCGCACCAACGGCTCATAGAAATTGGACCCGAAGGCGAGCAGGAAGGTTTCCTGCCGCGTATAGGGATCCATCGAATTCACATCGCCATCATTCGCCCAGCGAAAGACATTGGCCTCCGCAGATAGGGCGGAACCAGCGAGCAAGGCAGCGGCAAAGGTAAGGCGGCGCAACAACATGAAGCATTTTCTCCCACAAGAACGTGACCCGGACCTTTTAGGGCTTTTATGCGCCATGAAAAAGCTGAATCAGCGGGCAAGAAAAAAGCCCCTTTCCTGCCGGAGAAGGGGCTTTGATCGGGAAAGGCGATGATGCCTCAGGCCGCGCGGAGCGCCTTGCCCAATTCGGCTGTCCCTTTTTCGATCAGTGATGCATCGGTCGCCGCATCAATGGTTTCGGCCAAAAGCGTCCGCGTTGCAGCGGTCGCGATATCAGCCGCTGCCTGACGCACTTCTGCAATGGCGCCCGCTTCAGCAGCGGCAATGCGGTCCATCGCCATGCGTTCACGACGTTCGGCGGCTGCCTCGGCTTCCGCCTGCGCCGCCGCAGCCACACGCTCGGCCTCGGCCTTGGCGCGGGTCAGCAATTCCTCGGCTTCCTTCATGGCTGCAGCGCGTTCGGCTTCTGCCGTCTTCAGCATCGCCTCCGCCTCGGCCCGCAGCTTGGCGGCTTCGTCCAATTGGGCGCGAATGCCCTCAGCGCGCTTGTCGAGTGCGCCCATCAGCGCGCTAAAAACCTTGCGACCAAACAGCACGAAGAACAGGACAAAGGAAACGGCGACCCAGAATTTCGGGTCCAGCCAGAAATGCGCATAACCGTGCATCATGCCCTCCCGCGCGCGGTCATTTCGCGACCAACCGCAGCGCCAATGGCACCACGATCCGCCGCACCAATCAGCTTCTGCACCAAGGCTTCAGCCGTATCCGTCGCAACGTCACGCAACGCACCCATGGCGGCACCGCGCGCCGCATCAATCCGGGCTTCCGCCGCAGCCACTTGTTCAGCAAGCTTGGCGTTCAGCACGGCGGCACGCTTTTCAGCTTCGGCCTGCGCGTTCTGCAGGGCACCGGCAATGGACGCCTGCGCCTCAGCCCGCGCCTTGGCCGTCGCGTCACGATGCGCGGCCATGGCAGCATCAGCATTGGCCTTGGCAGTACGGGCTGCTTCCAGGTCACCCTGGATGCGGGCGCGCCGTTCTTCAAGTACGCTTTCCACGAGCGGCAGGCCCTTGTTCTTCACCAGCCAATAAAGGGCGGCGAAGATCAACAGCATCCACACAACCTGGGCAATCACCAAAGGATTGCCGAATTCAAGCTGTGGCATGCCCCCACCACCGCCCCCAGCCCAGGCCATGCTGGGCAGGAGCATGGCTGCACCCGCGAAAAATCTGGTCAACAGGCTTGTCATGCCACGCCTCATGCTTCCATCGGCGGGGCAGTGCCCCAATGGCTCTGCCCCAAGCGCGCAAAGGCCCGGCGCACCGGGCCGCGCTTTCCTCAGGTGAAGAGGATAAGGAAGGCGATGAGCAGCGCGAAGAGCGCGACCGCTTCCGTCAGCGCGAAGCCCAGAATACCGATCGGGAAGACCGCATCACGGGCGCCCGGATTGCGGGCCACCGAGGAGACCATGGAAGCAAAGATATTGCCGATCCCGATGCCCACACCGGCAAGAGCGATAACGGCGATGCCGGCCCCGAGGGCCTTAGCGGCGAGCACGTCCATAATGAAGTTCCTTCCTTTTCCTGACAGGAGTGTTGAAACCTGATGATCTCAGTGCAGGTGCACCGCATCATGAAGGTAGATGCTGGTGAGAATGGCGAAAACATAGGCCTGGAGGAAAGCCACGAGGAATTCGAAGCCAACCAGGGCCACATTCACCGCAAGCGGTGCCGCAGCACCAAAAATACCAACCGCGCCGGCGCTGCCCATCAGCACGACGAAGGTCGCGAAAACCTTCAGCATCACGTGACCGGCCACCATATTCGCGAAAAGACGCACGGAAAGAGAGACCGGCCGCGAGAGGTAGGAAATCACCTCAATCGGGATGATCAGCGGCGCCAACACCTTGGGCGCACCTTCCGGGAAAAAATAGCTGAAGAAATGCATGCCATGGATGCTGATCGCGACCACGGTGATCAGCACGAACACAATCATCGCCAGCGCGAAGGTGACCGCGATATGGCTGGTGAAGGTGAAGGCATAGGGCAACATGCCAAGCAGATTGCCGAACAGCACAAACATGAAGAGAGCAAAGACGAAGGGGAAGAAGCGCTTGCCTTCATCACCCACCTGGCCCGTCACCAATTCATGCACGAATTCATAAGCGGTTTCGGCCAAGGATTGCAGCCGGCCTGGCACAATGGCGCGCTGGCGCATGCCATAGACCAGAAGGCCCATGGTCAGCAGCACGGCAACCACCATGAAAAGATTGGCCTGGCTGAAGCCAACGGACTTCCCCACAAAGCCAAGCACGGGTGAGAGCTCAAACTGGCTCAGAGCGTCAATCGCTTTGCCTTCCGCAGCCACAGCCTACCTCTCCCGCTTCATCATCACTTCACTGTCGGACGCGAACGCGGGTTGAAAAGCCGATAGACATTCAAAACCCCGGCCGCGCTGCCCATGACAAAAAACACCAGGAAAAGCCAAGGCCAAGTGCCAAGCCAGCGATCGAGTGCCCACCCAATGCCGACGCCAACAACAAGGGCCGAGACAACCTCAACCCCTGCGCGGAACCCGATTCCCCATGGCCCTTTGGGCAGGCCTTTGGACCCCTTCGGGTCTTGTTCCAGACCGCTTTGGGCCCGGGCCTGCTTGAGGCGCGCATCAAAATCTGGTTGCGAATTCACCTTTGCTCCTCAGGCGGTCTCCGCCAGAAGCGAAGCGGCGTTTACGGGGGGGCTACCGGAGTGTCAAGCATGTGCGGCGCAGCAAATGGCTATTTCTTGGTGCTTAGCGCGGCGGGGCCGGTGGCCGAGCCGGGCGCGGCGCCCGTCGTGCAGACGAACTCGCCGGCCGAGCTGGCGGCGGCGGTGGCGGGCGGCGAATCGCGAAACGCTGCTTGGCCGGCGGCAGGGCATCCCATTGGCGAATGATCGCCTTCTCGGAGGAGGTGTCGTAGCCAAGACGCCGCATGGCATCCCGGGCGCGGCGCTTCTGGTCCTCGCTCAGCCGATCCCAGGCGATGGGGCCGGGGGTGAAGACCTGTTCGGGTTCCTCAGCCGGGGGGGCGGTGGTCACGGGCGGGGGCTGGTTCGGCTGGGCGCAGGCAGCCGGCAGCAAGGCCAGCAGGAAAAGGCGACGTTTCATAGCGTAAGCTCCACCAGCACGGGTACATGGTCAGACGCTTGCGGCCAATCCCGCGCATCCTTCAGCACCAGATGGCGCTTGAGCCCGCCGGCCAGATCATCACTGACCCAGACATGATCGAGCCGACGACCACGATCTGCGGCGCGCCAATCCCGCGCGCGATAGGACCACCACGTGTAAAGCTTTTGATCCGCTGGCACGAAATGGCGGAGCGCATCATGCCACCCAGCCGCCTTCTGCCAGCCCAAAAGCCCTTCCACTTCGATGGGTGTGTGGGAGACCACATCCAGTAATTGCTTGTGGGACCAGACATCATGTTCAAGCGGCGCGATGTTCAAATCCCCCACCAGCACGGCGCGCTTGGCGCCTCGGCCCGCGAACCAGCGCGTGGCTTCCGCGACGAAGTCAAGCTTATGGCCGAATTTCGGATTGGCGCTGCGGTCGGGAATATCGCCGCCCGCAGGCACGTAGAAATTATGCAGCTCAACCGGGCCGCCCGGCGCATCCAGCATTACGCCCAAATGCCGGCAATCACCCTTGGCGCACCAATCGGGATCATCTGCGCGCAGGCTGATCGGCAGGCGCGACAACACCGCCACTCCATTATAGCCCTTCATGCCGCGCACCAGCCGATGCGTGAAGCCAAGTGCGGCGATGCCTTCATGCGGAAAAGCCTCATCCGGGCATTTGGTTTCCTGCAGGCAGAGGAGATCAGGCGCCAGATCAGCGACCAGGTTTTGCAGCAGGGGCAGGCGTAATCTCACGCTATTGATATTCCAGGTCGCGATACGAAGAGCCTGCCGCGATGCGCCGCGTTTCACCATGGGTTTTCCTGTCATCACTTCTGGGAAAGGGTTTCGAACACATCGCCCGAGGGCGCGGCACCTTGGATATGGCGCCGATGCCAAAGCGCGTAAAACAGCAAATGCCAGGCGGCGAAGCCTTCGCGCTTGCCGGCAGCCGCGCGAAACAGCGGCAGGATGCGATCAGTCTTGGCGATTTCCGAAACCCCCGGCTGGCTTGCCACCAAGGGCGCCAGCTTGTCGGCCATATCGGCAATCCAGGCGCCAACCGGCACCGTAAAACCTTGCTTGGCGCGGAAGGGCTCGCTGGCCGGAAAATTCTTCGCGAGCCATTGGCGCAGCAGATATTTGCCGCGCCCATCGCGAATCTTGAGCTTGTCAGGTAGGCGAAACGCGGCTGCCGCCATGCCAGGATCAAGGAAGGGCGTGCGGCCTTCCACGCCATGCGCCATCAGGCAGCGATCAAGCTTGATCAGCAGATCATGCGCCAACCAATCGGCGCAATCGGTGGCTTGCGCGATTTGCAGGCGTGAACGGCCCGGCAGCGCAGCGGCAGCTTCAGCGGCGGCGATGCCATCGCGCCAATCCGCAAGCGGCTCACGCAGCACATCAAGCCGATCAAAAGCGCCATGCCCGCGCATGGTCTTGCCACCAAGCCACCAGGGACGCATCGCGGCGCGGTAGCGGCCATAGCCGCCAAACAACTCATCGCCGCCTTCACCAGACAGCACCACCTTCACTTCCTGCCGCGCGGCGCGGGCGAGGAACCAGGTGGGGATGATGGCGTAATCGGCAGCGGGATCATCCATGCAGGCGATGATTTCCGGCAAATGCCGCCAGACCATATCGCGGGTGATATCAACGCGCACATGCCGCGCGCCGGCAGCACGCGCCGCTGTGGCCGCGGCTTCGCGTTCATCCGCCGCACCAGCAACATCAAAGCCGGCCGTGAAGGCCAGAACCGGCGCGGTATTGATGCGCGCCATGGCGGCAAGCACGGCGGCGGAATCCGTCCCGCCAGAGAGGAACATGCCGTAAGGCACATCGCTCCGCTGATGCAGATCAACGCTTTCCATCAGCGCCGCATCCAGCCGCGCGAGTGCCGCTTCTTCCGAAATCGCTTCCGGTCCTTCCTCCGGCAAGGCAGCGCGATGCGCGCGGGCGATGATGCGGCCATCGGCGATGGTGATGGTCTCACCAGGCAGGACACGGTTGATGCCCTGGAAGATTGTCTCAGGCCCGCTGGTGAATTGCAGTTGCAGCAATTCATGCAAGGCGGGGCGATGCAGTTGCGGCACAACCAGGCCAGCGGCGATCAGCGCCTGCGGTTCTGAGGCGAAGGCGATGCCATCAGGGATTTCAGCGATGTAAAGCGGCTTGATGCCGAAAGGGTCGCGCGCCAGCAGCACCTGTCGCGCCGCGCGATCATGGATGGCGATGCCATACATGCCGCGCAGCAGCTGCGCGAAACCCGCGCCATCGCGGCGATACAAATGCAAGGGCGGTTCGCAATCGGATGCCGTGGCCGCAGGCAGCGCGTGATCGGCGCGCAATTCGCGGTAATTGTAGATTTCACCATTCGCGACAAGCGCGGCGGCGCCCGCGAAGAAGGGTTGATCGCCGGTCGCCAGATCAATGATCGCAAGGCGGGCTTGCGTGAGTGCCACATTGCCCGAAACATGATGCCCCGCGCCATCCGGCCCGCGATGCGCCAACGCACGCGTGAGCGCTTCCAACACCGTGGCGGAGGCTAAAGCACCGTGGCGTAATGCAAGACCTGCTATGCCGCACATGGCGCTACGCCCGTCCCGCCGGCGTGAGTTCCGCCAGCAAGTGCCGCCAGTGGGCGATCACGGGTGCCTCCGCGAAAGTGCTCACAAAATGCGCGCGGCCCGCCGCGGCAAGGGCAGCCGCGCGTTCAGGATTTTCAGACAGTTGCGCGATGGCAGAAGCAAGCGCCGCCGCATCTTCGCGCAGCACCAGCACGCCATCCTTGCCATCATTGATCAATTCACTCGGGCCCTGCGCGGCAGCGGCAATGACCGGCTTCGCAGCAGACCAGGCTTCCAGCACAATATTGCCGAGCGGTTCATGGCGCGATGAGCAGATAAAGATATCCGCCGCCGCCAGAAGCGCACCAATGTCGCGCCGCCAGCCAAGGAAACTCACACGCGCGGCAATGCCAAGCTCTGCGGCCATAGCACGCAAGGCGGCTTCTTCTGGCCCCGCGCCTGCCAGATAGACATGCCCGCGCGGCAGCAGCGCGATGGCGCGCAGCAGCACATCAAAACCCTTATTGGCATGCAGCCGCCCCATGGCCAAAAGCCGAGGCGCATTGCTGGCAGCGGGCAGATCAGCGGGGGCGCTGCCCGTGAAATCCTCAACGAAATTCGGCAAGTAATGCACACGCTCAGGCGGCCAGGGCGCAGCAGTGATGGCGCGCACCAAATCATGCGTATTCGCAACCAGATGATCGCAATGGCGGAAATACTTCACATCATAATAGCCGCCGAAACGGCCCACCAGAACCCAAGGCCCTCGCGGCGTGAAGCGCGCGGCGCGCTGCATCCAGGCCATCACAAGATCGGGTTTGAAATCCTGCAAAACGCGCCGCAGACGCGGCCTGGTCAGCACATCAAGCGCGCCTCCAAAACCAAGTTCCACCGGCGGCAGGCCAGCATCGCGAAGCCGCGCCGCACGCGCGGCATCACGCCGAATGATGGGCAGCACAACATCGCCCGCGTGATGCAGCGCGATGGTGGCGCGTTCAAAAAACGCCTCAGCCCCGCCAATCGGCGCGCCGGCCATGACCTGCGCAATCCTCA
>Ga0172373_10006340_pt1 | contig 15762 bp, 15 predicted proteins | sample Lak10m_2_FD_114546 | JGI IMG/M metagenome (GOLD analysis project Ga0172373, IMG submission 114546) | Freshwater microbial communities from Kabuno Bay, South-Kivu, Congo - kab_092012_10m | ecosystem: Environmental > Aquatic > Freshwater > Lake | place: Democratic Republic of the Congo...
CATGGGAAGCTTGATAAAACCGACCTTATCCCCAAGCTTTGGAGCTGCGGGTGTGGCGGGGGCGACCGGAGTCGGGGCCGGCGGAGGTGTTGCCGCGACGGGTTCTGCAGGGGTGACAGGGGCGGGAGGAACCGGCACCGGAGCAGGGGGGGCGACGAGGGTTGGGGTTGCCTCGCCCACTGGCACACTGGCGACCACGGCCACCTGAGCAACGGCTACTGGAGCAGACTCCGGTGTCTGGCTGGAGGGAACGGGTTCGCTGACCACGGGTGCGGGTTCCACCACTGGACGAGGTGAAACGGGAACTGCAGCCACGGGGGTCGGGATGGGCGCTGGCTCGGTGGGAGGGATCGCGGGCGCGGGGGACACAGCCTCAGAGGCACTGCCACCGGGCGTAGAGACGGGTTCGGAAGCTGGGCTTGCGATTGCGTTGACCTCAGCAGGAGCGTGGACTGGAGCCGGAGCGGGCGGAGGTTCCTGAGGGATACTGCGGATGACAATGGGCGGCTCGGCAGGAGCCGGCGGCGGGGTAGGGGCGGCTTGCTCGCCCGGGGGCGAGAGTAACGCGGCTAAAGTGTGCTCAAGGTATTCGGCGGTGATTTTGTCGAGGGAGCTCGATGGCACCTTGGCACCGGAGATGCCTAGGTCTTTGGCTCGGGCAAGGACCTCCTTGCTTTCAATCCCCAATTTCTTTGCGATGTCGTAAATCCGAACGGGCATAATCTACAAGTTCCAACACACTGGATGGTTGGTCTTCATGGTCTGGTGAACACATGGCGACACGCCCATCCGGCAAGAGCTCCGGTTTAGGAGGTTTTGCTGCCTCCGTTATTTTCATTGCGGCGCACGGCCTCCGCCCTTGCTGCCTCAATGATCGATTCCGCTCGAGGCGCTATCTCAGGGATGCCCTGCAAGTCCTCCAGATCCGCCTGAAGGAGGTCATCCAAACTATGGAAACCCGTCTGAACCAGGAGCTGTGCATCCGCCTGGAGTATGCCCGGGATATCCGCAAAAGCCTTCACGGCCAAAGCGACCTTCTGCTCAAACCCGATCGTTGTCACGGCCTCAGCATCAATGTCTACGTGCCAACCTGTGAGCTTTGAGGTTAAACGAGCATTCTGCCCACGCTTACCGATCGCGAGGGACAACTGGTCCTCGCTCACCCAGATCTTGACCCTTCGGGTTGATTCGTCGATATCAAAACCTTTTAACTTCGCCGGCGCCAGCGCATTAGTCAGGAAAATCTTAATATTCGAATCCCAGCGGATGATATCAACCTTCTCGTTGTTGAGTTCGCGCACGATATTTTTCACCCGCTGACCGCGCAAACCGACACAGGCACCAACAGGATCGACTTTCTCGTCGCGCGAATACACGGCGACCTTCGTTCGAAATCCAGGTTCACGGGCAATGGCCTTGATCTCAATGGTGGAATCGTTGATCTCGGAGACTTCGAGTTGGAAAAGTTTGATGACAAACTTGGGATCGGCTCGGGATAGAATAATCTCGGGGCCGTGGATGGAGTTTTCGACATCCTTCACATAACACCGAATTCGCTCGCCAATCTGGTACTCCTCAGTGGGCACGCGCTCACGGTTCGGTAACAAAGCCTCAAACTTGCCGAGGTCGATGGAAACGTCCGACCGATCAAAGCGCCGGACGATACCGCTGACAATGTCGCCTGTGCGATCCTTGAACTCGGAATAGATCAGCTCCTTTTCAGCCCTGCGAATGTGCTGCATCAAGGCTTGCTTGGCGTTTTGAGAAGCGATGCGCCCAAAGTTTGCAGGAGTCACTTCAACTTCGACTTCATCGCCAATCTGGGCATCCGACTTGATGCGGCGGGCGTCAAAAATGGAGATTTGATCGTGCTTGGAAGCAACGCGCTCCGAAACGACCAATTTCGCGAAGGCGCGAATGTCGCCGGATTTGGGATCGATACTGCAGCGCAGCTCCCGAGCAGGGCCGACAGCTTTCTTCGCCGAGGCGAGCAGAGCTTCCTGGACAGCCGCGAGCAGCACCTCGCGACTGATGCCCTTCTCGCGTTCCCAGAAATCCAACACGGCTAAAAATTCTGCGTTCATATGCCTATTCCGACGTGCTCAGGATAACAAAAAAGTCGGCAGAAATAATCTCCGACTTCGGCGCGCTGGCTACCCAGCAGTAAAATCCGTACTGCACCCACCGTAAATTATGAAGCCGTTGAACGTCAAGCCTCAAGTCCCTGTCGAACGTCTCTCCGGCAATTCTCTGCCCATCGTTTCACATCCCATTCGGAGGCCTACAGCTTCGCCGCGAACGAAACCTCGCCAGCGAGTCCTTCCGAATCGATCGCTCAACCCAACTCATACCGCTTCACCCCACGAAGTTCGATCTGCTCTCGAAATACCGAACGCGCTCGATGAACGAACGCTCAAGCGGCGAGACGCCTCTTCCACTCCGAGCAGGTCCACCGCGTCCCCCCCTCCAAAACAAGATCCCTCTACGATCATTCGGGGTACACATTGAAGCCCCTGATCACCTGCGCAGGGAACCGAAGGCCGCTTTCGATCCGAACGTATCGACCCTTCAGCATGACTTGCATCGCGTGAGGGGACCGTGCAGGCTCGGGAGCACTTCAACCATGCAACTCTCGGATCTCAAGTGGACGGACGTCGCAGCGCTGGACAAGAACACGCCGGTCATCGTGCCGGTGGCCGCGCTGGAACAGCACGGGCACCATTTGCCCCTGTTCACGGATAGCTTGCTACTGGGCGAGGTGGTGCGTCGAACGTTGACCCGCACCTCCAGCCCAGTCTTGGTCGCGCCGCTGCTTTGGCTGGGAAACTCGGATCACCACCTTGACTTTGCCGGGACGCTCTCGGCAGCGCCACGGGTCTACTTGGATCTCTTATCTGGCGTGGTGGAAAACTTCTTGATGCACGGCTTCAAGCGCATTGTGTTTGTGAATGGGCACGGAGGCAACGATGTACCGGGGAAGCAGGCGCTGTTTGAGGTTCGACAAAGGCATCGCGATCGAGCGGATCTACTGTTGCTCTTCGCGACCTATTGGCACCTCGCTCCCGCTGCGCATGTCTGTCATCCGGATCTGAAGCAGCCGGAGATGGGGCACGCGTGTGAGTGGGAAACCTCGATGATTTTGCGGCTCGCGCCCGATTTGGTAGGCGATTATCGAGCGGCGGCACCCGTGCCATTTGGGAATGCATTTCTCCCCGGATTCCGGGCCTGGATCACGCGCGACCGCACGGTCCCAGGGCACATCGGGTGTCCACACGAGGCTTCAGTCGAGAAGGGGGAGTCGCTGTTCGAATGTTTCTCGACCGCTTGCGCTGAGTTTGTGGATCGCGTCGCGAAATGGGATGGAAAATCATGGGAAGGTTGAACACAAGGATCTGCCACTGTGACTGAGACGCGCCATGCCAAACTTTGGAAGTGGTGGGTCTGCGGCATGCTGTTGTGCGCGTCGGCGATCAACTACATGGATCGTCAGACGCTTTCGAGCGCCGCGTCCCGGATCAGCGCTCAGTTTAGCCTCAGCCAAGAGCAGTATGGAAACCTGGAAACGGTTTTTGGCTACGCGTTTGCGGTGGGCTCCTTGGGCTTTGGATTGCTCGCCGATGTGGTTTCGGTGCGCATTCTGTACCCGCTGGTTTTGGCGGCGTGGTCTGCGGCTGGTATCGCGACTGGCTTCTCCGATTCCTACATCGGCTTAATGCTCTGCCGTGGGGCGCTTGGGTTCTTTGAGGCAGGACACTGGCCTTGCGCACTCAAGACGACCCAGCGACTCCTGGCTCCAGAGGACCGCGCGATGGGGAACAGCGTCTTGCAGAGCGGAACTTCCCTGGGAGCGATCATGACCCCGTTGATCATGCGCTCGATGATGACCGCAGACCCCAGCAGCTGGCGGCTGGCATTCCAAGCCGTGGGAGCGGTTGGGGTGCTTTGGGTTGTAGTGTGGTTTGTGACGGTGCGATCGGGGGATCTGGAAGTGGAGAAGGTTGCGGAAACCCCTGGAGCCGGACTTGGATTACGTGAAACGCTGCAAAACCTGTTCACGGATCGGCGATTCTGGGTGGTGGTGACGGTGATCGTGTGTATCAACACCTGTTGGCAGCTTCTGCGGGCGTGGTTACCGAAGTTCCTGCAGGAAGGGCGCGGCTATGCGGAGGCCGATGCGCTGGGCTTCAGTTCGGCGTTTTACCTCGCGAGCGACGTGGGATGCCTCGGAGCAGGAGCGGGGGCGCTGTGGCTGGCGCGTCGAGGGGTTGGGGTACATCGATCGCGAGCGTGGGCCTTCTTGGTTTGCGCCTTGATGGCGGCCATGACGACAGTGGCCGCAATGCTCCCGAAAGGACCCTGGCTGCTCGGGGCACTCCTCGTCGCCGGAGCGGGGGCGCTCGGAGTCTTTCCATGCTACTACGCACTGACTCAGGAACTGTCCAGGAATCGACAAGGGCTCGTGAGCGGTGTGACGGGCGTATTTGCCTGGGCTCTTTCGGCGCCCGCTCACCGATTTTTCGGTCGACTCATCGATCGATCTGGATCCTTCGATCTTGGGCTGACCCTTGCAGGTTGGCTGCCGACGGTGGCGTTCCTGGTACTCTGGCTCGGTTGGAGGTCGGTGGAGGCGCCCGATCCTTCTCGCTCCACGAAGTAAGTGTGAACAACGTGTTGAATCCGTCGATTCTCGCTTCGAGCATGAAGATTTCCATCATCGTTCCGGCCTACAATGAAGAGAAACTGCTCCCTCAAACACTGGCCAGCATTCGGTCTGCGTCGCTCGGTTTCACGACGCTTGGATGGGAGGTTCAGTGGATCGTATGCGACAATAATTCCTCGGATCGAACCGCAGAATTAGCGCGTGAGCACGGGGCTTGCGTGGTGTTTGAGCCGGTGAACCAGATCGCCCGTGCGCGCAACGCAGGAGCGGCGGCTGCCGACGGGGATTGGTTGGTCTTTGTGGACGCGGATTCCTCGCCAACCCAAAGGCTGTTCGAGTCGGTGGCTCAGCAGATAGAAAACGGGAGAGTCATTGGAGGAGGCAGCACGGTCCGGCTCGATCGACACGCCTTCGGCTCCCGGTTCTGGTTAGGCTGCTGGAACCTCCTGAGTCGACTCCGTCGGTGGGCGGCGGGGTCCTTCATATTCTGCGAAGCCAAGGCGTTTCGCGAGATCGGGGGATTTGATCAGAAGTTTTACGCGAGCGAGGAGGTGGACTTCAGTAACCGACTCAAGCGCGTGGGCAAGAGCCGTGGGTTGGGATTTGTGATCCTGACTGAACACCCACTGTTGACCTCGGCGCGGAAACTGGATCTGTACCGTTCGTCCGAGGTCATCCGATTCCTGTTTCGAGCGCTGCGGCAGCCGCGGGCGACGGTACAAGATCCCAAGGCGTGTTACATCTGGTACGACGGACGGCGATAGGCTATTTTCCGGCACGTTCTAGCCGCTTGCGCTTGGGGGGCTCGGTGACGGTGATGACGTTCGATGGCGGCGGCGGGGTGATCTCGGGCTGACGCGCGATGCGCTCGCGTTCGAGGCGCTCGAGTTCCTTGATTGCGTCGGCAACCACGTAGCGTGCGCGAGGGATCTGAGCACCTTTTTGTTGAGCATCCTGGCCGAGTGAATCCCTTCGTTCGATGTATTCGAGCAAGGTTCGCTTGTAGGCATCGACGAGCGGCACCCACTCGGAGGCGATCGTCCACTGGAGCACGGCGAGCTGATTTGCCTTGTGCTGAATCACTGCCTTTTGGCGCGGGTAATCCCAATCCCGGATCACCTCCATCAAACCAACCTGAGTGTTATTGGGCACCTGCGATGGGTCAAAGCGGACCTCTGAATCAACTTTGAGGACCTCGTCGAGCCGACGTCGACCCGTTTCGAAAGCGCGGTCCCGGCCGGTGCCGAGCAGAGCGGGTTGAGCGAGAGTCACGGCCCACCACTTCTCGACATCCAGCGGTCGTTTGAAATCGCTCTCAAACGCCTTCATGAAGGCGGTTTGCCAGTTCCAGTAGGAGGCCAGACTGGCGAGCATCGCGCGCAGTTTGGCGGGACCCTGGTCCAGTCGGGAGAGTTCAACCAGCAAAACATGGGCGGAGGCTTTGTAAAGTTCGTGTCGTTCTCCTTCGAGCAGGTCGGCGGTGGGCATGCTGATCTGGGTGAACGACAGGCCAGCGCGATGTTGAAGTTGCTCCCGAGAAAACCGTTCGGGCAGGATATGCTGGCGGGATTCGATGACACTCGTTTCCGGTTGGAGCAATAAACTGTTGTCGCCTTCCAAGGCGATATGACGGGTCAATGCTTCGGCAAGCCAGAGCGGGATCTCTGCACCGTTTTCAGAGGGCGTACGATTTGCAATTTCGAGGAGAAGCACATCCACTAGGTCTCGGATCAACTCCGAGGATCGCACGACCTCGGGAACCGCAAGACGATAGCGCCAGCCGTCGGCGAAGCGGGCGGAAGTGAGTCGGCTATGGCCAAAGGTTGTGCCCTGAGGTTGAAGCAGGAGATGAATTCTCCCGCGCCATTGGTCGGGAGCATCAAGCAACCGGAGCAGGCGCCCCTTGACCCGCTCAGCGGAGACCCCCAACGATTCGGCGTTCACACGGATAAAGCCTTCGGGAAGCTTCTCGCTACGGGAATCCGTCACGGACGCGGGATTAGAGGCTGGACGTTCGCTGGGGGGGATGGGGTGGACGAAGAACTGCATCGAGTTGCTTCGCACCGCTTTGGTCACCCCTTCGAACGGTGCTGCGGAGTGGGCATTCCAACCCTCCAGACCTTGGAGGACACAGGCAGCGACCAAGACCCTCAGGGCGTTAGGAAAGAATGATTTCGTCACACGAGGTTCCTAAACTAGGCTAGGCCGCCAGCCTGAGGTCATTTCCATGTGGAGCGCATGGGCCAAGCTTGGACGGTATGAAACATCGTGGCCCCCTCGTGGCTTACACGAATCACATGCGCGTCGCCATCATCCGGAGCAATCACCCGAGAAAGGCACAGAGCACCTTCGGCGGCATAGACCTCGAGCACGGAGTTGTCCAGAAAGATTCGAACATCCATCGAGGTTTTGGAAAGTCCATCGGGAAGAGGCATTTTGACCTTGTCGACGGTTAGGAACTCGCCATCAAAAACGATCGGAATCCCGCGTCGACCATCCGCCGAGGCTCGAACAAGCAACCCTGCCGATCGCGCTGTTTGGAGGTCGAATCGGGTGCTGATCTCCAAGGTGCGGCCGCCGATGCCGGGGAGCGGGGCTAGGCCGTTGACTCGAGCCGAGGGTGCGCTGGTGATTCGAGAGCGCAGCTTGGTCACCTCGGGGGCGGGTTTTTGGATAAGAAGACCATCCTTAACGGAAACAACACGAGGCAAGGTCATGCATCCATTCCATCCTAGTCCGCCTTTGAAGCCCCGGATCCATCCCCACATCAGCCACCTTCCTGAAGGATCCTGCAGCGTGTTCGGCGCATAGAAAGCGTCGGTAGCTTCAACGACCCCTTTGGAACGCGCTGTGAATGTGCCTGAATGCGCATCGAACTCCCCGATAAAGTAGTCACAACGCCGATGCGGAGAGGTGATGAGGATCCAATCCTTACCGACTCGAAAAAAGTTGGGGCATTCGATGTTGGCTGAGGTTGGGTCTTTGAAGAGGATGCTTTTGAACTGCCACTGCTTTAGATTTGGATCCAGCGCTTCAAACAGAGAGACACAGGCTTGCCCTCCTCTGGCCTGGTTCAAATTCCCGCCGTGAACCATGTAGGTCTTGCCGGCTTCGCGAAAAATGTAGGGGTCGCGGAAGTCGTAGTATTTCACGTTCAACGAACTCTCGGTAAGCACGGGATTGCCGGCGGTCTTGCGCCACTTGATCAACGAGTCGTCCTCGGGCTCCGCGATCCAGCAATGGGGCTCGCGTTTGCCGATGCTCGTGTAAAAAATGAGGGGACGACCGGATGGGGTGACGGTGGCACAACCGGAGAAGCAGTGATCTTCACCCTCGGACTTGGAAGGCCAGAGCGCGATGGGCAGGTGTTCCCACTGGGCGAGATCCGAGCTGACCCAATGTCCCCAATGCATGTTCTCCCACCCATCCGCGTAGGGGTTGTGTTGATAAAAGAGGTGATATTGACCTTTATAATAGAGCGGCCCGTTGGGGTCGTTGATCCAGTTGGCTGGGGAAGCGAGATGAAATATAGGGCGGGTGCGATCTGCCGCAGCTTTTGGGGTTGCCTTTTCGACGCTTTCAGCCGCCCGTTTCAAGGCTTGATCCCGCTCGGAGGAGTTTGCATCGGCGAAGCCGGGCGAGAGCGCTGGAAGCACCAGCAGTGAGGCGAGTGCTAGAATCGAGTGAACACCCCACAGACGGCGTTGTGGGCGACAGGTGAAGGTGGAAACAGATGGGGTCATTTCGGTAATCAAAATGGGGTTCAGGGTGACAGCACAGAAAACTCCGGGGCGCGATTAAAATCAGCGGGAGCTCAGGGAAGATTCGACCTCCTTCAAACTGACCCCGAGGGCTTTCCGTGCGATCGCATCTAGCGACTTCTTGGGCCCTTGGAAGTGGAAAGTTCGGCTGGAGTGACTCAGGCTTTGGTTCGGCTTGAGTGCGGAGGCGGGGGATGAGGACTCGAGTTCGTAGAAAGGCCCGAGAGGACGAGCACCGGGGGTAGGGGGACCGTCGTTATAGCTATTCGCGACATCTCCCTTGAACGGCTCCTTCTGTTTCTCCCACATGGAATTGACGTAATCTTTAGCACCCTTGGGGATGTCGAAATGAACCACGGTTAACACCCCTTCAACAGCGTCGTAACTGCCCATGAGTGGCTTGGCACGTTGCGCCGTCAGACCGATCTTGCCGCGCTGCAAGCCATCCCCTTTAAAAAAGATTGCCTTTGAAGTGACGGCGAGCCGGTCCGCAGGCACCTTACCGAAGTAGGCATCGTTGACGACGGGTCCGAGTTTGGACTCAGGACCGGAGCGATACGGGATGACGACTGTGGTTTTGGGGCCCGGGTTAAACATGCCCAGGATCCAGATCGAGAGGAGGCCAGTGTCCTTGCTCCAAGCTTTGGTCCCGGTGTTCTTGATCGAGTTTGCGGACTCGTATCCCACCATCTTGACCTCGGAACCAACGGACACCCCCAGCAGTGCTTTGGCCTGAGCGGCTGAAAGCAACTTGATCTTGCGTCGGATTTCGAGGTCGAAATCGAAACCGGAGTAATTCTGCACGCGAGCCTTGTGCGAAAAGAGAATGGAACCGGTCGACTGCTGTTCTATTTCGAACCGGTGGGTGTCGATGGGGGCTGGTGTTTGCCAATGGGCGAGGTCAAAAGGATGGCCGGGCTTAAAGAAGATCGAGAATTGCCCGCCCTCAGGGCCCATCCAGAACCGTTCTTCGCCGCCGAAGGCATTGATGTGAGGCTGGAGTTTCTTGGAAGCGATGAGATCACGATTGATCCAACCGAAGCTGGTGCCTGCAGGACCTGCGGCGGTAGAGGTCATGATCCGGCCTTGATAGCTCGGAGCGACGGCGACCTGGGCGTGGCCCTTCTTATCGGACAGGACGACGACCTGGATATGTTTGGAGAGGAAATCCAAGTCTTCGGAGAAACGAGCGGCTGAGGTATCGACAGGCATAGCACAGGAGAAGGCGACCGCTAAAGATGCGGCAAGGGATAGCGAGGTCTGGCTTGGGTAGGATTTCATGGATGACTTACTTTTTTGGCAACGACGGGAGCGCTGGTTGCAGCTGCGGAAGTGGAAGTAAAGTTTCCGGCCTCGCAACCTTGGACGAACCCCTCGGTTGCGGACTTGAGCTCCTCCCAGCGCGATCGGATGGCCCGTGCTTCCTGCTTGGAGATGTGATTGTCGCCCGTCGCAGATGCGACAACCGAGAGGAGGTCGGCAAACTCCTGAACCACCTTGTTCGTTGCAGGGATGACCGAATAAGGATGCGGCCACTGGGCCTTTGGGTTTTTGATGAAGAAACCGCCCGCGCGTTCGCAAATCCACTGAACCAACCGAGTGTCTTGGGTCGAACGATAGATCGCTTCGATACGATCCAGGGGGTTACTCGAACCGCTGCCCGCCGCGTCGTCCGGTGGCTCCCCCCATTTGTAAATGAGTGAAAGGGAGAGATTGAGGTCGGCGGCGACCTGTTTCGCTCCGGCTTTTTGGATGACCTCGCGGATCAGCTCGTGGGATTGCATCGGTTCGATGAATCAAACTAGGTTGGAAAGTTGACGTGCAGTATTTGAACCGTCGGTGCGGTTGTGGCAAGCAGCATTTAGCCTTGGGAAGGATCTGGAACCGTATGGAAATCGACGTTGGTCTCAAGACGTGCCGTCGATTCCCTAAGCTGCTGTTGTTGGTAGCGCCTCCACGAGTCCACCGTGTCAATGTCTTCGAGCACCCGGAGGCAGGCCACGCTCAAACCCAAGTTCGCTGCCTTTCGCATGGTTTCGTCGTAGACCGATGCTGTGCTCCAGGGGATCTCCTGAAACAGGCTGGGCTGTGGACACCCAAGGCCGATCAACCAGTAACCACCATCCAGAGCAGGTCCGATCACGAGGTCGGATCGATCCAAGGCATCCCAGGCTGCGTGAATATCGGAAGCCTCTAGGTAGGGGCAGTCGGTTCCGATGATGACCACCTTGGAATACGCTGCCTGGAAGGCGGTATCGAAGGCTCGTGCGAGGCGAGCGCCCAAGTCTCCTGCGCCTTGGGGCCGAGTGGACCAGCCCGGGCAAACGTAGCGGCGAAGGCCCGGTTCCGCATCGTCTGGAGTGTAACACAGCGTGACACTGTGTAGGGCGGCGAGCTTGGTGACGACCGTCTCCAGTAGCTCAGAGTAGGCAGCCCGTGCGCCGGTTACCCCTACAGCAGCTGCCAAACGGGTCTTCACCATTCCCATCACCGGGGCTTTGGCGAAGAGGATGAGGTGGGACGAAACCGCCGAGCCCTGAGAAAGGTCAGCCATCGTGCTCCGGTATTCGGAGGTTTAGAACGGACTATTCTTCCGAAGCCTCCTTGGACGGTTCCGGCAGCCAGTGGGTTAGGATCGCTCCGAGAAGCGCATAAGCACCGGCAACGCAGGCACCGACTACGGCGATCTTGGTTGGATCGGGCGGTCTTGATTCCGAAAAGGTAAGCGTGAGCCATGCGGCGGCAGTGCCGAGCACGCGTCCTCCGATATTTGCGGCGAAGCTTTCGCCGGTTCCGCGCAGATGCACCGGGAAGACCAAGGGGATGTAATTACCCCAGAAACTGAACTGGGCGACCGTGAAGAGACCGGCAACAAAAATACCCATTTTGATGGCATCAAGGGAATTGGCTGCGGTCAGGCTCGTAGAGATCCAGTAGAAAAGCACCGGAACAAAAAGAAGGGAAGGGATTTGGAAGCAACGGAAGAGAGCTCGTTTGCTTACGATTTTGACAGCGAGGACGGCGAGGATAAAGCGCCCTACGAGGCCTCCGATTTCCTGCCAGATAGTCACCTTGGCCACGGCCTCATCGGTGGCGTTCCCTGCGATCTGCCGCAGGCGCTTGGGATCCAGGGGCGGTTTTCCTGCGACCTTGGCATCGGCGATTGCCTTCTCTTGAGCCGCTTTGGAAGTGGCCAGGATCTGCGCGTGGCCCTTGGGTCCACCGAGGATCTGAGGCAGTTGTTGGATGGCTCCAAACGCGATGCCGTAGCTGGCTGCAAATACCAGAGTGGTCATCACGGTTGCCCGCCGCAGCTCTGGGCTGAACAGTTCAGCGATGCTGGGTCGACGCAGCTTACCCGCAGCCTTTTTCTGAGCCCAGACCGGGGACTCGGGCAGAAACGGGCGGATCAAGATCAGCGGCAACGCTGGGATGACGCCGGAGATCAGCGTATAGCGCCACGCCTCGTGAGTTCCGTGGATTGCGGGCAGGTCGTTTGCATAGCGCGCCGCCATCACATTGGCCGCTCCAACCAGAAGCCCGCCTAGGGACGAGAACGCTTGGGTGTAGCCAAGTACCGTCTCGCGCTGCTTTGGATCCGTAAACAGCTCAGCCAGCCAAGCCACAGCGGCCACGAACTCGACACAGACGCCGATAAAGACCAAGCAGCGCAAGACGAGGAGTTGCTGAAGCGAAGTAGCATACCCCGCCGCGAAGGCCGAAAAGGCGTAAAGCAGAATGCTGAATGTCAGCACCCTTCGGCGGCCCAAGCGGTCGGTCAGGTAGCCACCCAACAACCCAAAGACGCCTCCCGCAAGAGCAGGGACGAAAAACAAGGTGCGAGCCCACTTGATGTAGTTCTCACCGCCAGGAGCAAAGGAAGCGGCAGCTTCGATCGGCGTCTTCCCGGAACGAACCAGTTCCTCAACAAGCGGAGCGCTCAGGACCGCAACCGCAGGCTTGATGATGAGCGGCAACATCAGTAGTTCGTAGATGTCGAAAGCGAACCCAATGGCCGCGATGCCGCAGATCAACCATTGAGTGGTCGTAAGGCGCAAGGCCCCGGCTGGCGATGAAGTCATGCTGCATTCTGATCTTCTGCCGCCCGGGTTTCAATGGTGAAGTGGGGCTCATATTTGCCGTGACCTGGAGCGCATGGGAGGTATGGTCCGGGTGGTCGTGCGAACATTTCGCGCCGATGGCCGTCGAATAGAAGTATGAACCAACTTTTCTTAATCCTACTCTGCGCTTTCCTAAGCCTGCGAGCCGCAGCCCAAGTGCGAGTCGAGATCCTGAGCGATCAGATCACTTTCTTGCCGTACGAAGATCTGCCCATCACCGTACGGATCATCAATTTTTCAGGCCAAGACCTCATGCTCGGCCAGGATGATGAGTGGCTTAAGTTTAGCGTTCAGGCGAGGGATGGCTTTATCGTTCCCAAACTATCCAACGTCCCCGTCCGAACCCCGTTCACCGTCAAATCGTCTGAGGTCGGCATCCGCCGAGTGGATCTCGCCCCCCATTTCGACCTGAGCCGACCTGGCCGATACCAGATCGTAGCGAATGTGAAGATTCCAGGTTGGGAACGGGATTTTCAGAGCCTTCCGAAGGACATCGACATCACCTCAGGGGCAGTGATCTGGCAGCAGGAGTTTGGGGTTCCGGGCACCGGCAATCCAGGCGGCGCGCCGGAGGTTCGAAAATATGCACTTGTCCAATCTAACCAATTGAAGGAGAGCCGACTCTACCTGAAGCTCACCGATGCAACGGGTGGAGTGATCTACAGGATCTTTCCGATTGGCAGCCTGGTGTCGTTCGGCAACCCGGACAAACAGATCGACGCCAACGGTTGCCTCCATGTTCTGCATCAGTATTCTGCGCGACTTTTCAACTACTGCGTCATCAAGCCTAACGGGCAGTTGCAGTCGAGAGAATCCTACGAAATCACCGGTTCGCGACCGACGCTGAGAAACGCCGAGAACGGATCGGTCCAAGTCATCGGTGGCATGCTGAAGCAGGTCCCTCGCGAGGCTCCAGTCTTTCCGGGTTCACCCGCAGAAGAATACCGACAGGGAGCTGACCAGTCGGCTCCTGCCCCGGTCGCCCCGCCGGTCACAGAAACGAAGCCTGCGAAAGAAAAGAAGGGCAAGACCTCCACGAAGGCGGACAAGAAGAAGACAGAATCACCCAAGCCATAACCCAAGGCCCTTCGTATGGAGGAGGGGGCGGACAGGTCGTTTGGTGCGCCCGAGGGCGCCCAGTTCGAGGGGAAGCATGTCTCTCCCGATTCTTACCAGCTTCACCAGGGATCAGCTTAGGTTCCGTGCACGGTGGGGCCGGGTGAGAGCCGTTTCTCGAGACGGTCGTGATCATGAAACACGAAACCTTCCCGGGATGCTGGTTGACTCCGTTCGCTACGCTCTATAACGTCGGCGCTTCCTTGAAATGCCATGCTCTCCGTCATAGAGAATCTTCTAATACTCCAAGACCGCGATCGTAAAATCCTGCGACTCAAAGCGGAGATCGCAAAGATCGATCCTGAGCGCAAAGCCTCGGGGTCCAAATCGGCCCAGTCGCAAGCGGCGCTCGAGAATGTGAAGACCCGGGCCAAGCAGGTTGAGAGCGAGCGAAAGCGTTTGGAATTGGAGGCGGACGGCAAGAAGCAGCAGATCGCCAAATACTCCAACCAGCAGCTGCAGACGAAGAAGAACGAGGAATACCGAGCCCTCACCAACGAGATCGCGAACTGTAAACGCGAAATCGGGCATCTCGAAGACCAGCAGCTCGACCTCATGGCACAAGCCGAACTCGTCCAAAAGGATGTCGTCGAGGCAACCCGGATCGCCACCCAGTTCAAACAGGAAATGGATCGCCAAGGGGCTGAGCTGTCCAGTCGTGAAGTCGCTCTCAAGAAGCAATTGGTCGAACTGGAGAGTAGTCGAGAATCTCTGACCAAGGATATCGATGAGTCCAGCCTCTCACGCTACGAACGTTTACTCAAAAACAAGGGAGAAAATGTGATCGTGGGTGTGGAGCATGGAGTGTGTGGGGGATGCCACATGAAACTACCGACTCAAATCCTCGTGACCATCAAAGGAGTTTCAGACCTGCTCTGCTGCCCAAATTGTGGCCGGATTCTTTATTTTCGACGCGACATGGACATGACGATCAAAGATTGAGCGGACGCTTTGCTTGCGACCTTGTCGGGAAGATGCCGATCCACAATCGAACTCATTGAGGCACGCCGTGACCCGATCCGAAGCCGTTGAGTTGCTGCACGCATTCCGCCGAGGCGAAGCTTCTGAAGCGGTGGTGGTGGATCGGTTCACTCTCGCTCCCGTGATCGATCTGGGCTTTGCCCAACTCGATGCCCATCGATCCTTGCGCAAAGGATTCCCGGAGGTGGTCTTCGGAGCCGGCAAAACGCCCCCCCAAATCGCCGAGATCGTGACTCAGCTTCTCACCCGTGACGACCGGGTTTTGGTGACACGCATTGACGCGATGAGCGCTCGCGAGGTCTGTCAATCTATTCCCGATGCGACGTACGCGGAGCGAGCTCGGTGTTTGAAGGTAGTGAGGGGAAGCGCACTTCCTCCGCGTGGACTTGTAGCCGTAGTATCGGCAGGCACCAGCGACCTTCCCGTGGCTGAGGAAGCGGTTGAAACCGCATGCATCATGGGGCACTCGGTGGACCGCGTTTACGACGTCGGTGTCGCGGGACTGCATCGATTACTGAACCAGCTTGAGCGGATTGCGACTGCGGACGTGGTGATCGTGGTCGCGGGTATGGAGGGGGCATTGCCGAGCGTGGTGGCGGGACTGATCTCGAAACCGGTCATCGCTGTTCCTACCAGCGTGGGCTATGGCACCAGTTTTCAGGGTTTAACGGCCTTGCTGGGTATGCTGAACAGCTGCGGAAGCGGGGTGACAGTAGTGAACATCGACAACGGGTTTGGAGCGGCCTATGCTGCGTCCCAGATTCTGCGGCTATGCTACCCACTGCGGGAGCCTTCCGCGTAGCGACAATCGATCTCAGCTTCGGACCATGCGCACACTTTATCTGGATCTCTTCAGCGGCATCAGCGGCGATATGTTCCTGGGAGCTATGCTCGACTTGGGGGTAGACCGCGCAGCGCTCGAGGCCGAACTTTCCAAACTCTGCGTCACGGGCTACCATCTCCATGTCGGCCGTCAACTCCGCGGAGGCATTAGCGGCGTCAAGTTCGACGTTCACATCGAAGCGGAGGATCACACGCACGGGCACGAACACACGCACGGGCACGAACACACGCACGGGCACGAACACACGCACGGGCACGAACACACGCACGGGCACGAACA
>Ga0172373_10006341_pt1 | contig 15761 bp, 13 predicted proteins | sample Lak10m_2_FD_114546 | JGI IMG/M metagenome (GOLD analysis project Ga0172373, IMG submission 114546) | Freshwater microbial communities from Kabuno Bay, South-Kivu, Congo - kab_092012_10m | ecosystem: Environmental > Aquatic > Freshwater > Lake | place: Democratic Republic of the Congo...
CAAAATAGTTATAGGCAACTAAGGTCGGTATGCCTACTGTCAAACCTGCGACTGTTGTGATAAGCGCTTCCCATATACCTCCTGCTAAATCGCCCGGGCTCACAGGATGAAACGATGTTGATTTTTCCTGTATTGTCTGAAAACACCTAACCATACCAGTTACGGTACCAAGTAACCCTAGCAAAGGTGCTATATGCGCAATCGTTGCTAAAACAGGAACATTTTTTTCAAGACGAGGTACTTCATAAAGACCAGCGTCCTCTATTGCCTCTTTTATTTCTTGCCTAGGCCTGTCATGTTTCATAATACCTGCTTTAAGAATATGCGGTATAGGGCCTGGTGTTTTATCGCAAAGCTCTATTGCTTCCATAATCTTGTTGCGGCGCAATGTGTTTGCTATATCTTCCATGAATTTTTTCGTGTCTATCTTTGCCCTGTGCAAATGATAAAGCCTTTCTATCACAATTGCAAAAGCAATTATTGAACACAAAATTATCGGATACATAACCGGGCCGCCTTTTTGAATCCACTCAATCATTTTTTTATCCTCCGAATTTTTTGCTTTTTAAAAAATTTGTCCCGAGTCGCCAACTATCACAAGCAACGACGAGGGACTACCTTATTATTTTACGCTTAAAGATTCCATCTCATTAGGTTTCATGGACAGATGTTTTAATTTTTCTTCCGCAAGATTTGACTCTTCTGTGTTAAGCTGCACCACCCTCTCATATGCACGCTGGGCTTCTTTGGTCTGGCCTTCTTTAACAAATATTTCAGCAGCTTTTAAAAGGGCTTTGCCAACAATGTTTTTGTCTTTTGGATACATATATGATATTTCAAGATATAAAGCTACGGCGTTTTTGTAATCAGATTTTTCTTCATAGCATTCTGCAATTTGAATATGCATCTGCGCATCGGCCTGTTCATCCTTGCCTGTTAACGACTTTTTATAATTTTCTATAGCTTTATCCTGAAGCCCTTGCCTGCGCCAGGCCTCTGCAATATTACGATAGGCCATTTTTTCAAAAGGCGTATTAGGAAATTTATCTATTATCTCCTGGAATTTCATCATAGCCGAATCATAATTACCCTGTTCTATCAATATCCTGCCTATATTAAGCAAAGATTCTTTTACTAAAGAAGATTTTGGATATTCTATTGTAACCCGCTTAAAATTATTCAAAGCTGAATTATAATCCCCTGTCCTATAGCTAGCCCAACCAAGCCAATACAAGGCTTCATCAGCAAAATCGCTCTGAGGAAAATTATTTATTAAATTACTGAAAAACTCTTTTGCCTTTTCCAATTTATCCTGATTATAAAAATACTGACCAATCCAAAATTCCACATCAGGGGCTATTTCCATTTTTGGATATTTCAACAATAATTGCGTAAATTCATCAAGGGCTTTCTTTTCCAGGCCAAGCTGATAATAACACCAAGCCATCTCATATTTGACTTTCCACAAATCTTCTGAATCAGAATAATTTTTTACGATCTTTTCAAACGTCTCCAAGGCCATATCAAATTGCTTGCTATTATAAAAACAATTGCCCATCTGAAGCAATGAATCAAAATCCAGGCTTTTATCGCCTTTATCTAAAACTTTTTGAAATTGACTTTTTGCTTTATCATAATCGCCTATCTTAAAATATGCCAGGCCAAGCTGGTATACAGACTGAGAATACCATTTACTCTCCGGAAAATTTATAATCAGGCTTTGTAAACTCAATATAGAACCTCTGTAGTTCTGTATTCTGTATAATGTAAGCCCCAGCTGAAATTGCGCATAATCTACCATCTGGCTTTCAGGGTATTTCTTTAAAACAATGTCATAAAGGCCTATTGCCGCTTCAAAATTTTTTTCTAAAAGGCGTATATCGGCCATTTTTAATACAGCGGCTATTTTTGTATCCGGATAATCTGAAAGCTCATATGCATTCTTAAAATTATCAAATGCCTCGCCAAACGCCTTTGCCTCCATAGAAATACTACCCAATGCATAATAACTTTTTGCAATCAATGGGCTTTTAGGAAATACACTTATAAGATTTTTATACCAAATTGCTGCTGTTTCCGTTTTACCTAATCGTAAAAGAGATTCCGCTTTATACAAATAAGAGTCATCCAGCCATTCACTATTTGGAAACCTATCTATCAGCTGGTCAAAACTGCTTATAGCCTTTTCGTATTTACGCTGGCCCATATAAATCTGGCCCTTCCTGAATATAACCTCTTCAGAAAGCGAATCATTATAATACTTCTCGTCAAAATTTTCTAAAGTTGAAAGGGCCTGGTCATACCGTTCTAATTTTATATACGCCATTGCTGTAGCATACAATGCCAAAGAAGCATATTCTTTACCAGAAGCTATATTTTTTACATGGTTAAAACTTTCTATTGCTTCATCAAACCTTCCAAGCTGATATTGTGTCTGGCCTAAAAAATAATAGGCTGCCGGGACTAATTCTGAAGTAGGATGGCTATTTAAAAAGGCGCTAAACTGCGAAAGCGCCTTTAGAAAACTGTTGTTTCTGTATAAACTCTCGCCCAATTTAAACAATGCCTCTGGCGCAAGCTTATGATCTTTAAAATCCAGCACTATTTTTTCAAATGCCTCTGCTGCCTGAAAAAAATCCCCCTGTTTAAAAAGCGTCCAACCCTTTGAATAATAAACAAAAGGCAGATATTCGCTATCAGGATAAGATTCTAGAAATTGTTGAAAACAATTCATGCTGTTCTGTAAATCATCGGCCTTGAAATATGTTTCTCCAAGCCAATACAAAGCATCTTCTTTATATAATACATTTTGAGGATTGTCTAAGACGCTGTCAAATTCGTAAATGGCCTGTGAAATTTTACCTATCTGGTAATAACATTGGCCCAATAATATATGTATCTTACCTACAAGCTTACTGGATGGGTATTTACGCAAAAAATCTTCGCATTCCTTTAGCGCCACATCATAGAATTTATCATTAAAAGATTTTTCGATAAGAAGCAAATCCTGCTCTTCAGTCCTTACATAAGGCTGTGACTCTTTATTATAACTTAAACTTGCCCCGCTTCTATCAGAATGCTGTTGGGCATAGGCCGGTGCGCTAAACGACAAAACCATATACATTAATATTATATTATATATTATTATACGAAATATTATCATTAAATAATCCTACTTATGATAAAAGGAAGGTTATGAGACTATATTGGTTTTATAATATCATAAGGGAATTGCTTTGGCAAGAAAAATCGCTCGCGGATTGCTCGCTTACAGGGCCACAAGGGGATGCCGCTTCGTTCGGCCTTTCTATTTTTCGTCCCGAAATTTCGGGACGAAAAAAACCGGCTCTCACTCCGCGGCACCCCCTTGTGGCTTTACGCTAGAGCAAACCGGCTCGCGCAGGACAGCTTGGGGGCAGGTTCAGCTAAATATATCACACCCAAACAACATGAACCTGCCCCCATCGTATTAATATTGTTTATTAAAATGAAAACCGATTTTTGGCTTTTCAGGAACTGGCGGTGGTTCTAAAAGCTTTTTGATTGTCTCAAATATGATTTTTATTTTATAGTCATGATTTGCATATTGACTTTCTAAAATTTCTATCTTTCTAGTCAAATCTTTATGGGTTGACAGTATCTCTTTTATCTTAACAAAGGTTCTCATTATTAAAATATTGACTTGTATTGCTCTATGACTATTTAAAACACTTGAAAGCATAGCAACGCCTTGTTCGGTAAAGACATACGGCAAATATCTTCGTCCGCCCCAGCTTGAGGTCACAATTTGTGACCTCAAGTTTTCAAATTCCTGCTTTTCAAGCTGAAACATAAAATCTTCCGGAAAACGATCTTTATTCCTATTTACTGCCTGAATTAACACTTTGGTCTGAATGCCATAAAGTCCAGCCAGATCTCTATCCATCATTACCTTTTTACCCCTTATTTCTAATATTCTTACTGCAATTGATTCTATTGAAATAGCTTTTTGCATAGATTGTCTCCCCTTATTCTTATTTATCCATACTATATAAGACACACTTTTCGGGGAATTTTATGCATGAAATTTAAAAAAATAAAAAGGGCGGGGTTTTTGGCCCCGCCAGCAACAATTTAAACATTTTCTAACAATTACGCTTGTGTATCTAACCAGGCATTAAGCCTGTTTTCTACGGCTTCATAATCCAGATTTACCAGGCCTTGCATAATATTACTTGCTTCAATATGAAGTTTGTTCACAATATCAGTTATATCGTTACCCATATTATCAACTATTAAATCTACAATTATACCGGATTCATCAAAAATCTCTTTTTGTCTTAAAGCTTCGGCTAAAGAAGTCACATCAATTATTTGCTCAAATCCCCTGGCAAGTAATCTTGCGTATGTTTGATTTGCTGTAACTACATTGTTATCTATTAAAATTACTATGCTTTGTTTTGCCTGCTTCTGTCTTTCTTCTTCAGTTGTTCCGTTTGCAGCTGCAAAAGTAGATGCTCGACGCTGGACCTCCATATCATTAACACCAAGCGCATTAGCCGCGGTTTCAAATAACTGATATTGTATCCTACCAGCATCATCCATTGCTTGCATTATAGCAATTTCCCTTGGAGCCAAAGGTATAAAAGCAGCCTCTGCTTGCTGTATCTTACCTGTTGCCGCTGAATGAGTTGGCGGCTGCTCAACAGTAACATGATGTTCTTCACTATTTTCAACCGGAGTATTGTTTAAAATTACCTTTGTATAGGATTTAGGCGATGTTACAGCTGTAACGGTATCGGAATTGACATTAACGACGCTATCAAAAATATTTTTCTTAGAAAAAATATGTGCTGTAAGAACCTGATAAAGAGCTACAGGAACTGTAAAAAACAGTACGAATAAAATAAAAATAGGGACAAAAAATGAAAAAACAGGCCACATTTTATCAGTCTTAGCATATTTTATTTCTGGCGTAATCAAATTCATCAAAAAAATTAAGATGCTATTAATTTCCAATGTTTTTATCAATGCGTGTAAATCACCTCTAATAACAGAAAATGCAATTATTGGCCAAGATGTCAGATATAGTAAAGCAAATATACCTATTAGATTCATTTTCATCATATTTCTTAAAAAAAACATTTTCTCTTTAAAAAAAGTCCTCAACGCCCCTCTTTGCCATCTCAAACGTTGTTTAAATAATTCTTTAAAAGTAGCGGGAGAACTTGTTTTAACAACCAAATCTTTATAATAACCTACCCTATAACCCTTTTTCTGCAATGCAACTGTTACCATTAAGTCTCCTGTTTCAAAATCCATATTCTCTTTTTTAAGTACTTCCAATAATTTTTGGGTTTCAAAAACTCCCCCTGCTCCAGATATCACCCACTGATAACCAAACCATGACATAGCGCGCAAGAAAAATGAAATAAATGAATATTCAACGTTTTGAATACGTTGTAAAAAAGTTATTTTTTTATGATCAAGCGAAACCTGAATATTATATCTAAGAGCAACAAAATTATGCTCTCGCATGAAATCTACTGATTTTTTAATTGCATTATCCAATACATCTTCCCCATCTTTATCATTATAATAAAAATTTGAATCTGCATCTAATATAATGACTGCTTCAGGTAATTTACCAATGCTTTCCAAGTACAATAATACTTGCTTTATCGCACCTTCTTTTTTTTGATTTTTTGAAAGAAACATTGCCCTCACATCTGGCCTAGCCCTTAGTATATCTGCTGAGTTATCTGTTGAAGCATCATCTACAAATATAACTTTATCTAAATAATGTGTTTTGGAAGCCCTATAAATAATACTTTCTAATTGTGAACCTTCATTGTATACTGGAGAAATGATAATATATTCTCTTTTAGGAATGCCATCTATATTTTGAGTACCTAATACAATGTCTGGCAAAACTTGTATTGCTGTTTCTGTGGCGGTATTAGCTTTAAATTCACTAAACAACCCAGTATTTTTAGCAGAAACCTCACCGCTGCTGATGTCCCTTTGTTTCCCATCTTCAAACTTTGCGCCTAAAACATTTGCGATTTCATCTCCAACTGCGCTGCCTTTTGCCTGGTTTACACGAAGATGGGATTTTTGGGGCTGGCTTGACGTAGCACGACCCTCATAGCCCCATGCTACCTGCGTAGAAATAAAGGCTATTAGGATTATTGTGCTTATTATTCGTAATGTAGTAGAATAGTATTTTGACATATTCTTTTAAAAACCCGCTAATTTGTGATTAAAAAAATTACCTGCTTTGATTTAAACAGGAAAGTCTTGGCTATATAAGGCTTATTACACTATATATAACAATTATAAGACTAATATATTCCAATATATTTTCTGACTTTTTTATATTTCTTAACAAGCGATGAATGTTATGTACCGTTTACGATTTCAGCCTCAACCTGTCCCATAAATTCAGGGACAGGTTGAGGCGGCAAAAATCCGGCTGAAATCGTAAACGGTACAATTCAAGATAAAATGTTCTTGAGGTATTGGCCGGTATATGAGAATTTGTTTTTGGTTACTTCTTCTGGTGTGCCTTCGGCAACGATGTAGCCGCCTTTATCACCGCCTTCAGGTCCGAGGTCTATTATATGGTCGGCTGTTTTGATAACATCCAAATTATGTTCTATTACTAAAACAGTGTTACCCACATCAACTAATTTATGTAAAACAGAAAGTAATTTATCTATGTCTGCAAAATGCAGGCCTGTTGTAGGCTCATCCAAAATATATAAAGTTTTTCCTGTGGCGCGTTTTGAAAGCTCAGTCGAAAGCTTAATACGCTGCGCTTCTCCTCCTGATAATGTAGTAGCAGGCTGGCCCAACTGAATATAACCCAGGCCAACATCATACAATGTCTGCAGTTTTGAATTTATCTGTGGTATGTTCTGAAATAATTCCAATGCCTCCTCAACTGTCATATCCAAAACATCTGATATGGACTTGCCCTTGTATTTCACCTCCAAAGTCTGCTGGCTGAATCTTTTGCCTTTACAGATTTCGCATACAACATACACGTCGGGCAAAAAATGCATCTCTATTTTTTTAACGCCATCACCCTGGCATGCCTCACAACGACCGCCTTTAACATTAAAACTAAACCTGCCAGGCCTGTAACCTCTTAATTTTGACTCTGGCAATTTACTAAATAAATCCCGTATCGACGAATAAGCTCCCGTATAAGTAACCGGGTTAGAACGAGGCGTTCGTCCAATAGGCGATTGATCTATCTCTATCACCTTGTCAATATTTTCTACGCCTATAATCTCTTTGTGCGCCCCTGGCCGCACCCTGGATTTGTATAATTTTTTTATAAGCGCATTATGTAAAATCTCGTCTACAAGTGTGGATTTTCCAGAACCGGACACGCCAGTCACGCAAACAAAAACACCAAGAGGAATTTTTACATCAATATTTTTAAGGTTGTGCTCTACTGCGCCTTTTATAATCAGAGATTTATTTTCTTTTGGCAGGCGCCTTTTTTTGGGAACCTCTATTTTAAATTTTCCGTTTAAATATTTTGCGGTTAATGACTTTTCTGAATTTAAGATATCATCCAGGCTACCCTGTGCAACTATATCACCACCATGTTTTCCAGCGCCAGGGCCAAGGTCAATTATATAATCAGCAGCCCTTATAGTTGCTTCATCATGTTCGACGACAATTAATGTATTTCCCAAATCCCTTAAGGCAATCAGTGTATCCAAAAGTTTTTTATTATCTCGCTGATGTAAACCAATGGAAGGCTCATCAAGTATATACAAGACCCCAACAAGGCCTGCGCCTATCTGTGTTGCCAGGCGTATCCTCTGGGCCTCGCCACCTGAAAGCGTCGAACTTATCCTATCAAGAGTAAGATATCCCAAACCCACATTCAGCATAAAAACCAGGCGTGAATTTATTTCTTTTAAAATATGATGGCTGACAACCTTTTCTGTTTCTGTCAATTTAAGGCCGGTGAAAAATTCGCTTGCCTTTACAATTGAAAATTGCGTAACTTCGTAAATATTTTTTCCTGCAATCTTTACTGAAAGCGATTCGGGTTTAAGGCGCGCGCCTTTACAAATTACACATGGAAGTGTTGACATATATTTATTTATTTCATTGCGCATATATTCGCTTTTCGTTTCTACAAACCTGCGCTCTAAATTCGGTATTACGCCTTCATATTTACGGCCCCATATCTCGTCGTCAGAGCCATAAAGTATCATATCTTTAGCCCACTGCTCCAGCTTCCTGAAAGGCGTATCCATGCTTATATTATGCCTGCCTGCAAGCTCATTAAGCATGCCGCGATAATATAAAAATAAAGACTTGCCTGATTTATGCCATGGCTGTATCGCACCTTCTTTTAGAGATTTAGACTTATCAGGCACGACCAAATCAGGATCTATCTCAACTTTGGTCCCAAGGCCGCTACATTTGGGGCATGCGCCATAAGGGCTGTTAAATGAAAATATGCGCGGCTCCAATTCTTCAAAGCTTATGCCGCATTCCGCACATGCATAAAGCTCGCTAAACAAAAGGTCTTTATTATTTATCATAACAAGGCCTTTGCCGATTTTAAGCGCTGTTTCAACCGAATCAGCAAGCCTTTTTTTAATAGAATTAGTTACTGTAAGCCTATCAATTACAACTTCAATATCATGTTTTATTTTTTTATCTATATTTATTTTTTCTGACAAATCTACAATTTTACCATCGACACGAACCCTTACAAACCCGTCTTTTTTTACTTGCTGCAATAATTGTATATATTCGCCTTTGCGGCCCCTGACTAAAGGCGCCAATATCAAAATCTCCTTACCCTGCGGAAGTTCCAAAATATGCCTTACAATCTGTTCGGAAGATTGACGTTGAATTTTGCGGCCGCACTTGGGGCAATGCGGTATTCCGATACGCGCAAAAAGCAATCTTAAATAATCGTATATTTCAGTTTGAGTCGCAACTGTTGAACGTGGATTGGACCCGGCATTTCTCTGTTCTATGGAAACAGCGGGTGAAATACCTTCTATGTGCTCGACATTTGGTTTTTGTAACTGCTCTAAAAACTGCCTTGCGTAGGCAGACAGGCTCTCGACATATCTCCTTTGGCCTTCTGCATAAATAGTATCAAAGGCAAGTGAAGATTTCCCGGAACCGCTTAATCCAGTAACCACGACGAGCTTATTTCGCGGAATCTTTAAAGTTAGATTCTTTAAATTGTGTTCCTTTGCGCCTTTTATTGTAATATACTCTTGAGCCATAATATTCTTACCGATGGGAACAGGTTGTTACGGAAAATAATTGTCTGGAGCAACCTGTCCCCAAAGCGTTCCAAGGCTTTCCGTTTAATCAAAATGCCCCTGCAAAAAAATAAATTTACAGGGGCTTTTGATTATATGAATTTCATTATCTTTTTTTCTTTTTTTTCTTGCCGCCGCGAACCATCTTTGCACAAGAAACATCGCCATTCTTATCGATAAAATAAAGATAACCCTCTTTCTTCTTCACTCCAACTTTGGCCACCTTCTTTGGGTTTCCGCCTTTCTTGCTGCCTCTGGACATCTTTGCGCAAGAAACATCTCCCTGCTTATCCACGAAATAAAGATAACCCTTTTCTCTCTTTACGCCTACCTTTGCGACCTTTTCTGCCATATATCAGTCACCTCCTTTCAAATGTTTAAATTTTACTTACAATTCTTTAAAAAACATTTTTTGGAACGATCGTATGTCTTTTCTACCGAAGGTGGAAATAAACAGCCTGGAATCTCGCCATTCTTTCTATGATAAACAATACACTCACAGCACATTCCTTTACGGCTGCAAGGATTATACGTACAGTCACAAAACTGCAAATTCTTTGAATAATTTTTGCATTGGTCAATTGACATTTTATGTCCCTATTCTTACATTGCTTAATGCAGATTCCAAAGTAGCTATTGCAGACAGCGCCGCCAGATAACTTGTTTTGGGGTTGTCGGGACAGGGCAAATTTTCGGTCCTTGTAAAAATTTTTCCGGATTCCGATTCTATCTCTACCTGATGAATATTTACATCAAGGCCCGGCACAGCTATTATCTTTATATTGGTTTTTTTTGGGCCCAAGCATGCAAGGCTTAATGTAACTGCCACATTTATATTTTTAGGGAACCCTGCTATTGCCTCTTCGGCAGTGCCTTCAAATACAACTTTTTCTTCTTTTATCGACGAAATATCTATATTATTTTTTTTAAAGAATGGAGCGCCTTCTAATGACTTCGGAGATTTCCTTGTGGTAAGGGTAACTTTGTTAACCCCAGCGACAGATGCGCTTTTTAACCCGTCCAAACCGGCCAATGCGCCGCTTGGTATATAAAGGCGGGCGTTATATTTTTCGGCTATATTTAAGATATTGGGCTCTCTCAATAAGCCACCTACGCTCATGATTAAAACATTTTTCTTAGCTAGTAAAGATTTTTTTGCAATCTCACCAGAGACCACAACCGAGGCAGCCTCTACAACAAAATCACTTTTTTTTATCAAATCATCCAACAAATATACCTGTGGCTCACTTTTTATATTGCTTAAAAAATTATCTAACCGCAGTTGATCTACATCACAAACCGCAACAAGCTCTGCCTTATTTTTAAGCCTTGTCTCCACGGCTTTTGCTACTTTTAATCCTATAGCACCGCAGCCGACTATTCCAATTTTAATTTTGCGTTTTTTACTTTTCACTTTCGAATTTTTCTGCTATCCCAATTTAAAAATTCGTCCCGAGCGACCAATATATCTGTCATCCTGAGCGAAGCGAAGGATCTAACGTTAGATTCTTCGTCGCCCTGCGGGCTCCTCAGAATGACATATCGCGAGGGATCACTTTAAGCTTTTAATATCCAGCAATAGCCGCAACAGGTTTCTCGTCTGAAACTTCAAGCATTTTTTTGATAGCTATATAAGATTTTTCTGCTATATCCGCAGGGACCGTAATTATATGTTCGTTGGCCTCCAGCGAATGCGCAACCCAACCTAATGTTGTAAGCTTCATTGAAGGGCAAACCAAATGTTGGGTAGGCATAGAAAAATGCTTATCAGAATTTTCCTGTTTCAATTTATAAAGCATGCCGCTTTCTGTGCCTATTATAAATTCTTTTGCTTTAGAATTTTTAACATATTTAAACATGCCGCCCGTAGAACATATATGATCTGCCAAGGCTAATACCTGAGGCTGGCATTCAGGATGGGCAATAAATTCCGCTTTCGGATAAAGTTTTTTTGCATCTAGCACATCCTGTTCCTGAAGCCTTATATGTGTCGGGCAAAAACCTTCCCAAAATATTATTTCTTTATCAGGGACCTGAGACTGAACATACCTGCCTAAATTTTTATCCGGAATAAATATTACGCGTTTATGAGAGAGAGATTTCACTATTTCAATGGCATTACTTGAAGTACAGCATATATCGCTTTGGGCCTTAACAGCTGCTGATGAATTTACATAACATACAACTGCCGCATCAGGATATTCTTTACGTTTGACCAAAAGTTTTTGGGGATTTACCATATCGGCAAGAGGGCATCCTGCCTCCAAAACAGGCAAAAGCACGGTTTTATTAGGATTTAATATGGCTGCTGTTTCAGCCATAAAATAAACGCCGCAGAATACTATTACATCCGCATCAGTCCTTACCGCAGCCTTGGAAAGCGCCAAAGAATCACCGCTAATATCGGCTATATCCTGGACTTCATCCCTTTGGTAATTATGAACTATAATAACCGCATTACGTTCTTTTTTAAGCTTGGTTATTTTTTTCTTAAGGGAATCTGTATATTTTTTTTCTTTATCTTGTATGTTTGACATTATTTTTTACTTACGATACTATTGTTTTTATCAACGAGGACAATTTTAGGTTTATGCTTTTTAACTTCTTCTTCAGTAAGAAGGCAATAGGAAATAATAATAACTTCGTCGCCCGGATGGGCCCATCTGGCCGCCGCACCGTTCATGCATATAATACCGCTGCCAGGTTTTCCAGCTATAATATATGTCTCAACCCTGGTACCGTTATGCAGGTTGACCACTTGAACCTTTTCGTTAGGCAATATATCGGCTGCCTTCAAGAGCTTTTCATCTATTGTTATACTGCCGACGTATTTTAAATTGGCATCCGTAACAGTAGCCCTGTGTATTTTCGATTTATACATAAACCTGAACATTAGATTACCTCATCTTTTAACAATTACATTATCTATTAATCTGGTGCTGCCTATTTTTACCGCTAACGCCATAAGAACTCTTCCCTTTATAATCTCAATATCTTCTAGGGTATCGGCATTAACAACTGAAACATAATCAATTTTTAAGGAAGGAACACTATTGATGATATGGCAGATTTGCTTTTTTATCTTCCCAACATCAATCTCGTCAGAGTTTATCATATCTTTTGCCTTTTGTAAAGCATTTTTTAAGACGAGGGCATCTTTTCTCTGCGTCGGGCTTAAATAGGCATTTCTTGAACTCATGGCAAGCCCATTCCGCTCTCTTACAATGGGCATTGTCTTTATTTTTAAATCCATATTTAAATCAGAGGCCATCTGCCTTATTATCCTTGCCTGCTGGGCGTCTTTTTGCCCGAAATAAGCAATGTCCGGCTTAACTATATTAAATAATTTAGTAACAACTGTTGCAACTCCTTTAAAATGCCCGGGCCTTGACTTACCACATAGGTATTTTGACAAATTTACAACTTCAATATAAGTCTGAAAACCTTTTGGATACATTAAATTTTCCGACGGATAAAAAACAACATCAACTCCTGATTTTTTGGCAAGATAACAATCCTTCTTAAAATTCCTTGGATATTTTTTAAAATCTTCTTTTGGCCCAAACTGGGCCGGATTTACAAAAACACTCATCACTGTTATATCGGTATCTAACTTTGCCTGCTTGACCAAAGAAAGATGCCCCTCATGCAAACAACCCATTGTGGGCACAAACCCAATAGTCTTGTCATGCTTTCTAACATTATTTGCCAATTGCTGCATTTTTTTAATCGATTTTATTATCTTCATGGTAGCTATGTGCCGTTTTCAAACAGTACAACCCAAGTTACATTATTTCTTTAAGCGGTCTGACAACAAATTGCCTTTTTTGCCACCTTGGATGCGGTATCACCAAATCAGGTTCATTAATATTTTCATCATTGTAAAAAATTATGTCGAGATCAATAATCCTGGGTGCATTTTTCACAGTACGCTTCCTGCCTAAATCTTTTTCTATTTTTTGCAAAGTTTCTAAAAGTTTTCTGGCTGATAGATCTGTTTCTATTTTAATAGCGCCGTTTAGAAATTTGCCCTGCGGCGGGCCGCCTTCAGGATCTGTTTCTATTATTGAGGAAGTTTTTTTGATATTTATATTAGGATATGAAGCCATAAGTTTTATGGCTTCTTGGATATTCTTTTCTCTATCTCCAAGATTAGAACCTATTGCTATATATGCAGTATGCATGTTACTTGCTTTGTACCGTTTGAAATTTTAGCCTGCACCTGTCCCATAAATTCAGGGACAGGTGCAGGCGGCAAAAAGCCAGGCAAAATTTCAAACGGTACAATACGATTATAAGATTTTTGCTATTCTATTAACAGCTTTTTGAAGACGTTCTTTCGGGACCGTTAAGGCCATACGTATAAAGCCTTCGCCGGTTTTACCAAAACCAATACCAGGGGTAGCCACTATATCTGCCTTGTCCAACAAAAACTGTGCAAATTTTCTTGAATCTTTATGGCCTTTTGGCAGCCTTGTCCATACATAAAATGTTGCCTTTGGGCTAGTAACATTCCAACCTAATTCTCTAAGGCCTCCTATTAAAACATCACGCCTTTGCCGGTAAATTTCATTATTTTCTTCAATACAATATTGCGGGCCATTTAAAGCTGCTACGCCAGCATGCTGTATAGCTGTAAAAATGCCGGAATCTATATTACTTTTTACTTTTCCAAGCGCGCTTACTATCTCGGCATTACCGCATACCCAGCCAATACGCCAGCCGGTCATGCTGTATGTTTTTGAAAGAGAATGAAATTCTATCCCAACATCCAAAGCGCCCTCAACCTCAAGAAAACTCGACGGGCGATATCCGTCATATGCCATTTCAGAATAAGCTGCATCATGGCAGATTATTATATTATTTTTTTTTGCAAATCTGGCAACCTCTTCAAAAAAACATTTATTCGCAATGGCTGCCGTAGGATTATTAGGATAATTTAGAAAAAATAATTTTGCCTTTTTTAATATTGTCTTCGGTATCGCCTTTAAATCAGGCAGAAAATCATTTTTTTCAAACAGCGGCAATGCGTAGGGTTTGCCCAACGCTAATATTGTGGCTGTCTTATATGGCGGATAATTAGGCTCTGTATGTAAAACCACATCACCCGGGTTTACGAAACCCACAGGAATATGCGCAATACCTTCTTTTGAACCTATTAAAGGTAAAATCTGCGTATCAGGATTCAATATTACATTAAATCTTTTTTTATACCAATCTGCAATGGCCTGCCTTAATAAATCCATACCCTGATCCAAGGCATAGTGATGATTAACAGAATCTTTTGCCGCAGCGCAAAGCGCCTGGACAACATGGGCCGGCGTTGCCAAATCCGGATCTCCGACGCCAAGATTTATAATATCCCTACCTTGGGCCAAGGCCTCTTTTTTTGCCTTATCTATTTCGGCAAATAAATAAGGTGGTAATTTTTTTAACCTGTCTGATATATTTATTTTCATAATTATAACCCCAAAACATCCTGCATTGAATACAAACCCGGTTTTTGATTAACAATAAATTTTGCTGCTGCTAAAGCGCCTAACACAAAAATATCACGTGTCTTTGCGCTATGAAACAATTCTATCCTATCAACGGGGCTTTCAAATATGACCCTGTGATCGCCTATAATCTCGCCTTCTCGTACAGCCTTTATGTCTTTCACCTCTTTCTGGCTGGTTTCTTTTACAATCTGCGCCAGTTTTTTTGCAGTGCCAGAGGGCGAATCTTTTTTGTGGATATGATGCGCTTCCACTATGCTAACCTCATAATCAATCCCTAGCTTTGCAGCCGCCATTTTAACCAATCCAAAAAGGCAATTGACGCCTATGGACATATTTGGAGAAAAAACAACCGGTATTTTCTTTGCAGCTTTCTTTATTTCCAAAATTTGATCTTCCGATAGGCCAGTAGTGCCTATAACCATAGGCCTTAAAAATTTAAGGCATGCATTAAGATGCTCCATTGTAGGACTAACCGCAGTAAATTCAATCAAGACATCTGCCGATTTTATTACATTGGCGTCGTCGAATATCTTTACGCCCAAAATATCTTTTCCTATATCCGGATGACCTTTAGCCTCTATCGCAGCGGCTAATTTAAAAACCTGCTCTTTCTGCGATAAAGCAATTATGCGGCCGCCCATCTTTCCACAAGAACCACTAACTGCTAATTTTATCATTTTAACCTTTCAACAAACCGTAATCTTTTAACGCCTTTTTTAATTTTGCGAGATTTTCTTCTTTCATATTACACATGGGCAGCCTCAATTGAGGTTCTATCATACCCAATAAACCCATTGCTGTCTTTACAGGAATAGGATTAGTTTCAATAAACATTGCTTTAATTAAAGGAAGCAACTTATAATGCATCTTTTTGGCCTTTTGCAAATCGCCTTTTAATACAGCATTCACCAGTTCCGCTACATCAGCCGGAACTATATTTGCAACAACAGAAATTATACCAACG
>Ga0172373_10006343_pt1 | contig 15757 bp, 13 predicted proteins | sample Lak10m_2_FD_114546 | JGI IMG/M metagenome (GOLD analysis project Ga0172373, IMG submission 114546) | Freshwater microbial communities from Kabuno Bay, South-Kivu, Congo - kab_092012_10m | ecosystem: Environmental > Aquatic > Freshwater > Lake | place: Democratic Republic of the Congo...
TGTGTTCAATCCTTTGGTTAAAAGGGTTTTCACAAAATGGTGTTATTATTTTAGAAGGAAATTACCAAGGCAAAAACATTTATGTTCAAAATCCTTTCGGGAATGGAGGTATTGGATTTTGTGTTACTGAAGTATTGGTAAATGGTAATATTACTTCCGACGAAACCAATTCAAGTGCATTCGAAATTGATTTCAAACTTCATAAATTAGCCATTGGTGACCCTATTGAAGTAAAAATTAAACACAAAGACGAATGTAAACCAAAAGTATTAAATCCTGAAGTATTAAAACCCAGAAGTACTTATGAAGTTGTTGAAATGACTATTGATGCTGACGGAACTTTAAAATGGACAACTAAATTAGAAACGGGTAAATTAGCATTTGTAGTTGAGCAATTTAGATGGAATAAATGGTTAAAAGTTGGCGAAGTAGATGGTATTGGTACACCTACTACTAACAATTACATATTTAAAACAAACATTCATTCCGGAAAAAATCAATTCAGAATTCGCCAAACAGATCATAACGGACAGCCTCGATTTTCTAAAACTGTAGAATTTACATCTGACATTCCCGAAATTACTTTTGCCCCTGTTAAAGTATCTAAAGTTATTAATTTTGTTGCTACCGAAAAACCTTACGAAACCATGTATGAAATTTACGATCAGTATGGGAATATGGTTAAAAAAGGATTTGGTTCTTCAATCGACGCATCAAACCTAACTAAGGGAGGTTATTTTATCAATTACGATAATAAAATGGGAGAGTTTATCAAAAAATAAATTTTGTTATTGTATTTTAAATATTACGCCTCGAATAAATTCGAGGCGTTTTTTAGTTAATTTAAACCTATTTTTGTACCATGTACACAATCAAAGTAAACGGCGAAAAAGAATTCAAAACGGAAATCACGCTGCATAATAATTTTATAGAGGGAATAATTAATAACGAATCATTTTCTGGAGATATTATTAAAATAAGAGATGGTATCTATCATTTTATTTTAAACAATAACTCGTATAACTTGGAGCTAATTAAACATATTCCCGAAGAAAAAAAATTGATTGTAAAAGTGAATAACACTTCTTATACAGTCGACATAAGAGATAAATATGATGATTTATTACACTCTATGGGCTTAGATAATATGTTGACTAAAAAAGTTAACGACATGAAAGCACCTATGCCCGGAATGGTTTTAAATATTCTAGTTGCAGAGGGACAAGAAGTAAAAAAAGGAGATGCTATTATTGTTCTTGAAGCTATGAAAATGGAAAATGTTCTTAAATCACCAACAGACGGTATCATCAAAAAAATTGCTGTAAAAAAAGGAATAGCAGTTGAAAAAAATCAACTATTAATACAATTTTAAAATGACTGACAGAAGAGCTTTTTTGAAAAAAATAGGCATACTCGGACTTTCAGGTATTGCTAATTCAGTTATTAGTAATGAACAATTAGCCGTAATAGAAAAAATACAAATTGAAAACAACCTATCTAATCCTTTCAAACTCCCTAACTTACCTTATTCATATAATGCTTTAGAGCCATTTATTGATGAGCAAACAATGATGATACATCACACTAAACATCATCAAGCTTATATTGATAAACTCAACAAAGCAATAGAACAAAATAATAATAGTTTTGACTTAGAAACAATATTCAAATCCATTTCTAAAACAGATATAAATATTAGAAACAACGGTGGCGGTCATTACAACCACAGTTTATTTTGGCAATTGATGAAAAGTAACCCAACTTCAGCAGAAAATAAACCTATAGGCAAACTTGCAGATGACATTAATAAAACTTTTATATCATTTGAACAATTTAAAAAAGAATTTTCTGAAAAAGCCTTAAAAATATTTGGCAGTGGCTGGTGTTGGTTGATCAAACAACAAGATGGTAATCTAAAAATTACAAGCACAGCTAATCAAGATAATCCATTAATGGATACTGCTCAGGATAAAGGTATTCCTATTCTTGCACTCGATATTTGGGAACATGCCTACTATTTAAAATATCAAAACAAACGTACCGATTACATTGCTAATTGGTGGCATGTTGTAAATTGGAATAAAGCAGAAGAGCTGTTCAAAAAAGCATAACTTCCTGACGGATTTTTTAATCAAAATAGAATTAATGATTAGAAAGCTCAATTTGCAAACTAACCCAACTGACCTTATATAACATCAAGTTATTTAGGTTTTATTTGTTTTCTATATCTCAACGTTTTTAGGTAAATTAGGCCCCTAAAATTTTTTAATATGTTACGGACACATACTTGCGGAGAATTAAGATTATCAGACATTAATAAGGAAGTTACATTAAGTGGTTGGGTTCAAAAATCACGTAATCTAGGGGGAATGACTTTCATCGATTTAAGAGATCGTTATGGTATTACCCAACTTGCATTTAATGAAGATGTAAATAAAGAATTGAATGCTCAAGCCCGAAACGTAAGCCGTGAATATGTTATTCAAGTAAAAGGTATTGTTATTGAACGTGAAAGCAAAAATAAGAATAATCCAACGGGAGAAATAGAAATACAGGTTACTCATTTTTATATATTGAATGAGGCGCAAACACCTCCATTTACTATTGAAGATCACACAGATGGAGGAGATGAATTACGAATGAAGTACCGCTATTTAGATTTACGTAGAAATGAAGTACGTAAAAATTTAGAGTTACGCCATCGTATGGCCATTGAAACTCGCAACTATCTAGATAAATTAAATTTTTTAGAAGTAGAAACTCCTGTACTCATCAAATCCACTCCAGAAGGAGCACGTGATTTTGTAGTACCAAGCCGTATGAATGCCGGACAATTTTATGCTCTGCCTCAATCACCTCAAACCTTTAAACAATTACTAATGGTTGGAGGATTTGATAGATATTATCAAATTGTAAAATGTTTTCGTGACGAAGATTTAAGAGCGGACAGGCAACCTGAATTCACTCAAATTGATTGCGAAATGAGCTTTGTAGAACAAAAAGATATTTTAGAAACTTTTGAAGGTTTAGTTCGTCATTTATTTAAAACGGTAAAAAACATCGATATGCCGAATGTTCCGCACATGACGTATGCAGATGCTATGAAATATTATGGTAATGATAAGCCGGACATTCGCTTTGACATGAAATTTGTGGAGATGAACCAAGTGGTAAGGGGTAAAAATTTTAAAGTGTTTGATGAAGCAGAACTAGTAGTAGCGATTTGTGCAAAAGGTGCTGCCGACTACACGCGCAAACAATTAGACGAATTAACAGAATGGGTAAAACGGCCTCAGATTGGAGCAACAGGGCTAGTATATGCACGCCATAATGCTGATGGTACGATTAAGTCAAGCGTAGATAAATTTTATGATGAGGAATCTTTAAAAGCTTGGTCTAGTGCCTGCAACTCTCAACCAGGAGATTTAATTTTAATATTAGCCGGAACTGAAGAAAAAACGAGAAAGGCAATGAGCGAACTGCGCTTAGAAATGGGCTCTCGATTAGGCTTAAGAGACAAAACAAAATTTTCAGCTCTCTGGGTTATTGACTTTCCTTTATTAGAATGGAATGAAGGTGATCCAAATTTATTAGCATCACTAGCCGGAAGATGGCATGCTAAACATCATCCTTTCACATCTCCAAATCCTGAAGATATTGAACTTTTAAAATCTAACCCTGGTGCTGTTCGTGCCAATGCCTACGACTTAGTTATTAACGGCGTGGAAGTTGGTGGTGGAAGTATTAGAATACACAACAAAGAATTACAAGCCCAAATGTTTGAATTATTAGGTTTTACAAAAGAAGAAGCTCAAAAACAATTTGGTTTCTTAATGAATGCTTTTGAATACGGAGCTCCACCTCATGGGGGACTAGCATTCGGATTTGACAGACTTTGTTCATTATTTGGAGGCAGCGATAGTATTAGAGATTTTATTGCTTTTCCTAAAAACAATTCTGGACGTGATGTGATGATTGACAGTCCGAGTGAAATAAGTGATGAACAACTGAAAGAGTTAAATATTTTATCTGTCGCAGAAACTAAATAATTGATTATTTTAGGTTGCATAGCTTTTTTAATTATTGGATTAATTCTTGGATTAATTGGAGGTGGTGGTTCAATTTTAGGAGTACCGGTACTAGTTTACGTAATGGGATATAGTGCCAACGAAGCCACTACTTATTCATTGTTTGTTGTGGGACTTACCTCCCTGATAGGTTCTATTGCTTATTTAAAGAAAGGTGAGATTAGTCTAGAAGCTCTATTTCAATTTGCTATAGCTTCTTTAACAACAGTATTTTGTGTCAGAAAATACCTTATGCCGGCTATTCCGGACACACTCCATATGAATGGATTGAACTTTACAAAACATATTTTAATTATGGTTCTATTCTCACTACTCATTTTACTTTCATCTGTCAGTATGATTAGAAAAAAGAAATACGACCGTATTAGGGAGGTAAAATGGGATGAATTTTCGAAGAGCCCTATTGGAATTCCTTTTGTAATAGTGATGGGTATTATTGTTGGTTTTATTACCGGATTTGTAGGTGCAGGAGGAGGCTTTATTATTGTACCCGTATTAATGTTTTTTTTACGCTTAGATTTCAAAAAGGCTATTGGTACATCTTTATCTATTATTGCTATCAACTCACTCATTGGATTTACCGGAAATATCGGACAGCAAACTATAGATTGGCGGATGCTTTTAATTATTTCATTTATGTGTATTCTTGGAATATTAATCGGAAGCCGAATAGCTCATTTATTTACTTCTCAAAAATTGAAACCGGCATTTGGTTGGTTTACATTAATAGTTGGAATTTTAGTTTTAATTAAGGAAACCGTTTTATAATACAATGGGTAAATCAAAAGGAAATTTTTTTAAAAAGTTACTTGTATGGACTTTTTTACTTTTACTGGGTTATGCTTCGTTTTGGACTTACAAAAATGTTTTTAAAAATAACGTACACCTAAATGGCAAAAAATACACCTACATCTACATTAAAACAAATGCCACGTTAGATGATGTTTTAAACGAGCTCTACGAAGAAAACATTATTGACGACCATAAAAGTTTTGAATGGATGGCTAAAGAAATGAATCTAGACGAACACATTAATGCCGGAAAATATCGTATTGATGCTAAAATGAGTAACCGTTCAATTATCAAAATGATTTTGAATGGCAAACAAGAAAAAGTAAAATTATTTTTCAATTCCCAAATTAGGACAAAAGAAAACTTTATTGAATACGTATCTGATAAATTAGAAATTGATAATAATGAATTGGATACATATTGCAACAATGAAAATAATTTAACGAAAAAATACGGCATACACTCAGCCAATTTCATGGCGTTTATTTTACCAGAAACTTATGAAGTAAATTGGAATATATCTATTGAATCGTTATTTGAACTTCTTGAAAAATCATATCAAACTACATGGACTAGTACTAAAATTGCAAAAGCAAAAACCCTTGGTTACTCACCTGCCGAAATTACAACCATTGCATCCATCGTACAAAGTGAAAGCTCTATTAAATCCGAACAAAAAAAAATTGCAGGCGTGTATATCAACCGACTTAAACAGGATATGAAATTACAGGCAGATCCAACAGTGGTATTTGCCAATAAAAATTTTGAAATACAACGAGTTTTATCGGCTGATAAAGATATTGATTCTCCTTATAATACGTATAAATATAAGGGCTTACCACCGGGACCAATCTGTCTTGTAAACAGTCATGTTATTGATGCGGTATTAAATTACAGTAAACATTCTTACTTATACTTCTGCGCAAAACCAGATTTTAGTGGTTTTTCAAATTTTAGTTCTGAATATGCCGTGCATCAAAAAAATGCAAAAGCATATCAAGACGCTCTTAATAAAAAAGGCATTAAACGGTAATTTTACATACTATGTTCAATGAAAAATTAAATAAACAATTATCGTCGGCACTATCCGAGAATGGTTTTCAACAGCCAACAGCTATACAAACAAAAGCACTTCCTAAAATTAACGGTGGACTAGATCTTATTGTGGTTGGTCCGCCTGCTTGTGGAAAAAGTTCCACTATTTTAATTGGAGCCATTCAAAAATTAAAAAATGCTTTTGAAGATGCTCCAAGAGCTTTGATAATTGTTCCGGATGAAACCAGTGCTCTAGCGATGTTAGAAAAATTTAAATGGATGTCATGTTACACAGACTTAAGAGCGGAAGTTGTTTTTGAAAGCGGAAAAATTAATAAACAAACTGAAGCTATTTATTTTGGAACAGATATCGTGATAGGAACAGCGAAGCGAGTAATGGAAATTTATTTGAAAAAAAATTTAAACATTACCAAAATCAAATTACTCGCCTTTGATGATGCTGAAACATTGGTAAAACAAAATGTGCAAAGTCTTTTGGAAAGACTGTCATTAAGTCTACCTAAATGCCAACACCTCATATTTACCAATGAGTTAAATGCAAAAGTGGAAAAATTAGCAGATAAATTTTTAGTGTCACCACTTCTCATCGAAGGCTAAAAAGTACCAAACTTTACCGTAAGATACCTTAAGCTTTCACTAAATTTATTTAAATTGTAATATCAAAAAACAATAATGGTTATATTAGCCTGATAATTAAAAAACGATTATACATTTATGGAAAACATACTAAAATCATTAGGAATACAAGAAATAAATAATGGTTGTTCTACCGGTACTAATTATTTTGCAAGTGGCGATATTATTGAATCTTTTAGTCCGGTTGATGGGAAATTAATTGCAAAGGTAAAAATAGCAACAGAAAATGATTACGAAAAAGTAGTTCAGGTAGCAACCGAAGCATTTAAATTTTGGCGTAATGTCCCTGCTCCAAAAAGAGGAGAAATTGTTCGTCAATATGGAGAAAAATTACGTGCCAAAAAAAATGATTTAGGAAAATTGGTTTCTTATGAGATGGGAAAATCTCTTCAAGAAGGATTAGGTGAAGTTCAGGAAATGATTGACATCTGCGATTTTGCAGTGGGAATTTCTCGTCAACTATATGGACTAACCATGCATTCAGAAAGAGAAAGTCACCGTATGTACGAACAATGGCATCCATTAGGAATTGTAGGAATTATATCTGCTTTTAATTTTCCGGTAGCTGTTTGGAATTGGAACAGTGCCTTAGCATGGATTTGTGGTGATGTTTGCATTTGGAAACCATCTAGTAAAGTACCTTTATGTGCAGTTGCCTGCCACAACATATGGAATGAAGTAGCAAAAGCAAACAACCTACCTGAAGGTATTTCTTGTTTATTAGTGAGTCCGGGTTCAGTTGGAGAAAAAATGTGTGAAGACAACCGTGTACCTTTAGTTTCTGCCACAGGATCTACCAGGGTTGGAAAAATTGTTGGCACAAAAGTAGCTAGTCGATTCGGTCGCTCTATTTTAGAATTAGGTGGAAACAATGCCGTTATTATTACACCAAACGCAGACTTGCAAGCTTGTTTACCGGGTATCGTGTTTGGATCAGTAGGCACAGCCGGACAACGTTGTACAACTACTCGACGATTAATTATACACGAAGATATTTATGAAGATGTTAAACAAAAGTTAATCAGTGCCTACAAACAATTACGTATCGGTAATCCATTAGATGAAAACAATCATGTTGGACCATTAATTGATAAAAATGCCGTTAAAGATTACTTAGTATCTATTGAAAGAGTAATTGCTGAAGGTGGAAAAATATTAGTACCCGGTGGTGTTTTAGAGGGTAAGGGGTATGAAAGTGGATGTTATGTTAAACCTTGTATTGCCGAAGCTAAAAACGAATTTGCAATTGTTCAGCACGAAACCTTTGCTCCAATTTTATATATTATGAAATACAAAACCTTGGACGAGGCTATTGAATTACAAAACAGCGTACCACAAGGATTATCTTCATCTATAATGACCTTAAATATGCGAGAAGCTGAACAATTTTTATCAGCTAACGGCAGTGATTGTGGTATAGCCAATGTAAATATAGGAACAAGTGGCGCTGAAATAGGTGGTGCGTTTGGTGGAGAAAAAGAAACAGGTGGAGGTCGCGAATCTGGATCAGATAGCTGGAAAGCTTATATGCGTCGCCAAACTAATACCATTAATTACGGTACAAAACTAACACTTTCTCAAGGTATAAAATTTGATTTTTAGTCGAAAAAATAAAAACTGAAATCAATAATTTAAAATAAAAAACAACAAACAATTCACAAAAAATGACCATTAATCAAAACAAAGTAGTGGCGGTAAACTATCATTTATCATCACACATCGGCGAAAATGCTCCGCAATTAGTAGAGCAAACAAGTAAAGAACATCCTTTCACATTTATTTTTGGTGTTGGTCAGTTATTACCTGATTTTGAAAAAAACTTACTTAATAAAACCGTAGGAGACACATTTGATTTCAAAATTACACCTGCTAACGGGTACGGTTTGTCTGATAAAGAAATGATTGTCAAAATCCCTAAAGATGCTTTTCATGTAGATGGTGTATTTGACTCTGAACGTGTAAAAGAAGGAGAAGAATTGATGATGAATGATGCTGATGGCAATCAATTAATGGGAATGGTTCAGGAAATAGGAAATGATTTCGTTACTATGGATTTTAACCACCCTTTAGCTGATCATAACCTACACTTTGTAGGCGAAATATTATCTATCAGAGAAGCTACAGCAGAAGAATTAGATCATGGCCATGTTCACGGGCCGGGTGGTCATCACCACTAATCAAAAAGAAGGAGCCGTCACAGTAAGACTGCTCCTTTTTTTATTATGTACATTTCAATTCACACTTCACCCATATGAACATATTAGCTATTTACAATGAATTTGGTTTATTTACTATTCTTTTTTTATCTCTATCCGCCTTCATTGCAGGATTTATAGATGCTGTAGTTGGTGGTGGTGGGTTAATTCAAACACCCGCCCTATTGATTACTTTTCCTAAAATGCCATTACCCGCACTTTTTGGAACAAACAAAATTGCAGCACTTGCAGGCACATCTATTGCAGCCTTCAAATATTCAAAAAAAATTATATTCAATTACCAACTACTATTTATCATTGCGTTGAGTTGTTTTGTGTCTTCTTTTCTTGGAGCTAAAATTGTCAGTTTAATAGACCCTACTATTTTAAAACCACTCATCTTAATTATTTTAATCATAATAGCTATTTATACATTTCTGAAAAAAAATTTAGGGTCAACAGAAAGTAAAAACTTAACTATTAAAAAACAAATGCTGTATGGTTCATTAATAGGACTGATAGTGGGATTTTATGACGGTTTTTTTGGACCGGGAACTGGTAGTTTTTTTGTTTTAGGATTCGTGATTATTCTCGGTTTTGATTTTGTGAAAGCCTCAGCCTATTCAAAAATTGTAAATTGTGTAACAAACTTATCAGCTCTTATTGTCTTTATAAAACAAGGTAATTATTTATTACACATAGCCATTATTTTAGCAATATGTAACGTTTTAGGTAGTTTTATTGGAAGTCATCTAGCACTAAAAAAAGGTAACGGTTTCGTGCGAATCATTTTTTTAGTCATTGTCACTATAATGATTTTAAAATATGGTTATGATGTAATTTTATCTTAATTGCATAAGCATTACATCATAACCATGTATAATTTTTTAAAGTAAATCATTCGCTAAATTAGCTAATTCACTTCTTTCTCCTTTTTGTAAAGTAATGTGTGCATATAAGTCTTGTCCTTGTACTTTGTCAATTAAATAACTTAACCCATTACTCTGAGTATCCAAGTATGGTGTATCAATTTGATAAATATCACCTGTAAAAACAATTTTTGTATTTTCTCCAGCACGTGTGATAATTGTTTTTACTTCATGAGGCGTTAAATTTTGAGCCTCATCCACAATAAAAAACATATTACTTAAACTTCTACCTCTTATAAATGCAAGAGGACAAATCACTATTTTTTCATTTTCGAGCATCTCATTAATAGCCTTTAACTCCTTGTCTTTTTCTGTAAACTGACTCTTAATGAATTTCAAATTGTCCCACAAAGGTTCCATATATGGATTTAACTTAGACGTGACGTCTCCTGGTAAATAACCTATGTCTTTATTGCTTAATGGAACGATAGGGCGTGCTAAGTAAATTTGATGATAATTACGTCGTTGCTCTAATGCTCCAGCCAATGACAATAAAGTTTTTCCCGTGCCTGCAACTCCTTGTATCGTTACTAATTTGATATCTGGATTCATAATAGCGTCAAGCGCAAAAGACTGTTCAGCATTTTTAGGAATTATTCCATAAGATGATGTTTTAGTAACGCGCTTCAATGTATTTGAAGATTTTTCGTAGCGAGCTAGAACAGAGGCGCTGGCATTCTTTAAAACATAAAAATGATTTGCTAAAGGTTCATCTTTTTTTATAACATCTTTGGCGGAACAAAAACCTTTTTCGTAAATCTGGCTTATAATCGCAGGGTTAACTTTATCTAAAGTGGTATTGCCTGTGTACAATTCATCAACTGTTAGAATTTTGCCAGTTGTATAATCCTCTGAATTTAGATTAAGAGATTTAGCTTTAATTCGCAAATTGATATCCTTGGTAACTAATACAACTTTTCTATCAGGATTCATTTCTGCTGTATACAAAGCTGCGTTTAAAATTCGATGATCTCCCTTTTTCTCCTGAAAAATTTTTTCAGCATCGAGTTTAGAAGAATTATTCATTTCAATTTTAAAATTTCCATGAAACTTACCATCTATTGGAGTCCACTCTTGCAAAGATTTATCTCCGGACATTTTATCAACATATCGCGTAAATTCTCTAGCTGCAAAATTTTTAGTATCATTTCCTTTTTTAAAGTTATCGAGTTCCTCTAATACGGTAATAGGAATAACCACATCATGCTCTTGGAAATTTCGAATTGCTGTGTGGTCGTAAATGATAACAGATGTATCTAAAACAAAAATTTTCCGTTCATTGCTTTTTGAAACTGACTTCTTGGCCATAAAATCTGATTTTAGTGTTTCATAAATCTATTCAATTTAATCTACAAAAGCTAAATTATTCCTAAATAAAATAGAGAACGAAGTGTTTATTTTTTGTTTAACTGTTTTTTTAGATTTTCATCCCATTTTTTCCATAAATTTATTGCTTAAAAAAATTTATTATGTCAGAAGTAGGAAGACAAATCATCTATAGTATGGTTAATGTATCAAAGATACATCCACCTCAAAAACAAGTTCTGAAAGATATTTACATCTCTTTCTATTACGGAGCTAAAATTGGAGTTTTAGGGTTAAATGGCTCAGGTAAGTCATCTTTGTTACGCATTATGGCCGGTATTGACAAGGATTACCTTGGAGAAATTCATCAATCACCGGGATACACAATTGGATTGCTTGAACAAGAACCAAATTTGGATGAAAATAAAACAGTTATTGAAGTAGTTAGAGAAGGTGCTCAAAAACATGTTGATATTTTGAACGAATTTGAAGAGGTTAACAACAAATTTATGGACGAAGAAATATTAAACGATCCGGATAAAATGGACAAGTTAATAAATCGTCAGGCACAGTTACAAGAATTAATAGATCAGCATGATTTATGGAATTTGGATTCGCGACTAGAACGTGCTATGGATGCTTTGCGTTGCGCAGAAAGTAACACTCCTATTAAAATTTTATCAGGAGGAGAACGCCGTCGTGTCGCTTTATGTCGCTTATTGTTACAAGAACCGGACATTTTATTGTTAGACGAGCCCACCAACCACTTAGATGCGGAGTCTGTTGATTGGTTAGAACAACATTTACAACAATATAAAGGAACTGTAATTGCCGTAACTCACGATCGTTATTTCTTAGATAATGTAGCGGGATGGATTTTAGAATTAGATCGTGGCGAAGGTATTCCATGGAAAGGAAACTACTCTTCATGGCTGGAACAAAAAGGTAATCGTTTAAAACAAGAAGAAAAAACAGAAAGTAAACGTCAAAAAACATTAGCACGTGAGTTAGACTGGGTTCGTCAAGGCGTTAAAGGACGTGGTGTAAAACAAAAAGCCCGTTTAAATAATTACGATAAAATGATGAATGAGGACATTAAAGAAAAAGAAGAAAAACTAGAAATCTTTATTCCGAATGGTCCTCGACTTGGAAACGAAGTTATTGAAGTACTTGACGTGTCTAAAGCTTTTGGTGATAGACTTTTATACGAAGGATTAAATTTTAAATTACCACCCGCAGGAATTGTTGGTATTATAGGGCCAAATGGTGCCGGTAAAACTACATTATTTAGAATGATTATGGGAGAAGAAACACCTACAAATGGAGCATTTAAAGTAGGTCCGACAGTAAAAGTTTCTTATGTTGATCAAAATCACAAAGAGCTAGACCCTAATAAAACCGTATACGACGTCCTAAGCGGAGGATTAGACAATATTACACTTGGCGGAAAACCTATGAATGCGAGAGCTTATATCTCACGTTTCAATTTTGGAGGAAGTGATCAAGGTAAAAAAGTAGGTGTACTATCTGGAGGAGAACGCAATCGTTTACATTTAGCAATGGCTTTAAAAAACGAAGGAAACGTTTTGTTACTCGATGAACCTACCAATGACTTAGACGTAAATACCCTAAGAGCTTTGGAAGAAGGACTAGAAAACTTTGCCGGATGCGCTGTTATAATTAGTCATGACAGATGGTTTTTAGACCGAGTATGCACCCATATCCTAGCATTTGAGGGTGACAGTACAGTTTATTGGTTTGAGGGAGGATATAGCGAGTATGAAGAAAATCGCAAAAAACGATTGGGAAATGTAGAACCAAAACGTCCACGTTACAAAAAATTAGCAGTATAAACAACTCTGACGGTTTACCCCCCTCAAAAAATATTTTGAGGGGGTTTTTATTTATATAAAACTTACTCCTTATGTGATTCCTTCTCAAAATATTTTAATTCTATTTTTATATATTCGTATAATATATGATACAAGCAGAAGCCTTATTAGAAGTTAAAAATTTAGTCACTGAATTTAAATCAGATGGTGAATTCGTAAAAGCTGTTAACGATATATCCTTTACACTTTACAAAGGAGAAACAATTGGTATAGTTGGAGAAAGCGGATCTGGAAAATCAGTCACTTCTCTCTCTATCATGCAATTAATCCCTAACCCTCCAGGAAGAATTGCCGGAGGACAATTGCTTTATCATTCAAAAAATAAGGGATTAGTGGATCTTTGTAATTTATCTAACGAAGAAATGCGTTCTTTTAGAGGTAATGAAATAGCAATGATTTTTCAAGAACCCATGACTAGCCTTAATCCGGTCTATACTTGTGGAAATCAAATCATGGAAACCATTATGCTTCATCAAAAAATAAACAAAAACGAAGCAAAAGCCCAAACTCTTAGATTATTTGAACAAGTAAAATTACCCGATCCTGAAAGAATATTCAATGTTTATCCTCATCAAATTTCTGGTGGTCAAAAACAACGAGTAATGATTGCTATGGCTATGAGTTGTAACCCGAGAGTATTAATTGCTGATGAACCAACTACCGCTTTAGATGTCACAGTTCAAAAAAATATTTTAGAATTGATGTTGCAATTACAAAGAGAACATCAGATGGGTATTATGTTTATTACTCACGATTTAGGGGTTATAGCTGAATTGGCAGACAAAGTAATCGTTATGTATAGAGGCAAGGTAGTGGAACAAGGACCGGTTTTAGATATTTTTAGTAACCCACAACATCCTTATACTAAAAGCCTATTAGCATGTAGACCGCCATTAGATAAACGGTTAGTACGGTTACCTATTTCTGCAGATTTTATGAAAACTGATAGCGATGGGAATATGATTGAAGTTCATAAAACTGTGCACGAAGCGATTAATAGCGTTACTATTACAAGTGAGCAACGAGCAACTGAACATAAAGAACTATATAGCAGAAATAAAATTTTAGAATTACAAAACATTAAAACTTACTTTTCTAAAAACAAAAATTTTTTCGGAAAAACAGTTGATTATATTAAAGCCGTAGACGATGTATCCTTTGATGTATATGAAGGAGAAACTCTTGGGCTAGTTGGAGAAAGTGGTTGTGGCAAAACAACTTTAGGAAGAACGATTTTGCGATTAAATGAACCTACTCAAGGAAAAATCATTTTTCAGGGTCAGGACATCACTCAATTACCAACTAAAGAATTGAGATTACTCCGAAAAGATATTCAAATTATTTTTCAGGATCCTTATTCTTCGCTAAATCCAAGAATTACAGTTGGCGAATCAATTATGGAACCGATGCAAGTTCATTCTATTTTTTCAAATAATACTCAACGGAAAGAAAAGGTATTTGAACTTTTACAAAAAGTTGGATTAACAGAAAAACAATTTAACAGATATCCACATGAATTTAGCGGTGGCCAACGTCAACGTGTTTGCATTGCAAGGGCTCTTGCGCTGAATCCAAAATTTATTATTTGCGATGAAAGTGTGAGTGCACTTGATGTTTCTGTTCAGGCGCAGGTTTTAAACTTACTTAATGATTTAAAAAGAGAATTTAAATTTACTTACATATTTATTTCTCATGATTTATCTGTCGTTAAGTTCATGAGTGATCGTATGGTTGTAATGAACAAAGGTAAAATTGTAGAAATGGGTGATGCAGACATGGTTTACAATTATCCTGTTTCAGAATATACAAAAAAATTAATTAGTTCTATTCCAAAAGGTCAGCTTTCTGATATTCAAGAAAATGTGAACAAGAAAAAACTAATCATAGAATAATCATATGCTAGATTTTTTCAAACAACTTACCGATCCGCAAAGCATTATACAATATGGTGGATTGTGGCTTTTGTTATTTGTTGTTTTTGCAGAAACAGGATTGTTTATTGGCTTTTTTCTTCCTGGAGATTCTTTAATTTTTATTTCCGGACTATTATGTGCTACCAAACCTCACTTACTAAACACACCTTTCCTTGTTTTAATAACCTTATTAATAATTGCTGCAGTTATAGGCAATATATTTGGTTATTGGTTTGGAAAAAAAACAGGTGAAACTTTATTCTCTCGTGAAAATAGTTTTCTGTTTAGAAAAAAACATTTATTGACAACTAAAGATTTTTATAATAAACATGGAGGTAAAACATTAATACTAGGTCGTTTTTTACCTATTATCAGAACATTTGCTCCAATACTGGCCGGCATAATTAATATTAACATTAAATTATTCATGGTATATAATTTTATTGGAGCAGTTGCATGGATAGGAAGCATTGCTAGTGTTGGCTATTTTCTTGGTAAAAAATTCCCTACAATCGAAAATTATATTGGATATATTGTTGTTGGATTAATTATCATTACAGCAATTCCGGTTAGTATAGCCTATATAAAACGAAGAAAAATAACTCAATAACTTATATTTATCGATATCTTTAATCGTAAACTTCTTCATTCATTCAAATCATTCACAAAAATCAAAAGCCATCTCATTTGAGGTGGCTTTTGAAATAGAGACATATCAAAAATTAATATCCAAATACATCTTTTAAGCTCAAAAACTTAACAGTTCCATATTTTTCTAAAGTTTTCAAATCTAACAATTCTTTTTTGCCCAAAACTAAAATTGAAACTGGTTTATTTTTAATTCTAGAATCTTGAAATTGTTTCACATCTGAAAAGGTTAAGTTTGCTACCTTAGCATATACATCTTTCCTTATATCCGTTTTTAATCCAAACTTATCTGCATTTATATAA
>Ga0172373_10006344_pt1 | contig 15756 bp, 12 predicted proteins | sample Lak10m_2_FD_114546 | JGI IMG/M metagenome (GOLD analysis project Ga0172373, IMG submission 114546) | Freshwater microbial communities from Kabuno Bay, South-Kivu, Congo - kab_092012_10m | ecosystem: Environmental > Aquatic > Freshwater > Lake | place: Democratic Republic of the Congo...
TATGACCGACTGCCCAGGTTGTGGCGCAGAGTGGGTAAATGCAGAATTCGATCTAGCAGACGACTTAGATGGCCCGGCCGTAGACGAAACAGAATTTGACAACGATCCTGACACGCTCGAAAGCGATGAGCTCGAAGATGCAGATGACTTTGAAGGTGAGTAGTTATTGACATTGCTCATCGATGGCGAGCCGTAATTCGCCAGAAGCAAAGTCGAGTAAAGCATCCGCAGTAGTTACAAAGAGCTTTGCAGTCTCTGGATCAAGTGTTGCCACAACTAAGTTGTAATCATAGAATTCGAGTTTGTCGATAAATCGCCTTAACGCCGCTCTGAGCTGCGATACAGGTACGCCAAATTCTTCTGAGCTCGAGTCTGCAATCTTACCCAAAAGCAGGTCAAGGTCTTGCCAGAACTCGGCATCGAGAGAGCTACTCAGCTTCTCAATACGAATCTGATCAACGGCCAGCTGAAACTCATTTGCCGACTCACAGATTGAGGACTGATTCTCGCCACAACCTGTCACCATCATGCCGAGAGACAAAGCAAAAGTTATTCCAAAGCTGAGTCGTCGGATTTTCATTGGTGCGGATTATCTTGAGCTTTTTTGAATTCGTTGTTGGTGATTTGCAGAGGATCTGACATTTTTATGAGCTGCCGATGCCTAAAACCATTTCTTAATTTTGAAGTAAAACCACTGGCTCATCGCCAAAGCAGCAAGTAGTCCGGCCGAGATCTCCCACGCCAAGGGCGACTCAGTCCACGGATTGACATTGAAGTTTTGGCCAAAGAAACCTACGACTAACGCCGGTAGAAGGAGAATGCTTGCGATTGCGGCGAATCTCATCTGGGCAGCTGTCTGACGTCGGTTCTCGAGGGATTCCAAGCGTTCGTAGAGTATCCGAACCTCTTGCTCGAGGCTGTTGCGTTGAGCTTTGAGGCTTCGCGTTCGCATGAGGAGGTCTTCAATCCAAATTCTCTGGTCCGCAGAAAATGGTGGAATATCTGAGTCTTGCAAAGTGAACGGCGCCCGGATGATCACATCTCTTTTTGAAATTGCTTTAAATACATTCTGCGTTTCCGAGATCGTCGAAGAAATTGAGAGAATCTCGAACTTTAGTCGGCTTATTTCTTCATATGTACTTGTGGCTTTGTCTGACAATGATTGATATTGCTTATTGAAGATTGCACTCTCTATCTCTGTCATAGAGCTCTGCACGGCAACATGAAGTAAAGATAGAAGGTCTTGAAGGTCAGCGACAATAACTCGTGCGATTCGAACGACGACTTCGCCAGGGTCCTCCTCAGATAACTTCTCGCGAATTGTTATCTCACTAACGTTGGCACAGATTTGACTGAATAGTCTTGCTGAGCGATCTTCTGCATGTTCTTCAGGACCCCAGAGCACTGTTAATGCCATTATCTCGCTTACGACAAATTGAATATTAAAGAATTCGCTTCGACCGTCGTTTATGTCCGTCGGTGTCGCAAGCATCCCATACAAATAGGTGTCATGTGATTCGATCTTTGGGAATGGGTCCTGAAAAGCAAGAAAATCAACACCCGAAAGTCCAATTCGCGCAGTTTCGTGTAGGGATCGACCTTTGAGGCCGCGCTCGAATTCGGCTAGAGCCAGCTCCAACTGCGAATCCGTTGGATGGTTGAGATGAATACATCTAAGTTTCGGGTAATTATCAATATCCCAATATTAGTACGAAAACTTTTTTATAACTCTCGTGACATTTTAGAAGATGCGAGTGGGGGTGGCATTGGAAATTCGGAACATTGAGTCATGTGATTGTGCGATTGGCAGTGTTTAGGACTATTGACTACTCTCAGACCGTGCCAATTCGTGGGTCTGAAATGAGATGGTGGCATGTCGAGCACGATTCACTTGAGGCGCTTCGTAACGATTTTTTTTCTGTGGGTATTCCAAATCTTCCGATGGGCGTAGAACCCGTAGTTGAGCCGGATAGCTTCGCAGTATGGCGACAGCGTTCTCCCAGAGATCGTGGGTTCACCGCTTTTGGTCTTATGGCGCCAGGCGCAATCGGAAAGTTCTCAGAGGATGCGCCTCCGCTTTTTGGGTATACAACTGACTCAAATGGTAATACTCGTATTGCGGCTGCAGTATTTGACGGCATGGGTGGCGCAGGTTCACGAGTAGTGACGGACTCTGACTGCAGTCTGCTAAAGCCAGGCCGAGAGGCCTCGATGGCCTATCTTGCATCTCGAATAGCAAGACGCGAGTTGGAGCATCTTTGGTGGAGCGAACCAAAGCTACTTGTTGACAGAGAAATTATAGAGAGGGGCTTTTCGCGTGCACTAGCAGATGCGTATACGGAGCTCGGTTTTGTGGGTACAGGCCGGCTGAGCGGATCGATGGTTCGGAATTTACCAACGACATTCGCTTCAATTCAGTGTGAGAAGATGAGCGAAAGTGAATGGGAAGCAGTCTCCTGCTGGGCAGGCGACTCGAGAGCATTTGTTCTTACGCCTCACTCTGGTTTGCAACAAATTACATCAGACGACGTTGATGAATCTGACCCCCTTGAACAGTTACGTGGCGATTGTCGTCTTTTAAATACCCTCGATGCATCGCGAAAGTTCAATGTTAATTCGAGTCGTATAAAAGTTGTTGCGCCGGCATTACTAGTAGTTGCAACTGATGGGTTATTCCACTATCTGCCCACTCCAGGGTCACTTGAGTATATATTGCTCAAGACTCTCCGTGACGCCGATCTGGTGACTGCAAGAAAGTTGACCGAAATTTCTCGCACAGGTGCAAACGACGATGTAAGTCTCGCGGTAATAGCTTTGGGGTTTACGGAATTTTCGGACATTCGATTAATCTTTCGTAGTCGTACGGCCGAGCTTGAAAGTGCTGGTTATTCAGAACTGCTGTCGATGGCGCCAGGAGAAGATCGAACAATCGAACTAGCCGATGAGTTTTGGCAGCGCGAACGCAGCCGATATGTAGCGTTGATGCAGCGGGCATGAAAGAACCATCAAGTCAGGGCAGTGGCCGAGACCGTCGCGAACAAACGTCCGTTGGTGATGACGCGGTGCATCTGGGTCACGAAAGAAATCTTGAAGATCGCTCAACCTCGAGCACGATTGAGCCGGCTCGATCTATTCGACAGAATTCGGTCCGACGGCTCTTTCGAAGGCGTGGAATTGGCGATGTCTATCGACTCAATGAGATTGAATATCGATTGGAAAAGTCAGTTGGGTCTGGAACCGGCGAAGCCAAGGGTAAAAGTGAAACTTGGCGAGCGACAGAGCTTGGATCAAACCAGCGCGATGTATTCCTTAAGATCTTTCAGTCACCAAAGTATCCGAATGATGATGAACGCAATGATCCCGAACAGGGTCCAGAACTACGTAGGAGGTGTGAGAGATTTGAGGCACGACACCGTGAAGTTGGGAAACGGTTGTCTCGCAAACGATCAGGCACTGGCGCTTTAGTTGAACCTCTTGATTTTGGTCGGCCTACTGACTCGCTGAGCTATATCAAGGTGTACCCATGGATTCCCGACGCAGTTACCATTACACGCAAGTCAGCGAGTAGTTGGTCACGTGCAGAGCGTCTTGTCTTTATTCGGACGCTGATGCTTGCAATCTGGGAATTGCATGAGCTTGGGATCGCACATGGAGACATCAAACAGGACAATATTCTCGTTGCAAAAATGCCCGTCGGTCCGGTAGCGCGCCTAATTGACTTTGACGAAGCGTTTCTTGCTGATTCGCCGCCACTTTCGCTTGATGAGGTGGAGGTTGGGACTACCTTGATGACGCCTGAGTGGAAAGTATTGGAAAATCCTGACCGAGCTGTCGGAATATCTGGAATCTCCCTTGGAACTCGGACAGATCTATTCCAGCTAGCAGTGGTTTTGGAGGCTGTTTTTGGTTCAGGTGAAATTAGTTGGAGTAAGCCAGGGTTCGGTGATCTCGACGGCGATGCGGATTACGCCCTGGCCGGGGCGTCGCCAACATGCAGTGATCTTGGGTTGTCGCTACCCCGTGTCTCGTATCTGATGAGAGACTGCTTAAATCGCCAGTCCTCTCGCCGTCCGTCCATTGAAACTATTCTTTCGACTTTGGGTGTGAGCGCGCCATGAGTGGCTTGGCTAACCGAGGGGGTATTCAAGAAAAGGTGCGACCGAGTGGTGAGCGCTTTCCAATCGATGTTGTATTCGTAGTAGATGCGACAGAAAGTATGAGTAGTCTGCTCGAGCGGGTCAAAATACGTGTGCTTACTCTTGATGCTGCGCTCAAAGAAGAGCTCGAGCGGTCCAAACGAGTTTTAGATTCTTTAAGGGTGAAACTAATTGTCTTTCGTGACCTCTATGACGATCCGCTTTCGGCCTTTGAAGTGACAAACTTCTTTGATCTGCCAACACAAAGATCAGAATTCGAGAATGCTGTTAGTCGAATTGAGGCTTACGGGGGTGATGACTTAGTTGAATCTGGTTTGGAGGCACTATTTCTTGCTATGCGATCTGCGTGGCGAAACGAGCCACAAGACCTCAAGCGTCGCCACATTATTATGTTGTTTACGGATCAAGATGCTCATGACTTTGGTGCGTCTATTCCGACTAAGTACGCCCAACCACCACATCCACGAACAATTGCTGACTTAAAGAAGCTTTGGGGACCACCAATACGAGGTGGACTGATGAACGAACGAGCCAAGCGCTTGGTGCTTTTTGCTCCTGACTCAATAACTAGTAACGACGGAATTGTAGCTAGCACTTTCTGGGCGGAAATGAAAGAGGAATGGGAGAGCGTCTGGATGGAAACCAGAACCGGTAAGGGCCTTTTAGATCTGACCTGGGACGTGGTTGTCAAGACCTTAGTCGCGACAATATGAGCAAGGTACATTCCCATGATCTGGTATGGCAATGCAAGTGGTGTGGTACCGTAAATGCCTTCACCGGAAGAAAGAGTGATGAACGGTGCATGGCTTGTCGAAAGTTCCGAAGCGCGCCAGCCTGGACTTCGGTTACTGGCGCAGACTTACTCGATCATGAAGTGGTGCGAGACGCTTATTTGCTTGGGCATTATGGGGAAGTAGCTACAGCGGCGACAAATGAATTGCTGGTAAGTACTGAGTCGCGGTTTGTTCGCGACTCCATAAGACTGGCCCTTACAGCAGAACTTGGGTCCATGGCGAGTTACTGGGGATATGCCGACGAGTCAAAGTCCCGTCTTGCAATGGGATGGGTCTGGCCCCAGCAGCCGTATGTGTCGGGGTTGACTCTTCATCTGGAACGTGCCGGCAAGCGCGCAAAGAATTCCATTGACCGAAAACTAGGTAAAAACAAGATGGCGCGAAATCTTGAATTTGAGAAAGCGCTTGATCCTGACCTAATGACGCTTAGTGTCTCTCTGTTCTATCGTAAAGATCGCAAAATTGAGACTCGGCCGATGGAGATTAAGTTTTCGAGAGACGTACAGTAATGCAAAGTTCGAGAGCGAGGAAATAGCAATGTCTGATGAAGTTGAAGAAAGTAAAAGTGCTAAGTCGTTAGTGGAGAAGAGTGCTGATCGTGATCGCCTAGGCGCAGCTGACGCTCTACGAAAGTGGATTGATGAAAGATCGCCCAAAAACGCTCACATTCTCGAACAACTCGAAAGTGATCTAAGAAAAAATCAGCGTCTAAATGAGTGGGGGCAGTTTGCTCTTGAAGATCTTCTTCGACCACCGCGTCGTGACGCTAGTCGATTCATCGCACACAAAATTGCAGCCGCTGTTACGTTCTTTCGTAATCTTATTTTATTTGTTCCTGTGGCGGTCACTTGGCTCGCAATTGAACGTGCAGCCGAGAAGTTTGCGGGCAAATTGGAATTGGGCGTTAACACGACTTTCTTGGAGGTTTGGCTCAAGGAGGCCGATCTCACTCTTGCCCGTACAGCCCTAATAGACGCGGGGCTGATTGGTCTTTTAATAGTTCTGACGCTCGTCGCACAGTCGTTTGAGGTGGTTGCTGACCGACGTGCACGTCAGGCCGATGAAAGCGACGAGCGCGATTTTCAGTCGGTGTTGGTTAATGTCGGTCTGTTTCTTCACGGCTTTAGATCAATAACTCCGTCGGCTCTCAAGTCAGGACTAGCCGAGGCCGTTGATAACTTGCGTAAATCGTCAGAGCAACTTGCCGCAGTCTCGGAAAAGGCAACCGATACCCTGTCTATGTTTGCACAGGTCTCGGTCAATCAGCTTGAGCCGGCTGTTCGTCGTATTGACGCAATCGTTTCTGCTCTTGGCGGTGCCGCTGCTTCTCACGAACAGATGACGAACCTTGTTAGTGGTCTTCAGGCTCATCTTGGAGAGTCGCTGTCACTTCTAACTATCCGCATTGATGACTTGGGAGACAAACTTAAAGGGAGTCTTTCAGAGAACAATTCACTACTTGAGTCATCTCTCCGTGGACTTCTTCAAGAGATAGATGCGGTGGGCCGTAATCTCAACCAGGTCGCCGCAACAGCGCGAGAAGTTGCAATTATGTACCGAGAGCAGGTGTGATAGGTGGCATTTTCGCGAAGTCACAGACAAATTGGCAACCCCGACGCGGCGCAAGGTCGTGACCGGCATGCGATAGTCGGTTTATCTGGTTGGTTGTTTGCCGACTTGCTTTTGGCGGTGGCTGTGGTCTTTTTGGTCGCTGAAACCACCCCAGTAGGTGGAGTAGAACTTCTGAAGACAGATCTAAATAGTCCGGCAGTGACGATGAAATTCAGTCCTGAACTTTCGGAGAGCGAAGATGACGGACTGCCCGTGTGGCGACAAGTTGACGCTGAGGAGAGCGGAAGTTTTGCGGTTGGTATTGAAGTTGAGTTCACAGAACCAGTCAAAGATTTTGGCGGCTCTCTTGAACAGATAAACAACGACATTTCAATTTCTGCAACAGTAGGGGGTAGCAAGTTTGAAGGTGCCGAGGCTGGATGGAGTGTAAAGTCTTTGACGCCTGAACCCGGTGGAAAGTTGTATCAACTTCAACTTGAGCCTTCAATTGGTTTTCAATCAGCAACAGTGCAGATTGTCATTAATGAGCGCGCCGCACGTGATGAGGACAATAATTCGAATCTCGCGTCTCAGCCATTGATCTTCTTGGTGCAGCGTCGCCCAGACACAGTGATTGATACTAAAAGAGCCTCACAATTGAGAATCCCAATTGGAAGCGACTCTTGTGACTCGAGTAAACCGGAAGCAGTCTTGGATTTGGTTAGATCAATTAAGCAAGTAAGAGTTTTCGACGTCAATGTCGCAACCGCTGGACAAAAACGAGAAACATTGGCGCGAAACTTTGTCGATTGGGTAGCGAGTGACGAGGGTTTTGGCTCAGCAGCAAAAGTCGGGTTCGTCTTTATTTACGGATCGGGTGGCGGTGGAGTAAAGATCGCTGAAGATTGGACGAACTGTGTTGTGAAGGCGATTGAAGATATTGGCTGGCTAGGAGAGACCGACTCATTCGAAGCACAATTACCGGTTAAGCAGTTCAAGGCCGATGGAATTACATCACGCCAGCTTCAACTTGAGCTGTACTTCTTCTCTGGAGTCTCGGCCTCGGACTAGCTCTCATGGCGGTAATTTTTTGCACTTCTTGTGGTGCCCGAAATCGACGGAAATCACTCAATTGTTTGCTCTGCGGCAATGTGCTTGAAAGTGTCGAGCGTTTAGATACCCGTGTGTGGGAGCCAGAGACCGAACTTCCCGGTGCAACCGATGAAATCGAGCCATTGAGTATTTGGCAGAGAATTTACGCACGACCTGTCTTGTCGGGCTCTGTCGCCGCCATCTTCGTTGCAATAGTTATTGCATCTTTTTGGTTATTTAGTTATCTGACTCAGCCGCCGAAGTGTATTGAGTATGAGTCATATGGTTGTTCGGTAATTGTGCTTGAGAGACGAGTAAACAGTGAGGTCCTCGCGAAAGATGCAAACGCTTCATACCAGGAACTCAACTATCGGCAGGCGGAGGTCATCGACTGGCTGAGACTTCTGCTTCTCGCACAGGAAAGCGATCGTTCACTCGAGTTACCAACTCTCTTTGATGTCTCTGCTGGGGGAGTAAATCGGTCTCGTGCATGTCACAGTTTGGTCGACTGTTCAGAAATTCCCGCGAATGAAGACACTGACTACGACGGATTGAGTGGCACGCTTGGTCTGACCGCTGAGGGTCTAGTTCAGCGTGTCACGCTCTCGTCAGACAGCAGTGCCTCTGAATTTTGGGGGCTTGAAGGAAGAATTGACGTGGGGTATCTATCTAATGGAATTGAGGCGAGTTACTTTGAAGAAATTCATCTAATTCCAATAACATCAGAGGTTGTCGATGACCTTGGGAATGTTGTTTCCCTCTTTCGAACCGAACTCACTCAGAGTGATTCCAGAACAGAAGTTATTTTATTGTCAAACCAAAGTTCAAAACTTTCGAAAGTTCCAGCTGCTCGGATTTTGCTTGGGCCGAGCGATGATTCCTTGAGTCCCGATGGTTTGATGGTGTGGGTCGAGTTACCGATTCGTCAAAGGGCCGTGCCTTGGGTTGGCTCTTTCGCGACAACAACTGAGCATCTTCTTGCTACAAGTCGTAACCAACTTGTCGCTGGTCAATTAGCGGCAATCGTCTTTGACTGCTCTCAGTATCCGACTCTTGAGCAGACTGATATTAATTTTGAGCGCGCCACGGTCGAGACAATTTGTTTTAACTCTCCTAAATTTAAAGAAACATTTAGATCGCCTGAGTTACTCGATCGGGTCATTGTGTTATCGGGTCTTCGCGAATCACAACTGATCTCGTCGGTTCGAGCGTTGGTTCCTGCAGGGTTGAACCCGATATTTTTGGTGCGCGGCTAATAGCGGTTTTGGGAACCTACAAAGATTGCTCAGCTGTAAAGGCTTGGCGGATTCCCTGTCGAGGTAGGGGCCACTACCGAACTCTGTTTTGCTTTGACGTCAATAACCACGGTGCCAAGCATTTTGTCAAGAACTCTCTGCTTTTTGTCATCAAAAGCCGGAAAAATTAAGTCAATGATGGTAAAGATGCCTGCTGTGATCGAGCCCAAAAGTTGAGCAAGAAACCAACGCAGAAACGAATATCCACCGCCAATTGGTTGACCCGTTTCTTCTTTGACGAGTTTGATGCCGACCCGTGCTTTGCCAAACGTTTGGCCGGTCTTGCCTTGTTTAATTACATAGTTCCAAATTACGGTAACCGGTATCCAAAATATCGCGACCACAATTAACACAATGCCTACGGGGCGTGCCATATCTGAGAAGAGAAAAGCAATACCAAGACCTCCAATGATGAACGGGGGTATCCAAACCAGTAGCGAATCAATTATGAAGGCTCCTGCCCGTCGTCCGTAGGGGGCATAACTATTGGCCATGATTTATCCTTTGAGTCACTCTTGGGTCGTTCCAAAGTTTGACACTAGCATCTGCTGGTTGGGGGCACTCTTGGGCGAATATGACAACATCGGTAGGCGGAAAGAGAGTCGCCCAATCGACAACAAGACTCACGCTTCAACCGAGCAAACATTTAGGTCGCGTTCGGCGCGGCGCGAGCCGGCGAAACAAATTATTCGTGCACCTAAAGAATGGTTGATCATAAGCGCAGCAATTCTTCTCGTGAGCTACGTTCCCGCAATTATCTTTGGAACTTTCGGTGGCTATCTAGCGACTTTCGCAATTGCCGTCGCAGCAACATTTTCTGCCCTCTTGGCGCTGCTCGAAGACCAGCGTCGAATGCGTTTGCCGGCGTACTCGCTTGACAAGAATTTCAGAAAACTCGGTGCGGCGCTTTATGGCCTCTCAACCGTCGTTGTGTTTTCTGTGATTGCTCTGGTTGCGTATCAGTGGGCAAGATCTCAATGAAGACTTTTTTTGCTTTGCTAACCGTGGGTTCTCTTGGATTAGGCGTTGGTCAGACGGCCGCAGACGGGCTGTCAGGTGTTGATTCTTTCAAGAGTCGATCAGCAAGTTCTACCGGCTTCGAACAGACGCGCAAGTGCGCGGAAGAAAAGAAGCGACTTGCAGTTGCGTTTTTAGTCGATGAATCTTCAAGTATTAGAAAAGCTGACCCCAAGAACCAGCGCGTTCAAGCGATTAGCAACGCTGTCTCAACGCTTTCTCGCAATCTCGCGCTCGTGTCTGGAGATGATCAGCCGGTTATTGATGTTCTTGTCGCCGTCTTCGGTGAGAGCTTTTTGATTCTTGGGGCTGGCGACAACAAACAGGCTGAAAACTGGATTTCGCTGCGCGAGAACGCCGGAGAAGTTGAGGAGCGTATTCGTGAACTCGCGGGGCGAAATGAATCGAGCATCACCAATTATCAAATAGGACTTGAGGGAATCGAAGATCAGTTCGTGCGATATACAAAAAAAAATGGTGCAACATGTTTTGCGCTTGTTTGGTTGAGTGATGGCAAAATCGATCTCGACAATGACTCAAGGACTGATAGTTCCGAGGCTGACAGTTACTCCAACATGTGCTCAAAGATCGGTGTTGCTAATCGACTGCGAGGTATGAAGATTTTTGTCTTCGGGATCGGCCTTGGCGGTCAGGCAAAGGATGGAGACTTCGATCGGATGCGACGACTTGTCGAGGGTCGTGATGATTGTGGCACTGTACTCCCAGAAAACGACTCGACTTTCGGATTGTTTATTCCGGTAACTTCGGCAGATCTTTTGGAGAAGGCCTTTGATGGGATCTTTCCGCCACCACCTCCACCGCCAGAGCCGTGCGAAGGGCCAGGCCCAGATCCTCTTTGCAACGAATTTCGAATCAACGTGCAAAGTCCAACAAAGACGGCGAGATTGTTGCTTTCGGCGCCAGGAGAAATCTCATTGGTGCGAATGATTCGACCCGACTCTTCTGAGGTACTACTGCGTGACGCAAGCGGTTTCATACCCAGTGCAGCCGTCGACATCTCGTTGCAAGACCTAGGTGGAAGTGCGCAGATTGAAGTCGACGTCATAAATCAACTTGGACAATGGTCGCTTCAGGTGATTGGAGTCGATTCAAAGAACGCTCTAGTCTCACTTTTTTCTCGAGTCAAACCGGTGGTCGCTGGTTTGCCACTTCGAATTACACGCGAAATGCCGGTTCCGATTCAGGTGTCAGTCAAGGATGCGGATCTTGAAGGAATAACAATCGTGAAAAAAGGCGAGCCTGCTGAATTCTCGCCCGTGGATTACACCCTCACAGGAAATGCATATTTTGGGTCCAGTCTGGTTCCTGCGACTGTGACCAAATCAGCAGGTGGCGGGTTCAACGTCGCACTCTCGGGAAGCTTAGAGACTGTGCCCGCCCAAGGTTCTCTCTTCCTGAAGGCCTCGGCAGTTCTCGGTACGACAGAAGTGTCACTTGTTGACTTGCAAGTGCCAATCTCTTTGAACTTCGGTGACTCGTTTCCGAGTGCCAAAAGCATCGTGGCAACCCCTATCGATTCAGGAAACGGCGAAGCTAAATTCAGCACGATTACGGTGACGGTTGTCGGACCGAAAGATGGCGAAGGCAATGTGCGTGTGAAGTCCGACGTTGTAGTGATCCAAAGTCCACCCGCTCGCGGTGACGAATCGCCCGAATTGATATTTGACGATGGAGGCGAGATTACTGTCGCTGCAGGCGATGAGGGAACTCTTGTATTTCGGCTTGACCCAAGAGGTGAAGCAAATGGCGAATTAGAATTTAGCTTTGAACTCGAATATCAGAGTCGAGATGGTGAAATCAAGACTGAGACCGCCATTCTCAACATTCTGATGGAGAAGCCGTTTGACATTGTGAAATGGCTTCTGCTTCTTGTCATCATGCTTCTAGTGTTTTTTGCACTTCAGGCCGCAGTAATCTGGCCAGCTTGTCGTTATGTTGCAAGAGTTCGTGGTTTGCCAGTCTCAACGCGCGTCGTAAGCGGTGACATCCTCATCAACAACGTCGATCAAATCAATGGCGTCGACAAAAAATTTGATGAGCTTGTTGCTGATCATAGAAATCTAGGCAGTGCTACTGCAACGGGTTTGTCGCAGACGATCCGGGGATTCACCCTGAGGGGTTTCCCTGGTGTTATTTATCGGGGACTCTTCAAGCCGCGACGCGTGCCGGTATTTATAAAGCGCTCAATCGGTAGCGAATCCGAATTGAAAGTCGGGCAAGGCGGATATGAAAAGTTAAAGGAAACCACCTGGGGTCTAGTCAGTCCGAACCTGAACGGAGTATGGGCGGTCTCATTCCAAGAGAGCGACGTACGACTCGTGCAGTCGAATCCTAATCGCGAACTAAAGGGTCATTTACTTTACTTTTTACCGGAGGGGGCGGGGGCCGATAGTTCTGCTCTGGCCCAGAAGCTTTTAGCTGAACTCGAGACCAAGCGATTTCGCAATCTGATGCCGAAACTATTCGATGAAATCGGTGCCGTAAAGTCACCCTCCGATCGGGTCGTCGTTGGGACCGCAGAAGATGTGGGCACAGGCCGTGAAAAGACGACCTCGACCGAAGGCCAGAAGCGTAAGGACTTGTACTCGTGATGTACATTTGGGCCGATTATCTGATTCGAGTAAACGAGGCCTACAGTGAAATAACGAAAGTGGGATTGTGGTTTCAATTGAGGGGGTAATTATATGAGTTTGGCACCATTTATTCTGATTGGCTGCGGTGGTTCGGGTGTGTTGTCTGTCCGTCACGTACGCGATGAGGTCAAAGCTCGTCTTCGAGTACACGGCATCGACAAGATCCCCGACGCATGGCAGTTCATTGGTATCGACGCAACACCTGTGCAGGCCGATCTCACCGAAGCATCGCCACTACCCCCACTCGACTATCTACAGATGAAGCCAGGGGCGAGCACGCTGGACGAGCTGGACAAAATGCTTCAGGCCGCTCATCCACCCGCAATGCGCCGAGGTTACGTAGAACTAGTTGGATGGCGACCAAATCCAAAAGAAATTCCTCAAAATATTGCAATTGGATTGACCAACCATGCAGTTGGTCGAGTCGTTGGCACCATCGCCCTCCAGGCATCTCAGATTCGACGCCGATTCGAAGCCGCTCTCACTTCAGCCGAAGCGAGTGGCCCAGAATTGAACACTGTTGCGAGACGCATGGGTTTACCAATTGGTGGCCTTGGAGTCATGGCTCCGAACGTTCTTGTCGTTACTTCAATGGCCGGCGGCTGTGGTAGCGGAATCTCGATTGACGTTGTTGACCTTCTAAAGCACCTCGGCGGCAACAGCATTCAGCCAATTCTGATCGCTTATGGGACCGACATTTTCGAACATTCGCAGCAGTACATGACGTCAAACAATCTTGCCTACATGGCGGAGCTCTTGAATGCTGTCTGGTCGGAGAATGGTGGACGAGCAGGTTTGTTCCCGGCACCATTTGGCTTACCAAGTCGACGAGGGCCTCGTGCAACCTTTGTGCTTGGCCGAAAGAACCTTGATGGCGTTGATCTACAAGGCTCGCGAAATGTTTATCGTTCCGTGGGCATCACGATCGCTGGCTGGCTAACCAGTCCGCCGGTCCGCCAGCGATTCCAGGATTGGGTCATTGGTAACTGGACTCAGTTTCCTCAGAGGCTCGGAGGCTACGGTTTCGCTGATTCGGCGATCACCGGAGAAATTTCTTCATTCGGCTCAGCGACTCTCGCGGTTGGGCGCAAGCGCTTCCGTGACTACGCGCGTAAATACATTCTCCGAGACTTGTATGAGTTTCATTTCCGTGGATTTCGCAAGGTAGCAACTTCAGTTTTCGGTGAGGACGGCGACCGAGGCATCGACGTAGCTATTCGATCCCGTCTCGTTGAGAAATTCCTCCCAGAGGTTTCAACCGCATTTGGGTTGAGCAACTCTTTTGACAAACAGATGGGAATTATCAGTGATGGGTCAGCCCAGATTTCTGACGCATTGCTCTCGGTGTCCCACATTCAGCGGTTCTCGGGCGATGTCAGTGCGACCCTTACCGCACGTCTCCCTGGCGAGTCATTGAAGGGTGCAGAGTGGTCGTCGATCATTCATGATGAGATTGGTGCGATTAAGCGTCAACTCCTTCTTGATGCAACTGGCGCATATCGAGCAAGAGAAGAGTTGTGGTTAAAGGAAATCGTGAAGCGTGTGATGAAACAATCGAATGCGTATCTGACTCGCCTGACGTTGCCAATAATGATTGACTTGTCGCAGAGCATCGCAGAGCAAGTTGGACGCACGGCAACAGACTTCCGCGGATCGGCTCGTGTAGCAGAGGAGAAGGCTAGGGAGTTCGCCGTGAACGCGAACAATGAACTTGCCGATGTGGTGTCGAATAATCTCATGAAAGATTCACCACAGGTGCGGGATGCAATAGAGTTATTTGCCGCTTCGATCGGGCAGGAGCTCAAGGCTCAAATTTCAACCACGGTGTCGCAAACACTTGAGCAAGTGATAATCAATCTTTTGCAACCACTCAACTCTGCGTTTCGGCGAGCCATAGACGATGTCGGCGAGATGGCCGATAGTTCGCGCTCAGGAGAAGCCGCGGTTATAACAAAGTGGCCCGAAGGCACGATCGTGCCACGTTCGTTTCAACCAAGCCCTATCGAACACCTCCTTGAAGGTCACGACGAATGGCCAATGATTATGGAACGACTTATGCGCACGGCTGAGCCAGCAGTAGCTGGCGAGTCAACAGCTGACGCCGTACGGCGCGGAATTGCCGAGGGCGTTGAGATTGATGGCGAAATTGGAGTCAATGACCTACGTCCTCTTCTCTGGACTCGTAACAACGCGCCGCTCGAGTTCGTTAAGTCGCAACCCTTGGCGATCGATCTATCCCTTGATCTGTTGGCGCTCGAAGAGCGAGTCGACCGATGGCTGGGTAAGCCTGGCCGCGAATTGGGCGATTATCTACGCGAGGGTCTTGGCCAGTACTTGAAAGATGAAATGCATCCTGATCACAAAGTGCGGCTTCGCAAATTTCGAGAGAAGTTCCAGAGCGCTCTCGAGCATGCAAGTCCATTCGTTTCAGTCGATCATGTATATTTCGGAACGGTTTATCCGGGAGAAAAGCCTGGTCTTACTTTTACCGTTGAGCCAATTCCTTTTCAAACCAACCATCCCGCACACACAATTGCAGAGGACTTGATCCGGAACCGTGTTGAGGACGTCGACGGCGTCATCAATTTCTCTGACCAAGACCGAGAGTCGGTGACAGTATCTTGCTTCTTTGCTAAGCCAATGTTCCCAGGCGTCATCTCGTCAATGTTTGATGAGATTGCACAACATGGCATCCAGTACGGGGGCAAACCTGACGGTTTGAGGGGATGGCTCGACTTCAAGCGTGGTCGCACACTAGACGAGTTCATACCACTGCCCCCAAATGTAATACGTGCTCTCATACGTGGTTTCGTCGTGGGGCGTCTTACCGGGCTAATTAAGTTACCTGCTCAGCCAGAAGAGCCCGCGAGTATCGCAGGCGAAGGTTCACCTGCACAATTCCCAAGTCCGTCTTATGCTTTGATCTCAAATCAATTGACTTCGATGCTCTTGAGTTTCACATTGTGCTTCCTCACGGTGTCGAGGAATCGTCAGCGAGCGTTTGATGCTTATGGTCGAATGTTCCGGCTCGGGGTCGTTTCTGAGGGAGGAGACCTTGGTCCCGCTCGATTCGCGGTCGGCGGCGAGTTAGCTTCATTCCTAAATACTGGTAGAACTAGCACAACGGCTATTGATAAGCCTCAATGTCAAGGCGCAGATCGAGACTCTCGAATTAGCGATGCGATTGCATATCTAA
>Ga0172373_10006346_pt1 | contig 15754 bp, 14 predicted proteins | sample Lak10m_2_FD_114546 | JGI IMG/M metagenome (GOLD analysis project Ga0172373, IMG submission 114546) | Freshwater microbial communities from Kabuno Bay, South-Kivu, Congo - kab_092012_10m | ecosystem: Environmental > Aquatic > Freshwater > Lake | place: Democratic Republic of the Congo...
ATGATAGAATAAATATTGAATTTGATATATCAGGTAGCTTCTTGTTAACAGAACTGTCAGATGTAAATATAACGTCTCCTACAAGTGGTCAATCTATTGCATATAATTCCACTTCAGGTTTCTGGGAAGCATACATACCATATTCAGGTATAAAGAAGGACGGTACATATATAGGATATGGTAAATACATTAACTTTAAAACACCTTCTTCTGGTAATATCTCATATACGATTGCACCTAATGGTATAACAGAAGCTGTAGACGTAGAAATAGATGTTAATTTAAGTTCGCTTTCTTTGTTCTTGGATGATTTACAAGACGTTACAATTCCATCAGTTATAAACGGTCAAGTATTGAGGTTCTCAAGTTCATCAGGCTATTGGGAACCGGCTACTTTATCAATAGGTGACCTTTCCAATGTTTCAATAATTACTAGTAATTTTCCTGGACCAGGTACAGGAACACCTTATACTCCTAATACGAATATATTAGTTTATGATGATGATATTTCAAAATGGATTAATATTAAAGCTAGCTCACTTATTGCTGGTATATCAGGTGTATATTTAGATGATATTTTAGATGTTGAGATATCTACATCATTAAGTGATTTAGATTTAGTTTACTATGACCAGGCATCAAATACATGGATTAATGGTTCACTTTCTGACTTAGATGTTTATACAGGAACGCAGTTAAGTACTTCATTGAGCGGAGCTACTGTTCATTGGGATAACTTAATAAGTGTACCGGGTTTTGCACCTCTTACGCATAGTCATTATGTATATGAGCTTACTGACGTATTAGATTATTCTTCTACGCCGCCATCTGATGGTGACACATTGATTTGGAGTACATCTAATTCAAGATGGGAAGCAGGTGTAATTACATCAGGATTCTCTACTATAATAAGTAATTATTCTACTATAGGAACATATACTTCTGCTACAGACCAGTCTCTTAGTATAACAGACTTAGTTCCTTTAAAATTACAAACTGAAGGTGTAATTATTATTGAAACAGATACTACAAACAATATCGTTAAGTTTGGTTTAAATGTAGATAATACAACAATAGCAGTTAATACTGCAGGTGAATTATATGTAGTAGATTTACCACAAAATGAATGTTTTACTTATACATTTGCTTCAATTACAGGAGGTGTAGGAAATAGCGTACCTCACCCATTTGGTGTAGACGATGTTGTTGTAAATGTTTATGATGAAAATGGTTACGATATTACAATTGACTTTAGAGTAACAAATACACATATTACATTATACCCTGCTGTTAATTACACTAATATTAAAATTGTTGCTGTAGCATGCGGCGGAATGACAAGTACGGTTACTGTAGACGGCGTAACAATTGACTATAACACGGCAGGCGAATTAACTGTAGTAGGTGCTTCTACTAAGGCTGTATTATATTTTACACCTTCAACTGGTGTTACAAGTGTACTTCCTCATAATTTAGGGACAGCTGATATTATAGTTCAACTTTGGGATGCAGTAACAGGCGAAGTAATTAATGCTAAAATAGATAATGCTACTGCTACTACAGTTGATGTATCATTTACATCTTTACCTAGCGGAAATGTTAAAGCAGTAATATTAGGATAATGAAGTTTTATGATTTTGATATTTTTTTAAAAAAAGTATATAATGAAATACCTGTTAATAAATTCAAAGGTAACGTATTATATTTAGGAATGGGCTCACTATGGGTACCTAGACTACAAGGAGAAAATGTTAAAAGAACTGTAATTATAGAAAAAGATATAAATATAATAGAGAAGTATAAAAAGTATGTAAAAGAAGACTGGGTAATAATAAACCAAGATGTATACGATTTCAAAACAGATGAAGTTTTTGATTTTATATTTGCAGATATCTGGGACAGTAAAACCAGACTATCAGATGTTTTAAATTTAAAAAAAAAATATCTTTTGAATTTAAAAAACGATGATAGCTTTATATATTTAAAAAAAATTATTATTAAAAATAGCATAACAGATGGCAATACATTATAACGATTTAAGCGTATTTACGGGAGACTATAGTTTTAGCATAACCGAAACGTCTATTAATTTTAAAGATACTTCATTTTCTGTTTCAGGTGCAAATCTTATACATGTGTCAGATTTTAAGAGTGACCCATTTGTAGGAATAGGTACAAACATTTCACCAGTAACAGCTTCATATAATAGTGACACTGACAGTGTTACATTTATAAATGTTGCAAGTACATTACTTACAACTATTCATGCAGGTGGACTGTTAAGTGATATTAATTCATCTGTTAGTATTAAACCAGGTGCAGTTGAATTTATACATACTGTAGATATTTCAAGCACACCTAGTTCGCATACTAGTTTAAGAGCGGGTTATAATTCAGTTGAACTAAACGTACCCCTAATTTTATATACATACGGTACTAACCCTGCCATTAATTTAATAGGTTTAAATGCTGAATATGAAATGGTTGACGCAAGCAGTTTAATACCTGTACCCGACGGTGTAACAATTGATTATAATACTGCAGGTGAACTTACTTTACTAGGTGGAGGCGGTATATATACTGGTTCTGGTACTGTACCTTCTTCTACTGAAGCAACTATTACTGATAGTTTAACCTTCAGTGGCGGTTATGTTAACATACAACATGCTACTGTAGGTGTACAAAGTCATGACGTACTATCTTTTACTGAAACTATTAATCTAGGCAATGGGAATGCTGTCAGATTAAATTTAGCTACTTCACCCGGTTCTGGAGCAATTACACTTAATTGGTCAGGTATGCAAATAGGAGGAACATATACTATAATAATAAGACAAGGTGGGAATCTTAATACTTTAAACTGGGGCGCTACAGTTAGATGGGAAGGTGGTACACAGATTCCTGTTACTTTAGTAAATGGGGCATACGACCTTGTAACAATGATTTATGATGGAACATATTTTTACGCATCATATGGATTAAACTTCGCATAATATGATAGGATTAAGTAGACATTTTAGAGATAAGACAGACGAGTATTTTGAATTCGACGTTGTTACTACGAGTTCACCGGAGACTGTAACTTTCGGAATGAACAGAAACCCGACATATATGACATCTTTTGCTCAACATGTTGTCGAATGGGGTGACGGTAACACTTCATATATGGGTACATCCGATATTTCACATTCTTACAGTACAGCAGGAACATATACTATAAGAATATGGACTAGGGAAAAAAGCTTAAATTTCTATAAGTTTGATTTAATTACTTCACAGAATTTACCGAGTCTAGACCTTTCTTTTGCAAAAACAATGTATAGATATTATTTCCAAAATGGAAGTAGTATTACATATTTAAAATTACCACAAGAAATATTAACAACAAATCCACTTTATTTATATGTAGGTTTTATAAATTTTACTAATGACAGTGATATATTAGACTTCTCTTCTTATTTTGGATTACAGAGTATTTTTAGACTTTTTGGTTCATCTAATGTTAAAAGAATAGTCTTACCATTAGTTAATAATTATGCTTCTTTCCAATTGACATGGTATGATGATGTAGTAGAGGCTATAGGTCCTAATGCAGGCACACCGGGTAATTATGAAGTAGATTTAGACTTAATGAATATTTCCACTACATGTAGAATCAGCGCACCTGTACCAGCTCATCCTAATAATTTTAATAGTATTAATTTGCCGGCTACTGCTTTTTCTAGTGCTGGTATTACAACGTTTTTTATATCTGGGTCAAATTGTACAACTATGGATGTTAGTAATGTTAGATGGAATCAGACTAGTAATATTATGCAAATGTATATTATTAATAACCGTTCTCTACAGAATCTTACACTTGCTTCTTCACCTGTTTCGGCTTCAGGTATGTTCCGTGATATAGTTTTATATGATTGCAGATTCACAAACAGTACGCTTGATTTTAGTGCATACCAATTAAGCCAAGGGTCTTCATTATATGTTAACTCAAATTATGGAGAAAACAGTAATACTCACACTGTAATCTTTAAAGCAAGTGCTAATACTACACTTAGTCAGCTTTATGCAAAAAGAGGTATATTTAGTAATTTTAATTTTACGGATATCCCGAATGCTACTGATATAAACGATTCATATTTAGAAATGAGTGGCAACGGTATGACTGCTGCACAGGTTAATAAAATATTATATGATTTAGATACAATATCAGTAAGCGGATATACAGGTAGACAAATTTTCTTAAGCGGAAATTCTGCACCTGATTCTTCTTCTGGAGGATATGACGGCTTAACAGCTAAAACGAATTTAATAACAAAAGGATTCACAGTATATACTGCATAATTATGGAAATTACATCTTATGAAATAAACGGTACAACTATTTACAAGACTGATAATGAGTTATATTGGAGACTTGTACATGATGGTAGAAATATCTTATCTTTAACAGAGAGTCAAGACACTATAGAAACAATACATACAATATTTGTTGCAAGAACAGAAATTGAATGCCTTGATGAAATAGAAAGATTAGGATTAACATTTCTAGAAAAGCCTAAAATATATGAAAATTTAGTAGATTCATATTTAGATAATATACACGGTGATATAGACGATATACCGGATAACAATATATAAACAAACAACTTTATAAACATGTCAAAAATCATAGCATCAGGCATAACACTAGAAGGCGGTCTTAATTTTTCTAGTACACCTGCAGTAGATAATACAGCAGGGAATGTATTAGTTATTGATACTTCTGGTAATGTAAAAATAAGAAATTCTTCTACTCTACTTAATGTAGACGGTGTAACAATTGATTATAATACAGCAGGTGAACTTTCTGTAATAAATTTCATTGCTAATTTAAGTGAATTACAAGATGTTTCAATTATAGGTACACCTTCTAATAATCAAATATTGGCATGGAATTCTATAGGAAGTGTATGGGAAAATAAAAGCATAACTGAATCTATGATTACAGATTTAGGTAATTATGCATTAAGTTCTATTACAATTTCTGCAGGTACTGGTTTAACAGGAGGTGGTAATTTAACTTCGAATAGAACAATAAGTTTAAATATACCAGGGCTAACAAATCTTTCTGATCCTAGTATTGCAAACAATGATACTCTAGCAATTTATAATACTTCGGCAGCTACACATGAAGAAGCTACTATTTCAGAAATTGCAACAAGTGTAGGTAATATACTAGGCTTAAACCCTATTAATGGTATAATTTATACTTCATCTAATTGGACTGATAATGTGAATGGTACAATTACATTACCTACCGTAGATGTTGTATTATATGATGACCAAAACTGGACAGGTTCTGCAACAAGATACACTGTAACAGGTGCAACAACCGGAACAGGATTAACAAATCTTACAGATGAAACAATTAATTATATTTACATAGACTATAACACAGGCTCTCCTCAATGGGTTGTAACAACTTCTGAACCTGATTATAATAGGTCAGACAGGGCTAAGTATGTCACACTGTACAGAGCAGGAAACTTCTTACATATACTTGATTGGGAATTTGAAGGTTCAGGTCTTGCTAATAAGTTATTACAAAAATCTTATGAAATTAAGAGATTTGAAAGAGCAACAGGTTTAGCTATAAGCACAGGCGGCAGTGTTAATCTACAAGTTAATATTGCAGCAGGAGTAGTTTGGAATGGTATAAATAGAACTAATACATCATCAATTAATAGCTGGGATGATATATTCTTTTCTAATTATCATACTGCAGGAACATGGGATAAAACCGTATATGGTGCAGGCTATGGAAGAGCAAATAATACCTATTATGATAATGGTACAGACCTTACTACATTAGGTACATCGAAATATGTAGTTAACTGGTATTATAAAGGTGTTGAACTCGGTTCACACGTGTATGAAGTAATAGGTAGAGCAGAATATGATACAGTATCAGATGCACAATTAGAAACACCTCCTACTGTACCTGAGTTAGTCGAGTCACATGCTATTCTAGTAGGTAGAATTATTACACAAGAGGGTTCTAATGTTTTCAATGTTGTAGAATCAGCGTTTGATATACAATTTGCATCAAGTACAGTATCTGCACATAATGACTTAACCGGCATACAAGGAGGTACAGGTGGAGAATATTACCACTTAACTAATACAGAACATACATACTTAACTACAAGTACATTCGCAGAAGGTACAGGTAATACAAATAAAGTTGCAGTATGGTTAGACTCTAATACTCTGACGTATGATGACTATTTTGAATATGTTAATGGTACACTTTCTATAACAGCTGATGATTATACTCCTACTATTAAATTACAAGGATATGGCAACCTAGATTCATATGCGCCTGTAATTTCTACATACCGACACAGAGGAAGTTTTGCAACACCTAGCTCTTTATTATCAGGTGATGATTTATTTAACTTTAATGTTTCAGGTAGATATGATGCAACTTCAGTAAATACTTTTAATTTTATAAAATTAGAAACAAGTCAAATCTGGAGTTCTTCCAATATGGGTACTAAATTGACGATATCTACTATAGGTAATGATAATACTTTAGCAAGCGAAAGAATAGTAATCCAAGGAGGCGCGCCTTTAAGCGGACCAGAATTAGGAAATTATAATTATCCGGAAATCTATATTCCAAACCAATTATTAGTAGGAACTACATTAGGTACACAATCAGGTTCTACTGGTCGACCTATATTTCAAGTTGAAGTTGAAGCTGGTATATATTACAGATCAGGTGGTTTATTTAGAACTTTTTATACAGGTTCTGCTCAATCAAGTGGTGTTGCAGGACAATCGACTGGGGCATCCACAGGTAGTTCAAATATAGGTTTACAAGGTATTGCAGGTAATAACTCTAATTACAATGTAGGTGTATCAGGTTTAGCAAATGAGGATTCACAGGCAAGCGCAATTAATATAGGTGGAGAATTTGAAGCTTCAGGTGGTACGAATGGAAATTATTCTGTTAGGTTAGTAGATGGTACAGAAGCCTCATACGCAGGTAAATACTTAAAAGATACAGGTAATGGTTATGCAAACTGGTCTAACATTATATTTCCAGCACAAATAATGTGTTCTGATTTAGATACAGCTATTACTACAGGTAAAAAAGCATATTGGTCAGCACCCTCAGACGGTACAATCTCGGATATATTTGCTACACTTGATACTGTACAGTCTACAGGTTCTGCTTTTACAGTTGATATACGCAGAAACGGTACTACTATCTTTTCCCAAGAATTAACATTTGATAATAGTGAATCTAGTACTTTAACTGCCACTACAGGTTATATACTAGGCAGCTGGCCTTATACATTTACTAAAGGTGACAAATTTGACGTATATGTTACACAAGTAGGTGACGGTACAGCAAAAGGTTTATTAGTAACAATAAATTACGTACAACATATAGTAACAATACTATGATAATTAATCCATATATAATTTCGACAACAAGTGGAGGCGGAAGTGTACCAACTGGCAATTTAAGACTGTGGTTAAAAGCAGATGTTGGTGTTACTTACAATGCTTCTAATTTAGTATCAGGATGGGCTGATCAAAGCGGTAATGCGCTTAATGCATTTCAAAATACCACAACTTATAAACCAACGTACTCAGCAACTACACCAAGTTTAAATAATAAACCATCCTTAACATTTTCAGCTCCTGGTGATGATTATATGACATTTGCTTCAAATTCATTATTTAATTTTTCGTCAGGATTTACAATTTATATTGTTGCAAAAATTAATGCATTTGCAAATACATTTAATATGTTAATTCAGCATAGTAATGGATCAACATGGACGGCTGGTTGGGGTATTCTTTATTATAATTCTGCGTATAGGTTTTTTGTAAATAACTGGAATAACGTAGCGAACTACGTTTTACTTGCAAATACAAATACTTCAAGTGCTCAGATTTTTAAATTAAAATGGGATGGTTCAACGATTACGGCTGCCATATTAGGTTCTACACCTTCATCTGGAACAAAAGCTTATTCTGGTGTATATTATGATCCATGGGCTTTAGGATATAGCCCTGAAATTGCAAGAGGTGGTTCATCTATATATGATACTTCGGCAAATATCCCAGAAGTTTTAATGTACAATTCTGGAACAATTGGTGCTGCTAATGAATCAAATTTGGAAACATATTTAAAAACTAAATACAGTATTCCATAAACAATATTATTTTACTCGATATAAAGATTATATCTATAATATTATGAGTAAAGAACAATATCAATGGGTTAAAGGTGAAAGATTAGGTGAAGTTGAGTTTTTAGAAAAAACAGATACTGAATGGGCTTATTTTTCTTCTGGAAGAAGAATTAACGTCACTTTAATGAATGAATATATGGTTCCAATAAATGAATATCAATCACCTATGAATATACCTGGTCAAATAAATACACAGACATCCTATTCATTCCAATCTGCAGATGAGGATGATACTATAAGAGATGCAGAAGGTAATGTATATACACAGCCTAAACCTGTTATAAATAAGAATTCTAATAGAAATATTAATCCGACTGTTCATGAACAAGTTGAGGTAAAAAAGAAGGAAGTAAATCCAATCAGACTTCTTTTAGAACAAGCGACTAAAGATGAAATTGACGTAACAATTCAAGTCCCTATTAAGTTACCTAAAAAAGCAGTCTATAAACTAATACTAGATAGTTTTGATACTGATATTGACAAAGAAATAAAAGATATGATTTCAGAAGAAATAAATATTGAAAAAATGAAACAGGTTATACTTGAAAGTGTAGATAATACAATTAAAAATTATTATAAATCCAAATAATATGTTAAACAGAAGAGTAAAAAGAGCTTACCAGAGAATGACTGATTCTGGTAAAAGAATGTCAAAATTGAATTTCCTACACCCTGATAAAGTAGAGGCAAGAAGAAAGAATATTGAACAAGGTAGTGCAGCACATGAAAGCTTCGTTCAAAAAGTACAGGAAGCCCTTGCTGAGAAAATTGCTCCTAAAGAGGCTGCATTAACAGAGGAACTTAAAGCTAAAGGTTTAAAGAAGGCACAAATTGATGAATATATGGAAATTTGGGCTACAGTTAATTTTTGGCCTAAGGACAGAAATCATCATTCTCTTAGAAAACAATTAAGAAAGTTGAACAAAGAGTATAATGTAACAAATGGTTAAGATTATTTTAGAAATTGCCGATAACGGAGTTGTCAAAACCGTACAGGATGACAACTCCAATGGGGCTGGAAGCTTTCTTGAAAAGAAAGTTGTATATGATTTTGATAATGACCCCAAATATATGAGAAGAATTAAGTTCTTCTTTGATATTGCAGATGACCTTGGTGTGGAATTAGGTAATAATTATGAAAAAAATACTCTTTCAATGAATGTTGAATGGGGTAGTAATTATACACCTAATACAAGAGAGATAAATAATAAAATAAAAGAACTAGAACTTGAACTATCTGCTTTAAGTTTATTAAAACAAGAACTTTTAGAAGAATCAAACCAAGAAGAAAACAATAATGAAAGAAGTTAATTTTATTTATAGTAGAAACAAATTAGATTTTAAAAAATTTTCTAAAATGGCGGAATATGATGATATCATAAGTTATCATGATATTATTACCAAATTAGTTAAAAATGATAATGATAATGACAGACCGTCTGAATGGGTTGTAAATTCATATCTCAGAAGAAAGATTATCAAGTCTATGACAGATTCTGCTATAAATAAAATTATATATGCATTAAAGGAGCTTGATATAGAAACAATCGAATCAATTGTAAATCTTATGAAAGAATCGTGTATTAATAATATTGAATTAAAGCTTACTATAATACAACATAAAAAATTAAAACCTTCGCCTATTACAGAGGACAAAGGTTTTGAAATATTCAATGAAATAGAATATATTAATATATGATTAACCATCGTTTGTTTGTAAAGGGTGAACAAATACACGCACTTCTTACTTCATATTCTCACCCTAATATTTTAATTCCTGTAAAAGCAGTTGTCAGAGATGTAAAGTATAATGACGTTAATCCGCAGTACATAATTAGGGTAACTGAATTCTTTGACAATATTGCCTTTCTTAAAAAATATTTATTAAATATGAGTTTTTCTAATACCTTTGACAAAAGGGCTAGAAAGTTAAATATCAATAAATCTAAAATTAAAACAAGGGAGGATTTACTAGAACTCGTTTCAGATGAATCACAAAAACAATATTTCTTTGTAGTAGATTCAATTATGACTAAGAAATATAGAGGTGAAATATTCGAACTGTTTAATAAAATACAAGACCATTTAATAGAAAGAAATCTCAGAGAATGTAGAGAATATATGACTCGTACAAAGTATACAGGGACGTATAAAATGACAGGTAATGCTGAATTTGATGCAAGATTAAAGAAATTTATAGGTGATAAAATAGAAAATTCCGGAATTGACGAAGAGACATACTTTAGATTATTATAGTATCGGGTGCAATATATAATTAAAGGCTGTTGCCATAAAATAATTCGTCAAAATGCCTAATGTAAGTGGTGAAAGAAGAACTCCATCTTCTAGACAGTTTAAGTTTAACAAAGAACAAGCTGAAAATACAGGTGACGCTATAGACCCTGGTTACACAAATGCCGTCGCAAGCGGCTTTATAAGTGACAGGTATTCAAAGACTTACGCTGTACAGAAATATTTACCTGATAGTGTAGAAGGACCTGCTGAAACTCAACCAGGAGTAGCTTCTATTGCAAACAGATATGCTTTATTCCAATATAAGGGGCCATTAGGTGCAATGAATAAAGCTGAAGACTATTATGACAAACCTGGTAGTAGAATCAAAAGATTAGCAGATTATTCGCAAAATCCAACAACATCTAATATAATTGAAACATTTAATGAAATAGGAAAACTCGGAATGTCTTATTCATGGGGTGATTTCTTGTATGCTAAGTATCATGGTAAAATACCGAATAACTACATGATTACAGTAAGGAGATTTTCATTTCCTCAAGTAGATAATTTATGGGATCCCGCAACATATGACCACAAAACAGGTAAAGTTGTAAATACTGACCAACCTGAAATCGCAAGAGCTATTACTTATATGGGTGAAACTACAGGAAATGAAATGGAAAACTTTATATCATGGAGTAATAAATTCAATTGGAAGGAAGTTGAAAGTGAAATGCAAGTAATCCAATCTAATAGCCAAGGTATACAAGGTTCTAGTATTTTAGGAATCGGTACTACAGGATTTGGATTAGGAGCTGCAGTAAGTTCTGCTGCAACTTTAGGTTCCGGTATGAATACTGCTGCAGCCAGAGAGGCAAAAGCGGCTGCAGGATTTGATGCACTTAAAGAAACATATCCTAATTATGTTGAAGGGCCTTTGAATGTAATTAAGAAACTTATAATACAAGACCAAGGTTTAGAATTTACACAAGAATTTGAAGTAAAATTCCATTATAATTTACAAGCACATGGAATGATTAACCCGAAGATGGCGTTTCTAGACATTCTTACAAACATGCTTGTAATGTCATATAATAATGCTCCATTCTGGGGAGGTGCTGCTAGATATGTCGGAAACGGTAATTTTGGTAAACCATTAGGTGACCATGGTTTATTAGCTGCAGGTGACCTTAAAGGGTTTATGAAATCTGTTGTTAGTGATATAGGCGGTTTAATTTCAAACGTATTCGGTGACGGTAAAGGTGGTTTTTCACTTGAAAGTGTATTAGGTGGTATAGGTGATGTAGCAGGTGATATGCTAGGAGGATGGTTAAGTGAAAACTTAAATTCACCTCAAGGTCCACAGGTTGCACAAGCATTTTTATCAGGTGAACCTACAGGTAAATGGCATATAACAGTAGGCAACCCACTTAACCCTATTGTAATGATGGGTAATATGATATTAGATGATACTAACTTTAAATTATCAGGTCCTTTAGGTAGAGATGATTTTCCTACTGAACTTGAAGTAACAATGAAATTTAAGCATGCTCGACCTAGAGATAAACAAGAAATAGAACAAATGTTTAATGTCGGTAGAGGTAGATTATATGCTGCACCTGAAGGTCTAGAAGATGTTTTAAACACTGCAGGAAAAGAACCTAAAAGACAAACAGGATACGGTAAAGACCCTGTTAATAAAGGGGGTACAGGAGGTAAAGGTAAAGGTGGTAAAACTAAATATCACGATGATTTAGAATCTGCATGGAAATCAGGTACTGAAGCGGCAGATACTTCTTGGAATAAAATTAAAAATGTATACAGATACGCTATAGACTAATATGAAATCAGAATCTTTAAAAAAGACTAAGATAACTGACCCTATTACAGGCGAAGAGAAGCTTAACTTTAGTAGACCATCTATTATGCTAAAAGATGATGTTAAAGTTATAGCAATACATCTTGTAAGAGACCATGAGGAAATGAGACCAGATTTAATATCGAATCTGTATTATGGTACACCTGATTATGTTGATTTGATATTAAAAATGAATGGTATATCAAATCCATTTAGCTTAAAGGAAGGTCAGTTTTTAAGAATACCAGATAAAGCGGGTGCTGAAAGATATAGAAAGAACCTTAAAAAGGTTTCCGTTAAGCCTAGGACACAATTTACTGACACTAGAAGACTTAGTAAACAAGACGAAAAGAGAAAACAATTTCTTGAACAAAGGTCCAAAATGAAAACAAATGGTTCAAGTGAAAATCTTCCTCCTAATATGTTAAAGTCTAATGAAAAGTCAAAAGTATTTAAAGACGGTAAAATAATACTAGGTTCAAATCTTAATACTAAAGGTAATTAATGGGTGCAATATCAAATAACATATTAACAATAACTGAGCCTACAATTATATTAGATGCATTTGACATTGTAGACGTACAATCAGGAAATACAGGTTCAGAATCTAATACAAATGAACCGGCTAACGCTGACAGGGATAAAAAACAAGACAATGCATCAAAGTTAGCAGGTGGTTCTTATCCTGCAGTAAGGGTAAATGGTTATGATTTTAATAAAGACCATGTTGTATATTTTTCAATGAATCTAACGGGTTTTCTACCTGTTGCTACAGTTGTAATAAGTGACAATAAGGGGCTTTTTAATGGTGGACAATATCCTAAAGACGGTGATGTATTGAGTTTATATATAAGGTCTTCTGATGAAGAGATTTATAAACCTATAAGAATGGATTTTGACATATTAAATGTAGATGCACCTCCTGTTGATGCATATTCACAAAGTGCACCAGGTGATAGAGAAAGTAATCCTAACGTTACACCTATTACTTTTACATTTGAATGTAGAATTAAAATACCCGGTTTATATAAAGATGTCTGTAAGTCTTATCCTACTGGTACACTCTTTTCACATTTAGAAGAAATTACAAATGAGTTAAAGATTGGTTTTGCAAGTAACGTAGATGATACTGCAGATGAAATGACAAGAGTATGTGCATATGATAGTAGATTAAAATTTATGAAAGAGCAAATACTTTCTGCATATAAATCAGACAATCATTTCTTTAGTGCACATATTGACCCGTATTATTACTTAAATCTTGTCGATTTGAATAATCAGCTTAAGTATGATGAAGAACTTGAAGATACTTTGACTGCTATGTCGATGGACTTAACAGGTGAAGCTGAAATGGGAGGTGAACAAAACCAAGGTGAAAGTAAATTATATTTAACAAATATTTCTAAAGGACATGTTAATACAGATAAGTACATATTAGCATATTCTATACAAAATAATGCAGCACAGGTAACTCAGAAAAATGGATATAAAAGAGTCATGAAGTATTACGATGTAGCAACAAAGGAATATTTAACGTTTGATATAGAGCCTCTTACGTCTGAAAATTTACCACAAGGTATGGCACCTCTTAAAGGCAGGTCAGATGAGGAAAGATATTTAGATGAAGTAAAATATAAATATGTAGGAAAACAGTCTGTAAATGTACATGAGAATTTTCTTTTTGCACAAATACATAATTATCAAAATAATGTAGAACTTGAGAAAATGTATTTAACAGTTGAACTGGAAAAAGCAAATATGTCACTATATAAATATCAGAAAATTCCTATTATCATATACGATAATTCTGCTCTAAAAAATGAGGCGAAAATACAAAAAGAAAAGAAAACTGAAGATTTAAGTGGTTCGAACGGAGACGTAGATGGTTCTTCAATCAAAGGTGAAAAAGCAGATAGCATTTCAGACCAATATGGTGCCCCTAAGCTTGATAAATATCTTACAGGTATTTATGTAATAGGTGGAATAGAATATGAATATAGAACAGGTTATAAAGCTATAAAGCAAAAACTCAAGCTATACAGAAGAGAATGGCCTTACCCTGTATAATTAAAATTTAATAAATGGCAGATAGTGCTGAAGAATTTTTCGCAGGTTCAAGAGGACCTGTAAAGGACTTTAAAAAAGGATTAAAAAGCTGGTCTAAATACAACGACCCTACATACTTAGGGTTTTTATTGTTATTTGACTGGACTAGCCCACATGACCCTACGGGTAATTATTATATGGGAGGAGGTAGCCCACTTTTAGCAGGAGGCGTAAACGAAGCTACAGCAGGAAGCGACCCTAGCACATGGACTACTACACCTGGTACAGCAATGGATTATTTAAAAAGAAATGAAGAATTTTCTAGAATGCTATACTTAAATGCATTTATAAATACACTTAAGTCCGTTAATTATTATATGCCATGGTATTGGCAATCAATAGAAGGATTAGAGTCTGCATGGAAATGGAATAATTTTGAAAATCCATATAGAGGTGGAGACGATTCTCTTTTGAAAATAACTTGCTTAGAATCAATTGATTTAAAAATGACGGCATTAATGGATATGTACAGACAAGCTTGTTTTGATTTTGAACATAGACGAATTATAATACCTGAAAACTTAAGAAAATTTAGAGTTAGTATATACATTGAAGAAATTAGAAAATTCCAAGTTGATTCTAGTTTCTTAGACGGTATTACGGGAAATATTAATTCAAATTTGCCAGCAACAGGAGCATCAGCTGCATTGAAAAACCCTACTGTAAACAAGATAAATGATTTTCTTTCACAAAAAGATGGTGATAGCTTAACATATATTAATGGCGCAGGTGCAAAAGTAATGTTTGATTTACAGTATTGTGAATTCATACCGGACGAAAGTAGTACATTTTTAGCTACAGCAAATATGACTTTACCTGAAATGGCAAGTCAAATAATAGCATTTAAGTATGAGAATGTAAGACAGGAAAGTACTTATCCATTTAAGTATATAGAAGTTAAGAATCAATCTGGCAATGTTGGCAAATTTTCGAAAGAAGCTTTACTTGACAAAGTCAAGGAGAGAGCAACTGAAATAGTTTCAAATGCAGCAAGTGATGCAGCAAAGAAGCTTTCTGGTTACTTAAATGGATTACTTTTAGGTAATGTACATGGTTTAAGTATAGGAAGTCTATCGACTGCTCTTACGGAAGGTTCCGCACAGAGTATTTCTAGAGAATTTGCAGGAATTGTTAACAATATAAGGCAAAAAAGTCAAGGAGAATTAACAGGTACAGATAGAGCATTTAGTGTAGATGAAGTAGGAAACACATTAACAGGTACTGATAAAGCTTATGAACAACAAGTATCGCCTTTAAATCAACTTTCAGGTAAAGATAAAGCATATATACAAGAAAATTCAAAT
>Ga0172373_10006347_pt1 | contig 15752 bp, 17 predicted proteins | sample Lak10m_2_FD_114546 | JGI IMG/M metagenome (GOLD analysis project Ga0172373, IMG submission 114546) | Freshwater microbial communities from Kabuno Bay, South-Kivu, Congo - kab_092012_10m | ecosystem: Environmental > Aquatic > Freshwater > Lake | place: Democratic Republic of the Congo...
GCAATAACAACCAGGCCGCAGTCGCAGCAAGCGTGAAATCAAACAGGCGCTTCATTGCAAACCCCTGCGTAAAGCACGCGCCCGCTGCCAAACAACGGCTTTGGGTACAGTCATCGACAAGGCCTGCATGCAGCGCTCCAGCCAACCCTGGCGATGTTGGAGACGGTCTATGGCTTTTCCCAGATCGATACGAATCGCTTGACCATAGGCCCCTTCGGCCTTGGCAATCGCCTGCCGCAACAATGGCAAGCGAGGCTGCATCATGGCAAGATCGATCACATCGCGGTTAAAAATCCCGTCATCTCCCCATCGATCTGAATTGGCCAGCAGTTTGCTCGTCGCCAAATCAAGCAGCGTCAATGTTGAAATACCGCAAACTTCATCATTATTCGAAGGGAGATCCAAATCGATCCTCCCCTCCAGAACGATTTCGAACTTGATAGGCAGGTCGCCAACCGCGAGCATCGTGCGGATTCCGTACTGATCGGCCCGAATTTCGCGGAGTTGCGTCACCGGCAGATGCCCCGACAACAGAATGGCAGTTATGCCACCGGTGCCTGTCAGCAGTTGGCGCAAGTCACGATAACAAGTCACATCCGACACCAGGAAGTCGATATCGACTGATTCGCGATACTCGCCAAATCTCAGCACGATGGCGGTACCCCCACCGAAAAAACATTTATGAACCTTCAGTAACGGGCCATTCAGGGCACCCAGTATCCAGGCAATACGTTGATGATGTGGACGTTCAAACATGGCTGCCCTGCCCCCCGAAACCCAGGCGCAATGCATCAATTAAATGACGTTCATGTTCAGACAATGCATTTTCATCGAGATGCCGCCAGTTGCGCTCATAAATACCCCACGCTTCAGGGGGCGTTAAAGTTTCCATCCCCTTCACCTGCCATGCGAGTTGCATGAGTTGGGGATAGCCGGCGATACGTATGCGTGCGGGGATCCAGCCCTCACGACGCACCGTCTGGTATGTATCAGTCGACTCTGCAGGGGTAATAGCGAACTTCAAACCCAAGGCCGCCATGACACTCAGATAAGCCCCCATGGTTACAGCCGGCTCACCTTTTTCGATACGGTGCAAAGTTACGCGCGACATGCCTGCAGCTTCGGCCACAATGGTGGCATTAATCTGAAGTGCCTTGCGATGGGCACGAATTTGCCGTCCCAAGGCAACCAAATTTTCTGAAACATCTACAGTGACAGAAGTCTTTCGCGGCATAATGTTTCTCATACTAATCATATTTGCTTATATGTCAACAATGAGAAACATATAATTATGGTCATGAATTAATTTTGCCCCAGCATCTCCCACAACCCCTCTTTCAGCCCGACCTGGGCCCGCCAACCGAGTTCCCGTTCGATCCGGGCGGGTGAATAACAGGCCGAGCCGATCAGGCGGTCGACAATTTCTTCCAGTCGGCCATTCAGACGCCCTGCCGCACGCAAGGCGCCAGCCGGGACGCTCCAATGCAAAGTCGGCTTTCGCAGGACGGCACGAATCGCATCGTAAATCTCCCGCCCGGAATAGGCACGCGGATCAGCCACGATGTAGGTACGCCCATTCGCCTCGGGACGCTCCGCCACGCACCGCACCACCTCCACAACATCATTCACATGCACCAGCGAACGCCTGTTTCCTGTCTCGGGCAATGGCGGAAACCAGCCGGCGCGAACCGCCTTGGCCATGCGTTCCATGTTCCCCCGCCCGCCCCGGCCATAGACTATCGCCAAGCGCAAGTTCACAACGTGCATGCCGTATTTCGCCCCTGCTTCAAGCACCGCGTTCTCAGCCGCACGCTTGGCCTTGCCATAGGGTGTATTCGGAGCGCTCGGCCAGTCCTCGTCGACACATTCGTCACCCGGTTCGGCCATGGCTTTCACGCTGGAAAGAAACACGAAGCGCCTCACGCCCGCCTCTCCGGCCGCATTGACGAGATTGCGCGTACCCTCGAAATTGATGCGCCAGTGGGCATTGGGATCGGATGAAGAAAATGCGTGGGCATAACCGGCACAGTGAAAGACGGTTTCGATCCCTGCGCATGCTGAAGCAAGTGATGCAGGATCCAGCAGATCGCCACGCACCGCCCCGGCTATCGCGGTAGCATCACGCGCCAATGCACGATCATTCGACCGCAGTAGGCGCTGGCCGATGAAGCCGGTGGCTCCTGTCACCAATGAATACATTGTCCGTGCGCCAATATCATAAGATTTTGGCGATATGAAGCAGTCGTCTGTATTCAGCGAGCATTGCAGTATTCACATAGTCAGCGGCAAATGACCTAATAACTCGTTCACGCGCCTGAACACCCATGCGCACGCGCAATTCAGGCTGAGACAACAGTACTTTCAGCGCACCAGCCAACGCTATTGCATTCCTTGGCTCAACCAGAAACCCGGTTTCTCCATCTACAACCGCATCAATCAGGCCATTGATCCGTGTTCCCACGGTGGGCAACCCCATCGCGCCTGCTTCTATCACCGTAGTGCCAAACCCTTCACGATAACTTGGCAAACAATACACATCCGCAGCACACAAGTAATGTTCAGGAACAGCGGTATATCCGATGTAACGCAGAAACGATAGTCCATCAAGCTCCGCTCGCCCGATCGTCGCACTCCCGCCTGCCTCATCGTCCATTGGTCCGACAAGCAGCAGACATAAATCGAACCCGTCAACATGTAGTTGCCGTGTTGCTTCGATCAATTCTCGAATTCCCTTGTCCTGGGTGATCCGCCCAATAAACAGTAACACCGGCGTCCCACCCCCGATTCCCAACTCGCTCCGAACCCTGTCTCGTGTTTCCGGGCCCAAGCGATCCGCACTAAAGCGTTCTATATCGACACCGGCAAGAGAACCGTGTCCCATCATTGAAATACGATGCTCTGGAAGCAACCCCTCTTCAACCAGAAATCGGCACTGGCTTGGGCTATCGGCGTAGCACATCGTGTTCAATCGACCGATCAATCGATCTGCCCAGCGAGCCACCCAGCGCTTGGGTCCCTCAAGTACGAGCCATGGCTGCCCCGTAAATGTATGCAAACGAATTGGTACATTGGCAATCCAACCTGCAAGAGCAGCTAGCAACCCGGCTTTCGGGGTCGTCGAATGCACTATGTCCGGGCAACTTTTACGCAACAGGCCAACAAGGTTCAAGAGTGCATGCCAGTCTGCGGCCGGGGAAATATCGCGTCGAATATCGATAGGTTGAATCGCGAAGTTCGGATGCGCAGGCAATTGTTGCAATTCAGCGCCCGGCGACGTTACCAGGGTTACGCGCATCCCCGCCGCGAGCATTGCCGCAATCTGTCCTTTCAACTGCGTCACCACGAAAAAGGGAACGGTGACAACACAGACCACATGGATACCCTGCAACTCAGGCATGCTGCTGCTCGAACCAAGCCTGGAACATCAGCACGTTCCACAGCCAATGCTGCCAATTGCGCTGGCCGGATAAATGCTCTTGCCATTTCCTGCCAATCAAACCGGCATTCAGAAAGCCTTCGTGTTTGATACGCGACTCATCAAGCAAAGCCTCTGCCCAATCACGCAATGACCCGCGTAACCAAGAGTCGAGGGGAACACTGAATCCCTGCTTGGGCCGCTCGATCATCTCTCGGGGAACATACTGGTAAAGCACTTGGCGCAACAGCCATTTACCCTGGCCATTTCGAATCTTCATATGTATAGGCAAGCGCTGAGCAAATTCGACAATTCCATGATCAAGCAGCGGTATGCGAGTCTCCAAACTCACCGCCATCGCAGCACGATCAACCTTGACCAGAATGTCGTCGGTCAAGTAGCCCACCAGGTCATGAAACATCATTTGTTCAGAAAGCTCTTTATAACCCGCCCGAACTGCCTCATTATCAGCCCAGATCGCCGGTTCGCTAGCATTCTGGACTATCGAGTCATATTCACGATGTTGCGTGACCAAGCGGCGATGGAGTTCTGCGGAATCGGCAACATCAATAACACTTGCCAACTTGTGTATCTTGTCTCCAAAGGCTTTCAAACGGAGGGAACCGGGAAGCATATTCGCCAACTGGTTCCACCGTGCAGGGCTCAGGGTTGTCAAGGTGCAACTGATGGCCGTGCGCAGCGGTCGCGGTGCCCAATGAATATGGCGCCATATCGACCTTCCCCAGAAATAGCGGTTGTAGCCGCCAAACAGTTCATCTCCGCCATCGCCCGATAGTGCAACCGTGACATGCTGGCGGGCCATGGTCGCGACCAGATGCGTAGGTATTTGCGACGAATCGCCGAATGGTTCGTCATATATCTGCGGCAAGCGCGGAATGACATCCAGTGCATCCTGTGGCGACAGGTAGAGTTCGGTGTGTTCCGTGCCCAAATGCGCAGCCACCGCCTTGGCGTGACAGGCTTCATCGTAGCCTGATTCATCAAATCCGATGGTGAAAGTGCGCACTGGCTGCGTTGCCTGCGCTTGCATCAAAGCCACGATGACCGAGGAATCAACTCCACCGGAGAGAAACGCACCGAGAGGTACATCAGCCAGCATCTGCCCACCGATGGCGCGCCGCAGCTGTGCATCCAGTTCTGCAATTGCGGTGGCATCATTCATGTCATTGCGCACCGGGGCGAGCACCACATCCGACGCACGCCAATAATATGTCGGCGCTGGCGAGACGGCTGAAGCTCCCATCGGCAATGTCAGCCAAGTGCCCGGCAACAATTTATCGACACCCTGGTAGATCGAATGTGGTAACGGCACATAGCCATAACGCATGTAGCCAGCCAGCGCCTCGCGGTCGATTTCACCTTTCCAGTTGGGATGTGCGCGCAGCGCCTTGAGTTCCGAACCAAATAGGAACGTATTGGCAATCCATCCGTAATACAGCGGCTTTTCACCCAGCCGATCGCGCGCCAAGGTCAAGGATCGTTCGTTGCTATCCCAAAGCGCTAAGGCGAACATGCCGGTGAGTTTTCGAAGCGTCGCTGCGATACCCCACGCTTCGATCGCAGCAAGGATAGTTTCTGTATCGCTATGGCCACGCCATGCCACACCTGGCAAAGACTTACGCAAGTCGTGGTGGTTGTATATCTCACCGTTGAACACGATCACCCATCGACCGCTGGCTGATAACATCGGTTGATGGCCTGCCCTGGTCAGATCTAGGATGGACAAGCGACGATGCGCTAACGCCAGACCGGATGCTTTGTCTATCCAAGTCCCTGTATCATCCGGGCCACGGTGAGTCATCGTGCAGGCCATGGATTCCACCGTGCCGAGCAAGTCAGCATCCCCAGCCTGACACCAAAAGCCTACTATTCCACACATGGCGTTATGGCTCCACCATGTTGCCAATGGCATTCAAACGATGCTGTAGCCCTTCCCATTTTGCAAACAAGGATGCATCGGCAATCTGAACCCTGTTCCTGATAACACGTGACTCCATGCCGAACGCGAGACCAAGAAGATCACGAGTAGCGGCGAGTACGTGACTGGCGGCTCCCTGCAACCAGTCACGTCGATTCTTTGTGCTTCTCATTGCGTTCAAGTAGCAATGGCGGCTAATTAATGACTTTTTCACCGACAGGCCCGCATATTTGTAGCCCAAGAGGGGGTCGCACAAACCCGCGAACTTGCTGTTCTGATACGTTCGATACAGCAATACCTGATCCTGTCCTTTGCGTGCTGACTCGTCATACGGGTGCCGCCGAAACCATTCGGTGCGTCCCATCCAGGTTGGATGAGGCATCGGGAAACCATGCCATGGGCGACAACATATCTCCTCATGGGATCGTTTCGTCGGCAACACGCCAATAGGAATATTGTTTCCATCTACCAGCAAGGCCGAGGTAGCCATCAAATCCACATCAGGATGCTCCAGCAGAAAAGCGACTTGACGTTCCAGGCGTTCCGGGAAAGCGACATCATCGGCATCCAAGCGGGCAATAAATTCACCCTGCGCCAAACTGACGCCCAGATTCAGCCGCACCGGCAAACCACGACAAACCGGGTCGCGGTAAAGGCGAATCCTGGGGTCATCAATTGTTTGTAACAAATCCGCCGAACCATCGCTGGAGCCATCGTCCAACAAAATCAGTTCCCAACGAGAATAGCTCTGCCAAAGTAGTGAATTGATCGCTACAAGGAGCGAATCCCGCGAGTTGTGAAACGACATCACCACGCTCACGAGTGGCTCGTGTCGGTTTGCATTCATCTGATCGGGGCGCACTTGGCCAGTGTTTGCAGAAAAATCAGTATTGTCATCCCTCATGCGCTTTACACCGTACAACTTCAAACGTTGCAGCTACCCCAATGCATATCATCACCATCCACCACGGGTAGCGGTAACGATATAGCGCACCAAGAAATGGTGTGGCCATTGCATATATGGACATGACAGCTGCAGATATCCCGACCGGTGTCAATATGGCCCATTGCCTGGTACGCAATAGCCAGAGACACAAGCCTACAAGCCCCGCGTAAAGCAAGATTGCTTCGAGCGGTACGATTGCGTAAAAGAACGAGGGGTTACTCTCAAAGACAAAACCCCAATCCTTAGGCCAGGGTGAAAAAATCCCAAGCAGCACGGCACGCGGGAAATAGCTCAATGCTTCCAAGGAGCCGCCCGGCAATATGTCAGCATCGACAACCGACCTCAGTGTTGTCGGATTGTCCTGCGTATCCAAAATGGTGAAGATAAAACAGCGCTGTCCCATCATGGCTCTGAGCTTGCTTTCTGCATTGTCCGGCAAGATCTGTTCATCACGCCATGAATTGTTATCAATCTTTTCCAGGCAACGTTTGGAGATGGTGTTATCTGTATTACCCGCAAGCGCATAACGATCAAACCCTTCAATGGTCTCACCCGAAGCTGCCCCATGCCCTAGCAAGCTAAGGCTAGCGAGTACAAACGCGCCATAAATGAGATATAGCCACCCACCTCCGAGTTGTCGATAATTTCCTAGAGTTCTCGACAGCAGACCGACCGCTAATACTATGGCAACAATGGGTAATAGAATTTGATTCACATAGGGGCGTACAACCCACAAGAGCAGTACTCCTGCCACCATGACAACCAGCGAAATAAACCCGCTGCGAAATAACGTCTTGCCATCAGCACAAATAAATCGCATCAGGCCATAAATAAATAATAACGAGCCAACCAGAGCGAAGCTATCCTTATTCAATTGCGAAAACCACAACATCATATGTGGTGAAACCGCCAACGGTGTTATTGCAATGAGACTGGCGCGAAGAGGAAACCACCGCAACAGTATCAGTGTCATGATGACAACCGAAACACCATGCAGCAAAGCATTTATCAATACAACGCTATATGGGCTATTAATTGCTAGATATGCGAGACTTGCAAAACCTGCAGGTCCTTGACCTTCTGGCCGCAGTTCGAATTCTTCAATGCCTAAGGCCTTCATTTCCTCTGTCTTTTTAATGGCCAGCAGATGGTAATAATATGGATCGCCTTGAATGTTCCCATCTATTGATGATGGCATGAAATAAGGGATCACCAATTCCCGCGATACAGCCATCGCCATAAGTGCATAGCAGAACACACAAATGAATAACCAAACCAAAATACTGTGGTGTTTGCCCAGGTTCATAGAGCAACCCAATCAAGCGGCAACAGATCTTTGGTGTTCGTACCGTTCGCAAACCACCTTTGAGGGGCAATCACTATTTTGTCGTCACGAGGGTTCAGCCACGCCCCCCACCAACTGAAGGAACTGTTGGCGATGATGTGGTGCTTGCACAGGCTCATCAGGCGCATATCGATATAGCTATCCATTCCACTGTTATGATCAACGTAGCAGCATGGATACTCATCAAAGTTCAGGTTTGCCCGTACCCACTCCATGTCATCGGAAAATACATAGAAATGCGGAGCATCTACGTGCGCACTGATATAGCGAATCGCAGTTTCAAAATAGGAAGGCGAACAAATTCCGTTCGTTGCCATTGTCTTGGGATCACTTACATAGTCGCCTCGGCGAACATGCAGGCTCACCGCATTTACTGTATCAATTTCCTTCGCGAGCTCGAGATTGCGACCGGTTAAGGGTTGCCTGAACGTGAAATCGGCACGAATGATCTGTGCCACGTCTGCGAAGTAGTGCTCCGATTGCCAGTAGCCGGTCAAATAATTTGGCAGTTGCACATCATTGATATCCGGCCAGTAGTGAAAATGCGGTTCGACTATGAAACGGTGATTTCGAAAATAGCGCAGTTCAGGGCGAGCAAGAATTCGCCGGACAAGCCTTGACGACTGCCAGCCAAGAACGGCGCGTACATCTTCTGGTTCCGCCAGCGTCACCGGACAGCTGAACACCCTCTCCAGCTCAAATCCCTGATGCAATCGATACCCGGCGAAATCGCCGACATCCAAGAGATGCGATGCATCGAACTTGATAGATAAAGCACGGCCCGCGGCGTACTGGAACATTTGGTTACCCAGACCGCCGATGACATGCGAAATAACCGTACTCATTTACAACCCGAATTTGTTCAGGATCTTGCCAACAAGCTTGCGTACTTTCCTTTTTTGGACAATCAATGACTGGGCCGGCAGCAGTCTTTCAAGTTCGCTGGTTTTCGTTACGACAAAAGGCTTATCGAACTCAACCCCTTCAAAAAATAGCTCATTGTTTGCAGAACAGAGGTCATCCCAACCCCGTTCCAGCGTTTTATAAAACAATGAAGTCACAGCAGAGAATTCTTGGAAAGCCGTGTCATGCTTTGGCAGGTACCTTAGAATTTTTAGTTCGTAATCAAACTTCACAAAATGAATGTGTACGCCAAAGTTGTACAAATATTCATAGGTAATCAATGGGTATTCTACGTATCCACGCCCGCCCCCAACCCTGAACACTTCATCCATGAAGGTCTCTGGATCGGGAACATGCTCTATGACATGTGAGCAAATTACATAATCGAATTGTCCATCTTCAAATGGAAATCGATTCCCGTCGTAATAGTAGACAGGCCTTTCGCCGAAACACGGCTCTTCAGCTACATCGCCTCTCTGCAAGATCTTTTCCTGGGTCGTGTCGAACTTCAGCTCAAGAAAAGCATTACTCCGTGGATGAGGTGTCGAGCCTGGTCCAATTTCCAGAACCTTATCTCTCGGTCGAATCGAAGTTATCTTCTCGGGGAAAAACATTTGAACTCTCTATTTTTTAATAGCTAGGCAGTGCCAACCAAAACTCGCTACATCCTCAGCTTTCTGTGATTTACCACGTAGCGAGAAATACATGAGGCCAACCCCCGCTGCAAGATAAGCCAGCGGCCAGATCCAATCACCATAACGGCGTGCCATGCTTGGGAGTCGCAATATTTCTTGCTTGGTAACAGAGAACCAATCGCCATTGGATGTCAGTTCCTGAATCTCGAATCCGCGTGATGGCAGATGGTATTCGTACCAGTAGCGGCTAAATCCTGTTGCGTAGTGATATGGCGCGAAGTGAACGAGGGAGGCAAACGGTGCAGTAAGGATCAGTTTTCCGCCAGGCTTCAGCAGACGCGCAAACTCATCCAGTGCCTTGAGCGCATCAGGTAAGTGTTCGAGCACCTCGCTGCAAAGTATGACATCAAATGAACCGTCCGCTTCCGGAATACTCGAGATGTCACATACCAAATCAATCCTGCTGGTATCCCACTTCCCGGTATGAAGGCCCTGAGTATCGCCCTTCCCCTCATACTGGCAAAAATCCTGTGATACGTAATTGAGGTGGTTGCAAAATTGTTTATTACGAAGCTCTCCGGCTCCAGCATCAAGCAGACGCAATCCCTTTGGGAGTGCCGCCAATATCTGCGCCAGCCACCGATTGCGTGCCACTTCATTAGCATTGACACCAACAATATTTTTTACTGATTCCTTCACTTGCCTATCCTTATTGTTTGGCGAAGGTAAAAATGCCCAAGGCGTACTGCAGCTTGCCGAGGGCGGTCATATCCGACTCTGGGCTGTCAGATCGAACAAGCGTCCTACTTGATCCTATCCATGCAAATTCCCTGAGCATCAAGCCATTTGCTGCGGCGAGCCGAACCAGTGAAAGTGGCTCGAATATCCGATGTGCATTGAACTCAACACGCTCCTGGCCGATGGGCACGGAAAGATAAAACAACCCGCCCGATCGAAGTATTCCGGCCATGTTAGCTAGTCCGGCTGCATAACCACCCGGGTTGATCGGATCACCATAGCGGCCTAAACCAAAGTGTTCCAGGGCATGCAAACTCGACAACGAGTCGCAATAACCGGCAAGCGATTCGGTTGGGTTCATCAGGTCAGCTTGTTTGAAAATAACCCCTGGAATTTGGGATGTAACTGGGCGAATATCAAATATTTCAACCTCCCTAAAACTAGCTACGTGAGCCACAAAGCCATCTATGCGCGAACCAATATCCACGTGCTTCTCAGGATTGGCAATGTGTATCTTCCGTGCCACATGCAAGTCTTGCCAGAAATATTCATTTTTCGTAGTCCCACCCTCCTCATACCAGTCGTACAAGCAGGGGAGAAAGTCAAGCTGTCCCTTATATTCCTTTCGAAATCGGAACCAGTCTGCGATATAACGGGGCAGTCCACATAACGAGCGAACCAACCTCCTGATATCAATACCGAACTGGATGCATAACAACCAGTAGATCTTTTTAAGAGTTTCTCTCATTCGGCTTCCGTTTCAACCAACCCAAACTGAACATAAACCCGATCAAATTGATCGCCAGCCAACCGAACGCCGCACCTATCGTGCCCTGCCAATTAACAAAGGGCGGGATTAATGCCACAGAGAGCACAAGCGCTATCGCATTAACTTGGAATATCGTATGAACCCTTTGGTGGGCCAACCAGTTCACGTAACCCACATTGTAAAAGGCGTTCAGCGCAACTCCTACAAGAAGCGTAGCCAACATCGGATAGACGTCAGCAACTACCACGGGGCTTCTCAACCAGACATCCAACAACCATTTGCCTATCGAGGTAAAAATTATTGTTCCCAGTACAACTATCAAACCGATCAAACCCGCCATTTTGAAATTCAAGCTGCGCAATGCAACTGAATCACTCCTCAATTGAATTGCGCGCGGCAATACAGCTTGAGTCAATGGATTGATCAGTTGTAGAGATCCCACCGCAATCGTCGCTGCAATGGTGTAATAGCCGAATTGTTCGATGTCCACCATCCGGCTTAGCACTATTCTGTCCATTTGCACCGTTAGCACACCCAACAATGTGGCGCCCGACATGCCGGCAACCAACCGCCAAACCGGGCGTAATTCACTTGCATTCCATCTGACCTGGCTGCGCTTGACTCGCAGCACGCTCCACGCCCATCTGCCGCGCAACAATGTTTCCAGCAGCGCAACCGTCGTATGCCAGATCAGATAGACCAGCAATGTTGGCCAAGCAACTACAGCAATCACACCTCCAACATGGCGCAACAAGGCGCCGCTCATCATGAGCCCATTAAGGGCGACTTGCGCCTGTGTCCCCACCAGCAAACTGCGATATATGGAGCCGGGAAACTGGGCTGCGAAAATGGCCGCCGCACCATAAATGGCCTCTCGACCCGTAGTTACGGGCAATCCGTCGAGGTTGAGCCAATGCCTGGCAATAATGTCAGCCAATAATGCGACGACAAGTCCGGCACATAGAGCAAACACCCAGTAGATTCGCTCAAAACCCAATAGCAGCGATGCTGTCCCGTAGCGGCCCCCATCAGTCGTATCGAAGCGCACTGCTACCTCTCGCACCAAAGCCTGGCTCATACCGGCATCCATCAAGCCAAGAATTGCTTGCAACGTTGATATAAACCCAATCAAACCAAACTGCTTGGGACCAAGCTCAGACAAATACCAAGGTAACGCAAGAATGGGTGCCAGAACCACCACGCCCATGCCAACATAATTGACAAGGATGTTTTTTCTCAGTGGCATGCTTCAAAAAATTGTTGCGCGAAGTCGGCATAGGCGCTTGCCAGTCCCTGTTTCAGCCCTCTGCCCGCCCGCCAGCCCATGGTATGCAATAGGCTGACGTCCATCAACTTGCGCGGCGTTCCATCTGGCTTGGTCGAATCGAAGGCGATTTCACCGGTATAGCCAACCACGCTCTTGATCGTTTCGGCCAGATCCCGGATTGTCACATCCTCACCCACGCCGATATTCACTACCGGCGGCATGAAGACGCCCGTTTTCGCCTCGTCGCTGCCCAGCAGGGTCTGGTATTTCTCGTCCGGCAGGTTCATCAGGAAGGCGCAGGCGTCGGCCATGTCGTCGCTGTAGAGGAACTCCCGTCGAGGGGTGCCGGTGCCCCAGACGGTGACAGCGGGGGCGTTGGCTTGCTTGGCTTCGTGAAACTTGCGGATCAGTGCCGGGATGACGTGGCTGTTTTCCGGGTGGTAGTTGTCGCCGGGTCCGTAGAGGTTGGTGGGCATCACGGCGAGGTATTGAGTGCCGTATTGCCGGTTGTAGCTCCAGCACATTTCGATGCCGGCAATCTTGGCTAGGGCATAGGGCCGATTAGTGGGTTCGAGCGGGCCGCTAAGGAGATACTCTTCCTTCATCGGCTGTGGGGCGTGCTTGGGGTAGATGCAACTGGAGCCGAGGAACATCAGGCGCTTGACCTGGTTCCGGTACGCCGCATGGATCACGTTGGTCTGGATGGCGAGGTTGTCGCGGATGAATTCGGCGGGGTAGGTATTGTTGGCGTGGATGCCCCCGACCTTGGCGGCAGCGAGGAAGACGTAGTCGGGTTTCTCGCTGACGAAGAAGGCCTCGGTCGCTGCCTGGTTGGTCAGGTCGAGTTCGGCGTGGGTGCGGGTGAGCAGGTTGGTGTAGCCCTTGGCTTGCAGGTTGCGCATGAGGGCGGAGCCGACGAGGCCATGATGACCGGCGATGTAGATTTTGGCGTCAGGATTCATTTTGAGGCCTTGCCTGGCTGAACAAAACCAATCGGGCGAGTTTGCACTTGCGGAGCTGCCATCAATTGCCGGATCGTATTGATCAGGCCTGCAATGGCCTGATCATGTCCGGAAACCTTCCGATCCAGTTCCATGAGCTTTGCCGCAAGTTCCTTGTTCGTCGAAAGCATCTCGCGAAGCTGGACAAAGGTTTTGACGATGATGATTCCAACATCTGCAGCGATGTCCGACTTGAGGACACTGGACAGCATCAAAGCACCGTGTTCGGTAAATGCATACGGCGCATAGCGACGCCCACCCCGACCTTTTGAGATCACATTTTGTGATCTCAAAGCTGACCATTCATCATCTGTCAGTTGAAACATGAATTCCGGCGGGAAGCGCCGGGCGTTACGGCTGACTGCCTGAACCAAGACACGAGTTGCCACCTGGTAGAGCGCAGCCAAGTCCTCGTCCAGCATGACCTTGTGGCCACGCACAAGGTGGATACGCTGGGCAACAACCTCCGGCAAAAGAATTTCAGCATTCTTCATGCATTTACTCGTGGTAGTCCATAGCCTTGTAGCCATGCTTTTTGATGAGTTCGTCGCGTTCGGCGGCCTTGAGGTCTTCGCGCACCATTTCGGCCACCAGTTCGTCGAAGGTGGTCTTGGGTGTCCAGCCGAGTTTCTCTTTGGCCTTGGTCGGATCGCCGAGCAGGGTTTCGACTTCGGTGGGGCGGAAGTAGCGGGGATCAACGGCAACGATGGCTTTGCCGGTGACGTCGTAACCTTTCTCTTCCTTGCCCTGCCCTTCCCAACGGATCGCCATGCCGAGTTCCCTGGCGGCGGCATTGACGAAATCCCTAACCGAGTATTGCACGCCGGTGGCGATGACGAAGTCTTCCGGCTTGTCCTGCTGGAGCATGAGCCATTGCATTTCGACGTAGTCGCGCGCATGGCCCCAGTCGCGTTTGGCGTCCAGGTTGCCGAGATACAGGCAATCCTGCAGGCCGAGCTTGATGCGGGCGAGGGCGCGGGTGATCTTGCGGGTGACGAAGGTTTCGCCGCGGATCGGGGATTCGTGGTTGAAGAGGATGCCGTTGCAGGCGTAAAGGCCGTAGGCTTCGCGGTAGTTCACCGTGATCCAGTAGCCGTACATCTTGGCGACGGCGTAGGGGCTCCGGGGGTAGAAGGGAGTGGTTTCCTTCTGGGGGATTTCTTGCACCTTGCCGAAAAGTTCGGAGGTGCTGGCTTGGTAGAAGCGGGTTTTCTTTTCCAGGCCGAGGATGCGGATGGCTTCGAGCAGGCGCAGCACGCCGAGGGCGTCGGAATTGGCGGTGTATTCGGGTTCTTCGAAGGAGACGGCGACGTGGCTCTGGGCGGCGAGGTTGTAGATTTCGTCGGGCTGGATTTGCTGGATGATGCGGATGATCGATGACGAGTCGGTCATGTCACCATGGTGCAGGAAGAAACGCACGCCCTTCTCGTGGCGATCCTTGTACAGGTGGTCGATGCGGTCGGTGTTGAAGAGCGAGGTGCGGCGCTTGAGGCCGTGGACTTCGTAGCCCTTGTCCAGCAGAAATTCGGCGAGATAGGCGCCGTCCTGCCCGGTGATGCCGGTGATGAGGGCTTTCTTTCCAGTCAATTTGGTCATGTATTGATACTCGCGTGCTCGTGTTGGCGTTTCGATCCGCCCACCTCGGTCTTAAGCAGTTCAATTTCCCGTTTCAGGCTTTCGTATTCGGCCAATTTGCGCTTCAGGAAGCCAGCCGTCAGGATGGTTTTTCTGCTGATCCCTTCCGGAGTGAGGTAATAGGCATAGGCTGCCTTGTTCTGGCTGTTGCGAAAATTTCGAACCTTGATCAGCCCCTTTTCAAGCAACGCCTTGAGGCAGTAATTCGTTTTGCCCAAGCTCACGCCCAATGCTTCGGCGAGTTCGCGCTGGCTCGATTGCGGATTGGCTTCGAGCAGGCGCAATACCCGGAGGTGGGTTTCTTCAGATTGGGTTGGTGACAACGACTGCCGCCTTGCGTTCAATGATTGAACGCAAGTATGCCATGACGAACGGATTTTGGGAAGAGGGCTTTAGCTGAAGACTTCGGCCTGTTTCAGCGTACGAGCATCCGCATCTTTGGCAGCAAGCTTCGGTTCGCCCTCGATGGGCCATGAGATGCCCAAAGCGGGATCGCGCCAGAGCAGGCTGCGTTCATGTTCCGGCGAATAGTAGTCGGTGGTCTTGTAGAGAAACTCGGCGGTATCGGAGAGCGTGAGAAAGCCGTGGGCAAAGCCTGGGGGAATCCACAGCTGCTTCTTATTCTCGGCGGAGAGGATGTCGCCTACCCAGCGGCCGAAGGTCGGTGACGATTTGCGGAGATCGACCGCCACATCGAACACTGCGCCTTGCACCACGCGCACCAGCTTGCCTTGTGCCTTGGGGGGCAACTGGTAGTGCAAGCCGCGCAGCACGCCCTGGGTGCTTTTCGAATGGTTGTCCTGCACGAAATCGACATCGAGGCCGGTGGCTTCCCTGAATGCCTTGCGGTTGTAGCTTTCGAAGAAGAAGCCGCGCGCATCGCCGAAGACCTTCGGCTCGATGAGTAGTACGTCTGGGATGGCGGTGGGGGTGGCTTTCATGTCAGCACCTTCTCGTCGAGCAATCGCAAGAGATACTGGCCATAGCCGTTCTTCGCCAGCGGCTGGGCAAGTGCGCGCACCTGCGCGGCATCGATCCAGCCGTGGCGCCAGGCGATTTCCTCGGGGCAGGCGACCTTGAGGCCCTGACGCTTTTCGAGAGTGGCGATGAACTGGCTGGCTTCGAGCAGCGATTCGTGCGTGCCGGTATCGAGCCAGGC
>Ga0172373_10006348_pt1 | contig 15751 bp, 6 predicted proteins | sample Lak10m_2_FD_114546 | JGI IMG/M metagenome (GOLD analysis project Ga0172373, IMG submission 114546) | Freshwater microbial communities from Kabuno Bay, South-Kivu, Congo - kab_092012_10m | ecosystem: Environmental > Aquatic > Freshwater > Lake | place: Democratic Republic of the Congo: South-Kivu...
CTACCTGATTTGCCGGAGGTCCCACCGTAGTTCATCGCGCCGAGATCCGTCACGCTCACGCCTCGGTCCTGGTGCACGATGTCCGAGCCTTGGTTCAGCATGTTCCCGATGCGATCATAACGGTAGGAAACGAATCCGTTGTTGGCGTCGGCCACTCCGGGCAAAGCAAAGGAATACTGGGCACGGGTGATGCGGTAGAGATCGTCGTATTGAAAAAGCTGCGTGTTGCGGCGCTTATCGCCCGTAGGCACCGAGGCACCTGGACGTTGGTCGCGGATGGCTTTGATGTTGGAAACACCATCGAACTCATAAGCGAAGTTCAGCAGCTCCGTGCCCGCGACGGAGTGTTTTGTCGTCAGGACGTTGAGTCGCAGGCGTGGGTCATAGGCGTAAGCGGTGCGCACGCCGTTGCCGTAGTCGATCTGGGCGAGCTGATCCGACGCACGGTACGCAATGCTCGAAATGATATTGCCCGCCATCGGTTGACCTGCCGCCGGTCCACCCGTGATCCGTGTGAGCAGGTTGCGGGCGTTGTAGACGTAACCGATCTGATCGCTGTCGGGGTAGGTTAGCGTCGTCACGCGATCGAGTGAATCGTAGGCGAACGCGGTGCGGTAGCTGACCAATGGAATGAGTGACGCAGCATTCGTACGCGAGAGAAACACCGGATCGGGCAGCCGTTTGACCACCCATTCGACCCTGCCCCGTGCATCGTAACTGGTATGCTCCTCGCCGCTGAGATCCTCCACGTAGGCCAACATGCCTTTGGTGTTCCGTGCGGTGGTTTGCGATCCGTCGCCTACCACTACGGACGTCGCTGGATTGTCGTAGTGATACACCACACTCTGAGTCTGACTCTCGACCGAGCTTCCGGTGGTCGATCGCCACGGCGGCAGCGCGTGTCCATCCTGATACTTCTCGGTCTTGAGCCGGTTCACTCCGTCGTAGGTGTAACCGATGGCTTGAGCTTTGGCATCGAGCGTTGAAGAAAGGTTCGAGGCATTGTCGTAGGTGTAAGTCATCACACCTCGATCGGGATCGTTCATGAACAGCTTTCGCTTGAGTCCATCGTAACGGAACCACTTCTGATTGGCTTGGCTGTCGGTGATGTGTGTGAGGTTGTCGTTGAGATCGTATTCGTAGCGGGTCGGCCAGAGATTGAGACCCGTCGACGCCGTCCCATCGTCGTTGAGCCGGGTGACCTCGGTAACGCCGATCAACCGATCCAGGCCGTCTTTGAACTGGATGTGCGGCGTGTTGTAATAAGCCGACGCAGGATTGATGTCTTCTTCGTCGAAGAGCTGGGTCTCCAAAGGCAAATAGACCGTTCGCGTCTGGGTCAGCGCGGCCCCCGCGCCCGTGGCTTCCGGCGGGTTTACCGTCCGAACGACGCGACTCGCAGCATCATAGAAACTGGCGACATGGGTCTGCGCCTCGGGCGGAACAGAGTAGGTCGCCGCGCTGGTTTCGAAGGGGAGGAAAGCCTTCCGTTCCTCGCCCTGGCTGGAATAGCGTTTGAAATCCTTGGCGATCCAGCGCCCGGCCACCTCGCTCTCGTGGAGCGTGCCAAGCTTGTGGCCTGCCCCGTCGGTGAAGCTCATCGTGTCAAACGTGCCCCCCTGCCCTGCAACTTCGCGCTGGTGGGTGGTGACGCTGTTAACCACATCGGCCGCAGCGGTGCTAACGAGCGTCAGCGCTCCGCTTGAGTCGTAGTTGTAGTACAGCCCACGAAACGGGTCGCCCGGACGGTATTCGAACATGGCGGTTGGGAACGGCGCGGAGTCGCCTAGCTTTACGATGCCGACCAAGCGCCAGAACGAATCGTATTGGAATGTGGTCGAGTTGCCATTGAAGTCGGTGAACCCCACCATCACTCCCGCCCCACGGTCGTAGCTGGCGTTCGCGACGAGATCAGCGCTGCCATTTCCTACACGAATGGTTTCGCGTTCAACGTAGGTATGGAACAGCGAGTCGTAGGTGTATTCCTTCTCATGCCCTTGCCCTGCTGCGCTATAGAGGGGATCACGCGTCACGGTCAGGTTGCCAAAGGCGTCATACTGGGCGCGCGACGTCGTGATGGCATGATTCGCGGCGAGACGCGGGTCGCCCACAGCTTTAGAAATCGTGCCGAAGGCTGGAGGCAGCGTGGAGCCGTTCACAAGCTGCTCACTGCGGTGCATCAAGGCCCGTGTGCCGACCTGGCCCAGCGGCAGACCAACGAACACTTCGCCGTCGTAGAAGCTGCGGGATTCACTCACGAACTGGCCGCCCTCGTCCGTCACACGTTTCACTGCCGGGACGCCGATGATCCATGCCTCCAGATTGAACACGTAGGTCGAGTAGGCGAACCGTTCGTCGTCGAATGTTGAGCCGGGTGAGTTCTCGCCGTAATCCTTCTCCAGAATCGTGTTCCCAAAGAAGTCCACATCGCTCTCGCTCTCAATCACTCGCTTGGAACGCAGAGGAATCAGATTGTCCACGGCTGCCAGCGCTCCGTTGGCTTCGATGATCTCCTTGCGTGTCGACACCGCGAACGCAAAGGTCACCCGTCGATCGTCGGTCGTGGTCGCGGGAATGGACACCCCGGGTTGCGCCACCCCGAATGCGTCGCGGTAGACGAAGCCGTTGGTTGGGCTATGGATGAGTTTGATGCGCCATGTGTTCGTCTCGCGTGAGAAGACCACAGCGTCGTTCGCCGGGAGTCCATTGGTCTGCGCGGCATACACGCCTCCGACATCGGCCGTCAGCAGCGTGGCCTCAGTCCAAAGCACCTTGCCCTTGAGCGGTTCTTCCTCGTAGCCCGAACGTCCTTGCAGCTCGTCGATTTGGCTGTTGTCGTTGTTATCGATTCCATCCGGCACGCCCGTGTGAAAGCCAAACCGCGTGACTGTTCCCGGGGAATGCACGGCAATGGCAGGGGTGCTGGTGTATCGGTCGTCGCCGCGCTCAACCTTCTTGGCAAACGCGAACCCGCGAAACTCCTTCTCGCGATCGTCGTAGTAACCGTCGTAATAGAAGAGCTCGGAGGTGTATTCGTCTGGGCCGAGCTGACCGTCGAGGTCCACGCCAACCTTCTTCGTGATCTGGCTCACGACCTGCGACGGGAACGGCAGGCGCGTGTGCCACGGCACTCCGGCGGCGCGATCGGCAAGGTAGAACTCCGTCGTCGACTTGTAGCCAATCTCGGTGCGAAGCCCGATGCCGTTGTCGATCGTGGCAAGCAGGTTGGGCTTCGTGGCACCCAGGAAGTCGACATACTCAACCTCGTACTGGCCCGTCGTTGAGTTAAAGTTTTCCCAGAGAAAGTCCGTCGAACCGTTGCCGTTGATATCGGCCTGCTGGAGCACGGTTTGGCCTCGGATGTAGTCCGGAGTTCCCTCCCTTCGAAACTCGCCGGAGAAACCACCGCTGCCGCGGTTGACCCAAAAGGCAACATAATTGCCACCCACCGCAACCACATCGGCAAGACCATCACCGTTGATGTCACGAATGTGAACATCCTCGATCGGGATCGTGCGCAGATCGACATCGCCAGTCATCACCACGCGGCTGCCCCATCTCCCGCCGCCGTGGTTAGGCCAGAACGTCACTTCCAACAGAGTGCCAAAGGCGTTGATCCGCACCAGATCAAGCAATCGATCCCCGTTCATGTCCGCCAATTTGACCTGTTCATTGGATCCTTCCGCACCCAGGCCCACGCCTTTGCTGAAGGCGACGTCGTCAGCCGATGTCAGATCGCCCATCTCTGGCTCCCCAAACAGAAACAACCCCCGCGTTTCCCAACGATTGGTGCGGTTGATGTAATACTCGAAACCAAAGGGCGTGGTCCGCATGTAATCCATCAACTTGTCGTTATCGAGGTCCAACGATCTTACGGAAGGGTCGTTGAAATCGAACGGTGGAAAGAGCCCTTCGTAGGAGGTCTCACTCCCCCACGCCGGGCGCGAGTCGTCGTTCCCATATGGCTTGGTGGTGTTGGGATAGAACACAAAACGATCGTTCGCTCCTCCGAACTTCTCGAGCAGATCAATGCGACCATCCCCATCCAAGTCGCCAAGCTGGACGGTGTCGGCTCCGAGCCGAACCGCCGACGGAAACGCAACAAAGTCCACAGCCGGCCCGAAGGCCCCGTCACCGAGATTGTAATAGACGGTGTGTTGTCCGTTGTTGGGGTCGGTGTAAAACAGGTCCGGCAACGAGTCGCAGTTGATATCCGCGAGAGCGAGCTGCGGATTTCCGAGGGAGTAAGGCGGCGTGCCGACGACTCGACCACTGGTCGTGCGCCCGCCGTCCATGCGCGTGTAACCGAATCGTAACGGTGGCAGGTACGACGGATTAACCCCAGACCGATTGTCGAACTGCGTCACCTTGCGCAGCAACGAAAAGAGCTGACCGACATCCCCCGCTGACACGGCTTCGACAGGATCATTGGCATCGGGCTCATAGCTGAGGCCATAGCGACGGATCAATGCGCCTTGGGAGCGGACGCTGATCTCCCGGCAACGTCGCGCCGTGCGGGCTTCAAACCCGCTCACATAACTGCTGAAGGCGTCGATGCGCGGTTCGTAGTCGAAGTGGATCGAATGATAGTCTGCCCCAAAGATGGTGTAGCGGATCTCGGAACAATACAGTTCCCCGGGCGAGTCTGGGTAGGTTGCATAGAGATACTCCATGCGATTGCCGTGCACGTCCGTCACCGATTCCACCAACCATTTGAAGGCTTGCGTGAAGGTCGCTCCTCCCGGTTGGCTCACGCGCGCCGTGGCATTCGTGCCCAAGACGTAGCGCTTGCCCGATTTGTCGTGAATCTCCCAACCCTCGGCGAGTCGGCGAATGCGCATGAAGCTCGACTCGTTCTCCTGACGGAACGTGCCATCCGACAGCGCGACCAGTTCTTCGCCCATGAAGGTAAATGTGTCGGTGCCACCGTAGTTAGGGATTCCTTTCTCCACCTGACGTTGGATCGACATGGGAGACCAGCTCCACGCGAGACCAAACGCGCCGTTGCCCGAACCTGCGTTGTAACGGAGCACGACCTCGGGCTGGAGCCCAGCCACCCCCGGCGGCATGGCGATCTTCACCGAGTAAGCCGAAGTCCCCGAGTTCAGCTGCGGTTCGAAGGCATCTCCGAGACCCTCGATCGACCCCGGCCCCGACGGAAGCGAGATCTTGTCCAACCCCACCCCCTTTTTCACATCCGCCGCCCGTGCGATCGTCCCCATGCCCATGCCCAGCAAGCACCAGACCATCAGCACATAAGCCGCGAAGCATCCCAAAAGCCGAGTGTCCGCAAGCCAGGTAGGGACGCCCCGCCGGGGCGTCCGCGTCCGGCGACAGCCGGACGCTCCGGAGCCAAGAGTCATGAAGCCCTCGGAGGTGGCTTGGGGTCTTGAGACTCTTGGCCCTGTTCCCTCCGGCTTTCGCCGGAGGGGGACGCCCCAGCGGGGCGTCCCTACCTGCCTTGCGGACGTGACGCTCATGAGCGGTCTCGACAAAGCGGCCGGGACGTGACAGCATTCGGGCCAAGGAGAGAGTCGTGGGAACGCTGGGTCATCGTGCGTTCGCTGCCCCGTTAAACCAGTTCGACACCAAGGCCTATCTCCATCTACACCCTGATTCTTATGTTCGTCCCGCGCCGCAGAGCATTGCCGCACCACGTGCCGTTTTGGGTCGATGCCCAGTCCGAGATCTATTTCGTCACCGGCTGCTGTCGAGTGCGTCGACGCAACCAACTGGCCATTGAACCCATCAGCACAGGGCTCACCGAGTCCGTCGCATTTCGTCATACGAGACGCGACTGGTTCGCGCACCTGTTCCTGATCATGCCGGATCATTGGCACGCTCTGATGTCGTTCCCGCCCGACGCTCCGACAGTCCAGAAACGCATCTCGAAATGGAAAGAATGGACGGCCAAACACCTCGGCATCGACTGGCAACGTGACTTTTTTGAGCACCGACTGCGTTCGAGCGAGAGTCGACGTGAAAAAACCGATTACATCCTGCACAATCCCGTGCGATGGGGACTCGTGGAAAGACCTGAGGATTGGCCCTACGTGTGGTTTCCGGAGGAACCCAGAGTTATGGTGCCTTAGAGCCGGGTAGGGACGCCCCGCTGCGAGTCCGGCCAGCAGGTAGGGACGCCCCGCCCTTTGTCCCGCCGAAGCCCTAGCGAAGGCGGATGGGGCGTCCCCGTCCGGCCAAAGGCCGGACGGAACAAGGCTAAGAGTCCCAAGACCGCCGGGCCGAGGCTCAGCAGCCTCATGGCTCAAGGCCTTCCCGAGGCTCAGAGTGCCTCTAGGCCTCGAAGCCGGTGCGGGAGGCTGGGTGACACGGAGCCCCGAAGCATCCGGCTCTCGCCGGATGCGGACGCCCCAGCGGGGCGTCCCTACCTGCTCAGTGGCTTCCAAGCAAAAGCGTCCACTTGCCCAGGTAGGGACGGTGCGATGCGCCGTCCCCGTCCGGCCAAGGCCGGACGGTTCGGGGCTAAGAGTCTCCCAGCCGTAACGCTCAAGTCCCCCAGTCTCAATGTCCCAAGTATTCCCAAGGCTCAGTGGGCTTGGAGGCCTCAAAGCTTTCGCAGAAGGCCTAGAGACTCCTAGCCCCGAGGCATCCGGCTCTCGCCGGATGCGGACGCCCCGGCGGGGCGTCCCTACCTGCGTTGGGACCGCGAGGTGCGATTTGGACTGGAAGCAATCGGGCACGGGGGCTAGGGGGTTCGGAAGGGGGCAGGCGGTGGCTTGGCGGAGCTACGGTCCTGCTCAACGACGCGTTGCACAGCCGACTGGTCGATCTCAACGCCAAGGTCTTTCTTGATCTGATTGCACAAGGCGTCATACGCGCGCTGGCGGCGCTCGTTCTGCACCGCACGTTGCAGACTGGGTTTCACCTGCTCAAACGACGACACCTGCGCCGAGCGCTTCTCGGTAAGCCGAACTAGGAAAATCGCTTGAGCGGTGACCACCGGCGAGGCGATCTCACCGGGTTTGCCGAGGTTCATCAGAGCTTTGAGCACCGACTCAGGATAACGCTTGCTCGGGATGTCGCTAACGACCCAGCCCGTGTCGCCGCCGCTGAGGCGTTCGTTGGCGAAGTCCGAGTAGCGTTTCACCATTTCCTCGAACTTATTGGTCTTCACCATGTCCAAGGCTTCCTTAGCAAAGTTCAGCGTTTCATCCTGCTTACCGTTCCCCTTGATCAAGAGCGTCGCGACTTGGCCACGCGCCATGCTCGCGGTCGTGAATTCGGCTTGGTGGCTGTCGTAGTAAGCTCGCAGTTCGGCCTCGGTGGGAGGGGTGCGGTCGATCGATTTGTCGACCTTATCCGCGATGAGCCTTTGCACCATGAGCCGTTTGGTTTGTTCCTCGACCTCAGGATCCCGTTCGTAACCAAGACGTCTGGCCTCGGCAGCAAGAGCTTCATGCGTGAGCAGTTCATCGAGTGCCTTGCGAGCTGTGGTGGGTTCGTTCAGCGGCAGCCCACTGCGCGCGATCGCCGTACGCAACGCTGCCGGAGGAATCGCATTGGTGCCGATGCGGGCGATAGGAAGTTCAGCGGCGAGAGCGAGAGTGGTCGAAAGGCATAATGCGACCAGAGCCACCACGGGACGAAGCGTTGTCCTCAGGCAATGCAGCAAAGCCCCAGCAAGAGGTTCCCGCGCCCAGGTAGGGACGCCCCGCTGGGGCGTCCCCGTCCGGCGACAGCCGGACGGAACGAGGCTAAAAGTCTCATGGCCGCCGGGCCGAAGCCCACCAGCTTCAAGGCTCACGGCCTTCCCAAAGCTTAGAGCGCCTTTAGGCCTCGAAGCCTGCTCGGGAGGCCTTGAGACACGGAGCTCCGGAGCATCCGGCTCTCGCCGGATGCGGACGCCCCAGCGGGGCGTCCCTACCTGGGGGGCGGACGGAACGAGGCGAAGAGTCCCAAGGCCGCCGGGCCGAAGCCCACCAGCTTCAAGGCTCACGGCCTTCCCAAAGCTTAGAGCGCCTTTAGGCCTCGAAGCCTGCTCGGGAGGACTTGAGACACTGAGCCCCGAGGCATCCGGCTCTCGCCGGATGCGGACGCCCCGGCGGGGCGTCCCTACCTGGGGGCGGACAGCTTGGGGTGGATTAGTCGAGACGATCGCTGGGACGCGACCGAGGAGTGAGCCGAGGCCTTGCATATCGAGATGCCCTCTCCATGCGCGTGCAGAGCAAGCGAACTGTGGATCGATGTGGAGACCATTGTCAGCATGCGACCCTCCCAATCTGAGTGTGTGTAGGGACCAATTGCAGCTTGAAACCACGGGTTGGCTGGGAGAGGTTCAAGCCATGCAAACTCGCATCGAAATCAACCCTCGGGTGTGCGGTGGTTCGCCCGTTATCCGAGGCACGCGCATTCCAGTCGCGGTGATCCTCGATCAGCTGGCTTCTGGAGAATCCTGGCCCTCGATCCTCGCAGGGTTTCCCGGCCTGATCGAGGAGGACATCCAAGCCGTGTTGCGATTCGCGCAAGAGAGCGTGCTCCATTCCCAGCTCACCGAGCTTTCGATCGTTTGAGGCTGTATGCGCCTGTTTCTCGACCAAATGTTCAGGGTCGAGGTCGCTGCCCATCTCCGTTTGATGGGTTACGATGTGACTCAGGCGAGTGATGTGGGCCTCAGTCGAGCCGATGACGCGGAGATCCTGGCGCGCGCGATTTCCGAGAACCGCGTGCTTCTGACGCTCGACGGCCACTTCGGGAACTGGGCTGTCCTCCCACTGACGGGCCACACGGGTGTCATCCGCCTGCGCGTGGATCCAACCACGACCCAGAACGTGCTTCGTCTGCTTTGTCCGTTCCTCGCTGCCCATGACAGACGGTGTTTTGCGAATCATTTGGTCATCGTAACGCACGCACGGGTTCGCTGGATTCGAACAGCCGAATAAATGACCGGTCTGGAGTTGAGTTTTCATGCGTTCCGTTCAGAAGTTCGCGAACTCGGGCGGGTTGCCGTAGGTGTAAGTGAAGCGGATGATGATGTCCTTGAGCTTGCTGAAATCGATGTCCCGATTGCTTGGGTTTTCGGTGTCGATCTTCAACACCCACCGTGTGGCCGCGATAGGACGTCCCGCGAGTCCGGCCACGGTGAATTCGGTCGCGGGTCTGCCCCCACTAGCACCGTTGATTTTGGCGGGGATCACGATTCCGAAGGCAGTGCGGTCGGCGCGGGTACCGATGTTGAACGTGAGATTAAAGACATCGTCGGCCAGCGGAGGTTCGGCCCAAAATCGACGCAACGACGCCATGCCACTCTCGATCAGATCGACTTCCGCCACTTGCTTCGTGTTAAATCCGCTCTCCGCTAACAGATCGATTTGGACGGTGGCGATGCGCATGTTCCACCGGCTGCCGGTCGCGGGGAACATCGAGTTATCTGAGATGCTGGTGTCGAAGGTGAACTCGACGGAGTGATTCGCGGTGTTGAAGACGTTGCTGCGTGCGTTGGCGCGCAGGTAATCGCGAAAGGCGGAGATACTCTTATCCATGGACATCGCTCCGGCGCCGCTGGTTCGGAGATTCAGCACCTGCTCACGGACCGAGATTGGTTCGGCCGTGATCGGCCCGGCATGATTCGGCCCGCGAACACTCGCGGTGTTGATGCGTCGTAGTTTGCTGTCCCAGGCACGGAGCGCGTCCAAGTAATCCTTGGACTCGTCGGCAGAGCGGGTGATGAAAAGTGACTCGAGTGCGGTGAACTTGTCGAACAACGGGTTCTCGAGCGAGGGGGGCTCCTGGCTGCCAATCGGCACCGTGATAGGGTTCTGGTAAGGCTCGGTCCACTCGTACTCGAGGGTCTTGGCGAGGCGAAAGAGGCGGTCGATGGCAAAATCCAATTCCCCGTCCGCCCGCCTCTGCGCGCTGGAGACGACCACACGGAAGGAAGGGTCCTGGAAATAAAGGTTCTCGGCGGTGAGACGCGCATGGGCTAGGTCCTCAATGTAGCGGTCCATGAGGGAGAGCATGGAGTCGAGTCTCAGTTTCTCTTGGTCGTAGTGGTTTTTCGAGCGGCGGATGTCGATGGCAAGGTTCGCCACTTCCAGAAGACGATTGCGAATTTGCTCCTGTAACTGAATGTCGGCAATATGGGCCTGTTGGAGCAGTTGAATGTCCTTGTCTTCCGCGTTCAAGTATCCGCTGATAATACTTCCCGGGGAGAAATTAATTGAGGAGCCGGAGAATTTAGGAGCCAGTGAGAAGCTAAACGAAAAAGCGTTAGCATACCCGCGCGCTATGTCGTTGGCTTTAAGCCTGGCGGTCGCCGATTTGTTGACGAGCTGAATCTCGGTGTTAGCCCAAGCGGCGATCTTGATGGTCTCGTAAAGGTTGTTCAGTTGGTTTATCGCTTGTTGGATCGCCTCCCCTGAGTCAAGCACGGAGATTATCTGCGCTCCATACTCGCCAAGCCCTTGTGGGTTGGCATTGGGATAGGTCGCCAAAACCGCGTTCACTCGCTGATTTACCGTGTTCCGAAAGTCCAACTGGTCTGGCACCGTCGCAAGGTTGTTGTAATTGGCCGGTTCTAGGCCGGTCAAGTTGCGGAGTGGCGTGATGAAGGCGGCTCGTTGCGCCTGCAATTCCGACCGCAATGCGGCCTGATACTGGTCGAAAGTCCGGCTCTCCTGTCGTGCGTCCAGCTCAGCCGCCCGCGCGTCCGCGACCGCTTCCACCGCAGTGGCGTAGGTGTTTTGAAAGCTCTCGTTGGGGATAAACGAGCCGTCGTTGCCCAGCGGCTTCAGGCCAGCGTTGATGCCCTCGAAAAGATCCCGCGCGTTCTTCACATTCGCGAGGAGAGCGTTACCCTGGTTGAGTGCAAAATCGTTAGTAGTTTGGCCAGCAGCGACTACCGCCATACCAAGGTAGCCGACGATCCCGGCCTTTTTGCACGCCTCTTTGGCTTCTTCCCGCGCGGCCGGTTCCAAGATCGAGAGATTGAACAACTTCTTGGCCTTTTCCACGGAACCGAAAGATACACGATCCAAGCCGGTGGTGAGCTGCCAATACTCGTTCTTGATGGGCACCGGCTGCGGACTGAGCGAGGGGTCAGCGAAGGTTAGGTAGCCGGGAAAGTCGGGGAAAGGTTCCTGCCCAGGGGTGGCGCGAGACCGCAGGATGCCAAACCCGAAGTGGCTGACGGCGTCGAATGCGTAGGAAAGTCCCGCCTGATAGTCGAGCAACGCGACATCAATTGCCAACGTCTCGTCGCGAGCACCCGGCGGCGCGGGCAGCTTGGACGGCGGATTTAGTGGGTGGTAGTTCTCTAGGCGCGGATACTTCATCCTCAGCGCATTCACCAGACGTTGGTTGGCGAGGAGGATCTGGCCTTGGAGCAGTTCATTGATGGTTTCGGTAAAATACTGGCGCCCTATGGTGACCGAATTGTTAGTTCCGTAGCCATTTGCTTCCACGAGGAAGTCAGAGTAGGCGGTAGTCAGGTAATGGTAATAGACATAGGTATCCCCGGTCCCCGAAGGCGTGCTGTAGTTTTTAATGACATCCTCCCAGCCAAATTCGGCGGGGAAGCCCCGGCGATAGGAGCGTCCCAGCGAGAGATTCCCGGCGTCCTGCACTACTTGAATGAACGCCTCGTTCGTCCGTGTTAGGGCACTGGTTAAGATACCGGGGATGACGTAGATGACCGTCATCGTCACGGTATAAGTACCGTTGACGCTGAAGTTGTGCTGGGGACTACTACCGCTGCCGGAGGAACCGTCCCCAAAAGTCCAGCCGATGTTTGCAACCGTCAAGTTGGTCTTATTGAGCTTGATGTCAGCGAAGAAGCGGACGGGGTGACCCGGAGTCGTGAGCCGGGGGTTGGCGTTGAAGTTGGCGGTAAGGTCGGGATTTCCGACCGCCCGGGAGACAATGGCGAGAAATGGGTCGCGGTTGGGCGTGAACGAAACAGCCTCGGTGATGTTCGTCACGCTCACGGATTGGCCGTTGGTGAGCGTGACCCGCAGAACCGGGCTGACTAACTGAACACCGTTGGTTGCCTTGTTGGCGTCGAAGGTGGCGATCCATGTGGCGTTGATGTTGGTCTGGGTCATGCTCGTGGCGTCGGCGATCCCGTCGCCGTTGAAATCCCAGCTCCACGTGGCGATTGCGGACCTCGCGTAGGTGTTCGTTGTCTCCAAATAGTGAAACGTTACGCTGTCACCCTCGTTAGCTCGATAGGGTGCTGCGTAGAAACGAAGGGTTTGTGCGGAGGTAGCAGCGACAAGGTTGAATATCAACCACAGCAACAATGGCAGATGGAATGAGCTCTTATTCATTGGGGTCCCCGAGGATCATCGAAAAAGATGACGGTGTTTGACCTCGACAGATGTAGAAGTTGTGTAGGACTCACGGCCCAGCCAAAGCCTCCGTCCAGTCGGATACGGTGATAGCAACTTCTACTGCTGCTGAAAGGCCTGTATCTGCCCCGACTCCCAGTCCCACTCTGACACCAAGTGAAGCGATTGATGTCTGTATCGGCTTTGTTCGGGCGCTTAATCAAGGCATCGCATAGACCCAGCGTCTCGCTCCTGCTCCTCCGCACAAACTGAGCGACCGGAGGCGAAGTCTGCATCCAAACAGCTTCTGCAGATACCACCAACGTTCGTCGGGCCTCGTTGTCCTCAAATACGCTCATAGACAAGCGGCATGCAGCTCTGACTACAGTTCATAAACGATTAGTTTCGTATTATTAACGATCAACACGTTACTGGCGGAGCTGCCTGTCGAATAGGGACTGACATATACTTTGTATGTGTGAGTCCCTGGACCCGTGAGGTCCATAAAGCAGTGGGCACCCGGTGGAAAGTAACCTCGATAATCGTTGCCCGCGTTGCTCGCTTCGATGAGAGACAAACCAACCAGCTGACCGTCATCGCGCTTGAGTCCGACGTACACCCCACCGGCCACCGGTTGTAAGATATCATTAAAACCAATGAACGAAGCCTGAGCAGAGCCGTCGGGAACGAGCAATGCTATCACCGGGCGGCCTGTTGTCTTAATGGAAACTACAAGATTCGGAACTTCTGCAGCTCCTAGATTGGCAGCCCTTTGCCACTGTCCCGATGACGAGCTAATCGCGACACCTCCAATGTCAACATTGGAACCGACTTGTCGAGCGGCCAACTTTTGCAGTGTGATAGATCCATCCTGTAGCTGGTTTGTTCCAATGGCTCCTAGTGCAATCTTATCAGACACTATAGCTCCATCCGCCAAACTTGTGCCAGGCAGCGTGCCGGTGGCAATTTTTGTGCCAGATATGAACCCGGTGGCGGGGTTAGTCGCGCCGTTCGCTAGCAGATCACTCCAGCCAAAGCCAGCCAGTTTTACACTATTCCCAGATTCCTTGGTGTAGATCGCCGGAATGATCATCTGCCGCGGCACCATCTCTGGATCCGGGGTAGTGGGAGTGTTGTCGGCATCAATGGTGATGCCTAAATAACGCGCCTGAGAAAAGTCCACACCGGCCAGGGCGGTGTTGATCGAACCGAGGAAGACATTCATCGTGCCATTGATCACACCCACCTTCTGGTGCGTCTCGGTCCAAAGCACGTTGCCGCCCACTGCCTGGTCGTACAAGTTGAAAATCACGGTGTATTGGCCTGTCGTGTAAGCCACCCCCTGCTGGTCCGTCAGTCTCCCCTGAAAGGGAATGAGCGTGGGAGCCGGGGCGGCATTGACAGCGAAAGCCGCCAGTAGCAGACATGTGAGGAAGAACTTGTTCATAGGCTCGGATGTATTAGGGTTCGATGCGACCACTCTGAAGGAGGAAGTTACCGGACGATGCAGGTTGTTCGGCGAACACTGTTCCACCCAGCGTACAGATAACCCGGAAGCGGTCGGGCTTTATCACGCCACCTGCACCAGTCGGCTGCGAGTAGGTCGTGAAGATCGTGCCTCCCGGCGGCAGTGGATTGGTGGCAATTCCGAAATAGGGCGTGCCGGGCTGAACAAAGAAAGCGGAGTCCTCAACCGTGGGCGCAAAGGTATTCGCACCGAACGGAAAGCGGTCAATGTCGAACGCGGCGGCATCGCGTTTGGATTCCTGATAAAATATGCCGGTGGTGGCGTTACCGGTGGTCTGCGACTGAACATCCACGGCACGGTTCTGCACCGGGGCCGCGACGGAACCAATGGAAGCAACCCCGAAGACAAAGTTGGTGCGCGGGCCGAAACTAACGCCGGCCTGGTGCGGGGCAATGTTCGAGTTCGGTCCGAGTGACACTACGTGAATGTTATCGTTGGTCAGCGACAGGGTGCCGCCGCTGCCGGTGAGCACGAGCACCGCATTGGTGATGTGAATGCCGTTGGTGTATGTATGCTCAACAGTCGATGCGAGATTCGTCAGTACCACGCGGCCTCCATCGCCGAAAGTGTAAGTTGAGATGATATTGCTACCAAGACTCTCCAGAACAGACAACGGAATCTGTGGGCTGAAGGTGACGTTCAAAGGGGCCGCACCGATCCACGGCGTGGCGAGCAGGTTCGTCCCTGCGATGGCAAGGGGCTGGAGGACGATATTAGTTACAATCCCAGAGCGGCTGATGCGAAGGCTAAGCGAGGCATCGGCATAGCCAAGCTTGGAGATGCCGAGCGTATATTCATTCTCTGTCAGGCTTGGGAAATTGAAACTCCCATCGTTCGGCGTAACGGTCTGAAAGATGATGTTGCCACCGGACAGGGTGAGCGTGGCTCCGGCGATTGGATTCGTGATGCCACGGTTGGTGGAGACGAGCGTTCCCGCCGCCGAATAGGTGACAAGGCCAAGTAGGTTCAATTCCCAACCGCTGAACTGGCCGCGCTCGCTGGAACCGTTCCAATCCACTACGAGCCGCCAATCACCCTGACCGAAGGTGCCGTCAAAATTGGTTAGTCTGAATACTGCGGTGGACGGAAGGTTTGGCGACCGACTTGCCAGCACACGGCCGGTACGACCGTCAGGGCCGATGAGCGTGAGCGTGAGCATGTCCGGCTGCGGATAGCTGGTATTCACCGTCACCACCACGCCTTGAATGGATACCGCGTTCGGGACGTTGAGCATATTCGTGAGGCTTGTGCTGGCGCTGCCTCCGATGGAAACGGGCGTCGTTGAACTCTTACCGTTGTATATGCTCCGCTTTGTCGGGGTGAGGGCTTGCCGGTCCAGCGTGAAGCTTCCTTCGATGGTAATGCGCTGCCTGTCGGGCAGGAGACCGGAGAGGGACTCCACGTAAACTCCCTCCAATCGATCGGCCGTGACACGCGTGCCTTGCAGAGTGACCTGCCGATAAATGGCGAACGGAAAGGGGTTGTGGTTAAAGAGGTTCGTCGCGGTGTCATAGGGCGGCTCGTAGCGGTCCCCGGCCGGCATCTCAAAGGTTGTGGTAAGGGAGAAACTGTTTCCTTGGTAAAGGACGCCATCAAGGAAGGCATCCTGGGGAAAGAGAAGTGCGGTGCCGCGATTGATAACGCCCCGGAACCGGTTTGTGGTGGGGGAATCGCCTTCCATGAAGAGTGAAAAGTTGAGATCCACCTTACCGAGCGAGACTAAATTGCCGTTCACCCGCGTGGTCGTGGCCGCGCCCCGATAATCACCGGCAATGGTGGGCACCTGCATCAGCACCGTCACGACCCGCTGGATGACGCCGAAGTCGACGGTGAACGTTCCGCTGTAGGAGCCGCTGGTGAGGCCGTTGCGATTCACCGAGACCATCACATAATCTGGTTCGGAGGCCGTGGTGCCGCTGACGGATGAGAATGAGAGCCA
>Ga0172373_10006351_pt1 | contig 15742 bp, 16 predicted proteins | sample Lak10m_2_FD_114546 | JGI IMG/M metagenome (GOLD analysis project Ga0172373, IMG submission 114546) | Freshwater microbial communities from Kabuno Bay, South-Kivu, Congo - kab_092012_10m | ecosystem: Environmental > Aquatic > Freshwater > Lake | place: Democratic Republic of the Congo...
TCCCGTAGCCACTTCGTCACCCAGTTTTCTCGCTCCCGATTCGCCGTTGGCAGATCCGATCAACACAGGAATCCGTGCTTGCTTACCTTGAGCAAACGTATCGGCGGGACCCGCCATTACCAATCGACCGTCGATGATCGGTTTGACGGGAAGACTCAATTCGCGAATACCTCCTACTCCTATCGCGACATCAGCAGCAGCAACACGACGCAATTCGGTGCCGGTTGTCTTGGATCCTATCCCAAGTCTCTCAGCCAAACGAAGACCCGCTGCTTCCGCTTCGGAAAGAGTTTGAATGTTCTGAATGCCACCACTGCTGTGGATGATGGCTTTGTGGAACAGCCCCTCAGCCTGCGGAATTCCCATCAAGAACAAGCAGCTAGTGCCACCCGCGGAGGAACCGGAAATCGTCACATTACCTGGGTCGCCGCCGAAAGCGGCTACGTTGTCTCGCGTCCAGCGGAGTGCGGCGATCATGTCGAGCAAACAGTAGTTACCCAGCGGCTCGTCAGGCTTGCTCTCGGCGGTCAACGCTGGGTGCGCAAAAAGCCCGAGAGGACCAAGCCGGTAATTGATCGAAATCACAACGGCTCCCCGTTTTGCTAGCTCGGTACCATCGTATCGCGGCTGGCCCCCGGAACCTTGTATGAATGCACCGCCATGAATCCAGAACAGCACCGGTAGCTTCGATTCGGCCGTTGCATTCGATGGAGTCCAAATGTTGAGGAAGAGGCAATCTTCGCTTTGCGAGCTACGCGGCGTGAATGTCTCTCCTTGCAATGCGGTCGAGCCAAACTGAGTTGCCTGGCGCACACCGCTCCACGATTGAGGAGCACTTGGTGCCTGCCAACGTCCTGCTCCAGTGGGAGGCGCTGCGTAAGGAATTCCGCGAAAGATTCGGACTTCTCCGGCCTGTTCGCCCATTAAGTCTCCGGTTGCGATATGGACTGGAAAAGTCTTTGCTACATCGGTAGAGCTACCGCCGTTGGATGCTTGAGCCTGTGGCTTGGTTGCATCACGCGGTGCCGGTTGGCGATTTGGAAGCATCGAGCTACCTCCGCGGCCAGAGCGATTTGCGCCGCGTCCTGCAGGCCCCGCAGTACCCGGTTGTCCGCTGCGACCGAACTGGCTCTTCAGGTCGTTCATGGCCTCGTATTCGGTTTCATTGAGCGAGCCATTGCCATCGGTATCGAGTCGATCAAACATTCGATCGGCCAAATCCGGTCGGCTCGAGAAAGCCGCTGATCCGCTGAGTTGTTTTTTGAAGGCATCGCGAGTGACATAACCCGTGTCTCCCGCCAGTGACTGAAAGTTCGCTCTCCCCTGCCCGCGGTCGGGCCGCGCACTATCTCCCGACGACTCTCTCGAAGGCATCTCGTTAGATTCGGCTGGATCATCATCGCGTGCGGATGACGGATCAGGTTTTGGCTGATTGTTCGCTGAAGTACCTGACTTTACATCCTTGCGAGCGAACTGCTTCGTAAAGAACTCAATCAGCGTCCGCCTTGCCGTCAGCTCTTCTTCTGCTTCCTGTGGAGTCTTTTCGCCTCGCAGGTCGCGAGCGGCACTGACGGTACGTGCCCAATAAAATCCGTGCGGGCTTTTCTCGGCCGTGTAAACCTGCACTTCTTTTTCTGCTGACTTCATCCTCTCAATCATCGGTGCGATCAGGACATGGGGAGCTTGGTCGTCCCCCCGACTTGTTAGGAACAAAGTTGGGATCATAATTTTTTCGGCATTAGCTTCGATCGAATGCTCTTTGATGAAGGCCTGAAACTGTTGATCGGACATGCCACGTCCTTTTTGCATTCCATTGAAAATGCGTCTTCCGTTGAGTTGCAAGTCCTCTCGAGCTTTGGCGGGCACTTGAGACAGTGGCGGTTTGCTCGGGTCTCCCATCATGTAGACCACTGGATCGGTCATCCAAGGTGAACCAGCGGCAACGCACAGAAACTCGCGTCCCATCTTTTCTGCAGCGACAAGTGCCAAATGTCCACCGTGACTACCACCGACAACTCCGATGCGATCGGCATCGATCTTTGGAAGGGTTTTTGCAAAACGGATACCCGCAATAACGTCGTCTTGTTCCATCCCAAATAGAGCTCCATTGCCTGCGCGGTAGCTGATGGCAAGGATCGCCCAAGGTTGTTCGTTGAAGGCTGTGATGGTTGGCGAGAGTCCGTTAGGGGCAGCCATCGAGCGGATGTAGCCAAAGTCGCGGTTGCCTTGTCCACCGTGGATAGTAATAAGAATTGGGAATGGGCCGTTGCCTTGGGGCATCGAGAGCACACACGGGATTAGCTTCCCATCGCTTGAGGGATACTGCATCTGGGTGATCGTGCGGTTACCGATGACTTCAGGTTTCTCCGATGGAGTCATTGCTCCGGGTTTATTCTGAATCTGCTTCATTTTCTCACGAACTGCTCTGCGCTCGTTATCATCGATCTTGCCATCACCGTTGGCGTCAAATCGCTGAAGTAACGATTTTTCTGAATTCCCTTCGCGCGAAGTTCGATCCTGCGAAAATCCTGAACTAGCCACTAGACACGAACTGACTAGGCTGAGAATCAACAAATAAAAAGTGTTCAATGGTGTCTCCTTGATGAATCAAATATCAGGTATTTACATTGGGAAATCTCAGTTTCTGCAGGAATTCCCTCAACAGATCTGAGCGTTTACCGAACCCGCTTCCTTGTCTCAACACTTCAGCATTCGGTTGAAGATGCGATTCCACCTCATAGAACGAATCCTGGCGATTAATCATCTCTTCCAAAGTGAAACTAATGACAGCTACAGCGCGTTTGGCCTTAAGTCTTTCCAGTGTTACCCGACGAACGAGGTGCGAACGTGCATCGATTTCGATTTCTACGGTTCCGAATTTCGAGTCGCTGTCTTTAGGACGCGGAGATGCGAGGATTGTATGATTGCTATCTTCCCGGTCGGTGTATTTGAGGTCGTAGTCTCGAAGGAGTGATTCAAGCAATGTTGTGACATCCAATGTACGAAGATCACATACATCCTGAAGGACATCCGGAATCTCATTGGCTTCAAAAACTGCCGCGGATTTGCCGGCAAGGGTAAACCATACGGCACCTTGTGCATCACGCCCCCAAACCAATTGATCTACAGATGGATCGAAGAATTGTACGAAGCTGTTTCCACGCACCCAAAGTTTCGAGTCCGCAGGGACGGCTCGCGCTGGTAAGCGTTTTCGGAGTTGTCGGCCTTCGCTTTCGACCTTCACGGCATAGCAACGGTCAATCGCCGTCCGGTATTCGGATAGTGTTTTTTGTACCAACTCGGCGGGGCTAGCTAAGACATTTGGCAGCAAGATCATCGAAATCAGAAGTAGGCAAGCAACGCATGCGGAGGTGCCCCAAATCCAATGCTGAGCAATCCGCCGATTTGGTTGCGATCGATCTGTGGTTGAGGAATAGTCGACTTTGGAGTGATCTGTTACCACTTGGAGTGGTGACGGATTGAATGCTGCAGAACTGCTTAGCATGGCATGCAGTAAAGCACGATCACTGAGATAATCTAGGGCCTTTGGTGTCTGCTCGAGCGATTGCTTTAGTTGAGCTTCTTGTGCCTGAGGCAAGTCACCGTCAAGCCATTGGTCGATCTGTTGTCGAAGTTTATCGGGGATCATTCGATCGTCTCCAATGCTAATCGACGCTGGATACAGTCGGCCAAGGCATTACGAATACGAAAAAGAGTGACACGAACTGAAGCTGGTGTCGAAGTAATCGCCTCCGCGACTTGGTCAATCTTAAATCCATCGTGATACTTCATGCGTATCAAAGCTCGCGATCGATCTGGAAGCTTTTCAAGGCAATGCTCAAGCGCCTCACGCCGGGCGGGGACCGCTTGCTGGCGTTCAATCAATGCATCGGCGTACTTCTCCAGCACGGCGTCTGCGAGGAAATGCGGTTGCCGATCTTTGCTTCGATAGAAATCGATGATTCGGGATTTCGCGAGCCAAAGGGCCCATCCGAGAAACGGGCGGTTTTCCTCAAATTCTTCGAATCGACGGGCTACAGTCAGGGCAACTTGCTGCAGCAGATCTTCGCGGTCTGCAAAGGAATGAACAGCCCCCGCAATGTAGGCCCGAATGGCAATCTCCGATGCCAGCCAGTGGCGGGTCATCCTTTCGCGTATTTCCAATTCTCGTTCGGAGTTCATGGTGGTAATGCCGAAGCAGAATGGAAAATGTTAGCAAACAAACGGATTTTTTTGGCTTTTGCAAGTTTTCGACCCGCTAGAAACGAGTTTCTGAAGATTGCCCATACTTTCTGTGGATTCAATTTGAGATTGTCGGTACCTAGGTTATGTGCTGCGAGATTTTTGCCAGTTTCCAGATAGAACGTGATGCGGAACTGGCTCTCGTACTTCTAGATTCTATCGACGACTCATGAGATCCAGAGCGATGGTTTCAATACTTACTACTTCCTCAATCCTTTCAATATTGAGTACTATTTTTTGCGGAACGATTAGCTCACAGGATTCGCCCTATTCCGTGGGAGGGTCGAAAAAAGTGATCTTGGTCAATACCATCAAGCTCGTGGATAAAGCACGCGGAAAAGAAATCGAAGCACTCGTACGTTATCCCGACGATGTGGGTAACTATCCTATCGTCATCTTTAGCCATGGATCATTTTCCAACAAGGAAACTTTTGATGTTGCCAGTGAACATTGGGCAAGCCACGGCTATGTAGTGATCCACCCGAATCATGCCGATGCGCGGAGCGGCACCGGCGGAATGGGGCGGAGTCGTTTCGGTAGGGAACATGAATCTGGCGGTAGCGATGAGGAGAGAAACAACGGAACCAACACTGACAATCAAGCCAAACGCCGAGGAGCGGGGCTTGTCATCGGCGGGTTTGGTGGTGCGACCAGCAATGCCGCTCGGGTTGAACGCATTAAAGATATTACCAGCGTGCTCGACTCGCTCGATCAAGTGGAAACGCAAATCCCCATGCTCAAAGGGAGACTCAACCAGGATGCAATTGCGGTTGTCGGACATTCTTATGGTGCCTACGTTGCGCAATGCCACGGAGGTGTCAAAACGCTGGTGAATGGCAAGCTCGAGAATCTATCCGATCCAAGGGTAAAGTGCGTGATCCCCATATCGGCCCAAGGCCAAAGCGAGAGCTACGGACTCACCGCTGAGAGCTGGACCGACGCTATCACTCCAGCGATGCATATCACCGGTACGCGTGACCGCTCGGCGCCCGATCGGCCCGGTGGGAAATTCGGAGATGTGAGTACCAAAGTAATCCCTTTTGAACGCAGTCCGCGAGGAGGCAAATACCTTCTGGTCATCGAAGGTGCAACCCACGTCTCCTTCGGAGGAAAAATAGGGCGACTGCGCGGTGGAGTGGACGCTGTTGGCCTAACGAAGTCTGTAAGTCTCGCTTTCCTCGACGCATATCTTAAACAGGATGTCGATGCAAAGTCCTGGCTCAATGGCCAGCCTTCGACAGCTTGGCTAGGTTCTCAGGCCAAGCTGCAGCGAAAACTCTAGTGCCTTGCTGGTTATCCTATCGGGAAACTCGATGAATAGCGACTTATCGCAAACTCTGGATCCTCTTGAAATCGCACATGAAAAAGCACATCCCCCAACATGCAGTCAGAACCGACTTTGTACTGGCGGCACGTTTTTTGGGTCTTCAGGAATTATTGTGGGTAAAACATGAGAAGTTTTGGCCCCAGTGACTTCGTGCTCGTGCTCAGTGAAACGGTGCTCGTGATCGTAATCGAAAAGCAACTGTGGCTAACGAATTGGTTTTTGGATCCTTGCGGAATTTTCAATAGTCTGGTGGCCCAAACTCTGTCGGAAGGGCTTCGAGCACGAGCACGAGCACGAAGATTGCCAGTAGCATCTACTCCTAACCACAATAATTCCTGAGAAGCCTGAATTTGAGAGAGTTGAATGTATACAACGTTCGATTGGATCTTCGACAAACTCGCAACCGAATCCACGAGATGATCCAATTAGCGGTTATCAGTGTACATTAGCGGTCTTTTTTTCCGAACCGCTGATAGACGCGGAGGCTCATAGTAATAGGCACACTCCGCTGTGCCGTCCACCGTATTTAATCCAGTTCAGATCTTACCCTGGCTGACGGCACAGCGGAGTGTGCCTTCGATGAAGGACTACGTTTGTCAACCGCTGGGCAATCAACATGATCGCAAGCAATTCAATTATGTTATGCCAATTCTCAACGATTAAGTCGCCATGGCTCTTGCGAAGACTCACACGAAAAAAGCCAAGGCACCTGATACAGGTCACCTTGGCTTTTAAGTTATCTATGTAGAGGACCCAGAACGAGTCTAGGGTTCCTGCCAGGCAAGAACTACTTGGCCGGTGGAAGGATGACCGAATCGATGACGTGAATCACGCCGTTGCCAGCATCCACATCGGTAGCAAGAATCTTTGCCCCGTTGACGTAAGCAGCACCATCCTTGACCGAAATCTCTACTTTACCACCTTGGAGGCTTGCAGCGCTCTTGGCAGCCAATGCGTCTTCGGAATAGACACGTCCTTCAACGACATGGTACAGAAGGATCGACTTGAGCTTGTCTTTGTTCTCTGGTTTGAGCAAGCTTTCAATGGTTTCCTTTGGCAGTTTGGCAAAGGCATCGTCGGTCGGAGCAAAAACCGTCAGCGGCTTGTCACCACTCAACGCATCCACCAGACCTGCGGCTTTGGCAGCAGCAAGCAATGTGTTGAACTTGCCAGCCTTGGTCGCGACAGCTGGAATTTTGTCTTCGCTTGGAAGAATCACTGAATCAATGACGTGAATAACACCGTTGGTGCAAGCGATGTCGGTGGTGACGACTTGGGCACCGTCGACCATCACCTTACCACCATCGACCTTCACATCGATGCGTTGGCCGTTCAAGGATTTTGCACCCTTGACGTTGACCACGTCTTTGGCCATGACCTTGCCAGGAACAACGTGGTAAGTCAGGATGGCCTTGAGCTTGTCTTTGTTTTCAGGCTTCAACAGCGTTTCGACGGTTCCCTTGGGAAGCTTGGCAAAGGCCTCATCCGAAGGAGCAAAAACGGTAAATGGGCCGGGGCCTTTGACGGCATCGACCAAGCCAGCGGCACCTAGTGCAGCAGCCAAAGTCTTGAACTTGCCTGCATCAACTGCAGTGTCAACGATGTTTTTCTCAAATGCGAGAGCGGACCCGCCCGCTACGGACAATACGGCGGTCATAGCAAACGACAACAATTTCTTCATAACCTAAAACCCTGTCACTGAGACAAAAGACACGAAACGGACTGGATGGACATTCTCCGTCACCTTGGCGCTCAAATTCTCGAGGCGTGGGGCTTAACGGGTCCCGATTGGGATGCAGGACTGTATCCATGTTGTCAACTGCCACCTTAGAATTTTTTGCGGTTTTGGATAAAACCACCCCTTACTTGACGTCCGCTTAACCTACAGCCAAGGGTGTCGAGGATGTTTGTCCAAAGCCGGCGGTCGACCAAGTTGACCATTGTTGGAACGCTGGACGAGTAAGTAGATTTGTTTTGAACTTGGGTGCTACTGGAGGGATTGATGAGTGACGTTAGGGTGGCGATTGTTGGAGCCTACGGCGGAATTGGGCAATCCCTTTGCCGCGAGGTTTTGGAGCAGGGAGGGCAGGCCAGGTTGATTGGTCGTGACGTAGCGAAATTGGAAGGTGCATCCAGTGAGTTTGGTTTTGCCCATTTTGTTGCCGACGCAACGGATTGGGATCAATTGGATCGAGCCATCGAGCTTGCTCAACAAAGCATGCAAGGATTAAATGCGGTGGTCTGTTTAGCAGGTTCGGTACTGCTGAAACCGTTGCATTTAACCAGTCGAACTGAGTGGGATTCGACTCTGCAAACAAATCTTACGGCCGCAGCAGGATCGCTTAGGTCCTCAGTCTCGAGGATGCCCGATGGTGGGTCGGTGGTGCTGATGAGTTCGGCAGCTGCCCAGATCGGTTTATCCAATCATGAGGCGATCGCCGCGAGCAAAGCGGGCATCGAAGGATTGGTGCGATCGGCCGCGATGACCTATGCGGCTAAGTGCATTCGGGTCAATGCGATTGCACCAGGTTTGGTCCAAACGCCGCTGACTCAGCGTGTTTGGGGAAACGCAAGAAGTGCAGAAGTCTCTTTGGCCATGCATCCGTTGGGTAGATTTGGTCAACCGGATGAAATCGCCAGGGCCATTTACTTTCTGATCGATCCCAGGAATCAGTGGATTACGGGGCAGACACTCGGGGTCGACGGTGGATTGGGAACGCTCAAACCTACAGGAACTACAATTCCGAGTCGAAAAGATTAGGTACAATGTCGCTGGACGTTATGGTGTTGAATCGGAGCGGTTCAGAGGTTCCGATTTAGCAAATTCGACAATCGATTGAGTGCTACTAACGGACCTGATCTTGATCTACTTGGACAATAACTCTACGACCCAAATCGACCCCCGGGTTGTTTCCCATCTCGCAAGTCTGCTTGGAAACCGATTTGCCAATCCAGCAAGCCAGCATTCACTCGGAAGATCGGCGCGAGGGGTCCTAGAGAATGCGCGCGAGCAGTTGCTGGTTCTATGCAAGGCCAAGACCGTGGGGATGCAGAGCGATCGCGCTGTATTTACCAGCGGTGGAACCGAATCGAATAATCTTGCGTTATGCGGTTTGATTGCTAACCGCCCTGGGATGTTAGTGGTCTCATCGATCGAACATCCCAGCGTTCTTGCTATGGCTCAAAAACTCGAGCAGAAAGGTCGAGAAGTACGTTACTTGCCATGCCGAGCCGATGGTCAAGTGGACTTGGAACCACTGGCGCACTGGATCGACCAGGATCAAAAGATCGCCTTAGTTTCCTTGATGCTCGCCAACAACGAGACGGGCGTTGTGCAACCGGTAGATCAGTTAGTACGATTGTGCAAACCGGCTGGCATTTTGGTCCACACCGATGCGGTCCAAGCCGTTGGCAAAGTCCCTGTCGACTTCCAAGCACTCGAGGTCGATGCCTTGACGCTTACAGGCCACAAGATTCATGGATTGGTTGGAGTCGGAGGACTGTTGCTTAAGCATTCGGTGCCGTTAGAGCCGATTTTCTTTGGTGGTTTTCAGCAGCAATCGCTTCGACCCGGAACCGAGAGTCCTGCGTTGGCAAGTACGTTGGTGTTTGCCTGTGAACTTGCGATCCAGCAATTGCCTGAGCGTTATGAAAGAATGCTTGCTTGTAGAGACCACATCGAATCCGAGTTGGTCAGACGCATTGCTGGGGCCATCGTTGTGGGTCGCGATTCACCGCGATTACCCCATACCACAAGCATCTCCTTTCCAGGGTTGGATCGGCAAATCCTGCAGATGGCTTTGGATAAAGAAGGCATCGCCTGCGGAACTGGGTCGGCCTGTGCGAGCGGATCAAGTCAGCCATCGCATGTGCTCCAAGCGATGGGATTGCCTAAGGAGGTTGTTCAAGGTGCCATCAGGTTGAGTTTGTCCTGGGAGAACAGCTTGGAGGAGGTTGATCATGCATGCGAACAAATCATTCGAGTGATTGGATGTTTGAGTCGCTAGCAGAATCGCTTGAGAAGCTTGAGAAACGCGCCCAGGTTGGCAAATAGTTGTTCCATCGATTCGAAGCTGACTTCATCCAACCGATCGGTTTACCATTCCAACGAGCCACGCACCAAGGCGTGTCGGATGATTGAGCCAGATCATGCAAGTTTGAGGATAGAATACTTTGGCCGAGCATGAAGTTTTTAGCCTGTTGGTCGTCCAGCTCGATGGCGCGTTTGGGTTCAAATAGATTTCCGGTGAGCATGGATAGTCCATGGTAGGGTTCGATACGTCCAGAATCGATCTGAGCGATTCGAAGTCCCTGACCAATCTTTGGACCGACTTCACGCAAAAACCGCATCGCGCCGGGTTCGAAACCAAGCCATAGCAGGTGGTCAAGTGTGCGTTCGAATCGAAAGTCCCCGAATGGATCGAGATCTTCGGCTTTATGCTGGCGTCGGCTGGGTAGCTTTCGAGGAATATTCTTCGACCTATTGCTTCTTGGTTGTGAGGAAGCGATTGAATTAGGTTCGATTTGATTTTTGATTTCTAAGGCTGCTGCAAAGGCCCCTGAACAATCGTCCCGATGTGGCCAGAGTCGGTAGCAGCCTGGTTGGATAGGAGACTCCCAGTGGTGCAGATTCCCGACTGGGAGAATCGAGACCGACTCTGGGTAGGATGCTAGGATCGCAGCGACTTGGTCTTCGTTCTCTTGGATTGAAAAGGTGCATGTCGAAAGGATCAATCGGCCACCTGGCCGGACCAGTTGCAAAGCGTTGCTTAGAATTCTTTTGGCTCTTGCGGCGCAGTGGTTTACGTGGTTGGTGGCGAAACTGCTTTCGGTTTGGCGTTGGCGACCGATGAGTGACTGGCCGCTGCATGGGACATCGACAAGGACTGCATCGAAGCGTCCTGGTAGGATTTCTGCAAGCGACTCGGAGTCCAAGTTGCTTACGACGTAGTTTGCCCGGCCCGTTCTACCTAGGGTGTACCGCAGCACATCTAGGCGACTGGCGATGACTTCGTTGGCAAGCAACATGCCTTCGGGGCCTAGGGCTTCTGAGATCGCAGAAGCTTTTCCTCCTGGTGCGGCGCATAAGTCGCAGACCCAATCGGTAGGCTTGATTCCTAGCATGGCAAGTGGCAGCATGGAGCCGGAGTCTTGGATGTAATAGTCTGCTGCAGCGTACTGAAGGTATCCCCCAGGTCGGATGCTTGAATCGACCAGTCGCAAGCCTTGTTGGTACCAATCCACTGGGCGAGTTTCAAATGGAATCGTTGATTGAGCGCGATCCAAACGAGGCCGAATGGACTTTGAGGGACGCATCCCAAGCGAATTGATGAAGGGCTCGATTTCGGAGGGGTGGATTAGGGAATAAAGACGGTCGATCATGGAGTCAGCTCTGGGGACTTGATTGTCAGGGGGTTTTGGAGCATGATCTTGGGTTGTCCCTTGGATAGTCCCCGATTGAAGCTGCCTTGGAAACCACGAAGAAACCTCATGAATTCAATGATTATCGATCCCGTACTGACTCCGGCCAAGACCATCGATGGGCGGATCCCTAAAAGGGACGAAGTTCCCAAGTCTGAGTGTTTGTGCGATTATTGCACCGCCAAGTGCTGTCGATATTTTGCACTTCCGATCGAGGAGCCGACCACTCAGCAGGATTTTGATTTCATGCGTTGGTATTTGCTGCACGACCGGGCTAGTGTTTTCGTCGAGGATGATGTGTGGTACTTGCTGGTCCATACGGCTTGTAAACACCTGCAAGGAGACCATCGCTGTGGAATATACCAGACGCGACCGCAGATATGCCGAAGCTACACGACCGAGTCGTGCGAGTTTGACGAAGATGCCGTCTACGAAATGTACTTCGAGATGGCAGAGCAAGTGGCCGAGTATTCAGAAGCCAGATTCTTCAGCGATGGGGATTCGATCCGATCGGCTGAACCGCCGCTGCTACCGCTCTTGAACTAAGCCAGCCTAAAATTTGCGGCTTGCCTCAAATTGCGACGGGATCTCAAGTTGCAATACTTGCCTGAGGGAAGTCCGCTCAAGCTCTTGGCTTGAGCGGAACCACAGACAAATCAGAACAGGATTGTGCTAGAGGTAGCGCTGGAGCATTCGATCGAAGGCTTTTTCGAGCATCTCGTCGGAATCGTATTTGCCTGAGGCGATCGCTTCTCGCATCTGGGCAACTTTGTCGGCTCGAAAAGTTTCCGTCGATTGGCTACCGGAGACCGCAAGGGCTTCAGGCGATAGCTCGAGTTGATCGACGGGCTCTTGGATCCCACCGGCTTTGGCAACCGATTGGTTCTCGATGGGGGAAGCCGACTTGGATGCGGCCCGGAGTGCATCAGCACCGGAAACGGACATGTTGTTCGAAATTTGCATAGCTCTATCTCTCCAGTGAATCACTTCGTGGAATGGACTGCGGAATCGCTCGCCGAGGTACTAGTCACACACCAGTACTCCATTGGAATCTTCGCAGTCCATGTCGCAGAGAAAGACCATCCGTACCGGTCAAGGCGACTTTGCAAAGAGACATCGCTGTTTGCGAGCGTCTCGTTGCATCGGATTCTCTTTCCTGCAACTCCAACGAATTTGGTCTCCTACCGAATAACCCAATTGTACGAATTTTAGCGTTTCAGATCCTCACCAGAATGGTCGGTTCCAGTTGATTTTCCAAAGTCTTTTTCTTCCTGCTGGTTTGCCAGCGAGTATTCCCTGGCAGCTGGATTCAAGACCCGCAATGCATCGATAGCATCGCAATCGCTGTGCCAATGATGCGTCGGCTCTGCGATAGTTCCGAGAATTTGAAATATCCACCCGAACATGGGAATACCTTGCTTGCTATCTTCGACGCAAGCTCTCCAGCTTACCAAATCAGCTAGTCGGAAGGCACCAAGTCAACAAATGGATTTGCTTGCATTTGCAGTTTTTACAAGGTGTTTGAAATTTTTTCCGGTCGCGTTGTAAATCGATGTTGACTGCGCTGGGGGCCTTTTTCTAAGTTGTCGGGCATGGTTGGTTCATTGCTGATCTTTGGCAAGACATTTTAGAAATTGGCAGGCTCAAGAACGCCACCGAGTTAGGGGCCATCGAGCGTTGATCGCATGGATGCGATCGCCTTGATGGTTGCGCAATGCTGGGCGAGTCAGGGGCTATGGAGCGATCAGGGCGAAGGGAATTGCCTTGGTTGACTTCGCCAATTTTCAAACCGAGTCATTGTTGATCCATTGGCTCCCGGAAGCTCGTAGTCCTCCGTCCCCCCTGGGACTCGTTCACGTCCGGGAGCCATTTTTTATTCGTATTTATCAACTGGTCGGGATCGACTGGCAGAGCCGATCGAGATACTCGTAGGCGACATCTGCTCCGGCAACCAATTGCAGTTCGATCTCCAGGGCCCACAGCGGGATAGTTCCAAGTTGATTGCTCGATAGCTTGGCCAAGTCTTTTCCTGTGCAAACGATCGCCTCTGCAGTTTGGCTACATCGGGAGGCCCGTTCCAGGATTCCTTGAATATCCATGGGGTTATAGGGGTGATGATCTGGGAAGCAAACTTGGTCGATCACATCAACGGATAATCCTTGGATCGTGTTGACGAAGGCTTTAGGGTTTCCGATCCCGCACAATGCCAGGACTGGCTTGTCCTTGAAGTAATCCAGTGGAAGTGTGTCTCCCGACGCGTTTCTCCAGCGGATGGGAGCGTGGATGCTTTCGACCCAACCGGCCTTGGGGTTGATCCTTTGGACTTTGGTTCGAAGATTGGCCAGTTCTTGTGTGGTGACTTGATCGGATCGAGTCACGATCACCAGGTCCGCGCGTCGAAGACCATAGAGTGGTTCCCTAAGCAAGCCTCTTGGGAGCAGATATCCAAAGCCCATCGGGTTGGTGGCATCCAGTAGGACAATATCCAAATCCCGTTCTAAGCGTCTGTGTTGAAACCCGTCATCTAGCAGGAGTATTTCCATTCCGAGTTCTTCGACCGCAACCTTTGCGGTTTCAATCCGATTGGGGGATTGCAAATGAGGAACGTCCGGCAAAAGGTTTTCGATTTCCTTGGCTTCATCGTTCTGGCCATCGGCAAGTGCACCATAGCCTCGGGATAATATGGCAACGCGAAGCCCACGTTGCCTGATCCATTTTGCAAGCCAGACACAGGCGGGAGTTTTGCCGGTACCTCCTGCGGTCATGTTTCCAATCGAAATCACCGATGCGGTGGGCCTGTAGGTCCGAATCCATCGCCATTGATAGGCTTTATTGCGGAGCTCGACAGCGAAATGATAAGGGAGTGATGCAACCCATAAAGCAGCCTTAACCGACAACGAACTCATCGTTCTATCGGTACTTCGAAGGTACTTTTCCAACGGATGCATCAGTTCTGGCTTCTATCTCGAAAGGGTCAGTTGCTGGGATTGTAAGGAACCCGTCGAGGGTTTCAAAGCCATCTTTATGGTCACATTTAGGGATGAAACATCCGGATTTCCGCGTTCGATTATAGTCAAATGGTCTTGCTAAAAAACTCGCTTTGGCGGTATTCCCACTTGCACGGAAAAATGCCATCGATGCGATTTGAATGGGGCTGAGCGATGATTCAAGTGAGAACTATGCCAGGGTGGTACCTTTTTGCGATATCGGTTTTCATCGCTCTTTGCGCCAATAGAACGGTGACGATCAGTCAATCGGAATTGCCTCCTTTGCCCCAGCGATCGCTTCAGGATCAGCAACCTCAAGGGCCCCTTGCTAGGCCTGCGGCATACGGGTCCAACGAATTTTCCAATGGTGGAATTCACGTCGTTGGAACCTCGACAAGTTGTTCGACGGCCACGCACATGATGACCACAGCGACCTTGAGCAATGGGCATCAACAGTTGGTGATTGTCGACCCAGCCAAACTAACTTTGGCGGTGTATCATGTGGACTCTTCCCGAGGGGATATTCAGCTTAGAAGCGTTCGGAAAATCGAAGCGGATTTTTCATTGGAAGAGTTCAACCTTAGCGAACCTACGCCATCGACGATTCGCCGAAATGCAAAACTATCAGGCGCCCGTTGATGATTCGCTCGATCGAGCGTTCGAGCTTATCATTTCAGATCCACAGGCATGAATTTGATCGGGATCGGACTTTTGGGGTTGTCCAAAACGATGGCTAGTTTCCCGGCCAAAAGTTCATCGAGTTCATGGCCGACTAAATCGGCCCTCCAGCCCTTAAGCAGAGCAGGCAGAGTTTCCGGTTGATGATCGGGCTCTAGCCTGAACTGGACGAAGTCTCTCAAGTCATCGGCTGTGGCTACAAGGGCGGGGGAAATATGTTTGTGATGGCAGATAAATGCCATAGCAGCCGAAAGAAATTGCGTGAGCATGCTAGGTGGTTGCCCTTTGCCATACCGGAACTTCTTGGGCCAGCGCGGCGGAGGCTCCTTTTGGGATTCCTCGATGACTTGAGCGATTTCTGGGATCAGCGGTTTGGTGTTGCGGTACTCCATGCCTCGAAGGGAAAGCAAATGCTTCGGATCGGTAGATCCTCTTCTAGCAAGCTCTACCAGTAGATCGTCGCGAAGGATCCGGCGTGCAGGTACGTTTTTCTCTTTAGCTTTTTGGTCTCGCCAATTCCAAATACCTCGAGCGACGCTTAAGTGAGGGCCTGATAGTGCTGAGACACCGCTGACACGATGCCAATTTTCGCTGGATTCGAATTCGTAAAGCTCTTCCTGCTTGGCGCGGGTCTCTTGAAGTAGCCACTCGAGCCGACCATGTTTGTATAGCCGCTCGGCAAAATGATCATGAATGACCAGCAAGTCTCGAACATCTTGGGCTGCGTATTCGAGTTGTCGGCGTGTCAAAGGGCGTACTCGCCAATCGGACCTGGTTTCCTCCTTATCCAAGCTCTTGCCGACAACGCGCTGAACTAGCTTGGCATAAGACGCCGGATACTCGAGTCCCAGAAACCCCGCTGCGATTTGAATGTCAAAAAGATTTGGGATTTGTTTTTCGGTGGCTCGATAACTAAAAAGGGTTTCTTCACGACCTGCATGAACAACCACCGTCCGCCCTGGCGCGGTGAGCATCCGCCAAAAGCACGACAAATCATCGATGATCATCGGATCGATGATGGCAATTCCCGAGTGGGTCTTTACCTGAATCAAACACAGTTCGGGTCGGTAGGAATCCTCAGACACAA
>Ga0172373_10006352_pt1 | contig 15739 bp, 9 predicted proteins | sample Lak10m_2_FD_114546 | JGI IMG/M metagenome (GOLD analysis project Ga0172373, IMG submission 114546) | Freshwater microbial communities from Kabuno Bay, South-Kivu, Congo - kab_092012_10m | ecosystem: Environmental > Aquatic > Freshwater > Lake | place: Democratic Republic of the Congo: South-Kivu...
GACAAACTGAAGGAAGGTGGGGCTCGTCTAGTAGTATTCGATATCCTGTTCGATCGCGTTTCCGAACAAAATCCGGCGTCCGACCGACGTTTGGTTCAGGCAATTGCAAACCATGGCAACGTCGTCTTAGCGGCGGACTATGCGATGTCGAAATCCGTTCAGGGCGTGATCAGCAGCACGGCGGATCTGCCCGCTCCCCTCTTCAGCTCGGCTGCCGCTGCGTGGGGCAATGCCAAGCTGCTCTGCGATCCCGACTATGGCGTGCGCGAACATTTTCCGAACCTCCGAACGGTTCCAGGGCACACGCATTTTCAGTCATTAGCCTGGGCGTCCGCGCGGGCTTTCGGTGCGGCGACAGTGCAGTCATCCAAAGCCGAGAACTCCCGACGCTACCTAAACTACTACGGCCCCCCTGGTACGCTTCCGAGCGTCAGCTACTTCCTCCCTTTCGTGGAGAACGCGCTTCCTACCGATTTCTTTCGCGACAAGGTGGTTTACGTTGGGTCGCAGTTATCGGCGGATTTCTCGGGCAAAGGGAAGGACGAGTTCGCGACTCCATACACCCGCTGGCACAAAGGCTTCGCCCCGGGCGTGGAAGTTCATGCTACGATGTTTTTGAATTTGGTCCGAGGCGATTGGCTGATCCGCCTACCATGGGGCATCGAGCTCGGACTTCTGTTGGGAAGTGGTGTGCTCTCGGGGTGGCTCTTCATGCGCTCACGGCCTTTGATTGCGGCCGGGGCGGCATTGGGTGCCATGATCGCCGTCGGAGCCATAGCTAGCGCCCTTGCGTACCACGCTCATGTGTGGTTTGCATGGGGCATTGTCGTCGTGCAGGTTCCAGTGGCCCTGGGCTGGACGCTCTTGGTCCAACTCGTTCAAGCACGCATTGAACAAGCCGCGCTGAAGCGGTCGCTATCCCTGCACCTGTCGGCTCATCGCGTGGAACAAATTCTCACAAACCACGACATCTTAACCCCCGGCGCAGAGGAAAAGGAGGTTTCCATCATCTTCACCGACATCGCCAACTACTCGAAGATCATGCAACGAGGAATGCTAGGCCAGATGGTTCCCTTGATGAACGACTACTTTGAGGTGGCGATCGGTTGTGTGCACGAACGGGATGGCACCGTCATCAAGCTGATCGGCGACGCCGTATTCGCGATCTGGAACGCCCCACAACCGCAGGAGAATCACGCCGATCTAGCCTGCAAAGCCGCAGTGCTTTTGAGAGAGCGACTGAACTCATTCGACGCACGGCAAAAGGCGCTCTTTTCTTTCCGCACCCGGGTAGGGTTACACACCGAAAAAGTGTTCGTTGGCAACTTTGGTAGCCGAGAACGATTCGACTACACCGCGATGGGAAACGGGGTCAATCTCGCCGCTCGTTTGGAAGGCGCAAACAAGACGCTCGGAACCGAAACGCTGGTCTCCGATGAGTTTGCAAGCCGACTGCGCGATACCTACACCATGCGACAGCTTGGTCAGTTCCGATTCAAGGGGTTCGACCATGTAGTCACGGTTCATGAGCTTATTGGTGGACCTGAGTTGGCCGAGATCCACCGCGAATGGATCTCGGTATTTTCCGAAGCGCTCGCGCATTTCAAAAACCGGCGCTTCGCAACCGCCGAGGCGGGTTTCCAGAAAACGATCGAGCTCCGCAAGAGCACAGAGGCCATCCGGACCGAGATCATTTCCAGCGATCTCAGTGACGATGGCCCCTCCCGATTCTACCTGAGCAGGATCCCACTCTTAAGCAAAGCAGTTACAAACGACTGGCTCGGGGAGGTGAGCTTGGATGAAAAATGACCAGGACTCAAACCGCAGACCCTTTGATTCTCCGACGGGCGATACCGAGTAGAAGGCACCCCAAAGAGAAGGCGGCCGCATAGGCAGAGGGTTCAGGTACGGGAGTGGCAAAGGAGGCGTTTCCTAAGGAAGCCAAATTGGACCCGGTGCCCAGTATGCTAGCATCGCTGGTCAGGAACTTTAGTGAGATGGCCGAGCCATCGGCCGGTGTGACCCAAGGGTCACTCCCGTCAAGCCCGGTCGCGTGTCGATAGGCACCATAGCTTGTGCCTGCGCCCGGAGCCGTAGAGCTAAGGTTTAGTGTGGGGAACCAAACTAAACGCAGAGCATCCCCTGCCGTCCAAGCGCCGGACAGTGTCAATGAGCCTGTGGTATCTTGAAAGGCACCATCCCCCCACCCGCCGAGGGTGAGATCCCAGCGTTTCAGTTCGATGTCATCGCCCACCACGAAAGCTGAGCTAGTCGGGCTTTCAAACGTCGCATCGGTTGTGCTGGCCGTAAGAATAACCAAGCCCGTGGATGGCATCGCCAGACCACCGGAGGTCTTGAGGAACTCGGCATCAACGTTCATGGTGATTGCTGCTGATGCGTTGTACAGACACAAGATCGAGGATGTGATACAGATGAGGGGTTTCATAGATGTGGGTTGTTTGATGGTTTGGGTTCAGACTGTAAAATCACGATCACTCATTGATTGGGGATTGATACCCACGTTGGCGATGTGCTCCCGGCGGCCTTCCGAATGACGACTCCAGTCCCCGGAGCAAACACAATGTCGTTACCAACGTCCGTGTTTCCACTACCTACTCGGCGCCACGCTGAGTTCCAATAGTAGTAGGTAGCAGAGGGTGACTTATTCTTCCCCGTCACAGAGTTGTTAAAAACGAACAGTTCATCAGTTCGTGTGCCCGGAAAGAGGCTGGCACTAAAGGCATTCGCAGATCGAAGACCCGATTCATTAAGAGAAACTCCGTAGGGCCTAGGTAAGGCAACTATGTTGTCCTGTTTGCCCGAGGTTCGCACGCTTAGGGGTATCCTCCATCCATTGGTAACCACCCCACCCCGGGCCATCAACTCTGTGGAGACAGGGACGTTGTGGCGGACAATGAAGTAAGCATCGGGCACTAGAACGTCATCGTTCTTGATTGCTGTACCGGCACCCACCTGACGCCAATTGCCTTGCCAAAAATAGTAGGTTCCTGTCGCGCTACGATTAACCCCTGCTCCATTGAGATCAGGCCTTAGCACTTCCGTGAGTCGACTGGAGGGAAATGCAGAGGCGTGAACTCCACGGCCCGCAGGAAAAACCGTGCCCAGAGTCCAGTAGGGAACGATCGACACCAAATCGGTAGGCTGCAGCCCCACTAGAGATTCCCCATTAAGAACCACGGTGAGTGAGTTGGACTGGTTTGATAGGATCCGGAAGCGATGACCTTCCAAAACCCCACTGCGGATCTGAAGGTAGTAGGTGTTCGTCTGGCTTCCAGCAGCATATACCCATTGGTTCACAATCCAGTTAGGGCTCCCTTTGATGGTCACAGTGGGGTCCTGCGCTGACTCTACAAAGCCGATCATCGACTCTGGTCGACTGAATGGAATCGATACGAGCGTGTCGGAGGATCCCAGTATCGGGATCCGGCAAAAGCCCGTTGGGCGGCCAGTGAATCCGGCGACCTGCAGTCGATAGACACACCGTTGGTGCACCGCAGCTCCTGCGTCCATGCCCTCGAACGGACTCCCTGTGCCGATGGTGTCCGCCCCCAAAGTTTGCCAGGCCCCGGTAGGGAAGTTGTCGTTGCGCTGGACTTGATAGGCTTCCCCAGCAGTCGTCCGAAAGCGGATCCGAGCGCCCGTTCCGTCCGCTTCGACAATCTCTGAATCGACGTTCAAAACGGACACACCGCCGGGGAGAGTGCCTAGAGCCACAACGGCATAGGAAGCCCCCGACTTAACGATTGCCTCGGGCAGGGTAGGATATTGTGAAAAACTCACCTCAGCAGGTGAGCCATCAGTCTTCAAACATCTCAGCCGTAGCGTGAACGCTATCGAACCGTCAGCGAGTGTTCGCTCTGTCGCATCATCCCAAGAAACGCTGAGCCTACCCGTTGAAACCAGGTTGGTACTGAAGTTCCCACTTGACAAACTTGTGATTCCGAAACTATCGACTCCCACAAACTCCAAGACCGCAGCATTCCATTGAAGCGTAAACTGAAACGCACCCACACCCGTAAACCCCGAAACAGCAATAGGCACAGCCGCAACATCATTGAGTGGGGCTTTTGCATGCTCGACTACAAAGCCTAACGCCTGCGCATGGCGAGTAAACCCAATTGACAACATCAAAAGCAAACACCGCGAGAGAGTCCAAGCAAACCACACTCGCGGGAGATTGGGAAAGGGTTGAATCATACCAAAACGGTCATTTAACTCGAACTCGGTAGAAGCGTTGTTGAAGGGGCGTTCCATCATCAGTGAGGGAACGCAACCAGCCATCTCCTTCGACATGATCGACCTCCTGCCAAGTTGCCATCCTTAGATCTGAAGACGCTTCCAGCGCATAGGTCTTTCCCGGGGAGGTTGGCACGCTGATCTTTACCTTCCACAAGCTTCCTCCCTCCCGAGGCAGGAGCTCAACTTGGGTATGAGCGCTGGCCGTCGGAGTTGGCAGCGTCGCATCCCTAGTCTCGACGGGGACAGGAACCCCTCCGATCGTGACTTCTCGCGCCAACGGAGTATCGCCTAGACAGATGCTCGATAGGGCAGCGTTGCCCTTGAGCGCAAACTCCACCGAGAACAAAACCGTTCCATCCGAAACCGTCACCCCCGTGGCAGCGGGATCGTCCCAAGAGAACGTGAGTTTACCTTCGGCCTCCTGCGAACGACCAAAGCTGGTGCTGTTGATACCAGGCAACCCGAAATCTCCTTCCTCAACCCGCACTAGCTCATCGCCGTCCCATTCCAAGGTAAATTGAGCAGTCGTGACCTGTTCAAACCCCGACGCGACTAAACGCACCCTAACGCGCTCGCCAGATGTGGAACGTTCGCTCAAGAGCAAGAGACGCACGGGACTCGATGCATGCGGAGAGCTGCGCAGGGATTCCGCCGGAGACGATATTCCGGTCACGATCGTTGCATGGGGAGCTCCCAACCCCTGCGGAGCGACAGGCGGGGGCCAAGATCCATTCACATCACCCACCCGGATTGCGATGAAGTCTTGGTTTAGCAGATCGCCCGATAACCCAGTGATCACCCGAGTCCGAGCTGCTGACCACGGGTTCCGAAGATCAGGAAAGGTTTGTCCATCGCGCACAAAGACCCAACCGGCTCCGGGCACACCAGTGGACATCGCCAAGATCCAACGACGTATGAAAAATATATCCACGGTAGAGGCATTCCTATCCCCGTTGGCATCAGCAGCCAGCACGGCGTAGGCTGAAGAAAGGTTTTGGATCCCAAGAATATGACGTCGTAGCAGGGTGATATCCAGAGTGCTCACCCCAGCTGGCCCCGCAAGCTCGTTTGAAATACGTTGGGGCGTCAGCACGTAACCTTGACCAGTGCCTGAGTTGAGGCCGAGAGCAAAGGAACCATCGAGAGAGGTCACCGCCCCATTGCCTCCGCTCTCCCCGGCGTTGATCGAAACCCCGGGAACCGCATGGCCTCCCACGTAGTATCGAATGCGGCCGGATACTTGCGCAGTCGGCGTGATCACTCCCACCGCAACCGGATCATTGGTCACACTGATGCCCCCGCTACTCACGACAACGTCATAGACTCCGGCATTCGCGGAGGTCACGCTGGTCAGTTGAAGCGATGGACTGTTCTCTCCGGCTAGGTTCACGCCCCCTTTGCGCCACTGGTAACTCACCGCTTGGTTTGCCATCGCCCACACCTTTAGGCTCGTCGAGCTTCCCTGGGCCAGTTGCCGCGACACGGGTGTCGACACAAGCATCGGCGTCGACCCCATCGTCCAAGCCGTCTGAATCTTGCGCGCATTGGTGCTCTTGGTCGCCCAGCCAATCAAGTAGCTCATCCCCACCGTCACCGGAAATTGCATCTCACATGTTCCATTCGCATCCGTGTCCGAGGCCACGGGGGACAAACCCTGAAAGTCCCCACCTGGCATCGCGTAGGCCGCCATTCCAACCCCAGGAATATCCCCCCTAGCCTCCATCGACAGCACTCCCCCTTGGGTCGGTGTCAGGATGATCCAGTCTCCAGAATGCCAGATCTCACCCGCGAGATTGACCTCCTGCGACTCGGTCTTGGAGCCGTATGTCCCGAAACTCTGCACCCCGGGCAATCCTTGAGACACCATCACCCGCACAGGGTTAAATCCAGAACCTCCGAGGCTCTGCCCTCGCGTGGAGCGCTTCACCGATTGAGGTAATGGACCGTTGGACTCCTCCAGGGTGAACAGATGCCGCACCTTATCTTCGACACGGTGACTCTCACTCCTGCCGATCTGCAACGACGCCACCCGGCTCCAATTAGTCAGATTCCCCACCCACACAGCCACCTGATACTTCCCTACGTCGCTCTCCTTCACATCCTCCAAGCTCAGTGTGTCCGTGTTGGCCAACGCAAGCGCTTCGCCATTGAAATACCACTGGTAGGAGACAGGATCCCGACTCACCACTTGCACGTGCAATGGCACCGTCGCCCCTCGAGCCACCGTCCGGCTAGCCGGTTGCGCTGTGATTCGGGGCACCTCCGAGGCGCTCGTCTCAAGACACCAGCTCAGCAGAAACTCCCCGGTTTCGCCCCGCAACCCATCCACCACCAAACGGTAGGTGGTCCCTTTCACCGCCGAAAACCGCACCACACTGGTATAGAACTCTCCTCCGTCGTCGTCGGAAGCGACCTCGGTTAAACTCCCCATGCTCTCCCCCGTGTACACCGCGAAGACCGTGTCAAAACTGCTCCCGCGCGTCGACATCGTCACCACCCCGTTTCCTGGAGCACGCCACGATCGCCACACTGAGTTCTTTGTCGGTTTTACATCATGTGACGGCTCGCCGACCTGCCGACTCGAGTTCACGTTGCTACCCCGTACCACCCGACACCCTTCGGTGGAGGTTTGCGCGAGGCTAAACTCGTCGGAGAACCCCAACATCGTCGCGTTCACCATAACTACCGCAGGAGCACTATTCGTTGCACCAAAGGGCGACGCCACCGCAACGCTGTAGCTCCCCGAGTTCTCCACCCCTACCGCCCCTATGACAATCGTAGCGTTGGTCTCTCCATCTAAGTTCACACCGTTCAACCGCCATTGATACGTTAACGTTCCAATGCCCTTGGCATTCACCTGCAGGGTCACAGAACTTCCCTCGGTTACATTCGCCCCAACGGGCGACAGTAGAATTTCGGGAGGCGGCGGTATAAAATACTTCAGATCACCACGTCGACGCGCCACTCCTCCCTCTGAGACCTCATCGAGTATGTTGGGGTGATAGTTCCTGCTCAGCTCGACCTGTAGGTTGAACCCATCCCCATCGGGATCGGAGTTCAGATCGTTGGCAAGTTGGTTGAAGTGATAGAACTCATAGGCATCACGGATGCCGTCAGCGTCCGTATCTTGGTTCGTACTGAGAAACCGAGCGACGAAGACCGAATGATCGTTAACTGGCAAATGAATCGTTCCTGAAGAGAACCCTTGCGAGTCGTCAACGCGGATCATCCCCAGGAACCAACCCCGAAAATCATATCCAATAAACGTGGGTGCTGCAGGGAGATCCAGAGTCGCCCCGAGAGTCATGATCCGGGTTTGGTCCACAATGCCAGCAGGCTCGCTAACAGTGACCACTCTTACGAGCGAAGGGTCGGTGACGATCAACATGGGTTGCCCCCGCCGACGCGACACACCGCCCTCGATCAACTCTTCATAGATCATCGGCTCATAACCTCTGGCCAACTCCGTGGCGATGCTGTACCCATCCCCGTCAGGATCTGAGGCAGGTTGGTGGGAAAGGTGGCTGAAGTGAAAGAGCTCCAAAGCGTCTAGAAGTCCATCACCGTCCGTGTCACTACTGGATGGAACGAATCGAGCTTCAACCAGCGTCTCAGAGGTCACAGTCAGACGCAGAGGTACGGTCGGGGACGCGTTCGGGCTGTCTACTCGCGTACCGCCGTCGGTAAACCAGCCGGTAAACTGATAGCCGTTGAACTGCGGGCGAGCCGGAACCTCAAATGTGGTACCTGACTCCAGAAGTTCAGTTTTACCATAGATGCCGGCTGGCCGACTACGGGCGGTGGCACGAACGAGGTTTGGATCGATTAAAACCTCCACGATCGCACCCCGTCTCCGAGACACTCCCCCCTCGATCAACAGATTGGTAACCGACGGATGATAGCCTCGTATGTACTCAGTGCCCAAATCGAATCCATCCAGATCTGTGTCCGACATCGCGTCAATGGAGGTTGTCCCGAAATACTCAAGCTTGAACCAGTCCGGAACAAAGTCGCCGGTAACACTCGCCACCGGAACGTAATAGGCGTTCGCGGTAACGTTCGCATTCGACATCACAATGTCTACCGGGTTCGCAGATCGTCCCGTCCCATCTGTGATACGTCCTGCCGCCATCTCCCAACGCACAAACCGGTAACCATTGACTGTAGCGGGGGCTGTGATTGACCGGAGTGTGATAGGAAATTGAGGATCCGGAATATTCGTGATGATGACGATAGGATTGAAAACAGGTATTGGCAGCGCACTCTGAATATTGGTGAATACAAACGAAGTCTGCGCTCGGCTCCGGGTGGAGCCACCGAGCCACAGAAAAGTCACCAAGAGCGCTAGCCACAAGACCGGCGTTGAGCGTCGATCCGTGATCGAGGAAAGCTCGAAATTAAATCCTTTAGGCCGATGGGGAAATCGCCATGCGGACGTCCCCGGATGGCTCGATCGGGAGACACCGATGCGAAGGAGTCCTATCCGTTCCGACTGCCAGCTGTGGACAGAGCCATGCGCATCAGAGGGGAGTCGATCCTGCAGTCCGCATCTTCGCCGATCGTATGACCCTTGTTTCATTGATGGTCGAAGGAGTTAGCTGAGTTCAGGGGACCTTGACGACGTGCAAGCTGGTCACCGCGCCTGGGAATCCAAATCGACCTTCATTTGCTTGGATCACCTCGGCGTTGGTTGGAGAACGAACACCCAACCGGCTCAATAAATAGGTTCGCCCGGCTTGAGTTGTCGTTATACCCGATGCGAACTTCACTCCTGCGTCGGGGCCATTCGGCGCACCAAAGATCTCCCCATTTAGGAAGATCACTCCAGTATCTGCAGTCGCCACAAGCCAGAACCAAAGGCTCAAAAAATCACCATCCGTGGGAGCACGATCGCTGACCTTAATCGCCGGCGCTGTGAGGGTTGCGGGAACCGTTATAAAGTGAAATGGGAACAATCCGCGCTCATCCTTCGCGAGTATCTCAAACTGTATGTTTCCAAAACCAACGTTCCAATCGCTGGCTACATCCCACGTAACCCGTTTTGTGGTGTTTGCGGGAATTCCGGCTCCGAGGTTCGCCGAAGTTCCCTCCGCGAAGGTGTTCATTCGCACAAGCCCGCTCAACGTATTGACGCCGTTGGTAAAAGCCAGCATCGCAACCTCTACCGTGGGACTATCGGAGTCGAGAACCTTATAGTCGATATCAAGGTAACTGACCCCGGACCGCTGGGCCGATCGTTGGATGAGTGGTTGCGGAACAAAGTTCTGCGCCATTGGGAGATCGGCAGGAAACTGCCTTTCGAGAACGTAGATGCCATCAGCCCCTGAGTAGGTCGGCTCTGACGAATTAGCACGAGCGAACCGAACTAGGGCGTACCATCTTCCTCCAGAACCGAAGGTTTGACCGTCGATGCGGTAGGAATCATCCGGTCCGGTGAGCCTGAGCGAACTCGTTGTGAAGGTTCGAAGAACATTTAATGCTGAGGTCTCGTAGAGCTGCACCGTGCCGGGCTTGTTGCGATTATCGGGAGATCCAACGATGAGTCCGTCAGGGGTCGAAGCAAGATTGTAAGTTGAATACTGGGCTGCGAGTGTGTGGGCTTCAAAGAACGTTCGAACGAGAATTGGCCGTCCGTCCGGTTCGTAAATGTCAAGCCGAGTGCTCTGGTTCCCTGCACTGTCGTTTCCTCCCGACACAACCACCACGCGATCATCCGGCAACACCGCGACCGAGGTGGTTTGTAAGAGAGGATTGATCGGAGAGTCCTCTGGTTGCCCCCACTTCCTCAAGAACGCCCCAAGCCGACTAAATACTTGCACACGTGTGTTATCACCATCCGCCACAATTACTTCGTCAAGAGAGTTAACGGCAATACCGCTCGCGGTGACCTCCTTAGCTAGCCCCGAGTCGGAAGCATTGAACAACAGTCCGTTGCCGTAGGCATTCCAACTCGGAAACGTGGCGATTCTGAAGAGTCCAGTATTCGTTCCCGTCCCACCCCATGATCGCACCATCGTGCTTGGGTTCGTGCCGTACGGATCAAAGACCTTTACACGATCCGATTCCAAGACGTAGATGTTGGTCTGAGAATCGCAAGCGAGACCACATATGGGACCTGTAAAGCTTCCAAACTCGCCGACGGGAACCAGATCACGTGTGTAGACGGCAACCTTGTTCACGGCACCGACGTAGACACGACCGTCCTTCCCCATGCAGATCGACCTGAACGCGCCTAAGACCTTCTTTCCTTCATAGGTCCAACCATCCTGAGGCATAAACTGATCTGCCGAGACCAGTGAAAGGGTGCCTAACAAAAGGGTCACAAGAGAGAAATTGAGTGGAGCACGCACGCGTTTATTCCATTAAGTTTGGGGATCTCACCGCTACGCGAATCAGGAACACGTAGTAAGCTTCCTCCTGAACCAATTAGCAGGTCGCAACGCGAAGACAATCGACAAGACGGGTTTTAGCAAAACCGGGAAGATCGGGTGCAGCAGGTTTCGGTCATCTCCTATCGGCGGCACCCCAACCGCCTCCTGCAGCCGCGTCCTGACTACCCTTCGGTGGGGGTGGCGATGCGGGGATCACATTATTCACGCGCGGAAAACCTGCCAGCAGGGGGGCCAACGGTTCCAGGGTTCCGAAACCTCCTGCCGGTTTCGATCGAATAGGGTCTCCAATAAGAAATTGTTCCCAATTTTGCTAATCGGACAGCAAAGATTGGACTGCGGATCTCGGTTCGGTTAGAAATCGTGCTCACCTAATACCTTGTTGACCGTGGGAACGTTCATCGGGGTGGTGTATTCATGAGGAGCCTGGGGATATCGTTGACGGGATCTCGTGCGCCTTTGTGGGCAGGGCTTGTCTTTGTACTAGGCTTAGGGCTCACGGCTTGGGTTGGGTTAGGGACTTGGAGGCACACGCGTGAACGGGACGAGTGGCGCTTTCATACCGAGGTCGCAATGCGCTGGGAGTTGCTTGAGTCTTCGATCGAGAAGCACGAGGCCGTCCTGCGCCAACTCCAGAGCTTCGTGGAATCGTCCTTGAGTCTTGATCCACAGGAGTTCACGCGCAAATGGGAGTCCTACACCGAACGTCTCGCTCTGCACCTCAATTATCCCGGCTGGGTGGACGTGGGCTATGCACGCGCACAAGGACCACAGCACGAACTGCCGCATCTCAAGGATGGGACTCGGCAGGATTTCACGGGCCTAGCCCGATCGAACGTTCAGGTGATGGTCACCCATCAGGTCAGGCTCGCTCCCGTGCCGGATTTGGTCGGAACAAACCTCAACGGGTTCGGAGTGAGAGGTAACAAATCCATGACTCGCAGCGAACTGTGGAAACGCGTGGAGCAGACCCAAGATCAACGAGCCGAAGCGATTCTCAATGCACGCTCTCATTTCCAGTCGATCATGATGGCTCATGGGTATCGTCGGCCTTATACCACGGTGCCATTCCGGCTGCACATCCCGGATGTATCCGAGCCCCCGATCGCTTTTCGAATGTTCGTGCCAGTGTACAGTGCCGCCGACCTTAACCCAGCACCGGGAAAACCTCGATCGCTCACCGGGGTTGTGTTCGGAACGATGGTGTTGGATCGATTGATGGCTATAGGGCTCGGCTCGCTGCACGGCCACGCCCACGCAGACCTCGCCATGGACACGCGGGAGTATGAACCCGATCTACCCCCAAAACCGCACTGGGCTCCGCTGAACGGAGGAGCCTACTGGAACAGGAACAGCGGACAATGGATGGGTCCGGTTCGCCCACCGCCCGTTGGAGGTTGGACCACAAATTTCGTGATCCATCAATACCGCCGTCCGTGGCGGGTCAACGCCTACGCAACCAAGGCTTTCACCGCCCAGTCCCATCAGCCTTACGCAAAGGGTTCAGTCTTCGCGGGCTTCGCAATTACCGTGGCAATGTCCGGACTCGTGTGGATCCAGGTGCGTCGAGAGGAAGAAGCCTCCCGATTGGCATCGAGACTCGCGAAGTCCGAAGCCGAAACACGCGCGGCTGCGGGGGAGCGTGCGCGCTTCGGTCGGGAGTTGCATGATCGCACCCTGCAATCGTTGTTCACTGTGGGGATGAGCCTGCAGGATTGTCGGCGTCGACTCGATGAGTCCCACCCAGGGGCACTCGATCCAAAGCTCGCAGACCAGTTGGACACCAGCTTGAGCATGGTGCGTGAGACCAGCCGGGATCTGCGACAATTTGTTTTACTCGTCGAGGTGCCCCGCAGCCAACCGGAGCGTTTCATCCCCGACCTAGAGGAGTGGATGAAACGGGTGGGGCGAGCCACGAACACCGAAATCCACGTTCGCGTCGATCCTTCGATTTCCAACCAGGTCAAAGCCTCTACGTTGCTGGAGTTGGGGGCCGTCATCGGAGAATGTGTCAGTAACGCCATCCGACATGGCCGTGCGGGTCGGATTGAGGTTGGCTTAACCATCTCGGAACAGGAGATCTTACTGGTCGTTGAGGATGACGGCCTCGGTTTCGATGCCTCCGAAACCAAGGGAGGCAACGGATTGAGGAACTTGCGCACTCGAGCCGAGCAGCTCTCGGGCTTATTCGAGGTAGACTCCAGCTCCAGAGGCCCAACCACCGCTCGACTCAGCATACCCAAAGGAAACCGTGATCATGCATGCCCCTGATTCCGTAACGGATATAACTGCAGGTGGACCGATCCGAATCGTCATCGCGGATGACCATGAGTGGGTGCGAAACGGATTTCGAACCGTGCTCCATCACCCACCCGAATTGAGCGTCATCGGTCTCGCCTCCAACGCCACCGAGACGCATCGGTTGGTCCAACTCACCCGTCCGGATGTGTTGGTGTTGGACCATGCATTTGGGGAGGACAACGGGCTCGAACTCGCGGAGCGGCTGAAGACCATTTATCCGCCCGCTCGGATCATACTGGTCACGGCCTGGGAAGATGTGGGCACTTGGCATCGGTCGATGCAACTCGGACTCGGTGGGTTTCTCTTGAAAAAGGTGGATGACAGCTGGTTGCGCCGTGCGGTCGGGGAGGTAGCCAGGGGACGGAGGTTCTTTCCTGAGTTTTACACAGAACCATCTGCCGTGCAGAGCCGCCCCCGTTGGTGTGATCTGTCCCAAACCGAATGGGCGGTCCTACGGGCGTTAAGTGAGGCGGACACCCCCAAACAAGCGGCCTCTCTCATGGGACATGGTTACTCCCCGAAAACCGTTTCAAACCATCTCCAAGCCATCTACCGCAAACTGGGTCGAAACGGCTTCCGCGTAGTCACCGACCTTTATCGCAATGGAGGCTGGAAGCACGACCCGGCCCGCGTCTCAAGCGCCGGGTAGGGACATCCCGCCGGGATGTCCGCATCCGGCGCTAGCCGGATGCTTTGAGGCTTAGTGTCTCCAAGCCCCTCCCTCCGACCTAGCCTTGAAACTCTGAGCCGTAACAATTCAGAAGAGCTTTAACGCGAGGGCGCAAAGGGCCGGAGGCGCAGAGGAATTGATTCTATTACCATGGAGCATCAGGGTCACTCGTTGGTGTGTGGGGCGATCCTTCAGCGGATGGAGATTTCCTTGCCCTGCCTTGCGTCTTTGCTCCTTTCCGTCTCCGCGTGGAATTCCTACCGCATGGATACGGCTTAGCCTCGTCACGTGTCACCTCTGGCGACGCTCCAGCAGGATCGAGACGATGGGCTTGGGGCTTCCCGAGGCCGGCAGAGATGCCGGCGCTCCCAGGGCTTCCGAGTCGCTTCGCTTCCTCGACACAGTGAGCCTTACTACCACCCCCGAGACCGCCGAACGTCGAAAGCCCCAAAAGACATTCCGAACCCCGGGAGCGCCGGCATCCCTGCCGGCCTTCGGAAGCCCAGAGTTCATCGCCTCGCCGCCCCGGGAGCGCCGGCACCCTTGCCGGCTTCCCCATGTCTTGAGTCCCCAAGCTACCAGTGGATCCAGCGCACCCGAGCCCCTCCAAATTACACATGGACCCTGCACCTTAGGACTCGTAGGGCAGACCATGCCCCCAAGCTCCGATGACGCAAAGCCTGCCGGCAGAGATGCCGGCGCTCCCAGGGCTTCCGAGTCGCTTCGCTTCCTCGACACAGTGAGCCTTGCCAACACCCCCGAAACCGCCGAAAGCCGAAAGCCCCAAAAGGCATTCCGAACCCCGGGAGCACCCGCACCCTTGCCGGCCTTGGGGAGCCCAGAGTTCATCGCCTCGCTGCCCTGGGAGCGCCGGCACCCTTGCCGGCTTCCCCATGTCTTGAGTCCCCAAGCCACCGGAGGATCCAGCGCACCGGAGACCCTCCAAATTACACATGGACCCTGCACCTTAGGACTCGTAGGGCAGACCATGCCCCCAAGCTCCGATGACTCAAAGCCGGCCGGCAGAGATGCCGGCGCTCCCAGGGCTTCCGAGCCGCTTCGCTTCCTCGACACAGTGAGCCTTGCCAACACCCCCGAAACCGCCGAACGTCGAAAGCCCCAAAAGGCATTCCGAACCCCGGAAGCGCCGGCACCCTTGCCGGCCTCCGAAAGCCCCACGCCCTGGGAGCGCCGGCACCCCTGCCGGCTTCCCCATGTCTTGAGTCCCCAAGCCACCCGAGGACCCGACACACCCGAGCCCCTCCAACATACACATGGACACGAACACCCCCAGACTCCTCGACCACACCAAGCCACCAAGCTCCGATGACTCAAAGCCTGCCGGCAGAGATGCCGGCGCTCCCAGGGCTTCCGAGTCGCTTCGCTTTCTCGACACAGTGAGCCTTACCAACACCCCCGAAACCGCCGACCGACGTGTCGACGGTCCCGAGGGAGGCGTCCCTTCTGACTAGGCAGCGGGTTGACGTCATTTTGGTGCGATGTATGATCGACGCAATGACGAACACGGTGAGTTCATTCTGTGGCTTACGCCTTTAGCTGACCGGCTTCGGGCCCCGGATTCCGATCGCACCCGCGGATCGGCCGACCGAAGCATCACCCACTCGATGCGCACGCTTCACCTCTACATTCTCCGTCAGATTCTGTCCTCGTTGGCACTGACTGTCGTCGTTTTCACCTTCGTTCTGTTGCTCGCAAATGTTCTCAAGGAAATCGTCGCGTTACTCATCAGCGGCCTCGCCACGCCCGGTGTGGTTCTCCAGGCGATTGCCCTGCTCATCCCGTTCGTGCTCGTCTTCGCGCTGCCCCTCGGCATGTTGACCTCCACGCTCCTCGTGTTTGGTCGACTCGGCTCCGATAATGAACTCACCGCAGCCAAGGCGAGCGGCATCAGCCTCGCCGTGCTCGCTTGGCCCATCGTTGCCCTCAGCGTCGTCCTCACCGTGCTCTGCGCCTGGATTAACATGGACCTCGCTCCGAAATGCCGACTCGCCTACAAAGATCTCATCAGCTCTGTGGCCCGCCAAAGCGCGAGCCTTGGGCCCGCCGAGGGTCGATTCACCCGCCTTGGAAACCACATCGTTTACGTTGGCCGACGGGA
>Ga0172373_10006353_pt1 | contig 15737 bp, 16 predicted proteins | sample Lak10m_2_FD_114546 | JGI IMG/M metagenome (GOLD analysis project Ga0172373, IMG submission 114546) | Freshwater microbial communities from Kabuno Bay, South-Kivu, Congo - kab_092012_10m | ecosystem: Environmental > Aquatic > Freshwater > Lake | place: Democratic Republic of the Congo...
ATCAAAGCCATGAATCAACCAGAAAAAATGCTCCAAGAACTCGTCGACATCATGGTTAAGGAAAATGCTTCCGACCTTCATTTGGCCGAAGGCAAGATGCCTATCATTCGGGTTAATGGTTTTCTCATTCCGCTTGCAAAGATGTCGCCTCTGGCCAAAGCCGATCTGGAAAATCTTATGAATCTTCTGCTTTCTCCGTCTAAAAAAAAGGAGCTGGAGGAAACTAAAGAAACTAACTTTGCCTGGGAAGCTGGCGAGGGTAAGCGCTTTCGCTGCAGCGCATACACTTCTCTCGGTCGAATTTGCCTCGCTCTGAGGCTGATTCCCAGGGAGACCAAAACTTTTGAAGAACTCGGTCTGCCGCCCATCCTTGAGGTATTTGCCAAGAAGCAGCAGGGTTTCTTTCTAGTGGTCGGACCAATAGGCGCCGGCAAATCCACAACGCTTGCGAGCATGATCGAGGCTATTAACAACGAGCGCCTTGAACACGTTATCACCATTGAAGATCCGATTGAGTTTATTTTTAAACCCAAAAAATCATTGATTGATCAAAGAGAGGTCAAGCTCGATACCCCAGATTTCCACACGGCTCTCAAGGGAATTTTCCGCCAGGATGCGGACGTGGTGATGATCGGGGAAATGAGGGATCTTGAGACTATCTCAGTGGCAGTAAGCGCCGCTGAGACCGGGCACCTGGTGCTCTCCACTCTGCATACCAATACAGCCAATCAAACCATCGACCGGATCATAGATTCGTTTCCGGCCGGGCAACAGGATCAGATCCGACTGCAGCTCTCAAGCTCCCTCCTGGGTATCTTCTCCCAGCGTCTCGTGTCCCGCATTTCAGGCGGTTTGATTCCGGCTTATGAACTTCTCATCAACAATTCCGCCATTTCCAATCTAATAAGAGAAAAACGCACGCACGAAGTCAATTCCGTCATCGAAACCAGCTCCCAGGAAGGAATGATTGACCTTAACCGCTCTCTTTCAGATCTTGTCCGCCGTGGAGAGATCACTGTCGAGAACGCCTTTCTTTATTCAAGTAATCCAAAGCTTCTGGAAAGGATGCTTTAAAAAGATCAACGATGCTCTACAACTATCAGGCGCTGGACAGTTCCGGGAAAGATGTTTCTGGCATCATCGATGCTTTTTCGATGGATGTCGCCATTGGTTCCTTGCAGAAACGAAATCTCATGGTCGTCAATATTGTTTCGGCAGAAAAAGATTCCTGGCTGTCCAAATTTTCTTTCGGAACGGGAGTCTCCAACAAAGATATTGTAATTCTTTCAAAGCAGGTAGCCGTACTTTTTGAGGCCCAAGTTTCACCCATAAAAGTTTTTTCCCTTCTTTCAGCAGAAATCGAGAATCCGGTCCTAAGAAAGAGTCTGGATCAGATCGTTTCAGATATTCAAGGCGGCGCCACCATTTCAAACGCGCTCTACAAACATCCGGCCATTTTCTCCAATTTCTACGTCAATATGGTCAAGTCGGGTGAGGAAACAGGCAAACTCAATGAAACTTTCAATTACCTGGCCGAACACCTGGATCGTAATTATGAAGTCATCTCCAAGGTCAAGAATGCGCTGATTTATCCTGCTTTCGTTATTACGGTTTTTATGGCCGTGATGGTCCTCATGTTTACCGTCATCATCCCCAAGATCGGTCTCATCATTAAAGAGAGCGGCCAGGAGGTTCCTCTGTATACTAAGATCGTTTTCGGCATTAGTGATTTTTTGATCAACTACGGTTTTATTCTTCTGGGTTTAATCCTGGTCGCGGTTTATCTGATTGTGCGCTACATTCGCACAGAAGCGGGTGCCTCGGCCTGGTCTGACCTGAAGCTTTCTCTGCCATATTTCGGCAATCTTTACCGGAAGCTTTATCTCTCCATCATCACAGACAACATGAATACCATGATTCTTTCGGGTATTGCGATGGTCAAAGCCATAGAGGTCACCACTGAAATTGTAGAGAACAAAGTCTATCGCGATGTTTTGAAAGAAACTTTGGCCGATGTTAAGGGTGGAAAATCTCTATCCCAGTCTTTTTCTTCCTACCCCCAGGAGATTCCCGGAATGCTTGTGCAGATGGTGAGGGTGGGGGAGGAAACGGGGGAGCTTGGTAGGATCTTTAAAACCATGGCCCTCTTTTATCAAAGGGAAGTGGTCAATGCCGTCGACACCATGGTCTCTCTCATTGAGCCGGTGATGATTGTATTTTTGGGCTTAGGCGTCAGTGTTCTTTTGACCTCCGTTCTTATCCCGATCTATAACATAGCCAGCTCCGCCGGACTATAAGCTGAAGTTATCCACATTGACTTGGGCGACCGGGTCTTCTGGGTTATAATTATCTCATTCACTGAAAATGGTGATTTATAAAGTGCTTAGTCAATGAATCTGAAAAAAATGATTAGTCATCCGAAAAGCGGGGAGAAGGGCTTTACCCTCATCGAGCTTTTGGTTGTCGTTGCCATCATCGGTATTCTCTCCTCGGTGGTTCTAGCTTCTCTGAACTCGGCCCGAGGCAAGGGTAATGACGCCAAGGTCAAGTCCCAGCTCTCCGGCTTGCGGGCTTCTGCCGAAATCTATTACGACACGAACGGTAGTTACGGAGCTTCAAGTTCCTGCGGCACTGGCATGTTTAATGACTCTGCCTCAGGTATGTCCCAATTAACCAGTTCTTCAAACTATCCTGGCGGGACCACTCTTGTCTGCAACTCCGCAGCTTCCGCCTACGCCGTTCAGGCCAATCTCTCAACCGCTAATCAGTACTGGTGCGTAGACAGTCTGGGTAAATCCAAGCTAACCACTTCGGCTCTGGGCGCAGCCACCGTCTGCCCCTAAAAAATTTCTCGGTTCAAAAGAAAGCTGCGTTTATTGCGGCTTTCTTTTGTTATAATGACCGAATGGAAATGGTTTTAACGGCTGCTTTCGGTCTCATCATTGGCAGTTTTCTGAATGTCTTAGGTTTGCGTTACCACAGCGGCCTCTCTCTTTCTGGACGTTCGCGCTGCCAGGCCTGCAATCGCGCGCTCTCGCCTAGCGAGCTCATCCCGCTTGTCTCTTTTATTTTTCAGGGCGGTCGTTGTCGCAATTGCCGAGCGAGAGTTTCCTTTCAGTATCCCTTGGTTGAAGCCTGGACTGCCGTTCTCTTTGTATCTTTTGCGGCCGCCTACGGTTTATCACCCGTTTTTGTTATCTCCGCTCTAGTATTTTCTCTGTACACGGTGATAGCCATTTATGACATCAGGCACAAGGTCATTCCCGACTCTTTGTCCTACCTTGCCGTTCTTTTGGCGGCGGTCAAACCTATTTTTCTCAGTGACTATTCCCTTCTGGATTGGCTTTCGGGGCCGATCCTGGCTCTATTGTTTTTTTTGGTCTGGGCGCTCTCCCGCGGCCAGGCCATGGGGCTTGGGGATGCCAAACTTTCTTTTTCGGTCGGAGTGCTACTCGGTGCCGCAGAAGGCTTTTCAGCGGTAATTGTCGCTTTCTGGATCGGCGCGCTCTATGGGTCCTCTATGCTAGTGATTAATAGAGTTTATCCTTTGTTAAGGGGTGTTGAAAAGTTTACAATGAAAAGTGAGATTCCGTTTGCGCCCTTTATTGTTCTAGGTGCATGGTTGGCGGCTATTCTGGGATTAGACTTACTTCATGTCCTGCCTTCATAAAAGAAAAAATTTAGGCTTTAGTTTAATCGAGCTTTTGGTGACGATGGGTATTATCGTCACCATTCTCACTGTGGTGACGCTCAATCAGTCCACCTATGTAGAAAGCGCCTCGTTGACCAACCTGGCCGACCAGGTGGGTTCAACCATTGTTCAGGCTCAGGCCTATGGTATTGCGGTCCGAGAGCTCACTCCCGGTTCTGCGGACTTTTCAGCTTCTTACGGCCTCTCGGTTAGCCTGTTGGGCAGTGGTTCTCCCACCTCCTATCTTTTTTTTGCTGATCGCAATAATAACAGAGCCTATGACGGCGACTGGAGTTGCTTGACCGGCGGTTTGTCAGAGTGCCTTGAGAAAACCGAAATCGGCCGGGGTAATTACGTAAGCGGTATTTGCATTATCACTAGCGCGGGGGGCGATCAGTGTGAATCGGCACGACGAGCCGACATTCTTTTCCTTAGGCCGGATCCGGAAGCGGTCATCACATTTTATTCTCAAGGAGGGGAGGTTTTGAATGCCTCTAACAAAGTAGGAGTCAAAATAAAATTTCAAAGCCCGGGCGGCCTGATTCGATCGGTTTCCGTTTATGAAAACGGGCAGGTTTCCGTACAGTAAAATGAAAAAAAGAAACTTAGAATCCGGTTTTACTTTAATTGAGCTTATGACCGCTCTGTCAATTTTTACTGTGATTATGACGGTGAGCATGGGCTCCATTCTGGGCATCTTTGATGCCAACAGAAAATCACGCTCGCAGCGATCGGTAATGACCAATCTTAATCTGGTGCTCGAGAGTATGTCCAAAGAAATGCGCTACGGCAGAAATTACCACTGCGGCAGCGGCAGCATCGAGATCCCTCAAAATTGTGCCAGTGGAGGATCGCTTATCGGATTTATTTCGAGCGAAAATGAGCAATATATTTACCGATTGAACGGTACCGCCATCGAAAGGAAAGTCGCCGGCGGCAACTATATCGTGCTAACTTCACCCGAAGTTTTCATTGATGATCTGATCTTTTACACCCTAGGGGCGGGTACCGACAACACCCTGCAGCCGAAGGTGATTATTAAGGTTAAGGGTCACGCCGGTAGTGGAGATGACCGGTCAGACTTTGTTTTGCAGACCCTGGTTTCTCAAAGAACCCTGGAAGAATAAAATGACAAAAAACATGCTTAAGCTCCGGGGGAATGCCAGCAAGAAAGGTTTTACTATTATTGAAACACTAGTTGCTGTATCCATTCTGACCGTGGCCATTATGGGCGCCATGACTGCGGCCCAGGCCGGCATTTCTTCTTACATTCTGAGTAAGGATCAGGTCCTGGCTTTTTATTTTGCCCAGGAAGGTTTTGAGCAAATCCGCAATCTGCGCGATGAAAATCGGCTTAAAAAACTGCCCTGGTTGCAAGGCATTGCTGAGAATCCTTCAGACCCATGTTATTTTGGGGAAAAATGCACCGTCAGCCCTATTGAAAGTGTCAGTCCGGTTCGCTGCCCGGTCTCCGGATGTCCGCTCATTCGGTATAATGCGACTACCGGTTTTTACGGATACAACTCGGGCTGGAGAGAAACAGTATATCGCCGGGAGATTAGCTTGAGGAGAATCGAACCGGGAGAAATATCCATTACCGTCACCATGAGGTGGTCAAAGGGTATTATTGAAAGACAGTTTACAGCCCGTGAAAATCTTTTTAATTGGTAAAGATATGGATAGAAGAAACAGCAAAATCGGCGGTTTTACTCTACTGGTTTCCGTTGTGGTTACCGGAGCCATTCTCCTAATCTCCACCGGAATGGTGACGCTTGCGGTCAAGTATGCTTTCATTTCCAGCTCCGGCAGGGAGTCTCAAATAGCGTTTTATGCCGCCGACACCGGTGTTGAATGCGTCCTGTTCTGGGATGTTAAATCTCCCAATGGCCAAACCGCTTTCTCGCAAAGCGAACAGACTGCCATTCATTGCAATCGCGATTCGCTCAACCCCCTCAACCAATGGCAGGTGGGCGGATCCAGGACAAGCGTTATCAACAAGCTGACTTTTTTGCCCGATCCCTTTTGTGCGATTGTCACAGTGACCAAGAATGCGGACGGCACCACCCTAGTTGAGTCAAAAGGTTATAATACCTGTGATCCGTCCAATCCACGTCGTGTAGAGAGGGCTGTCAGAGCGACTTACTAAACAATGGCCGTACCAAGAAAAGTCAGGGAGAGGGCTCAGAAACTGAAAGAGGCCCTTAATAAGCACAGAGAGCTCTACTATGTTTTTGACCGCCCGGAAATATCTGACCATGCTTTTGACGCACTCTCCCGGGAACTTGAGGAGATCGAAGCGCTTTATCCGGAGCTTCTACCCGATTCTCCCACTCAAAAAATCGGCGGACGACCGCTCGAAAAATTTACCAAAGTCAGGCATCTGATTCCCCAATGGTCATTTAACAACGCTTTCAGTGAAGAGGATATCCGGGCTTTTGATGAAAGGGTGAATAAGGTTTCCGGTTTTTCGGTCGACTATACCGCCGAATTGAAAATCGACGGTCTGAAAGTGGTGTTGACATACGAAAGAGGGGAATTGTTGTCCGCTGCCACCAGGGGGGACGGGCAGGTGGGCGAGAATGTCACTGAAAATGTCAAAACCATCCGTACGGTACCGCACAGGCTCAAAAAAAGCTTATCAATTGTCGTCGAAGGTGAAGTTTTTATGAGTAAAAGTGTTTTTGAGAAGATTAATGCCGAACTAGCTCAAAAAGGAGAGGCACTTTATGCAAATCCCAGAAATTTTGCCGCCGGCTCCCTAAGGCAACTTGACCCGGAAGTGACCCGTTCAAGGCGCCTCGACAGCTTTTTTTATGACATCGCCAAGCTTGGCGAGGGACCCTGGCCTCAAACCCAGGAAGAGGAGTTGTATCTTTTGAGAGAGATTGGTTTCAACGTAAATCCTCACTTTAAAAAAATTAAGGGCGTAAGCGGTATTGTCAGTTATTGGCAGGATTGGCAGAGAAAGAGGCAGAAGGAAGATTATCTTATCGACGGCGTGGTGGTGAAAGTCAATGATCGTCGTCTGCAGGAGAAGCTTGGATATACCGGCAAAGCTCCGCGCTACGGTATCGCCTTCAAATTTCCCGCCGAACAAGCCACGACCGTGGTTGAGGATATCACCTTGCAGATCGGCAGAACCGGCGTGTTAACTCCTGTGGCGCTCTTGCGGCCGGTGCCGGTTGCTGGCTCGACTGTTTCCAGAGCCACTTTGCACAATGAGGATGAGATCAAAAGAAAAGATATCCGGATCGGAGATACGGTGATTGTCCAGAAAGCGGGAGATGTTATTCCCGAAGTGGTCGCTCCGATAGTTGAGATGCGGACTGGTAAAGAAAAAATTTTCGAATTCCCGACCCACTTTTCTCTCTGCGGGGGAGATGGGCGAATCGAAAGGATACCCGGTCAGGCAGCATACCGCTGTGTCGCTAAAAATTCATACGAACAACAAAAAAGAAAGCTTCAACATTTCGTTTCCCGCGGAGTTTTCGATATTGAGGGTCTCGGTCCCAGAGTCATAGAAAAACTGATGGAAGCCGGCTGTGTTTTAAATTTTGACGATATTTTCAAGATCAAAAAAAGCGATCTGGAAAAACTGGAGGGTTTCAAAGAAAAATCAGTCGAGAATTTATGGCGGTCGATAGCGAAAGCTCGTCGGGTTACTCTGGACCGCCTGATTGCCGCACTCTCCATTCCGCAGGTCGGGGCGGAGACGGCGAGAGACCTGGCCAAAGCTTTTAAAACGGCGGAAAATTTTTCTTTGGCCCGCCGGGAGGATCTGGAGAAACTTCCGGGTGTGGGTCCGGTGGTGGCCCAGGCTGTCCTGGATTGGTTTGCCGATAAAGAAAATCAGAGGCTTTTTAGAAATCTCCTGAGTGAAGTCAGAATTGAAAAATGGGCGGAGGCTCTGGAAGCTGGCAAACTTTCAGGTTTTAAATTTGTCTTGACCGGAACGCTGAAATCCATGGAGAGGAAGGAGGCCAAGGAAAAAATTGCGTCCCTGGGTGGAAAGGTGACCGGTTCGGTTTCTAAAAAAACCGATTATTTGGTGGCGGGCGACTCCCCGGGAGAAAAACTCCAGGAAGCCCGAGAGCTTAAGATAAAAGTGCTTGCCGAGGATGAGTTCCTCCGGCTTCTTGAAAGCTAAAGGCGCTTGATGTATCGTAATGTTAGAGGAGGACTATGCACATTAGAGCCCCGTCTCATTAGTAAAACCGGTTCGTCTTCCTTTAGGTGATTCACTCGGAGTCTGGGGAGGTCGGATGACACTCAACGATTCAGTTTTGCGCGGTGGTTTGATCGAGCGTGGCGATACTGCAGATATCTGCGATCAGGCTGCGCTCTCGCACGAGGGCTTTGTTCATTCCGTAGTCATAGAGATTCTGAGTGGTGATTTGCGTGAAATGGAATGCGCCAATGTCCGACGCAAGAATGGTGTGAGCTAGTTCTGCAGGGACTGCAATCACCAGATTCACCCGGCGAGGCTTAAGGCCAAGCCTTATGCCACTCGCTGTGTGGAGTGTCAGAAGAAGTTTGAACCCAGACATGCCAGGTGCTGCTGAAGCGGCTCTGACTTCCTCGGATTCGTGTCCGGACGGTGCCTTAGAGCGCACCGTCCGGCTTTTTTATGCTAAAATGCCGCCTATGGATAAAGAGAAGGTTCAGAAATTGGCCCAACTGGCAAGAATAAAGATTAGTGATATTGAAGCTGAAAATCTTTCCAGGGAGTTTGCCTCTATTCTAGGTTATGTCAAAGACATCGGCTCGGTTTCAAAGGACACTCGGAGCGTTTCCCCGGAGAGCTTTCCAGTCAGAAACATCATGAGAGACGATGAGCCTTCTCACGAGGCCGGCTTTTATGCCGACAGGCTCTTGTCAGCGGCACCGCATCAGGAAGGTGGTTACATCAAAGTCAAAAAAATACTCCAATGAAAGAACTGATAAAACTCAACCTCAAAGAGGCCCGAGAGGGGCTCCGTTTGGGGCGGTTTACTTCAAGAGAGCTTGTGGAAGCCCATCTTAACAGGATCAAAGAAAAAGACGGAGAGGTGGGAGCTTTTCTGGAGATTTTTGAGAGTGCCCTGGCATCAGCCGATGAGGCAGACCGGATGATCAAAGAAGGTAGGGATCTACCACTTCTTGGTGTACCCATTGCCATCAAAGACAACATTCTCTACAGGGGACACGCCTCAAGCGCTTCATCCAAGATTCTCGAGAATTATGTTTCTTCCTATGATTCGACTGCGGTTACCAGGATGAGAGAAGCGGGTGCGGTTATAATCGGCCGCACTAATTGCGATGAGTTTGCTATGGGAAGCTCCACTGAAAACTCAGCTTTCGGCCCTACCAGAAATCCTCTTGATCTTGAAAGGGTGCCGGGAGGATCTTCCGGCGGATCAGCGGCCGCGGTCTCAGGCGATATGTGCATTGCCTCGCTCGGCTCGGACACCGGAGGCTCGATCCGGCAACCCGCAGCTTTTTGCGGAACAGTCGGCTTGAAGCCGACCTACGGCCGCGTCTCGAGACACGGACTGATTGCCCTCGCTTCTTCACTGGATCAAATTGGTCCCTTTACTAAAACCGTTTCGGACTCGGAATCAATTTATAATGTTCTAAAAGGTCGGGATGCGCTCGATAGCACCACTATTTCGGATGAAACCTACCCCAGAAAGAGGGATTTCAAAAAGCGGATAGGTATTCCACGCTCTTTTCTCGAAAGCGAGGGGATCTCAGAATCGGTCAAATCTAATTTCAAGCAGGTTGAAGAAAAATTTCGGGCACTCGGCTATGAGCTTGTTGATATCGAATTGCCAAACATCAAACATTCTCTCGCGGTTTACTATATTGTCATGCCCGCAGAAGCATCTTCCAATCTGGCGCGCTTTGACGGCGTGAGATTCGGTTTTCACCTGGAAGGCGGGGATGGCATTGAAGACTACTTTGAGACAAAAGGCTCCGGTTTTGGTCAGGAAGTTAGAAGAAGAGTCATCCTCGGAACCTACGTGCTTTCTTCCGGTTATTATGATGAGTACTATGGTCAGGCTCTGCGCCTGCGTGATGCCATTACTCAGGAACTTCGGGGAATCTTTGAGCAGGTTGACCTGATTCTTACCCCCACCACTCCCACGTGCGCTTTCCGGCTGGGCGAGAAAACAAAAGATCCTCTTTCGATGTACCTGGCCGACATCTTTACGGTGCCGGCCAATATTGCCGGAGTGCCCGCCCTCTCCATTCCCTCTGGTTTTGAAGGTATTTTGCCCCTGGGCCTTCAGCTCATGGCGGATCTCGGCCGAGAAGATGATCTGTTCACCGCCGGGAAAGATTTTCTGGGGGAAAGTATTTAAAATAGTACTTATGGCTGACGATAAGAAAAAAAACGATACAAATCTCTTTACCAAAAACCACTACAAAGAGACCTTGGCCATGCTCCTGGTGTTATTTTTTATTGGAACGGCCGCCCAGCAGCTTTACTCTTATGTGACGAGCGCATCGGGCATGGGTCTGAGTTTTTTCTGGCAAAAAATTGTTTCCGCTTTCTTTGTTTTCTGGTCGTACTGGAAAATTACCGCGGTCATTCTCTCGGCACTCGGTATCTTTTGGATTGTTTATAACACCGTAAAGAGAAAAAAGATCATAGAAGAGGAGGACGCTGTTTTCAGCGTGGTGCCAGAAGGAGAACTCTCGACTTCGGTGCTGATGGAAGAAAAGGGCAATGAAAAATGGCTCAGGGTGGTGGAGCATGTCAATTCAATCAACCCGTCGGACTGGAGACTGGCCATCATTGAGGCAGATGTCATGCTCGATGAGCTCTTGATAGCCAACGGATATGACGGGGAAGGCGTGGGTGAGAGGCTCAAGCAAGTGGAACCCTCTGACATGCTCACTTTGGATGCTGCTTGGGAAGCCCACAAGGTCAGAAACCGCATCGCGCACTCTGGCGCGGATTTCGAGTTAAACGAGAGGGAAGCAAAGAGAGTGGTGGCGCTTTTCGAGTCGGTGTTTAAAGAGTACGAGATCATTTAACAAGCAGAGCCATCAAAGTGTATTACTCCAAAGACTCAAGTTTCCGATCGGAAACTAGTGTTGATTTTATGGCCCGGCTCTTTTTAGTGCGCAATCAAAAATTAATGACCGAGTCTGTTTCCTGTATATGAAGTTTTAGAGAATTAAAATAAAGGATTTGCAATTGCAAACTCTTGCACGACAGTGTTGCGGGACCAGGATTTGCACCTGGGTCTGGAGGTTATGAGCCTCCCGAGATACTACTTCTCCATCCCGCTATTGGACAAATAATAACGCTTTTTTGGGATTTAAGCAAGGTTTTCTTCGCCGCTTTTTCTTCGCCGGTAATTGATATATCCGTATACCCCCATGCTGACATAGATCGCCGTCAATGGCATAAGCCAGGTCATTCGGATTAAGCCCTCCTTGCTTACCAAGAAAAGTCCTGCGTATCCGGCGAGTCCGATTAGCACGTCAACGACCCTGTTTCTTGAATGCTCTCGCACGTCGCGATAAAGCTCAAAAGCCTCCCACAAAATAGCAATGCCGAGATAGGCGACTGAGGCGGACAGGAAATCCATCCCCAGATTAATCATCCAGCCTCCCAAGACGAAACCCGAAAGCAGATGACTCACGGTCCAAATGTCGAAATGCTTGCCTTCTTTCCAGTTCATTTGTAAATATTATAGCTCAGAATTAACTTTATTTATTGGCCTCTTTGGGGTATATTGGGCCTGTTAAATATTTGTAATTTTGTCGGCGTAGCTCAGGTAGTTAGAGCGTGGGACTCATAAGCCCAAGGTCGAAGGTGCAAATCCTTCCGCCGACACCATGATGTGTTGTATCGAGGCTGATGGCCTGATACAGTACATCAGTGATAATTGCGCCCGTAGCTCAACGGTAGAGCACCCGCCTGTCACGTGGGAGGCCGTGGGGTCAGCACCCATCGGGCGCGCAAGACCAAAAATCACTAGCTTCTGCTAGTGATTTTTGCGTCTATGCTCGGCTAGAAGAAACTGAACTACTTCAGTTTCGTTGGGTGCTGACAAGCGGAGCCATGTCCTGAGCTTGTCGAAGGACGGGCGAGCTAGGGTCGTGAGAAATTTTCGCAGAAAATTTACTCCTGACCAGCACCCATCGGGCGCGCAGGTAAAATCAGCTTGGCTTCTGCTAAGCCGATTTTGTTTTGCTTATGTCTTAAATTTGGCCTAAAATGAATATGTTTACGATTTAACATAAAACAACAATGAGCGCGACTGAGTATATGTTGAGAGATCTTGAGAGATAACTTCAAAAAGATGAGGAGAGGTTGAAAGATAAAAAGCGGGAACATGAATCTCTGAAAAGAGATATAGAAAAACTCGAGTCGAGGGCTTCCGTCATCGAGTCGGAAATTGCGGCTATAGAACAGGATCGGGGGGAGAGTTCGCTCTGAGATGGAGAGAATGAAAGACGAGCTCGATAAGCTCATTAAGGAGAAAAAAGTCGCTTAATGCACCATATTTCCTAATCTTAAGTTTTTGCTATACTAGCGCCTAGGCCAACATAGCTCAGTTGGTAGAGCACTTCCATGGTAAGGAAGAGGTCATCGGTTCGATCCCGATTGTTGGCTCCAGCTTTGTAGAAAGTGAAATTGAAGTGTCTTTATGACTCTGCTCGAACCTACTTCATCAAAAAATCGTGATGAATGAAAGCCCCGCCACCGCCTCGCTCCGCTCGGCAACCCCGAAAGAAAACACTCCTTGCCTTTCTGATTTTGCGCGCGACCGATTTTTTCTGAAAAAGGAAAGGGTGTTTTCTTTCGGGGTTCTGCCTGCGAAGTTTCAGGCAGTGTGGCGAGGCTTCAATGCGGACTCGGTTTTGCAAAACTATTTTCTGGGGAAAAGGATTTGGCAAAACCGAGACTGAATTTTACCACGCGGGGGAGGGGTCTGGGGAGGAATCCGCGCGGGTTTTGGCTCCACACTTTTTTTGAATTTTCCACCGGATGGGAAAATATATCTAAAGTTATCGATCGACTCATTTTCTAAATATTTTTTTCAATTTTTGAATGATGCTCTCAGTGGGTATTTTTTTGTCAATATTAGTTTGTGATGTTTCTGGTGAGATGTTATTACTCGTTTCCGCTCTAATATTGTTTTGGAAATCAGGTGTCATGTTTGGTTTTTTTTGAGTGTGCGGTTTTATTTTTCTTTTTAATAAAGCATTCTCTTTTTTTAGGGAAGATATTATTTTGTTCTGCTCAGATATTTTAATTTTTAATTTATCAATATTTGGTAAAATAATTTTTTCATTTAAATTCCCAAATTCGCTCTGTTGGTTTGATGTCAAAAATGGGGAAGTGACATTTTCTTTTTTAATTTTATTGTTCCAATCTGTTAGCGTACCTAAATCTTTTATATGAAAATATTTTGCAAATCCTGTTTGGTTCTTGATTTTAATAATTTTTTGAATCAATGGATCAGTAAAACCAAGAGCAACTAGTTCATCCTTCCTTATCCCTCTGATATGGGCCGGTAGAAATTTCCACATTACATAAATGCTAAATTCCTTTTCTTTATAGGGATGAATTTTGGCATTCTTTGGCATTTGTTAATTATACACTATTAAAAATGGATCCTTATCCACTGAAAAATAGCCATTTTCTATTTTTGAATGGTGTTTTTTGGCATATAATGCAGGTAACCACTTTGGTAACAGAGAACATGTTTTTAAATAATATTTATAAAAAAATATTTGCGTATCTGATTCTTGTTTCTTATTTTGGATCATTTATTCAACTTGTTTTGGCTTATGATATTCCTGAGACTCCGACCGATGATCACATTGTTGGCGAGATTATTTCTAAGGAAGTCGAGAATCCAGAGGATCAAATTGTTAATGATGAGGAGTCCTTACCTCCAGGAGTCGCTACTTCGACCCCTTCATCTGCTGAAGGCGACGCATCGCAACTTGCAAATGTTGCAAGCGCTGTCGACCAAGTCCTGGGAGAGGCAATTGGGGAGCTTATTCCGGCTGAAGAACCCGAAGTCGTGGAAGACGTACTTGTAGAGGAATTGCTTGTCGAGGAGAGCTTGCAACCTATCATCGAACCGGTACCCCTTCCGCCCCGTCTTTCAGTAAGGAATTTTACAAAAGAAATCATCATCGATCCTAACGCGGCTCATTACTGCGAGGCGTCGCCGTTTGCTATTGACGTCTCGGGCCGACACTCGTTTTCAACAAAAATCATGTTGCAAAAATCTCCTGAAGAGGACTACGAACTCGAAATCGGAAGTCTTCCCGAAGGCGTTGATATGAAATTCTCACGGAATGACGATTATGTATATGAGCCTGATTCGGACGAAAACACCGTGTCGCTCCGCATACGCAACGAAGAAGGATCACGCGTCGGCAACTTTACGGTTCCGATAATCTTTACCCAAAGAGCCAAAGAAGATTCGTCAACGATCTGTCAGATAAACATAGTCAATGTGGAATAAACGTAACTATGAAATATATCCACGTTAAAAATAACATCGCGGCACATCTCCTTCTGGGAGCGGTAGTAGTGTTGCTTGGTACCAATATTTTTACTTGGTGGCGAGCGGAACATAAAACCGATGTTTTGTTGCCCGACACTTCTTTCTCGTTTGTTGACCCGTCGCGTCGATTTGTTGAGCAGGATAATCTCATCGTCAACTTCCAGCCGCTTCGCGACAAGCTCAATGCGCTGTACGAGCATAATCCGGATATATCAATGTATTTTGAATATCTGCCGACCCGTGCCAATGTTTCGATCAATAAAGACGCTGAATTTTATCCCGCATCTCTCCTTAATGTGCCAGTCGCCGTCGCCGTTGCTAAAAAGATAGAACGTAGAGAATGGAAGTGGAGCAACGAACTGGTCTTGCTTGCCGGAGATAGGGATGAACTTTTCGGCACGCTTTATAAAGAACCTACCAACTCGACGCATACTATAGAAGATCTGGTGCGGCGTTCGCTTGTTGAGTCGGATAATACGGCACACTTTATCCTGCTGCGAAATCTGGAAACCGAAGAAGTAGAAGCCGTGTACGAGCACATCGGACTCAAAGGATTTTTTGATACCGATGGGCGTATAAGCGCTAAGCGATATTCTGCAATTTTCAGGATGTTATACGCGTCCTCGTATCTTTCCCCCGAGTATTCGCAAAAATTACTCGCATTTATGACGGAATCGACCTTTACGGACTTTATCGAAGGCGGTTTGCCCGAAAAAACAACATTTTCGCACAAAATAGGAATTGCGGTGGATAAAAACGTCTACGTCGATTCCGGCGTCGTATATCCGCCGGGTCGGCCGTATGTGCTGACGATCATGGTGAGGACCGGAAACGAGCCGCAAGCCCAGGACATTATGCAAGATATCTCAAGGATCATATATGACTATGTAAACACGTATGCTGAAGAAGATTTGTAACATTTCCATAACGACGATCGTCGTGATCGGCATCGTGTTCTCCAACGGGCCGTTTTGGATTGTCTCCACACTCCTCGATTTATACGCCCATTCTTGGAACATTGTGGACAAGGCGTGGCATGTCTCGCACAACAAAAACGTTGTGGACAACTTCAATTCGCTCCGCCAGGTGGCAGATAAAATCCGTATACAAGAAGCGCACGCGGCAATCAGCTATCAGTCTGCAAGTGCAGTTGCCAACAGTGGCATCGTTGTTGTCGGACCCGCCTACCCGGCCTCGATTTCCCAAGGGGATCTTCTGGTAATGATTGTGGGTATGAAGCCGTCAACGGCAAACTCCGGTTCAATCGGCGCCGCTCCCGAAGGCTGGACCCTAATTTCTGGAGGATCTCTCACGGGTGCTGGCGGCTACGGCACGACGCTTGGGGTCGATACGGGCAACACCAACGTGTTTGCTTACTACAAGGTCGCTGAAGGGAACGAAAGTAGCGCAGTAAATCCAGTGCGCCTCGTGACCAATAACGTCTCTTGGGCGCAGATGTATCGTTTTACAAATTCTACTGGTGATTGGAATCTCGCCGCGACAACCGGTTCCGACACCAG